>Ga0306926_10002751_pt1 | contig 17949 bp, 12 predicted proteins | sample flu12Cox44000178_FD_203759 | JGI IMG/M metagenome (GOLD analysis project Ga0306926, IMG submission 203759) | Lab enrichment of tropical soil microbial communities from Luquillo Experimental Forest, Puerto Rico - flux8day.12C.oxic.44.000.178 (v2)... | ecosystem: Environmental > Terrestrial >... | reverse complement strand
CTAAACCAGAGGCCGGCTCCCTTGCCCGGGGACGAACCGGCTGGTGCAAGGGAAGTCCGGACGCCCCCAAAGCGGATTGCCCCCCGCTACCGCTCCCGACTTCCCGTGCGCCACTGGTGGGCATAGCACGCCTCGCGGCGAAATCGCCGACTGCAGAAACCCGCAGGAAATCGGCGGCGAAGCCGGAATATTTCTTTTTGCCGGTGAAATCGATTCTAAACCGCTGCGATTCGCAGCGCGTGCCCTTCGATTGGACGATCAATCCGTACCGAGGGTGCGAGTTCGGCTGCAAGTATTGCTACGCGCGGTATACGCACGAGTACATGGAAATCGATGGCGGCGAATTCGAGCGCAAGATTTATGTGAAGCAGGACGCAGGGCCGCTGCTGGCGCGGGATCTTGCTGCGAAATATTCGTACCAAGCGCAGGCCGAAGGCGGCGGAACGCAACCGGAACTCATCGCGATCGGAACGGCTACGGACCCGTATCAGCCGGCGGAAAAGGAATACGGTGTGACGCGCGCGTGCCTCGAGGAGCTCGCGAAACGCGAGGGACTGAGTATTTCGCTGATTACGAAATCGAATCAGGTGGTTCGGGATATCGATTTGTTTAAGAAGATCGCCGGCAAATCGGAGCTTTGGCTCAACATTACGGTGACGACGCTGCGGCCGCGATTGGCTCGATTGTTGGAACCGCGCGCGCCGAGGCCGGAGCTGCGGCTGGCAGCGGTGACCCAGCTGCGCGAAGCGGGATTGCGTGTGGGGATTTCGGCTTCGCCCATGATTCCGGGGATTACCGAACGAGAGCTGGAGCCTCTGGCGGAAGCGTCAAAGAAAGCCGGCGCGCTGTGGTTCTTTTCGAATGTGCTGTTCCTGATGCCTTCGTCGGCGAAGGAGTTTTTGCCCTTTATTCGCGAGAGATTTCCACGTCTCGCGAAGCAGTACGAGGAGTGGTACGCGAAAAATGGATATGCGCCCGAGGAATACCGCAAGAAAATGTCGGAGCGCGTGCGCAAGATACGTGAAAGGTTCGGATTCGCTTCGAGGCCGGTGGGAGGCACGCGTGCGGCATGGCAGCCCGCGCAGATGAGCCTGGGCTGGGATGCCGCCGCGATCCGGGGTGAGATCGAGCGGATGCGCTCCTGCGCGGCGGGATGACCGGGTTTTTCGGAGGGGTAGATCGATGGTGCCCCGGAGCCAGCCTGAAGGTCACGGCACGCGATACGCAGGGCGGCACGAGGCCGCCCCTGCACTTCGCGACGCACCCCGTTAGTTATGGACCTGCAGCGGCGCGGTGAGTGGCGTTTCGCTCGAGGACGGGCCGACCAGAATCTTGTACTCGCCCGGAAGCTGCGTAAATGCGTCCTTCTTCTCGTCGAAGATCGACAGATACAGCGGATGCAACGGTAAGGTAACCAGTTTCGATTCGCCGGGTGCGAGTTCGATGCGGTCCCATGCGACCAGGCGCTTGTACGATTCGCCGCCGGCGCTCGGCAGCTGTGCGTAAACCTCGGCGATCTCCGCGCCCGGACGCGAGCCGGTGTTTTGCAAGCGAAAGGTGACTTGGCACTGCTTCTCGTCGACTTTCAGGCCGGAGTAGGCAAACGCGGTGTAGGAAAGGCCGAAGCCGAACGGAAAGAGCGGCTCCTTGTTCTCGGCTTCGAACCATTTGTAGCCGACCTTGGCTCCTTCGGTGTAATTCGCGTCAAACGGCGGGAGAGGCGTCCAACCCGGCAGTTTCGCGGCTTGTGCTTTCCGCTTCAGGTCCATGCCAGCAATCTGCGGATGTGGCAAGTCGGCTTCGGATTTGGCAAAGGTGATGGGGAGTTTCCCCGAAGGATTGATGTCGCCAAACAATATATTTGCGATGGCCTCGCCGCCAGCGATGCCGGGATACCAAGCGGCCAGAACCGCCTTGACGTTGCCAAGCCAAGGCATGGATACCGTGCTGCCGGTCTCCAAAACCACGATCGTATGCGGATTCGCGGCGGCCACGGCGGCCACGAGCGCGTCCTGATGGTCTGGAAGGGAGAGGGTCTCAAAATCGCGGTCTTCGCACATGTACTGGTTCACGAAGACGACGGCGACCTCGTAAGACTTGGCGAAAGCAGCGGCCGCCGCCGGATCGGTTCCCGGATTGAACTCTACTTTGGCGCCAGGTGCCTTCTTTCGAATGAATTTCAACGGAGCCGAAGGGAAGTACACCGGCTTGTCCCAGTCCGAGACGCCCGGCTGCGGGTCGATCGCATTTCCTCCGGGAGCGTCTACCTGCGCTGACCCTCCGCCCGACAGTACACCGACATCGGCATGCGATCCGATGACTGCGATGGATTTGACGTTCGCAGCCGACAAGGGCAGTAGCCCGTCGGCGTTCTTCAGCAGCACGATGCTTTTTTCGGCGATTTGCTGCGCATCTTCGAGTCCGCGGAAGGGATCCACGACGCGGCGCAACAGCGGCGGATTATCGATCACGCCGGTGGCAAACATGCCGCGCAGGATGCGATGCACCATATCGTCCAGGCGCGCTGGCGGAACTTCCCCGCTTTCCACCGCTTTCTTTAGCGGTGCGCCAAAAAAACCGTCGCCGGGCTGTTCCATGTCCATGCCGTTCTTGGCGGCTTTCACAGTGCTGTGCGTGCCATCCCAGTCGGACAAAACAAACCCTTTGAAGCGCAAGTCCTTCTTTAGAACTTCGTTGAGCAGGTAATCGTTTTCGCAGGCGTAATCGCCTTCGAATTTGTTGTAAGCGCACATCACGCCAGCAGGGTCGGCAATGCCGATGGCAATCTGAAAGGCGAGGAGATCGCTTTCGCGAGCGGCACGCTTGTCAATCAACACGTTCACCGTGGTCCTGCCGGTCTCCTGATCGTTGAACGCATAATGCTTGATGTCCCCCATAACCTGCTGGGACTGGACGCCCTTGGCCAGGTGACCGACGATCGTGCCGGCAAGCAGCGGATCCTCACCCGCATATTCCCAAGTGCGGCCATTGCGCGGTTCACGAGCGAGGTCGACACCGCCTCCAATGGACATGTTGTAGCCCTGATCGCGCAATTCGCGGCCGATGACCGTGCCAAAAAGAGTGGCGGAATCGAGATCCCACGTAGCGGCGAGGCCGAGCGTGGACGGCAGAAGCGTCGCGTAGCGGCTTTGCATTGCGGCAAGCCGGATGCCGACCGCCGAATCCGCCAGGTTGATATCGGGGATGCCGAGGCGATCGACGCCGGGAGTGTAGCCGGCGCCAAGGTTGGAGCGCGCGGGTACGGGGGCGCCGGGCCGCAACACACCCCAACCCGCGCCGTGAACGAGTTGAATCTTTTCATCGAGGGTCATCTGTTGGATGACCAGGTCCGCGCGCTCGTCCGACGAGAGCGATCGGTTCATCCAAGGGAAATTTTGCGGCGCAGGGGTCTGGGGTGCGGCGGCGGGGACGAAAACCAGGAAAAGGACCGTGAATATTACCGGTACGTATCTGACGATTTTTGAAATGGGCATGGGACTCCTCGGCTAGCGATGTCGCATCGGATGGTGCATTCCCCGGAAAGAACCGCATCCGCCGAAAGCGCGGCTTGCCCGTGGGAACAGCCCAATGGGAGAGCGGTAGTGGACATGCGGAAGCGCACCTGTTCTGTCCCTACTATAGGGCAGAATGGCCCAAAAAGTAAGTCGCAAAAACGCTAGTATAACGATTTTCTAAAGGAGTCTGTCAGGGGACGATAATGCGCGACGGTTCGCGCTGGAGTTCCGGCGTACCGGGAAATTGGCTGCGCAGGAATTCGATAAAGCGGCGCGAGCGCGAACGGCCGTTGGTGCGAAGCAGACCCATCCGGTACAGAAAGACGAGCAACTGAAAAATGTCCGCATCCTTTACCGCCCGAAAGGCCGGTTGCGAGGGATGTTGTTCGGCTTCGGCGAAGAACGCCGTGAGCGCATCGTAGAGCTCGCGCTGCACCGGAATGACCGGTGCTTGTTCATAAACAATGCCGGAGCTCAGCGTTTTGTAGGTTTCCGCCTGGGCACGCAGAGCGGCCAGGACGTCGGGGTCGGTGGCCGACGGCTGCCCAGCGCAAGACTTGGCAAGGGTGAACGCCATGGCCGAAAGGAACTGGCCGTGGGCACGCACCACTTCGGAAGAGATGCGCGCATCGAGCAAAGGGGTGTCGGCAGGAAGCGCGCGGGGATGCTGGTCCTCGTAGCGATGCGCGGAAACCAGATAGCCGCAATCCGGCGGGCAATCGATGGTCAGTTCCCGCTCGGTGCCGCAACAGACGGCACAGATTTTCTCGGCCTTGGCCGGGCAGAAACGGCCCGGTTTGCGCCTTTCGCAGATTGGACAAAGCACCAACGATCCCCCGGCAACGTGTGGAACTCCAAGAATATCACGCCGTAATGACTTTATTGTGGAAGCGGCGCGCGGCAATGACGAGGAGCAGCGAACCCATCAGGAACAGTGCCACAGCGTCCCACCAGAGATGGCTCCATCCGGCGCCCCGAAGAATGATGCCGCGGGTGATGTTGATGAAATAGGTGGCGGGAACGAAGAAGCTGATGGTGTAGAAAAACTTGGGCATGGTTTCGCGCGGAAAGATGTATCCGGAGAAAAAGATGCTCGGAAGAATGGTGAGAAACGCGAGTTGCATGGCCTGCGCCTGCGAGGTGGCTTTACTGGAAATCAGAATGCCGATCGAGAGCGAGACGAAGATGTACGGAAGCGACAGGAAGGCCAGCAGGAACACGTTCCCGTGAATCGGCACGAAAAACAGGAAGCGCATCGCCGTTAGGATCATGAGCAGCTCGAAAAAACCGATGGCCAGATACGGTAGCAGCTTGCCGAGGAGCAAGCCCATCGGACGGACCGGCGTGACGAAAAGCTGTTCCAAGGTGCCGCGCTCTTTCTCACGGACGATCGAAAACGCGGTCAAGAACGTGGTGACATTGAGGAGAAGCACCGCGGTGAGGCCGGGCAGGAAGAAATTCGGGGAACGCGAATCGGGATTGAAGAGAATTTTGGGGCGCATGTCGACGGCAAAGGCCGCGGTGTTGTCGGAGAGAACGCGCCGGAGAGACTCATCGAGACCGATAGCGGTGGTCACGTTGATGGCTTGCCCGGCGACCGAGGAATCCGAGCCGTCGATCAACACGAGGACCTGCGCGCTCATCTGGTGCAACAGCTTATCGGAATAATCCACCGGAATTTTGATCCCCACGCGGCATTTTCCCGAGATGATCGCGTCATTCAGGTCCCGGTCATTGTTGACATAGCGGGACAGGCGAAACGTGTCGGAGTCCCTCAGGCGGTCGAGCAATTCGCGGCTCTCACGGCGGCCATCGGCGTTGTAGACCACCGTATTGATCTGGCGGATGTTGGTGTCGATGCCGTAGCCCAGCAGGAACATTTGCAGGATCGGAATAATCAGGGAAAAGAAGAGCGTGCCGAAATCGCGCCGCACATGCAGCGTCTCTTTATAAAAGACCGCGCCGAAACCACGAAAAGGGTTAAGCACCCGGGCTCTCCTTGGCGGATTGATGGCGATAGGTCAGTTCCACAAAAACGTCTTCCAGGCTGGGCGCGAGGGGGCGGATTTCCGCAACCACGACCTTTCGGTCCAGCAGCTGCACGCGCAACTGCTCGAGATCGAGATGATCGTCAATCTGAGCGTGAATGGACTGCCCGAAGATCGTGGCGCTGCGCACGCCGGGGAGGGTGCGCGCCAGGCGCAGCGCGCTCGTGACCTGCGGCGCGGAAATTTCCACGCGATACGTGCCGGGCGGATTTACCTCCGGAAGTTCGCGAAGCGCATCGGGCGTGCCGTCGGCGATGACTTTTCCGAAGTAGAGGTAGGCGACATGGTTGCAGCGTTCCGCTTCGTCCATATAGTGCGTGGTGACGAAGAAGGTGATGCCGTGTGCCGAGAGATCGAAGAGCAGGTCCCACAGTTGCCGGCGGGCGACGGGATCGATACCGGCGGTGGGTTCATCGAGAAAAATGAGTTTGGGCTCGTGCAGCATCGCGCATCCGAGCGCGAGGCGCTGTTTCCAGCCGCCGGAAAGCTGCGCGGCCAGTCGATGGACATAGGGACCGAGACCGTTGAGTTGAATGATGTCATCCATGCGCTGGCGCAGCCGGTCGGGAGGAAGACCATAGATGCGTCCGTAGAAGGTGAGATTTTCGGTCACGGTGAGATCGGTGTAGAGGCTGAAGTTTTGGGACATGTACCCGATGCTCTCGCGCACGGTTTCGGGATCCTGGCGAACATCAATGCCCTGAACGGTTGCCGCGCCTGCACTTAGCGGCAGAAGACCGGTCAGCATCTTGATGACGGTGGTCTTGCCGCTGCCATTCGGCCCCAGAAAGCCGAAAATCTCGCCTTTTTCGACGCGGAAACTTACCTCGTTGACCGCGGTGAAGGTGCCGAAGCGGCGCACCAGGCGGTTTGCGGAAATCGCGGGTTGCTCGGAGGCAGTCATGGGTCAGGAATTCGGGTCGAGCTTTACGTCGGCGGCCATGCCCGCGAGGATTCGGTGCGAAGAATCCTCGATGCGGACCTTTACGCCGAATACCTGGTGCACGCGTTCTTCGCGGGTCTGCACATTGCGCGGCAAAAATTCCGCTTGCTGATTGATTTGCTCGACGACCCCGGGAAACCCCTGATTCGGGAAGGAATCGACGCGGATTTCCGCCTTTTGGCCAACGTGAACGTGGCCGATCACCGTTTCCGGAATGTAGATGCGCACGTAGATCTGATCGCGCTCCAGCAACGTGGCGATGGGAGTGTTCGGCGGAATCAGATCGCCGGGCCGGATATCGAGCACTTCCACGGTGGCCGCCGCAGGCGCGAGCACCTGACGCTCGCGGTAGCGCGCTTCGTCGTACGTCATTGCGGCATGCGAGAGGTCGACGTCTTCACGGCGATTCCCGCGCAGGAACTTTTCGTAGGTGGCCTCGGCTTGACGATAGCGTGCCTCGGCGGAGGCAATCTCTTCAGGACGGTATCCGCGCTGCAGTTGATCGAGCTTTTGCTGCGCCATTTGTTTCTGCGCCAACGCCATTTTCCAATTCGCCTCCGCGGTGTCGCGCTGCTGTTTCGAAACGAGATCTTTTTGCGCCAGGGCCTCGTAGCGCTGGTAATCCAGTTGCGACCGCGATTCGTCGGCGGACGCGCGATCGAGGTCGGCTTTCGCGGCGTCAATGTCCTCCCGGCGATAGCCATTCTTTTTGAGTTCGTAATCGGCCTTGGCCTGAGCGGCGGCGGCACGCGCTTCCGCAATTTCTTCGGGGCGAAAGCCGGCCTTGGCCTTGGCGGCTGCGGCCCGGGATTGGTTCAGCGCGGCCTGCAATTCCTTGTCATCAAAGGTGACCAGGAGCTGTCCCGCCTCCACCCGGTCGCCTTCGCGGACCAGCACTTGATCGATACGGCCGCCGACTTTCGAGCCGACGCGGATGTTGCGGGCTTCCACTGTGCCCGCGCCGCGCAGCGCATTGTCGTGGTGAAACCAACCCATGGAATACGCCGCGGCGGCGAGGAGTGCGAGCGCGATGAGGGCCAGGACCAGGACTTTAAGTTTCATGGCAGTATTCCTTCACATGAACAAAGGAACTACGAGTGTCGAATCTGAAACGTTACGCGGCGACAGTCCGGTCCACACGATCTCAAACGCCGAGTCCATGCGGGACTGGAGCGAGGCGTCGCCGTACAGCGACCAGATCAGCAAAGTGCCGAAGATCACCTGCCGAAAGACCTGGGCAATTTCGATCGGCGGCAAATCCTTTCGGATTTCGCCGCGCTCCTGTCCGAGTTGAATCATTTCCGAATGCAGGGCCAGCACGCGCGTCTGCAAGTCCAGCATGGCTTGGCGTACATCCGGATTCGAAAGGAAGGCCAGCAGGAGCACCCGAATGAGGTCGGGATTGCGCGCCGGCTCCTCGGTCATGCGCGTGGTGAGCGAACGCAGGAATTTCGGGAGCGGCTCGTTGGTCTGGCGGGCCTCCTCGACCGCTTCCCGCAAGCGGGCGAGTTGCATCTCGCCAAACGCCAGGAGGATGTGATCCTTGCTTGGAAAATAGTTAAAGAAGGTGCCCTTGCCGACGTCGGCGGCATTGGTGATGTCCTCGACCGTGGTTTCCAAGAAGCCCTTTTGGGCGAAGAGATCGAGTGCGGAGCGAAAGATACGCTCGCGAAGTTCGGCGCTGCGACGGGTGCGGCGGTCGGAGGAAGAAGAGGCAAGCGTGCGACTCATGATGACCTTAGTTCATATATGACTATAGGTCATAATTGGCGTCGTGTCAACCGAAAGCAAAAAGGAGCCCACTCCTCGAGGCCTTCCTTTCGTAAAGAACTCAATTGAATGTGGTTAGATTTCCTTGCCGGAGGACTTGTTTTTCGGACTCTTCTTGTCCAGGTAGGAGATGAATTTTTGCGCCGAGGCGGGCACCGGCACCGCGCCTTTGAAGACGATGTCCGGGGCGGACACATCCTTGTGATAGACCTTGTAATTGGCGTTGTTGTCGGGACGAACCGTCGAGCCGGCCAAGGAGATCCCGGCGAACAGCCCCCGAGCCCGCGAATATGAGAGAATTTCCGCGCGCAACGTGACGTCCGTCGCCGCTTCGGCCGTTCGGCCCTTCGGTCCCGCGGCCGCGGAGGCGTCCGCGCCGAGCTTCACCTTGCTGCTGAGAATGGCCTTTGCGCCCCGGGGGTTCATGACCAAGAGAACAAAATCGGTAGCCTGTCCGCCGATCTGGAAACCGAAGCTGCCGCCTTCGAGCGCCATCATGGTGGGCGCGCTCCAGGGGCCGTTGAAAGCTTCGCCGGTGCGGCAGGTCATCGCTCCCCGGCCGTAACTGCCGCCGAAAATAAACGCGCCTTTCAGAACCGAGGGATACACGATGACGCAATCGGCTTTGTCGATCAGATCCTGGGGAATGTTGTCGGGAATGTCCATGATCTCCTGAACCACGAGGCCGCAGTTTTCGAGCCTGCCATTTTCTTTTTTGTCATCGGCCGGGAGGCGAGGGGCTGCCAAAGCGAGGGCCAACAGCACAGGAATCAACTTTTTCATTCGTATCACCTTAACAAGAATGGGTACCGAGTCTCGAATGCAGATCGGTCTGGGCGGCCGAAACAGCGGGTCGAGGGTTGCCTGGAAGCGCTGCGCCTCGCTTTCATCCCGGTCCGTTGGCGAGAGGAGCCCCCGCAGACTTTCGAATATACTTGCAGTCCGGGGACTTTGCCAACAGGGGAATTATGGGGAGAATGCGGGAACGAATTTTGCCAAGAGCGCTTTCGCTGTGTTTGCTGGCGTGCAGCAGCGGGTTCGGCGCGCAGCGATTTGCGCAGCAAAGCGACGGCATCGCTTCGAGAACAACGGAAAACCGTCGGCCGGTCGCCGCCGCCACGGCGTCGGCACGGTTTGCGGAACGCGCGGAGCGGCTGGTCGAAACGTCTCCGGTGGACAAAGGCGAGTGGGGTTTGCTGGTCGCGGATGCGGTTTCCGGCGAGGTGCTGTACGAAAAGAACGCCGACAAATACCTTGTGCCCGCGTCGAACATGAAGCTGCTTACGACCGCGCTGGCGCTCGACACCCTGGGACCCGACTATCGCTTTCGAACCACCGTCGAAACCAACGGAACGCTCGGCGCCGACGGAAAATTGAGTGGCGATCTGATTCTGGTGGGGCGTGGCGATCCGAACCTTTCGAACCGCAAGTATCCGTTCGACACCAAGGAGGAATTCGAAGGGCCGCCCGAGAGAGTCTTGGCGGAGTTGGCCGATGCCGTTGTCGCGCGCGGCGTGAAGGAGATTTCGGGAGACCTGGTCGGGGACGACAGTTATTTTCCGCGCGAACGCTATCCGGAGGGATGGGAGATCGACGACATGGTGTGGGAGTACGGCGCGGCGATATCCGCGCTGGTGGTGGACGACAACACCGCGACCCTGGTCCTGACCCCGGGAGAGAAGATGGGGGATGGCGTTACCGCGGAAGTGCGCCCAGCGCTCGAGGAATTCAGTGTGAAAAACCAGGTCCTCACCGTCGGGGCGAAAGAAAAGCCTGACTTGCGGCTGACGCGCGAACCGGGTTCGTCGACGGTGGTGGTCAGCGGAGTATTGCCGGCGAAAGCCGAGCCGAAGAAGCTGGTGCTGGCGATACAGGAGCCGGCCCTGCACGCGGCGACCTTGTTGGCACGCCTCTTGGCCGAACGTGGAGTGAAGTACAGCGGGGTAATTCGAGCCCAGCATGATCCGGATCCTCTGGTCGGGACCCGTACGGTGCTGGCGGAACATCTCTCGATCCGGCTGGCGGATTCCGTCAAGCTCGTAAATAAAATCAGCCAGAATTTGCATACTGAAGCACTCCTGCGAACGGCGGCACGTCAGGACGGTCCGTGGAGCGATCCCGAAGCCTTGCTGAAATTTCCGAAAGCGTTTTACGAAAAGGCGGGAATCGCGCCCGACGATGTGGTGCAAGCCGACGGATCGGGATTGTCGCGGCATGACATGGTCACGCCACGGGCGTTCGTGGCACTGCTCACGTATGCGCAGAAGCAACCGTGGTTTCCGTCGTATTATGCGTCGTTGCCCGTTGCAGGCATCGACGGCACGTTGAACGAGCGAATGAAAGACGCCGCAGTGGCCGGAAGGATTCATGCGAAGACCGGATCGGTGGCGCACGTTCGGACGCTCTCGGGATACGCGGAAACGCCTGGCGGCAGACGACTGATTTTTTCGTTTTTGAGCAATAACCAGCATGGGAAGGCGCACGAAGTGCCCGACACGATCGATGAATTGTGCTTGGCAATGCTTCAGGAGTTTGATGTGACGGCCGCACCGAGATGACAAGTTGAAGAAATGAAATGACCAGTGACGAAGAGGCCCACCGCAAGGGATGACCGAGGAGAAAATCATTACCGTGTTTGGGAGTTCGCGGCCGGAGCAGGGGACGGCGGACTACGAGGAAGCGCGAGAGCTCGGACAAGCTTTAGCCCGGCGCGGATTTGCGCTGTGCACGGGCGGATATGGCGGCGTGATGGAAGGGGCTTCGCGAGGAGCGAAGGACGCGGGTGGCAAGACGTACGGGGTAACCGCAGAATTTTTTCCGCGCGGCGCGAACGCATGGGTGGATGTGGAGGTGCGCAAGAAGACTTGGCAGGAACGGCTGTTTTCGTTGATCGAGATGGGTGATGGATTTGTCGCCTGCAAGGGCGGAACGGGGACCCTGGTCGAGTTAGCGGTGGTCTGGGAAATGCTGAACAAATCGGTGATGCGTGGGAAACCGTTTGCCGTGCTGGGGCCGTTTTGGCAGCCCCTTCTCGATTGCGTGCGGGAAGTCGAGACGGGATCGAGCGCCCGCGCGTGGGGCGAGGCGAACGCGAAACTCGTCTATAGCGCGGCGAACGCGGAAGAGGCGGCGCGATATTTGGAAGAAAAGTTGAAAAGCGGAAAAGGGCAAGGAATCGACGAGCCAAAGCGGTGAGTACCCGGGCGCAATCGGTATTGGAGTTTGACAAGCTGCGCGATTTGTTGCGGCTGAGGACGACTTGTGTTCCGGGAAAGCGGTACATCGGCGAATTGGAGCCGAACCGGAACCGCGAAGCGTTGCAGGCGGGATTTGCGCTGATCCGCGAAGCGCGGGAATGGCTGCGGTTCGAGCGCGAGCTGGGCTTTGGCGCTCTGGCCGATCCGGAAGGCTGGATGGCCCGGCTCGAAGCGCCCGGAGCGGTGTTGGAGGCGTCGGATTTTCTGGATGCCGGGTCACTGCTCGAAACGGCGGGCTGGCTGCGCCAGCAATTTCGCGAGGAAGCAGCGAACTTTCCCTTGCTTGCGGCGCGCGCGGGCGCGTTGGCGGATTTCAAGGATTTGCGGGCAGCCCTGCGGCGCTGCGTTTTGCCGAATGGCGAAATCAGTGACGACGCGTCGAACGCACTGCGCCGAATCCGCGCGAGTATCCTCGAGACCCGCGATTCGATTCAGAAGACGCTAAAGCAAATCTTGCGTTCGCGGCAGGCGGAGTCGGGGGAGGACTTTGTCACCTTGCGCAACGATCGCTTCGTCATTCCCGTGCGTTCCGAACACCGGCGAAGTGTGCAAGGCGTAGTACACGGCGCGAGCGCCACGGGGCAAACGGTCTTCGTGGAGCCCTTCGAAACCGTCGAGAGTAACAACCAGCTGGTACAACTCGCCGAAGAGGAGGCCGCGGAGATCTTCCGCATTTTGAAGGAGCTGACCGAGCGACTGCGCGGCATGACCGGCCCGATTCAGGCTGCCGCCGGAACCATCGCCGAATTCGACAGCGTGTTCGCGCGAGGACGATTCGCGCGCGATTTTGATGCCTGCATGCCGGAGTTTTCAGATCGCGAGGAGTTGAAACTCGAGTCGCTGCGCCACCCGGTGCTCGAAGACAAGCTTCGCAAAGAGAAGCGCGCGATTGTGCCCATGACGCTGGCCCTCGGTGGCGAAGAGCGCGTGCTGGTCATCAGCGGACCCAACACCGGCGGCAAGACGGTGGCGCTCAAAACCGCCGGCCTCGCTGCCTTGGCGGCGCAGTCAGGAATTCCTGTGGCCGCGGGGAGCGCGACGCTGCCGATGTTTGATCGCGTGTTAGTGGACATTGGGGATGAACAGTCGATCGCCGCCGACTTGTCCACGTTTTCATCGCACATGCTGAATCTCAAGACCATGCTGGAGGAGGCGACCCCGAATTCGTTGGTGTTGGTGGACGAAATGGGCACCGGGACGGCGCCGGAAGAAGGCGCGGCACTGGCGGTAGCGCTCCTGGAAGAGTTTCGCAGGAAAAGGTGTTTCGTGCTTGCGACCACGCACCACGACCGGCTGAAGTCGTATGCATCGATGACACCGGGCGTGGTGAATGCCGCTGTGGAGTTTGACGATGTGAACCTGCGGCCCACCTACCGGCTGATGGTGGGCGTGCCTGGAGGTTCAAGCGGGATCGCCATTGCACAACGTTTGGGACTGGCCAGGGAGATGATCGAGCATGCGCGTTCCTTGATGGCTCCGCAATCCCAGGAAGCCGCCGAACTGATTGCCTACCTGCATCGCAGCCGTGATGAGTTGGACCATCTGCGTGTGCAATTGGCCGATGAGCGGCGCGAACTGGAAGCGCAGCGAAGAAAGTTGCGCGACGAATGGGTGGAACGTCAGAAGCGTCGCATCGCGGAGCTGGAAGAGAAATTTGGCGAGATGCAGAAGCGCTTCGAAGAGAACGTTGGGCGCGTGGTCGAGTCCGTGAAAGAGCGCGAACTGCGTGCCCAAGCCGAGAAGGGCGCACGGCGAAAGATGCGGGAAGTCCGCGGCGAGGCCAGGGAAGAGTTGAACGCCGCCGTCGTGCAGACCCTTTCAGAATCACAACAGGATTTGGGGGTAAAGGCAGAGGCATTCGAAAAAGTTAGTGCCGGCCAGTTGCAACCGGGCGCCAAGGTTCGTGTGCGCGGTTTCACCCAGCCGGTGATCCTGCGCCGTGTGGACGGGCCTTCGGCGGAAATCGAAGCCGGGCCGTTGCGAATGAAAGTCGCCGTTGAAGAAATCACCGGCGTCGAAGAAGGTAAGCAGGCGGTGGCGCCCTCGCGACAACCAAATATAACCGTGAGTGCGCGATCGACCGAAGGCGGCGCGACCGGTGAGATCAACGTCATCGGAATGACCGTCGAACAGGCCAGCGAAAGGGTGGACAAGTTCCTGGACGAGGCCGCGCTGGCGAATCGGACGCAAGTGCGGATTATCACCGGGCACGGCACGGGTGCGCTCCGCAAAGGGTTGGGCGAATTTCTAAAGACGCACGCGCTGGTGGAGCGGACGGCGTTTGAAACCGAGGAGCACGGCGGCAAAGCGATCACCGTTGTACACTTGCGGTTGTAACGGATGGCGGAAGCGGGATCATTTGCGGAGCGCGTGAAGCAGCAGGCGGACATTGTCCGGGTCATTGGGGAGTACGTCCGGCTGAAGAAGAGCGGACAGAACTTCACCGGGCTCTGCCCGTTTCACGGAGAAAAGACACCTTCTTTTGCGGTGCATCCCGTAAAACAGATTTTCCATTGTTTCGGATGTGGCAAGGGCGGCGACGTGTTCAGCTTCGTGATGGAAATGGAGAAATGCCCGTTTCCCGAAGCGGTGCGGATGGTAGCGGAGAAATGCGGTATCGCGATCCCCCGGCCAAAAGAAAGGACCCCCGAAGAGCGAAAGGAAAACCAGCAACGTGCGGTGCTGATCGAGATGCATCGCGAGGCGCAGTCTTTTTTCGCCAGGCAACTCGAGTCCACCGCGGAGGGAAAGGCCGCCCTTGCGTACCTCGAGGATCGCGGACTCCAGCAGGAGACGATCACGCGGTTCGGAATTGGCTATGCGCCCGCGGGCGGCGATATGCTTTTCCGGTATCTGAAGCAAAAATACGCGGAGAAATTGCTGACCGAGTCAGGGCTGCTGTCCCGCGGCGAAGGCGGGCGAATTTTCGACCGTTTCCGTCGGCGCATTACGTTTCCGATCGCCAATGAGTCCGGCAAGATTGTGGCATTTGGTTGCCGTGCCTTGGGTGACGACCAGCCGAAATATCTGAATTCTCCGGAAACCCCCGTTTATTCGAAGAGCCATGTGCTGTATCACCTGGACCGCGCGAAAGACGCGTTACGCCGTCAAGATTTCGCGATTCTTGTCGAAGGCTACATGGACGCCATAGCGGTGGCTTCGGCGGGCATCAGCAATGTCGTCGCCAGTTGCGGCACCAGCCTGGCGGAACCGCAGATCAAACTCCTCGGTCGGTTCACCAAGCGTGTGATCGTGAACTATGACCCGGACGTCGCGGGTCAAGCCGCGACGGAGCGCTCGATCGCGCTTCTCCTCGAGAATGATTTCGAAGTGAAGGTTCTGGCGCTCCCGCTGATCGGCGACCAGAAGGCGGACCCGGATCTCTTTATCCGCGAAAAGGGTCCCGAGGCGTATATCAAGGCACTCAAAGACTCGCCGCCCTATGTGGACTACCTGATCGACCGAGCGCGACATATGGATTTGAGCAGCGGGGAAGGCAAGCAGCGCGCCCTGAATTTCCTCATGCCGTATGTGCAGAAAATTCCAAACCGCATTCTGCGCTCCGAATGGGCCACACGCATCGCGCAGCAGCTGCGCATCGACGAGCCGGTCCTTCGCGCCGCGTTAAGCAAAGCTGCCAGCGAGCGCCGCGGCGAGGTGAAAGTCGAACCCCAGCTGGTCAGCAAGCCGGCCAAGCCGATCGAGCGGCGCCTGATTCGCATGCTGGTGGAAGCCGAGGGGTTTCGTAGGGAGCTCGCCCAGCAATTGCAGACCACCCGGCTCTACCAGGGCCTGGAAACCGAAAGAGTCTTCGGCGCCGTCATCGTGGCGGCCCTTTCGGAGGAACCCATGGCGGCCACGGAAATCGCGGCCCGGTTGGAGGAGCGCGACCGGCGCCTGTTCTTCGAGATTCTTTTCGAAGAGGCGCATGAAGGGACCTGGGAGGAAGCGCAGAGTTGCCTCGAAGCGCTTCGCGGCCGGCAAATCGAGAAGGAACTGGCCGAGGTGCAGCGGGAGATTGAGGGCAATCCCACGGGGGCCGCCATGCGCGAGCTGTTGGCCCGCAAGCAGGAATTGCTAAAACGACGGACCGCCGGGTAAGACGGGTGTGCACCGCACTTGACAGCGGCGGGCGCGGTGCAAAGGAATGCATTGACAGCAAGGCAGTTACCTGTGTAACGTAGAAGGGTTACGCGGATAACGGATTCGCTCGTCCACGCATCTATAAAGGTGTCTATCGCGTATAGAGCGTGGGGCCGTTCCGCGGGCGCGGCAGGCGGGCAAGGCGTGCGGCAGGAACAGAAACAGGGCACAGCGCACCGAGTTTCACCGAAAAAATCGAGAGTGTTTCCGAGGAAACAGTTCCTCCTCGCCCGTTGCGAGGCGATCGCCTGCATTTCGTGTGGACAAGACGACTGAGCGACGAGATCGCGCGGGCAGCTGAGAGATCGCAGTAGAAATCTGGAGGAGTGCAGTGGCAGCAACGGGTCTAGAAGAGAAATATGATGCGGTACGGCAGCTCATTGCCATCGGCAAGGAGCGTGGATACCTGCTATATGACGAGGTAAACGATTCGCTTCCGGCGGAGGTGCATTCTTCGGAAGAAATCGACGACCTTCTCACCACATTCGAGCGCAACGGGATTGAGATTTACGAGGACGCCGCTTCAGCGAAGGCGGCACGGGCCGTCGAAGTGTCGGCCGACCACGATCACGACGGCCACATCAAGGAAGAGCTGCACGGCGAAGAAAGCAGCGACCTGGACTTAACGCCGGGTTCGCTCGAGAAAACCAACGATCCCGTTCGCATGTACTTGCGCGAGATGGGCACGGTGCCCTTGCTGACGCGCGAAGGCGAAGTCACGATCGCGAAGCGCATTGAGCGCGGGCAACTCGTGGTGATGAAGGCGATCACCCGTTCGCCTATCGTCATCAAGGAACTGATTGCCGTCGGCGAGGACCTGCGCAAGGGCGCGCGGTCCATCAAGGAAATCGTTCAGTTTGACGATGAAGAGCTGACCGAAGAGAAGATCGCGAATAAGACCAAGCAGACGCTCAAGCACATCGACAAGATTGCGAAACTCTACGACCAGGCGCTGAAAGAAGCGGTTAAGCTCGACAAGACCCCCAAGGCGAAGAAGCGCACCTATGTTCGCGCCAAGTGGGCCGTGGCGCGCACGCGCGTTTCCATTTCCCTCGAGATTCGCGGGATCGACTTCAATCCGTTCGAAAAAAAGCGCTTGGTCGACAAGATGCGCGGTACTGTCGAGCGCCTGCAATCGCTCGAGCGCGAGGCGGGCCGTCTGGAGCGTCGCGCTGACGCTTCGAAAGGCGATAATGCCGCCGAAGCGCGCCGGGAATTGCGTACCCGTCGGTCGGAACTCAAAGATATAGAAGAGGCCAGCGAAGTCGGGCTGACCGAACTGAAGCGCACGCTGACGATTATTCAGCGCGGTGAAGCGGAAGCAGAGCAGGCCAAGAAGGAATTGATCGAAGCCAACCTGCGATTGGTGGTGTCGATCGCGAAAAAGTACACCAACCGTGGTTTGCAGTTCCTGGATTTGATTCAGGAAGGCAACATCGGCTTGATGAAGGCGGTCGACAAATTCGAATGGCGCCGTGGTTACAAATTTTCGACCTATGCGACGTGGTGGATCCGCCAGGCCATTACGCGCGCGATTGCCGACCAGGCACGCACCATCCGCATCCCGGTACACATGATCGAGACCATCAACAAGCTGGTGCGCACCAGCCGGCAATTGGTTCAGGAACTCGGACGCGAACCTACCAGCGAAGAAATCGCCAAGCGGATGGATATCCCGGTTTCGAAAGTGCGCAAGATTCTCAAGATCGCGCAGGAACCGATTTCGCTCGAGACGCCCATTGGCGAAGAGGAAGATTCGCATTTGGGAGATTTCATCGAGGACAAGGCGGTGGTCTCGCCTTCGGACGCGGTGATCAACCTCAATCTGAAGGAACAGACCTCATCGGTTTTGAAGACCCTGACGCCCCGCGAGGAAAAAGTCATCAAGATGCGCTTTGGCCTCGATGATGGCAGCGAACACACCCTCGAGGAAGTCGGGCAGTCGTTCGCGGTAACCCGCGAACGCATCCGGCAGATCGAAGCGAAGGCGCTGCGCAAGCTGCGCCATCCGTCGCGCTCGCGCAAGCTGCGGGCGTTCTTGGAAGGGCCGTCGCGCGATTATTTATAGAAAGAGTCGAAGTTCAGAAAACGAAATCCGTTAGCAGAACGCCCGGTGAATGCCGGGCGTTCCTTTGGATGGCCAGATCAGGGACACTCCGCTGGCGATGCTGCTCAGGTCGATTCCCGTCGGGAAGAGTTGACCGAAGCTGGCAGGGCGTAGAAGTGGCGCAGGAAAATTGCGATCCAGAGCACACAAAACAGGCCGAAAGCGA
>Ga0306926_10002749_pt1 | contig 17953 bp, 21 predicted proteins | sample flu12Cox44000178_FD_203759 | JGI IMG/M metagenome (GOLD analysis project Ga0306926, IMG submission 203759) | Lab enrichment of tropical soil microbial communities from Luquillo Experimental Forest, Puerto Rico - flux8day.12C.oxic.44.000.178 (v2)... | ecosystem: Environmental > Terrestrial >... | reverse complement strand
CCACTAAATCGTCGAGCACGACCACACGTTGGCCGGGGATAATCGCATCTTCCTGAATCTCGATGGTGTCCGTCCCGTATTCGAGATCATAGGTAAAACGCACCGTCCGACCGGGCAACTTTCCCTTCTTGCGAACCATAGCAAAGCCTCGGCCGAGTTCATAGGCGAGCGGCGCGGCAACCAGAAATCCGCGGGATTCGATGCCGACCAGGAGATCGGGCTCGTGCGGCCGCAACGCCTCGGCGAGGCGCTGGACAGTCGCACGCCAAGCATGCGGGTGGGCAAGGAGTGTGGAAATGTCGTAGAATAGAATACCGGGCTTAGGAAAATCGGGTATCGAGCGGATGTGCTGCTTAAGGTCCATGGCCGCAATTCCTCGACGTCCATTCTCGGCGATTGAATTCGTCCGCGTCGCGACATAACCACTTTCTGCTCGGTTGGAAAGGCCCGCCCGGCAGATCCAGAATTAGGCTTTGGACTGCATGGCGTCTGCCACCCTCGTCCAATCCGAAGAGGCCGGGTCGCTCGTCTTGGCGGCAACCGGGGAATGGCTGGTGGAGACTGCCGCCGACCTCGATCGAAGGCTGCGAGGAATCGAGGCGCCAAAGGACGGGCGGGTGCTGCTCGATCTGACGGGGATCGATAGGCTCGATACGGCCGGCGCCTGGCTGTTGCTACGAACCGAGCATGATCTCACAGAGCGTGGCAACGCGGTCGAAATGCGCAATCTGCGGCCGAGTTTCGAGCCGCTGATTGATCAGGTGCGTACGGCCGGATTCATCGCCCCCGCACGGCATCCGCGACCGGCCCATCACACGATCGCGGGTTTCATCGCCCACATTGGGGAGGTTTCGCTCGGGCTCATCGCCCGCGCGTACAGCATCCTCGGATTCTTCGGCCTGGTCTCGACAACTGCAGTCCGACTGGCGCGCCATCCGCGCCGGCTTAGCGTCACGGCGATCGTCGCCCAGATGGAGCAGACCGGTGTGAATGCACTACCCATCGTTGGTCTGCTAACCTTTTTAATCGGGGTCGTCATCGCCTATCAGGGCGCCGATTATCTGCGCTTCTACGGGCTCGAGAGCTATACGGTCCAACTGACCGGTGCCAGCATCCTTCGCGAGCTCGGGGTTCTGCTGACGGCAATCATTCTCGCCGGCCGATCGGGTAGCGCCTTTACCGCCCAGATCGGGACGATGCGCGTCAACGAGGAGATCGACGCGATGCGCACCATCGGCCTCGACCCGGTGGAGGTTCTGGTGCTTCCGCGACTATTCGGACTGATGCTGACCTTGCCGATGCTGACCCTCTGCGCCAATTTTATGGGTATTTTTGGCGGTGGTTTGATGGCTTGGAGCCAGCTCGGCATCGGTATCCCGGAATTCTTTAACCATTTGTCCACGATCGCTCCATGGAGCTTCTGGATCGGCATGATCAAGTCGCCGTTCTTCGCCATCATCATCGCTCTGATCGGCTGCTACGAAGGCTTTCAGGTGTCGGGCAGCGCCGAAAGCGTCGGCCGCCTTACGACACTATCGGTGGTTGAAGCGATCTTTCTCGTCATCGTGACCGACGCAGGCTTCTCGATCTTCTTTTCTTCCTTGCAGATCTGAGCATGCCGGAGGAGCCGATCATCCGCGTGCGCGGCCTTGTCAACCGGTTCGGTAACGAGACCGTCCATGACGGTCTCGACCTCGACGTGCTCCGTGGCGAAGTCCTCGGTGTCGTCGGCGCATCCGGGTCTGGGAAATCAGTCCTGCTGCGGACCATCATCGGGCTCAACCGACCCGTCGCAGGGAGCGCAGAGGTGTTCGGGCACAATATTCTGACGATGAGTGACATCGATCATCGGGAGGTCGAAAAGCGCTGGGGGGTGTTATTTCAAGATGGTGCACTGTTTAGTTCGCTAACGGTAGCTGAGAATATCGAGGTTCCGCTGAAGGAATATTATGAGATGCCAATGCGGCTGATGGATGAGATCGCAGCGTTCAAGGTCGGCATCGTGGGACTTCCCGAGGGGACAGGCGAGAAGTATCCGTCCCAGCTGTCGGGGGGGATGCGCAAGCGCGCGGGGCTCGCGCGCGCCCTCGCGCTCGATCCGGAAATCGTCTTTCTCGACGAGCCGACCGCCGGGCTCGATCCAATAGCGGCTGCTGAATTCGACACGTTGATTAGGGATCTACGGGGTAGCTTGGGTCTTACGGTATTCATGGTGACCCATGATCTCGACACTTTGTTTTCGATCTGCGATCGGGTCGCCGTACTAGTTGACCGTAAGATTCGTGCTGGCATTTTAGAGCAGATGCTGCAGGACGATCATCCGTGGATCCAGTCCTACTTCCACGGCCCGCGCGGGCGAGCCGCCTTGCTCTCCGAAGGCGAACATTCGCCGAAACAAGGGACACGGCTTGCCGCTCCTCTTTGAGTATCTTGCACCGAGAGAGAATATATGGAGACACGTGCACATTATGTGGCGGTCGGCACCTTCGTCCTAGCGGTCATCTTTCTAGCCTTTGTCGCCGTTCTGTGGCTGGGACACACCGAATTTGGCGAGCAAGCCAAACGTTACTATATCTTTTTTAGTGGGTCGGTGGCAGGGCTCAACAAGGGTTCCCAGGTGCAATACAATGGAATTCCTGTTGGCCGCGTCGTCGATATCCGCGTCGATCCCAACAATCTAGAGCAGATACAAGTAACGGTCGAGATCGACACAACCATTGTCGACATCAAGTCTGACGCCCGCGCATTCCTCGATGCCAACATTCTAAACGGCATCGCCACAATCCAGATCCGCGGCGGGACGCGGGAAGCCGTTAATCTCGAGCCGCAGCCTGGGCACAAGTACCCGGTGATCAAGGCGGGTAGATCAGAGCTTGAAGAAGTAAAGGCCAGCCTTCCCGAATTGGTGGCAGATCTTAAAGCAGCAACCCACAGCTTGAACGCGCTGCTTGACGAGCAAAACCGCCAAGCAGTTTCCGAGGCTCTGCAAAATATCCGCATGATAACCGGGGCCTTCGTCGAGCCCAGCAAGGAAGTGGGCGAGGTTGTCGACAACGCCAACAAGGCCGTTGTCGAGCTGAGATCGTTTTTTCGCGATGTCGATCAGAGCTACATCGAAAAAGGCGGGTTGAAGGATCAGCTGTCGCAAACTCTCTCTGACGCCGACCGACTGGCGAAGAACCTCAACGAGGCCAGCCGGCAACTGCAACTGGTCATTCAGGAAAATCGGCCGGGCATTCGAAATTTCACCCAGAGCACCTTGACCCAAGTGAGCGATCTCGTCACCGATCTGCAGCGGTTCGTGGCGGGGGCGACCCGCTTCGTGTCCGACATGGAACGCAATCCGACGCGGTTGCTGTTTGGCGAGCGGCGCGAGGGGTATCGGCCGCAATGACCTCGCCAGCGGCGCGAACCTCGCGCCGGTGGCTGTCGAGCGCCATGGCGCTCGCGCTGACGGGTTGCGCCAGCTTGCTCGGGCTCGGTCCGGCGCCGCATCTCTATCGGGTTACACCCAAAAGCACCTACCCAGCGAATTTGCCACACCCGGCCGGTCAACTCCTTGTCGACGTGCCGCTCGCGCCGGCGGGGCTCGATACCGCACGAATTGCGCTGAGCCGGTCTGCCGTCTCGATCGACTATTTCGCGGATTCGGAGTGGATCGATCGGGTCCCGCTGATGGTCCAGACTGCTCTCCTCGATTCGTTTGAGAACAGCAAGGCGATCACCGCGATTGACCGCGAATCGGTCGGATTACGCGCGGATCTGATCTTGCAGACCGAAATCCGGCATTTCGAGGCGCTATACGAGTTGCGCGACGGACCGCCTAACGTATGGGTGGCGATCAACACCAGGCTCGTCGATCCTTCCGGCCGCGAAGTCGTAGCGCATGCCGCGTTCGAGCGCCGCAAGCAGGCCGAGGGGGGCGACGTCGCGCAGATCGTCCTCGCCTTTGAAGAGGCATTGGGAGGCGTGATGGAGGACATCGTGTTGTGGACCGTACGCAATCCCTCTTTGACCTCGAAGCGGCATCCGCTATGATGATCACCTTTCGTTCACGGGGGTCGCTTGGCGCGCGAGAACAGCCGAAAAAGTCTGCTCGTGAGTTGGGCCGAAATCGAGCGAATGGCCTCGGCAGCCGCGGTCGTCGGCGATTGCCGGCGCGAACTCGCCGCGCGCAACCGCAACATCGTCAGCGAAGCATTGGCCGACAATCCGGCCGCTGAGTGGCGGCATTACCCTGATGGGGAGGTCTACGACCCGAAAAGCCACGCCCAGTACTTTTACCACACACATCCGATTAACGGACGGCCTTTCCGGGAGCATGGGCATTTCCACACCTTTTTGCGCGCCGAGGGCATGCCGGTCGGGGCTGCGCCGCTGATCCTTCCCGAAATCGCGGTCGCCGACGTGCCGGCGTTGCCGCCCCAAGCCCCACCGGTCAAGCATGGTACTAGGGAGGAGGTGAGCCATCTCGTCGCGATTGCTGTCGATTGCCGGGGCGAGCCGATCCGGCTGTTCACGACGAATCGCTGGGTCACCGGTGAAACCTGGTATCGCGCCGATGATGTCGTCCGCATGCTCGACCGATTCGCGATCACCGCGGTCGAGCCGTCGGAGACGCTCAACCGATGGGTCGGCGGGATGCTTCGACTCTTCCGTCCACAGATCGCAGCGCTGTTGCGGATGCGTGACGAGACCGTCATGGCATGGCGTCGCCGACGCCGTACGCACGTCTTCGAGGATCCGGCGCTCGAAATCACCTCGAGTCTCGATATCGGCCTCGACGCCCAACTCGCTTTCCTCGACCGGGCTCGATCGGAACCGGCCGCAGGCGCCCCGTGCCGCGGGCCGGTCTTGCCGGCGATGGCGGAAGGCTGGGGCGAGGGTCACCCGGGCTGAGGCGGTACCCTCGCCAGCGTGTTACCGGGGAGGCGGCGGCGCCAGAGGTTGGCGCGGGGTGAGGTTGCCGGCATTCAAGCATTCCTTCAGCTTGGCATCCCGTTTCGCATTCGCCTCCGCGCTGTAGTCGGGATAGGCGGCCTGAGCCTGCTTGGCGCATTTATCCGCCGCCTTCCAGTTATTCAGCACTACTTGGCCCTGCTGGCTCGCCTCGCCCGTCCCGGCGAAGAGCAGCAGAGCAGCAATCAGGAATCCTAGCCGGTTCATCCGACACCTCCTTGCTGCTATCGGGGGCCGATAATGCGGTCCCGGCGGCGCGACTTTACACGCATTTTTGGCCCAGCCCGCTGTTGCGCCGGGGAAGAAACTGAGGCTCCATATACGCCAAATCGTACCGGAGGAGCCACGATGCTGAAGATCTGGGGACGCACGACCTCATCCAACGTGCAGAAAGTGCTGTGGTGCTGCGCCGAGCTCGGCATCGAGTACGAGCGTGTTGATCTCGGCGGACCGTTTGGCGGGAATCGCGATCCCGAATATCTCGCGATGAACCCGAATGGCCGGGTGCCGACAATCAAGGATGGCGAGCTGATCCTGTGGGAGTCGAACACGATCTGCCGATATCTCGCCGCGACTCGTCATGGCGAGCGGTTGTATCCGAGCGGCCCCGCCGCCCGCGCTAATATCGAGCGTTGGATGGACTGGCAGCTCGCCACCTCCGGGCCGCCCATGGCAGCCCTGCTCGGCATGCTGATCCGGGCGAGACCCGAACAGCGTGACCAAGCGGCGATCGAGGCGGCGCGGCTGCAGGCGCTGGCTGCGTGGACGATCGTCGAGGACGAGCTCGAAGGCCGTCCCTATCTAGCGGGACCTGAGCTGACCCTCGCCGAGATCGCATTGGGAACCATGGTGTACCGCTGGCACGCGTTCCCGATCGAGCGACCGCCGTTGAAGAACCTCAAAGCGTGGTACGAACGCATGCGGCAGCGCGCCGGTTTCAAGACTCATATCGAAATCCCAATCACGTAATTGTGAGGCCGATTCCAGGCCGTTGCTTCGCCGCCCGCGGACGTTACTGCGGCAACCGAATCGACACAACCGAGCTTGATATGAGGGGAGGCTAGATGAAATCATCGACGAAACGCTCGATGCTGACTGCCGCTTTGATTTGCGCGTTGACCGCCATCAGCGTCGCCGTGCCGGCGCAGGATAAAGAAGCGGTTATTAAGAACCGCGAGGCGTTGATGAAAGGGCAAGGGAAGGATCTCGGGAGCGTCAAGGCCTATACTGAAGGCAAGGGGGATCTGGCGCAAGCCGAGGCTAGCGCCGTCAATCTGACCCAGACGATCAGAAAGATCCCCGATGCGTTTCCGCCGGGAACAGGGGGGACCGACTTAGACGGGAAATTTGCAACCAAACCGGTGATTTGGAGTGACTGGAACAAGTTCCTTGACGCTCAGACGACTGCCGCCGCCAAGGCCGACGCACTTCTCGTGGCCGTAAAGAGCGGCGACAAGGCCGCCATACAGACGGCCTTTGGCGATCTTGGGAAAAACGGCTGCGGCGCTTGCCACGAGACGTTCCGCGAGAAACTCAAAGACTGACGGCGGCGGCTCTCGCCGCCATATGCCTGGCTTTTGGCGGGCTCGCAGCGAGGGCAGCGGACACAGATCCGGCGGAGCGCGGCGCCTACCTGGCCACTGCGGCAGGTTGCGCGGACTGTCACACCGACGCCAAGAACGGCGGGCGCCCTTACGCGGGTGGCCGCGCCCTCACAACCCCGTTCGGAACCTTCTATGCCCCGAACATCACCCCGGATCTGGACACTGGCATCGGCCGGTGGAGCAATGCGCAACTCCTGAATGCATTGCGCGAGGGTGTAAGTCCTGATGGTTCAAACTATTTCCCGGTGTTTCCCTATCCGAGCTTTACCAAAATCACGGACGACGATGCGCGGGCGATCAAAGCGTATCTCCTTGCCCAGCCAGCGGTAAGGCAATCCAACCGTGCGCATGATGTGGCCTTCCCGTTCTCGTGGCGATTCTTGTTAAACGGGTGGAAGCTGCTCTTTTTCAGTCCGGGCCCGTTCCGGCCGGCGCCCGAGGGCGGCGAGGCTTACAATCGCGGCGCCTATCTCGTCACTGCGCTCGCCCATTGCGGTGAATGCCATACGCCGCGCAACTGGTTCGGCGCCATGGAGCCGTCGCGATTTCTCGCCGGTACCACCCACGGCCCGGACGGCAAGGCTGTCCCGAACATCACCCCGGATTTGGAAACCGGGATCGGGAAATGGAGCGAGGACGACATTGTTGCTCTTCTGAAAGATGGCCAGACACCCGAATTCGATTTCGTCGGCGGCGCCATGGCTGAGGTCGTGAGAAATACCACACGGCTCACCGACGCCGACCGGCGGGCGATTGCCGTCTATCTCCGGACGCTCCCGGCGGTCCGTTCCGAGACACGGGCTGCCAAATAGAATGCGTCGGCACTGGACGCACCAGCGCGTTTTCCTATGATGCAGCGTGCCGAGACGGAGGAGCGGTTTGGCGCGAGGGCGACCGGATAAGAGCCTGGCTCGTTTCGAACGGATCGCCCTGGTATTGTCCGGCGGGGGCGCGCTCGGAGCCTATCAGGCGGGTGCCTATGCCGCGCTCGAAAAGTGCGGCGTGCGGCCGAACTGGGTCGCTGGCACCGCGGTTGGCGCGGTCAATGCGGCCATCATCGCCGGAAGTCTACCGCATGAACGCACCCAGAGGCTGCGGCAGTTTTGGCGAGAGGTGAGTAGGCGCCCGCAGGGCCGTCGTCCACGAAGTGCAAAATGGTGGGCGCGATCGGCCCTTACGAAATGGTTGACCGTTGGGCGCCGCGGGGTGGGATTTCCATCGCCATACGAAGAGCCGGTCATCTCCGCCCCGGCATTACGCGCGATGATCGGCGAAGTAGTCGATTTCGACCGGATCAATTCGGGTGGCGTTCGGGTGGTGCTCGGAGCCGTGAACCTAGCGACTGGAGCGGAAACGTTCTTCGACAACGACCGGCACGTGCTTGGCGTCGATCACGTGCTGGCTGGTACGCCGTTCCCGGGACTGCCGGCGGTTACGATTGGCCGTCAGCTCTTCGCCGGCAGCGCGATTTCGGTTTCGGCTCTCGACGATGCGCGCCCGGCCGACACGTTGTGCTTCGCGATCGACGGGTACGATCCGCTTCCCGGGGGTAACGGTGGCTTTAGCCGCTCGGCACGAGACATCGCCGCAATGCGCCGCACTCATGATCTCCGCCGCATGATCGCGCTGCTCGGTGAGCGTCTTCCGTCGGCCTTGCGCGGTGACGTCGAGATTCGCCGCTGTCTTTCCGAGGCGAGCAACGCGACAATGACGATCCTGCACCTCGTGCATGAGGGCAGCGCTGCAGATCTCTCAGCCAAGATGCGAGATTTTTCTCCGGGTGCGGTTGCGCGCCGATGGAAAGCGGGGGAGAGCGACGTGGCAACGAGCCTTACGCATCCGCGCTGGCTGGCGCCGCCGTCTCGTCTCTCGGGCGTCGTCGTTCATGAGGTCCGCGGCGGGGTAGCCGCTCCGCCACACTGACCCAATACTTTGACCCTATCCTGCCGCCTGTAGAATAGGCAAACTTCTATTGTCGCCCGATAAAGCGGCAATCTCCATTCTCGCATAAGCGTTATGCGGTCGACTGCGGTAGGTTCTTTTTAACTGTAATAACAACCTTTGCCTAAATGATTGGCATGACAAATATCCGCTTGAAAAAAAGCAAATTTTAAGATGTATGGTATCGCCTGATAATTTGTCGAAACGGTTAACCGTTTCGATTTTAGGATGTTCGCGATCTCGCGGGCGAAGGGCACATATGAGGGTTTATGCTTTACGAGGCCTACCAAGTACACAACGACGTGCTCGGTCCGGTCCGGCTGATGGCCGAGACCTTCCGGTGTCTGCTCAACCAACCTTGGCCGTTGTTCGTCAATACGCCTTTGATTCGAAGCGCTTCGGCCGCGATGGAGCTGCTGTCCAACGCCGGCATGTCGCATGCCAGACCCGATTTTGGCATCCGTACGACACTGATCGAGGGCCAAGAGGTTACCGTGACCGAGGAGATCGCGGCCGCCGATCCGTTTTGCAACCTGCTTCATTTCCGCAAGGATAATCCCTGCGAGGCTCCAAGGATCCTGGTCGTCGCGCCGCTCTCGGGCCACTTCCCGACCCTGCTGCGCGGCACCGTCCAAGCACTATTGCCGGAACATGACGTCTTCGTTACGGACTGGGCGAACGCCCGAAACGTGCCGCTCCTCCACGGGCGCTTTGGCCTAGACGACTTCGTCGATCTTTTAATTCGTTTCATCCATCTCCTCGGGCCGGATGTTCATGTCATGGCGGTGTGCCAGCCCTCGGTACCCGTGTTGGCGGCCGTGTCGTTGCTGGCGGCGGGTGGAGATCCCTGCCAACCGGCATCGATGATATTGATGGGCGGTCCGATCGACCCGAGGGCGAACCCGACCGAAGTCAACCGGTTCGCCGAAGCGCATTCGCTCGACTGGTTCGAACGAACGGTTATTACGACAGTGCCCGGGCGTTATCCCGGAGCCTTCCGGAGGGTTTATCCAGGTTTTCTCCAGCTCGCCGGCTTCCTGAGCATGAATCTCGATCGCCACATATCGGAGCACTGGGCGATGTTCCATAACCTCGTGCGCGGCGACGGTGATGGTGCGGCAGCTACCCGGGCGTTTTACAAGGAATACAGCTCCGTGATGGATCTCCCGGCCGATTTCTACCTGCACACCATCAAACGTGTATTTCACGACCACGATCTACCGCGAGGCAGCTTCCGGGTGAGGGGATGTCGCGTCGAACCGGCCGCCATCGAACGCACCGCGCTGATGACGGTCGAGGGCGAGCGGGACGATGTTTGCGCGCCGGGCCAAACCGTCGCGGCGCATCAACTCTGCAGTCGGATCGCCGCGGTGAAAAAGAGCCACCACCTCCAGCTCAAAGTCGGCCATTATGGGGTGTTTCATGGCCGCCGGTGGCACAACGAGACCTACCCCAAGGTCCGGTCGTTCATCCGAGCGCAGTGCTAGCCGGCCGATCGGCGGCGGTCCGCCCGCGGAGCATGGACACTTGAGGGAGGGAAGAGAATGGCTCTTCGTGGCAAGGTCGTCATCACCTGCGCGGTGACCGGCGCAATCCATACCCCGACGATGAGCCCCTATCTGCCGGTCACCCCGGACGAGATTGCCAAGGACGCGATCGCCGCGGCGGAAGCGGGGGCGGCGATTCTGCATCTGCACGCGCGCGATCCGAAGGACGGGCGGCCCACCCCCGATCCCGATGTGTTCATGCAATTCCTGCCGCGCATCAAGCAGGCGACCAATGCCGTCGTCAACATCACCACCGGCGGCGGCCTCGGGATGACCCTCGAGGAACGCCTCGCCGCGCCTCTGCTCGCCAAGCCCGAGATGTGCTCGATGAACATGGGCTCGATGAATTTCGGGCTATACCCGATGCTCGGCCGCTATAAGGAGTGGAAATACGAATGGGAGCCGAAATACCTTGAAATGACGCGGGACTTCATCTTCAAAAACACGTTCAAGGACATCGAGCGCAGTCTCAAGGAGCTGGGCGAGGGCTGTGGCACCCGTTTCGAGTTCGAGTGCTACGATGTCGGCCACCTCTATAATTTGGCGCATTTTGTCGATCGCGGGCTGGTCAAGCCGCCTTTTTTCGTGCAGACGATCTTCGGGATTTTCGGCGGGATCGGCGCCGACCCCGAGAACCTCGCCCATATGAAGCGGATCGCCGACAAGCTCTTCGGCGACGATTACGCCTGGTCGATCCTCGCCGCCGGGCGCCACCAGATGCCTCTGATTACGATGGGGGCGATCATGGGCGGCAACGTGCGGGTCGGCCTCGAGGACTCGTTGTGGCTCGGACGCGGCCAGCTCGCCCAGGGCAACGCCGACCAGGTGAGCCGCATCCGCACGATCCTCGAAAACCTGTCGCTCGAGATCGCATCACCCGATGAGGCACGGGCGATGCTCGCACTCAAGGGCGGTGACGCGGTCGCGTTCTGATCGGGGGCAGACACAATGATCGACAAGCGGGTGCGCACCCTCGCCGAAGCAGTCGCCGGGATCCCCGATGGTGCCATTATCCTGTGCGCCGGCTTTGGCGGCGCGGGGCTACCCGACGCTTTGTGCGAGGCGGTCATCGAGCAGGGCGCGCGCGATCTGACGGTGGTCGCCAACAATGCTGGGGCCGGGCGGGCCGGGCTCGCGGCGCTGCTCGCGGCGGGCCGTGTAAAACGGATCATCTGCTCGTTTCCACGCAGTTCCGGTTCTGTTGTGTTCGAGGAGCTTTATGCTGCAGGCCGCCTTGAGCTCGAGCTCGTGCCGCAGGGCATTATTAGCGAGCGGATGCGCTGCGCCGCCGCCGGTCTCGGCGGGTTTTACTCGCCGGTTTCGGTCGGGACCCGGCTCGCCGAAGGCAAGGAGCACCGTGAGATCGACGGCCGAATGTATGTGCTGGAAAAACCCCTGAAAGGCGACGTCGCACTGCTCGCAGCCGACCGCGGCGACCGCTGGGGCAACCTGACTTACCGGAAATCGGCGCGAAACTTCAACCCTACGATGGCGATGTCCGCGAGCCTCTCCATCGCACAAGTACGCCAGGTTGTCGAGCTTGGCGAGATCGATCCTGAGATGGTCATTACCCCCGGCATCTTCGTCGACCGCCTCGTCGAAGTTCCCGGGTAAGAGGAGGAACCTGATGCCGCTAAAACGTCGCCAAATTGCCTGGCGCGCCGCGCAGGATCTCGCCGATGGCGCTTATGTAAACCTCGGGATCGGGCTGCCGACTCTGGTCTCGGATTTCCTCCCGACCGATCGAGAAATCATTTTGCACAGCGAGAACGGCGTCCTGGGAGTGGGGCCGGCGCCGGGCGATAACGAGATAGATTGGGATCTGATTAATGCCGGCAAGCAGCCGATTACGTTGGTGACCGGCGGCAGCTACGTGCACCACACCGACTCGTTTCTGATGATCCGCGGCGGTCATCTCGATCTCGCCTTGCTCGGCGCCTTCGAGGTCTCGGAAAGGGGCGACTTAGCAAATTGGACAACGGACGATCCGGGTTTTCCGCCCGGCGTTGGCGGCGCGATGGATCTGGCAGTGGGGGCCAAGGAAATCCGCGTCCTCGTCGAGCACACCACCAAGGCAGGAGCCCCGCGCATCCGCCGGCAGTGCGGCTATCCGCTGACCGCCGCTTCCGTCGTGCGTCGGATCTATACCGACCTCGCCGTCATCGATGTCACTGCTGAGGGGCTAGTCGTGCGCGAACTGGTGGATGACGTGGATTTCCCCACCTTGCAGGCCAAGACCGAAGCCACCCTGCATCCGGCATACGACATGAGGGCGCTCCGCGCGCCAGCGGTGTGAAGAGCCAGGACCTAGCTCCGCCCGTCTCTCATCTTCCGGTAGCGCTCGACATCGACAATCTCGGCGATTGTGCCGTCAGGCGAGCGGAACTTGACCGTGCTCGAGTCCGGCTTTGAGCGGCCGCCGCCGTTCGCCTCGATCTTCTCTATAGAACCCTGCCGGTTGTCGACCTCGATGCCGAAGTGATGGATGGCGGGCCATTCGCCTACCAGCTTTGCTTCCTCGTCGTCTTCGCTGTCGTAGACCATCAGCGCGAGGTCTACATAGCTGTCCGTTAGGTGCTGCGAAATACGTCCGCGCGAGCGCCCCGTTCCAACCTGACGGAACCCGCGCACGTTCTCCTAGAACCTTGTCGCTGCCTCCAGGTCGCTCACTTAGAGCGCCAAGCGATTGATCCGGGCCATCGGCACCCCTCCTCTCCAACTTAAGGCGGATTCCGCCGTGATTATAACCTCCGCGAAATCCGCAACACGTTAGCTTTAACTTAACCGGCTCATGTTTAAATCGACAAGGTCATAAATCAAACGAACCGCGATCTACTCTCATGTGGAACCTCACATCTTACGATATCAATCGGATCAAAGGGCAGCTTCAGGCCCGTAAGGCGAGGATCGATGCGAAATATGCCGAGGAAACAAAGGCACTTGACGCAGACTTTGCTGACCTGGAAACGCTCGAGCGGGTAGCGGCGGTCCTTGCACTCAAGTACAAGGCAGACGAACCTGTTGACGCTCCCGAAGAGAGCTCGGAAACCGCCGCGGAAGAGAGTCCCCAGGTCGAAGCTGAAGCGGCGCCGGAAGCGCAGCTTGCAGCGACCTCCGGCGAGGCAAACGGCCCAGACGCAAAATTTGGCTCGCGATGGCGCCTTGCTCTGCGTGACCGCCCTATCGTATCCGACGCCGAGTGACTGGTCGGCGGCGAAAATTCATCCCGATCCGCTGTCGACGCCGGACAAACGCCGCCGGGAGTGCGATGCCGGCGGGTGACTAACCCGAGACCCAGTGAGGACATAAGTGAACGACGGAGCGCTAGATACGGGGCACGCCCCCAAAGACGTCGATGTGTTAGAGTCAAAAGAGGTGTGGAGTGAATACCGGCTGGCGGACGGCACGGTATTGCGCATCAAACCGGTGATGATCACGGTTTCCCGGATGGACGGAGAGCACACTCTCGAAGGTGATCCCGTATATAACATGAAATCGACGCTGGTCACCGACGTCAGAGCGCCCCAAGAGCTGAAGAAATCGGCGTAATCTGTGCCGATGGCCAGACATTTCAAATCGAATTCGTGGGAACCTCGGGTATCCGGCTCGTCCGGGTCGGTTTACCTCGGTCGAACAGACGAAGCGTTACCCCGAACCTCGTTGGTGCCGATCCCGGTACTCATAGTAGGGTTCAAGAGTACCGGCATTGCTCTTACCGGCGCTAAAAATCCCGTCCGACCGCCGCAGGTTGTGGAGCAAGCAGGTCCGCCACCCGCCGAAGAGGCCACAACCAGCGGGGAGCTGGGAGGAAGGTCCGAGCCGCTTCAGACCGCGTCGGACAATGGCAGTGAGCCAGCACCGACCAAGGATCGCCACGCATCAACCTCCGGGCAAGGTGACAGCATCGACTTGATTATCGATAAGCTGCCTCGTCATGCGCTCGTCAAGCCAATTCCGGTTACCATATCGCCGTTAGGAGACCGGGTCTTCATTGCTTCCACACCCGATCTCGACATTACTGTGACCGGTAATTCCCTAAGCGACGCGCTTCTTCTCCTCAAGCAGCAACTCGAATCGACATACGAGAACCTCCGCGGCAAGGCGTCGGGCAGGGAAGAAGAGCGGCAATTCAAACGGCTGCGCGACTACATCCGCGATCATTAAGCAGAAATCGGTCTCGTCAAGGTAACCGACGACGCCGATATTCCGTCGTGAAATCCGGCTCTAGGCTAGCGGAGTGGGGATTAATGCGCGGCGAGGGCGACGACGATCTAATCCCCCGCCTCGTGCGCCATTTGCAATGGCTTCATGAATAGGCTCGCTGATAGCGCAGCGAGTGAGGCTTACGATCACGGCAATCAGCAGACATGCTGAGTAGCCAGATGCCCGTCGCCTCCAAGCCCGCGGCGACGAACATCTTGTTCTCACGGCCGATTCATGTGGGAGACCCAGCAAAAAACGACCGTGTCAGGTCGTCGAAGATGCGTGTGTCGAGCGCAACGCGGAGGACGGTGCCGGTACGGTGATCCTCAGCCTCGTTTGCATGGCGCTGTCGTTGCGTTGCGAGCCCTTTGATCCGTCCTTTATCGGCTTCAGTCAACGATGTCGTGGTGAGCGGCTTGCAGCTAAGCCGCTTGCTCCCGAGTTGGCAGCCATTGGGGTGTTCTGGCCTAACTTCGCCGATTCGACCCGCTGCCGCCCGATTTTCGCAAGACAATTCATTGACGAACAAGGGCCGCCGCGGGCGAGAAGGGCAAAACTGCTTGTAGTGCCGACCAAGGCTATTCTCAGAGCCTCGAATATGCAGATAATTCGCGGCCATCATGTTCCTACGCTACAAAGATCGCTGGAAGGATGGCAAGCAGCATCGCTACTGGAGCGTTGTCGAGAACACGCGGGTTACGGGCGGGCGCGTGGTGCAGCGGCACGTGCTGTACTTGGGCGAGATCAACGATACGCAAGAGTTGGCTTGGCGGCGATCGATCGAGGTTTTGGAGGAGCGCGCGGCGCGACCGCGGACGCTGACGCTGTTTCCCGAAGACCGCTGCGAAGGGCTGCTGGCGGACGCACCGATCGTCCGCGTCAAGCTGTCGGCGTTGCGGCTCCGCCGGCCGCGGCAGTCGGGCGCGTGCTGGCTGGCGCTGATGCTGTGGCGGGAGCTGCAGCTTGATCTGTTCTGGTCCAAGCGGCTGGGGGTGACCCGCAAAGGGACGCGCTGGGATGAGGTCCTGTTCGTGCTGGTCGCCTATCGCTTGCTGGCACCGGGGAGCGAGTGGCGCTTGCACCGTGAGTGGTTTCAGCGCAGCGCCATGGCCGATCTGTCGTGCGAGGATGCAGGGCTTGCGGAGATCCAGAAGCTGTATCGGTGCCAAGACCGGTTGCTGACCCACAAGCAGGCCGTATTTCGATCACCTGGTAGGACGGTGGCGCGATCTGTTCAACATCGGCTACAACGTGCTGCTTTACGACCTGACGGGCACGTACTCCGAAGCGGACCCGCCGTTTCCGGAAGGCGACAAACGCCGCTTTGGGTATTCGCGCGACCACCGGCCGGATTGTGTACAGATCGTCATCGCCATGGTGGTGACCCCGGAAGGTCTGCCGCTGGCGTACGAGGTGCTGCCCGGCAACACCTCGGACAAGACGACGTTGCGGGGGTTTCTCGAGCGCATAGAGCGACAATACGACAAGGCGCGCCGCGTCTGGCTGAAGGATCGCGGCGTGCCGACGGAAGAGGTGCTCGCCGAGATCCGCGCGGCCGACCCGCTGGTGCATTACCTGGTAGGCACCCCGAAGGGTCGACTGACACGTCTGGAGAAGCACCTGATCGCCAAACCGTGGCAGGAGGCTCGACCCAGAGTGCAGGTCAAGCTGTTGGCGCAGGACAATGACCTGCCGAATCGGCGAAGTTAGGCTAGATCGGATGCCCTCGATGTCGGCAGCCTGTCTTGTTTGGGACTGGCGGCGCGTTTATTCCTCGAGCCACACGTCGGCCAGGTCTTGGCCAATGTAATGGCTCGGCGATATGTTCCAGCCCTTGAATTTTTCGCCAGTGACGACGATGCGGTTCCACCACAGGAGAGGCACTGTATAGGCATCGTTCAGGGCGTGCCGCTCAAAAGCGCGGACGATCTTGGCGCGTTGGAGCGGGTCAGTGCTGAGCGCCTGCCCAATATAGAGCGCGTCGAGAAAGCGGTCGGTCGAGCCCGAGTGGTTGATCGGCGACAGGTCGCGCGAAACGTATCGGGCGAGCTGTATTGTCGGATCGTCGAAATAGTCCGCAGCCAGATCTGTCGCCGCGGCAAAGCGCCCGGTTTCGAGCGCCGTCTGCCATTCCTTGGTGCTCAGCAGCTCTTGGGTAGCCTGCACGCCGATCTCGCGCCAGGCAGCTACTACGACGTCGCCGGCAGCGCCGTAGGGCACCGGAACGTCTTTCCGATTCGTCAATGTGACGGCGAGGTTGGGCACTCCTGCTTCGGCCAGAAGCCGCCGCGCTTCCGCGCGTGAGGCGGCGATATCGTGTGAGAAGCCGGGAAGCGTCACGAGTTCGGTCTCGGGCATGCTGGTCGCGGTGCCCGGCCGCATCAGACCGCCGACATATTTGAGGAAGGTGTTGTCGGCGAGTGTCTCCGCGCCGTGCCACCGGTCGATCGCGAGCGACAGCGCGCGCCGCACCCGGGCATCGTCGAACGGCGTGCGGGTGGCGTTGAAGACGATAGCCAGGTAGGTAATCCAGGGGCCTTCGCGTACTTCGAGACGGTCCCCCGCCGCCTTGACCATCTCGTCGCGCTCGGTCGGGGTGAAGCTGCGGAATTGGGCCATGATGCGGCCGCTCTCCATTGCTTTCACCGCTGCGGGGCCGGCGATGAAATCCGCCCGGTAGCCGTCGAGATAAGGCTTACCTGGGACGAAGTACTTGTCCCAGCGCTTGCCCGTCCAGTGGTCCCCTTTTACATGCTCGACAAAGACGAACGGCCCGGTCCCGAGCACGTGCGTCTTCGGGAACAGCGGATCCTCTTTGAGCTTGGCGGCGTTGTAGATGCAGTTCCAGGGCGAAGCGAAGTTTGCCAGCATGGCCGCGTCGGGCCATTGCAGATGAAAGACGACCGTCATCGGATCAGGCGTCTCGATGTCGGTGATCGCGGCGTAGTCGGCCTGTCGTACCGATAGGACCCCTTGCGGCGGGTGGATGATGCGGTCGTAACTCGCTTTGACGTCTGCTGAAGTGAGCCGTGACCCGTCGTGAAAGAGGACGTTGTCACGCAGATCGAAGGTGTAGGTACGCCTATCTGCGGAAACATTCCAGGATTGGGCTAGATCGCCCACGATTTGCGGATAGTTGGCCGTGTCGAATTTGAGCAAGGTAGAGTAGTGCGGGATCACTGGATGGATGAAGACGAAGGAGAAATTGGCATGGCAGTCGTAGTTTGGCGGCTCGGCATCGACCGCAAACGCCAGGATGCCGCCTCTCGTCGGGGAGGCTTCAGCTACCGGGGCGCCCAGGGTGGCGAGAAAAGCGGCGACGCCGGTGAGGAGTGTGAGCCAACGGAGCCTGCGCAGGTCGGCCGACCGGGCAGTCGGCGCGGTGACGTGTTCATCCGTCATTGAAATTTCCTTTGAAAGGGACTGGCGGGGTCGCCGGCTACTGGGGCTGGCCAGCTTGCCAGTGCTGATACTGCTGGAAGAGGTCGGTTTTCTCCTGCTGCGTCATCGGCGCGCCGCCGATCGACTGTCGGCGCTCGTCCACGAAGCGCGCGAACATCGACACCAAATCGTCGGGGTTGGGGGCCTTGGCCACCTGCAGGTTGCGCTGCAGCCACTGCTCGGCAGGCGGATAGCGCCGCCAGCCGGTAAGCTCCGCCGCGAGATTGACCTCCTGCCATTTCGGATGGTGGCCAGGCT
>Ga0306926_10002748_pt1 | contig 17954 bp, 16 predicted proteins | sample flu12Cox44000178_FD_203759 | JGI IMG/M metagenome (GOLD analysis project Ga0306926, IMG submission 203759) | Lab enrichment of tropical soil microbial communities from Luquillo Experimental Forest, Puerto Rico - flux8day.12C.oxic.44.000.178 (v2)... | ecosystem: Environmental > Terrestrial >... | reverse complement strand
CGTGCGGCTGCTACGGTATGATAATACCGCCCGCAAATTCCGGTTTCCGCCGTTAAATTGAATTGAACCTTTTCGGTCCGGCTGCCGACTAATGCTCAAACACGGCCAATAAGGCCACGACTTACAGCCCCGATCGGCGCTCACGCCCCCCCGATCCCCTGCGCCGATCAAAGCGACCCGCCCAGATTTCCCCGTCTGGGCGGGTCATTTTCTTTGCAATTACCGGCCGAGGTGTCCGCCAAGCGTGCAAAATGGGGCGGGGCAGTGGCCAGCCTCTCGATTCAATAATCCTTCGACTGCAAGACACCATGACCACTGCTCTGTTTTCCCCAATCCGGATCGCAGCCCTCGATCTCGGCAACCGCATCGTCGTTTCTCCGATGTGCCAGTACAGCGCCGATGATGGCGTTGCTACCGACTGGCACATCACCCACCTGGGCATGCTGAGCAATTCGGGCGCGGCATTGGTCGTCGTAGAGGCGACGGGCGTCGAGCGTCGCGGCCGCATTACGCATGGCTGCCTCGGCCTTTATTCCGACGACTGCGAGGCTGCCCTTGCGCGCGTGGTGGCCCATTGTCGCCGCTACGGGAATGCGAAGATCGCCATCCAGCTTGCGCATGCCGGACGCAAAGCGTCTGCGCAGCGTCCCTGGGAGGGCGGCCGCCCGCTCGATGGCGCCGCTGATCCTTGGGAGACGATCGCTCCGTCCCCTCTTGCGTTCGGCCCGGGCTGGCCGCCGCCGCGCGAAATGACGATGAGCGACATGGACCGGGTATGCGAGAGCTTCGTGCAGGCCGCCCGCCGCGCCCTGCGCGCTGGCGTCGACGCAATCGAGCTGCACGCGGCACACGGGTATCTGCTGCACAGCTTTCTCTCTCCAGTCTCGAACAGGCGCACTGACGCATATGGCGGCTCGGCAGCACAGCGTATGCGTTTTCCTCTGGACGTGGCGGCGGCCGTGCGTGCAGCAGTCCCGCCCTCCATGCCCTTGGGCGCGCGCATTACCGGCAACGACTGGGTTGAGGGCGGCCTCACTCCCGTGGATGCGGTAGCCTTTGCGCGGGCGCTCAAGGAAATCGGATTGGACTTCGTCTGCATCTCTTCCGGAGGAGTCAGCGCGGACGCCCGGCCCGTCATGGTGCCCGGCATGAACGTGCAAATTGCCGAGATGGTGAAAGCGGAGGCGCGGATTGCGACCCGTGTCGTCGGGCTCATCGCGACTCCGAAGCGGGCGGAGGAGATTATCGCGGGAGGCAAGGCCGACATGGTCGCGCTTGCGCGCGCCATGCTCGACAACCCGCATTGGGGCTGGCACGCGGCCAAGGTGCTTGGTGCCGATGTGGTCCGTCCGTCCCAGTATCAGCGCGCAGCCCCCAATTTATGGCCGGGTGCGATGTTTCAGGACTGAGCGCGCTAATCGGCGATCAAATCGGCCAACGCAATGTCGCGAGCCGATCCAGATCCTCGGGCAAATCCACATCCCAGAGTGTCATCGGTTCCTGCCAGCTCAGGCCCAGCTGCCGGAGACGGCAGCGGGTCTTCCCCAGCACGCCGCTTGTTCCCCACGACATCTTCTCGAATATGGCCGGCCTCGGTGTGCGCAGGCCGATGAGAGAATAGCCGCCATCCTCGGCGGGAAACAGCACGGCATCGCAGGGGCGGCGCAGAACGTCGGCACCCATGCGCAGATGATTGGGGGTGAGTGCCGGGCAGTCCGTTCCGATAACCAGCGCCGGCCCCCGCGCCGCCGCCATGGCGGCGCACATACGCGCGCCGAGATCATCTCCGCTCTGCGGTCTGAGCGCGAGCCCGTACCGCGCGCGAATGGAGTGAAAGAGTGGATGCTGCTCGTCCGGTGTGGCCCATAGGGTGACCGGCCCCACCCCCGACCGGCATGCCGTATCGACTGCGCGCACAATCAGACGCGCAGCGAGCGACGCAGCACCCTCAGCCCCAAGCTGGGCGACAAGCCGCGTCTTGGCAAATCCCGCGACCGGCGCTTTGGCGAGGATGCCGACCCCGACCTGCTCATTCATAGCCGTAGCGATGCGCAAGCTTCCAGGGATCGGCGCCAAGGAAAAACGCGAGCCGCAATCTCCACATCAGCAGGACGGTGGAAATCACCCCATTCTTCTCCCAGCGACGCCCGGAGGTCACCACGCGCGTGCGCAGGCATACCGGCCGGCTCACCCGCTTAAGCAGCTTCGACAGCACGACGTCCTCCATCAAGGGAATGACCGGAAAGCCACCCACCCCGATGAACGCCTCGCGTCGGACGAACATCGCCTGGTCCCCGGTCGCAATGCCGGTGAGCCGCGAGCGAAAATTCATGAGCCATGCGATCACCGCAAAAAGCGGATGGGTCCCCTCGATGCGCACGTCGAAGCGGCCCCACACGCGCGCGCTGCGGTGCAGACCATCGAGCACCATGTGATCGGCATTATCGGGCAGGCGCGTATCGGCATGCAGAAACAGCAGCACGTTGCCGGAAGCCCGCGCCGCGCCGGCGTTCATCTGCGGCGCGCGGCCGCGCGGGGCCGAGATGACACAATCGGCGCGTGCGCGCGCCCGCAACACGGTTGCATCGCGACTGCCACCGTCGACCACGATCACCTCAACCCCTACTGCGCGCAGGTGGGCGAGCCGATCGAGTGTCGCAGCGATCTCCTCATCTTCGTCGAGAACTGGGACGACAATGGAAATCTTCGACATTGCTCGGTGACCATGCGCAGCTTAATCACGCGGTCTTATCCGATGCGTGCGATCGTCACGGCGTCATGATAGGCGAAGCTCCTGCGATGGCTGCGCCGTCTTCCATGCCGATGCGGCCGAAGCCCGGAAGCTTCACAGCCGGATGACGCAGATCGAGGCCGGCCACAACGCCGAGAAAATTGAGCTCGATGCCTTCTATCCAGCCGACCTTCACGCCAAGAAGACCCCAAAGGGAAGCTTCGATTCCGGTTCGGCTGTCGGTGAGGCCGACATAGGGACGTTCGCGGAAATCCTTTCCCACGGCGTTGGGTGGCAGCGTGGCTTGCAACTCCGGGACCGCTCGCAGCACGGCTGCGGTAAAGGTGTTGCTGTTGGGCCCTGGCCAGACGCGGTAATCGCCAAAATTGCTGTAGCCGTACGATTTGATTGCCGCCTTGACCTTCGGAATAACGGCGGAGGCTGCGGGCCCTCGCACGTCGACCAGTACCCGCGGGATATCGCCGAACCAGCGGCCGTCGGGTGCCCAGCCGTTTGTGCGCACGGGCGAGCCCCAGCCGACCACATCATAGCGATTCCAGGCGGTGCCATTCTCCGGCTTGAAGACGACCCAGCTATGCAGGGAGAAAATTCCCTTCCACCGGCCGGTGCGGCCGGTGAACACGAGCAGCCGCGCCTCGCGATACGCCGTGGCAGGAGGGAGCCAGCCGATGCTCGACCAGTCGGCGTCGCGATAGCTCGCCGGATGGTCCTTGCTGACATAGAGGGCGGCATGGACCGCGAGCGGAAAGACGAACAGGGCGAGGATTGCGGTCAGCACTTTGCGGGCAAGACGGGGCATGAAGATCATTGGGGGGACGTTTCGGTCCGCAATATGGCGCTTTCCGTACTGCCGCAATACGGGGCGCTGGATGGCGGCACATTAAAACATGGAAAGGTCATTCCGCCTTGATCTTGCCGCCGGACAGCGCAACCACCTTCCCCCATTTCTCGACTTCCTGCGCAATGAAGGCTGCGAAGTCGGCGGGGGAGCCGGGAAGCGGACTGCCGCCGAGTTCGGCGATACGTGCTTTGGTTCTCGGATCGGCCAAGGCGGCGTTCAGCTCCTGGTTCAATTTGTCTACGATCTCGGCCGGCGTGCCACTTGGCGCCCCGAGCCCATACCAGGCGCTGGCCTCGTAGCCTGGCAGGAAATCCGCCACTGTGGGAAGTTCGGGAAGAAGCGCCGACCGCGCTGTCGTCGTCACCGCCAGCGCTCTCACCTTGCCGCCCCTAATGAGCTCGATCGAGCTCGGCAAATTGTCAAACGCCACATGCACCACGCCGGTCATCAGGTCGGACAAGCCGCCCGAAGCGATGCCGCGATAAGGAACGTGCACCATCTCGATCTGCGCCATTGCGCGAAACAGCTCGCCCGACATGTGTATCGAAGAGCCGACGCCTGAGGAGGCAAAGGAAATCCTTCCTGGATTGGCCTTCGCATAGGCGATGAACTCGGGCACGGTTTTTACTGGCAGCGATGGCGTCACCTCCATGACGTTCGGCACCCGCATGAAGCTTGCGACCGGCACGATATCGGTGAGCAGATTGAAGCTGAGCCTCTCGTAAAGCGCAGTGTTGATCGAGTTCGCCACATTGAGCTGGAGCAGCGTGTAGCCGTCTGCCGGCGCGCGCGTGACCGCCTCCACCGCCAGATTGCCGCCCGCGCCGGTGCGGTTTTCCACGACGAACTGCTGTCCCATCCGCTCCGACAGCAATTGTGCGATCAGCCGCGCGGCGATGTCGCCGCTTCCTCCGGCGCCAAAGCCGTGCACCAGCCGCACCGGTCGCGCTGGATACGGTTGCCCCAAGGCACCCCATGCGAGAGCTGAGAAAGTGGCAAAAGATGCCGCGACGCGCAGAAACCGACGGCGTGCAGATTTCATTCTGGGGCTTCCCATGTCTGGCTGCAGCTGAGCGCGCACCTTAATGCGCCGTCGCCTAGTTGCCGAGATGCATTTCTATTAGGGTGCGCAGCCGACGCCACGAAAACGGGCCGGCGGAGGAGAGAATGACATTCCGCCGCCTCGACCCGCAGGATTGTTTGCGGAGCTGCGGCCGTACGTGCGTCGTCAAAGCGCTATTGCCAGCTCTGCCAGCTTTGCAGCAGGCAAGTTCAATGACTGCCACGTCAGCGTGCTTGCAATATTGAGAGCGTGGTCGAGCTCCTGCGGGCGTACCTTGTCGCGGGTGTCGGCCGCCGTCAACACATACTGAAGATTGCTCTCGGGCATGTTGAATCCGGCGAGCAGGCGCAGCGCAGGAATGCCGTGCGCGGCAAAGTTGGCATGGTCGGAATTGGCCATCAGCGGCAGATGCATCGCAATCGGCAGCGCGGTGCGCGCGGCGATGTCCCGAACCCACGCGTCCAGGCGTCCAAAGCCGGACGTGAGGGCAGTCAATCCCGAGGCGCCGGCGACGGAGTCAAGATTGATGTTCATTGCCATTGACCCACGCGCGCTCTCGTCCATCCGATCGAGCCAGAGGCGCGAGCCAACGAGGCCCCATTCCTCGGCGCTGAACAGGCATATGCGCAATCCCTGCGCGCATTCCGCTATGCGCGGGGCAATCCGGCGGGCCACCCCGAGCGCGACCGCAACTCCGGTCGCGTTGTCGATGGCGCTCTCCCCATGCGGATGGCCGTCGACATGCGCGCTCACGACAATCCACGACCGACTGCGGCCCGGCAGGTCGGCAATGACCATGCGCGTCTGTGCAGGGTGATCCTCCCCCTCGATGATCATGCGCGCGCGCGCAAGCGTTCCGTCCGGTGAGCGGCGTAACGCGTCCGCCGCTTCCGCGCTGATGCCGAGCGCCGGGACGCCGGCGCCGCCGCTGCGTCCGGTCGATCCGGAGACCGGACCCACACCTTGCCCGGGATGTGCAATCAAAAACCCGGCTGCGCCGTGCTGCTGTGTCCAGCCCAGCTTGATGCGACGATGCACATGGCCGGTCGCGAATGGGTATTCATGCTGCACCAGCGCGAAACGACCAGGGATCTCCTTAGCATGGTGCTCGAAGTCCTCGGCTCGTCCCGCGCCCAGGTCCAGAACTTCTGCCGTGATGCCCGCCGTTGATGCCGTGCCAAGAAGCGGTGTGCACGGGAGCGATGCGCCGTTTGCTGCATGGCTCAGTTGTGCCGCATGACACCGCCACCCCGGATAGTTCACCAGGTCCTCCCAAACCAGCGCCCCCGGCACGGCCCTTAGCCGCTCGCGGACGTAGGCAACTGCCGCGCGCTCGCTTTCCGAGCCGGCAAGGCGGCCGCCCAGATCGCATAGGGCCTGGAAATCGGCCCACATCAGCGGATCGCCGCGATGCGCCTGCGGAGCGAACGGCCCCGCCGGGATGGCGGCCTCGGTCATGGGATGCTGATCCCGGCCGACTTCACAATCTCCGCCCAGCGCGTCGTGTCGCTTTCGATCAGAGCACGGAATTGTGCGGGCGAGGCATGGGAGGCCGTAACGCCCAGGGGCGCAAAATGTGCCGCGGTCTCGGGCGAGTCGAGAATGGCGTTCAATTCTTCCGTCAATCGAGCTGCAATTTCCTGGGGCAGGCCGGCCGGAGCGAGCACGCCCCACCAATGCTCCACAACGAGGTCGAGCCCGCCTTCGCTGAAGGTTGGAACCCCTGGCAGCGTGGGGAGCCGCGCCTTGCTGGCGATTGCGAGTGCGCGAACGCGGTCGAGCACAGAGCTTGCGGTAGCGAGCGTGGTGAAGCCCGATTGGACATGGCCGGCGACAAGGTCGCCCATTGCGGGCCCCGCGCCGCGAAACGGCACATGCAGGAGCTTGATGCCGGCGCGGGCCTGAAAAAGCTCTGCGGTGAGATGGGTGGCGCTGCCGATTTCGCCCGAGGCGATGGTGATTTTGTCCGGCTCGGTTTTGGCGAGCGCGACGAAATCGGCGACGCTTTTCGCCTTGACCTGCGGGTTGACGAACAAGAGCATCGAAGCGGTGCCGATCAGGCCGATCGCTGTGAAATCGTGCACGGGATCGTAACGCACTCCCTTCTGGATCGCAGGGATGATGGTGTGCGGCATGTCGGCGAGCAACAGAGTGTAGCCATCCGGCGCAGATTTTGCGGCGAGCTCGATACCGAGGCGGCTGCCGGCGCCAGCCCGGTTGTCAATGACGATTGGTTGGCCAAGCGAGCGCGACAACGGCTCGCCAAGGAGCCGGGCGAGCACGTCCGAGCTGCCGCCCGCGGCATATGGCACGATGAGGGTGATGGGATGATCCGGATAAGGCGCAGCCGCCGCCCGCGTCGGGGCGGTCAGCAACATCAGCGCCGCAAAGACAAGCATCGCGGGCATTTCCATCCTCCTGCGAACCGGCAAGAGGGCCTGCCGATCTGCCGCCGCTTCCTGATGAAATCCATTAACACTGCCGCCAATTGGTGCCAGTCGCGTCAATTTTTCCCCTCATTCCTCGACTGAACTTTCGCGCATCTGATCGGGGGATTGGGGCCACGCTCTCTCTCGCCCATGCCACGCTGGCGGCCACCACCGGTTGGCGCCTGCCATCCGGCAACATTTTCGGAAGAGTGGTCGGCGGGAGCACGTCTACATGATCCCTCGTAAACCTCCTGTGCCGCGGTCGGGCGCGCGTTATCGTCCGCGGCGATCGGGGATGGGATCGGTCGCATTCTCTCTTCGGCAATCCATTTTGCTCGTGCCGCCGCGCGCTCGCAATGTGGCGTTCGCGCTGACACTTGCGGCGAGCACTCTCACCGGGGCGCTCGTGACTTTCGCCATCCTGGATGCCCCGGAGAACGGGCAAGAGAGCACGCCCAGTGGCACGCCGCAGGGCTTCGCGCTCGCCTCTGCCGGCAGCCAAACCTTTCGCCCTGCCCGCACAGCTTTACCCGAGTCCGGCGAGGAGCAGGGCTATTCAGAGCATCCCCAGACCCGGCAGGTCGAGGCGTCCGACGATCTCGATGACGGAGGCGTGCCGTCGAATTTTCCGCGCACCGTGCAAACGGTGCGCTTTGTCAATCCCCAGGCAACGGCAAGTATCGGCACGGTTGCGGCGACGGCGGGCGATGCAATCCGGCGAGGGCTGGTCAAGGTCGGGAGCTTCGTTGCGCTCACCCCGAAGGAGCGTGCCGGGGTTGGCGACGACAAAGGGGCTACTCCCGAACGCAAACGGCCCGTATCCATCATGGAGCAGGTCGATGACTATCTATGGGAGGTCTATCGGCGCAGCCCGGTCAAGAAGGACGGCACCGGCGACTTCACCTGGAAGGATCCGGCCGCTGCCAAGCACGCGAACCTTCCGCTCAAGGACTACGTGATCGGCGGTATGGATCCCGAGTTCCGCGAGCAGCTCTATCATGCCGGTCGCGCCATGGATGCAGCCGGCCTGCAATGGTCGATGCTGAGCGCCTTCCGCGACGATTACCGGCAGGGTCTGGCTTCCGGGTTCAAGGCCAGCGTAGGCAATTCGCTGCACGGGGGCAGCCGCCGGACCGGCGGCTATGGTCATGGCCGCGCCATCGATATCACCGGCCCCGAAGGAAAGGAGAGCGAGGTCTGGCGCTGGATCGATTCCCATGGCGCCAAGTACGGGTTGCATCGGCCACTGCCGGGTGCCGATCCTGCGCACATCCAGCAGCGCGGCGACTGGCACACCATCGCGCTTACTCTGCGTGAGAGCCGCGTTCGATTGGCAGGCGGCGACAGGCCCAAACCCCCGAAGACGGCCGTGGCTGCGGCGAAATGATTTAGAGGGCTTCCGCTCTATTCCGGCTCGGCCAATTTCTCCAACGCGGCGCGATCGACAATCTTGATGACGCGCTTCTCCATTCTGATGATGCCGGCGCGCTGCCATTCGTGCAGGCATTTGTTGACGCTCTCGCGCGCGGCCCCCACGCGATTTGCAAGCTCGTATTGGGACAGACGCAGATCGGTGGGATTTGAGGGATGGTCGCGCGGGGTGTCGAGTGCGCGCAGAAGCGTTTTCGCAAGCCGTTCGGGCAACCCTAGCAAAGCGAGCTCGACCAGATGTTGGTCCGTGCGGCGCAGCCGTGAGCAAAGCACCTCGACCAGCCCCAGCCAGGAGCCCGGGTTGCGATCAAGCGTGCCCAGGACGTCGCGGCGATCCAGAACGGCAAGGTTGCAGGCGGTGAGCGCTGTGGCGTCGGCGCTGCGCGGCTTGCCGTCGAGCATCGCGATCTCGCCGAAGACCTCTCTGGCATGCACGATCGCGAGCACCACCTCCTTGCCCTCCGCCGAGGGCATGCTGATCCTGACCTCGCCGCTGAGCACTGCGAACATGCTGTCGTGCAGCGCTCCCATCAGGAAAATTGTATTTCCCGCCTCGAAGCTGCGCATGTGGGCGCGCGCCACGAGCGCTTCCCGTTCTTTTGGTGCAAGCTTGCGGAACAGAACGCAATCGCTGAGCAGCCTGCGTGCCTCGTCCAGATTTGTGGGCGTCGGACCTTTCACAGGCTATCTCCCCGATAGCGTGCAGATGCTGGCCGATGACCAAGGGTGGCGGCAGCCCAGCTGTATGGCGGCGCACCCGAGGGAGGTTTTTATATACCTGTCCCTGCGGGCGGCGCATAGGCGTCTCGGTCTGGTGCTACAAATTTAATAGTCAACGCTGGCAATGGCCAGCGAGGTGGGCGGTCGGCGCAACCGCACGCCATCGCGCTCGCCTTCAGTTCAGTCGAAGCTCCGTGATATGACGTGGATCGGGCGTGAGCTCGCCGCGCTCAACGCGCTTGACGAGCTCGGTCAGCACGCTGTTGGCGCGGCACGGCACGCCGACCTTCTCACCCTCGCGCACCACCAGGCCGTTGAGGAACTCGATCTCGGTGCGCCGGCCTTTCTGCACATCCTGTCCCATGGACGGACGCTGCTCGGCAGCGGTGCGCTTGCCCTGTCTGAACCGCTCCTCGTCGCAGGCGCGCATAGCGGTCTCATCTCCCTCGCCCGCGCGCGCAATCGTGTCGGGCGGAAGATGAAAGATCTCTTCCAGCTCGTAGCCGAGCGCCTGGCCCACGCGGATGGCCTCGCTGCCCAGCCGGGTCGAGAAGCGGCGGATTGGCTCGTTTGCCAGCATCTCGCCGCCAGTCAGTCCGGTGCAGGCGCTGAGCCCGTTCGCCATGGCGTTGGCGGTCAGCTTCGACCAGCGCTCGCCCCACAGGTTGCAAGTCACCTTGGCACTGTCGGCAAAGCCGACGAGGCGGCGGATCTCCTGCACCCGCTGGGTGATGCGGCCGTGCACCTCGCCGACGCGGAATACGGTGTGCGCGGTACCCCCTTTGCCGGCGCCGCGATGAACGAGCCCGGGCTCCGGCAGGTTGACGGTGATGCTGCTTGCAATGCAGCCGAGCGTCCTGCCCCAGCCGACGACCTCGGCGATGGTCTGCTCGTTGATGCAATTCTGCAGCGACACCACGTAACCGTCGGACGCGAGATATTGTCGGATCAGCATCGCTGCCCAGGCGGTGTCGTACGACTTCATGCAGATGAAGGCGATGTCGATCGGATTCTCCTTGATGAGTTGCTGCGCGTCCGTCACATGCAGGGCGCGCACTGCCACGCGAAATTCCGGCACGTCCACGGCGTGGGTAACCCGCAGGCCGTGCTTGCGCATGTGCTCGACATGCGCGGGCCACGGATCGATGAACGTCACGTCCTCGCCGGCCTGCACCATATGGGCGCCGGCATAACCGCCCACCGCACCCGCGCCGACAACCGCTATCTTGGGCCCCATGCGTTCCTCCCTGCATTCGGCGCCCAGCGTAGCGTGACGGGTGCGCCGATCACAACGCACAATGCGCCCACTAGGCCCTGTTTCCTTGATCGGGGAGGCCCGATATGGTCTATCCGTCATGTCAGCAATCATGCAGCGCGCAGAGCGGCAGGGTGACGCGACAACCGGCACCACCGGCCCTATCGCGACCCTTGCGCCCGGCAAGCTCTATGCCTTGCAGCATCCTTACCCGCTTGACGGCCGCGTGAGCTCGTACCCCGCGAGCGCACGCGGATTTTCGGTGGCGAACAGCTACCTGCTCACGCAGAGCGACGCCGCCATGCTGATCGATACTGGCTTCGGCAAGGACGAGCCGGCCATTCGCGGCGAGATCGAGCAGCTGATCGCACCCGGCCTGCCGCTATCGCTGTTTCCGTTGCGCCTCAACGAGTTCATGTCCATCAACAACGTGGAAGCATTCGCCGGCCACTTCAACGTCGAGCAGTGCTATACGAGTAATACTGATGCGGCGCTGTGGTTCGATTTTGGCGCCAGCGCCAACGGGCGGCGCATCCTCGACGGCATGCCGATTACGGCGGTGACGCGCTCTGAGACGATCGAGCTTGGCAAGAGCGGCCGATCGATCGACGTCATGGCGGCGCCCGTTCGCCTGATCGCCACGCGCTGGCTCTACGACCGCGCGACGCGGACGCTGTTCTCCTCGGACATGTTCACCCACGTGTGGCGCGCTCGCGAGGAGGGTCCCTGGATCGTCACCGAGGACGACGACTTGACCTGCGCGCGCGAGATGCGCTCGTTCCTGCTCAATACCCGCTACTGGTGGCTGGAAGGGGCCCCCACTGCTTCGATCCGGCGCGCCATCGCCGAGGTGTTCGAAAGGTGCGATGTCGAGACCATCGCGCCGGGCTACGGCTGCATCCTGCGCGGCCGCACGGTCGTGGCGCGGCACGTCGCGATGCTGGACGAGGTTCTCAAAGGGCTCGATCGAAGCGTGGCGGTCTCACGCTATGTCGGCCGCGACGAGGAGCGCTGAGCCGTGGCGGCCAATATGACGAGCAGGATGCCGCGCGAGATCGCGCCCGGTGTCTTCTGGATCGGCGACTGCCTGGCGCAGCGTCACAAGGGCAAAATCTACCACGGCTACAATGCCGCCTTTCTGGTCGCCGGCGATGCTGCATCCGTGCTTGTTGAGACCGGCCATCCGAAGGATTTTCCGGTCATTGAGCGCCACCTCGCCGAGCTGTTCGCGCGCGGGGCGCCGCCGCTCAAGTACCTGTTCGTCACCCATCAGGAGACGCCGCATTGTGGCGGCCTCGGTCGCATTCTCCAGCGTTTTCCCGAATCCATCCTGTGCGGCGATGTGAGCGACTATCATCTTGCTTTTCCGCAATACGAGCATCGCATGCGCTGGATGGGAGAAGGTGACGAGATCGATCTCGGCGGCCGCAGCTTCGTGGCGGTTGAGCCCGTGATCCGGGACCTGCGCACCACCTGGTGGGGCTTCGATACTGGCGAGCGAGTGCTGTTTCCCGGCGACGGCTTCGCCTACAGCCACTACCACGAGGACGGCCACTGCGGTCTCCTCGCCGAGGAGGCGACCTCGCTCGACCTGCCGGATGTGTCTGCGGTGTTCGCCGACCTGGCGCTGTTCTGGACCAAGTTTGCGAACATGGACGCCTATTGCGAGCGCCTCGACCAGCTGATCGAGCGTCTCGGCGTCAGAACCATTGCACCCACCCACGGCCTGCCGATCACGGACGTGAAGCTCACGGTGCCCAAGGTCAAGGAAGGACTGAAATACGGTGCACAGGTCCCGGAGTCAGGTACCAACGAGAAGGTAGTGCAGGCGTAGCCGGCGTAGCCCGGCTGGAGAGCAGCGCTATCCGGGCTTGTGGCGCTGAATGCCGCCGCGGATTTCGCTCTCGCTCAATCCGGGCTACAGCTGCGATGCGACTCTACTGTGAATGCGCCGAGATATTGTTGGCGCGGATCACCTCCCCCCAGAGCTTGATCTCGCTTGCAAGCAGCGCGCTTGCGGCTTCCGGCGTCTGCTGCTCGGGCGCAAACAGATCCATGCCGCCTTCCTCGAACGTCTTGCGTACCCTCGCATCGGCGCATGCGTGGGCAAGCGCGGCATTGAGTCGCTCGACGATCGGGCGCGGCGTGCCGGCGGGCGCCAGCAGCATGTGCCAGAAATCGAGATCGAGCTTCCGATAGCCGGCCTCGCCCATGGTGGGCAGCTCGGGCAGGCCCGCGAACCTTGTCCTTCCGATGATGGCATAGGCCTTGATCTTGCCGGCTTTCACCAGTGGCGCGGCGACCACTGCTGCAATCGAGCTCAGATCGGCAACGCCGGCGAGAAGGTCGTTCAGGGCCGGGCCCGCGCCCCGGTATGGGATTTGCGTGAGAGGCGCGCCGATCTCCTGTGCCACCAGCACGCCGGCGAGGTGGCTGAATGAGCCGATGCCGGCGTTTGCAAACTTGACGTTCTGTGCGGGCACCTTCGTCCAGCGCACCAGCTCGCCGATATCGTTTGGCGGCAGCGTGGGACGTGCTGCCAGGGTCGAAGCGGCGGTATTGATGAGTCCGATGGTGACGAAATCCTTCTGCGCGTCAATCCCGAGGTTCGGATAGAGTGTCATTCCAGCCGCCAGCGCCACCTGGTGGATGAGCACGGTGTAGCCGTCTGGCGCCGCGCGTGCGGCGCGCCCCGCTGCGATCATCCCGCCCGCCCCGCCGATGTTCTCGATAACGACCTGCTGGCCGAGCGATTGCGACATGCTGTCCTGAATAATGCGGGCGATCGCATCAGTCGCGCCGCCGGGCGGGAACGGCACGATCATGGTGATTGGACGGGTGGGATAATCGTTCGCCCCTGCATTGCCGGCTCCCGGCAGGCATACGGCAAGAAACGTCGCCATCAGCACGCGTGCGAAAATCATGAATCCTCCCTGGCAGTATTTTTGTGGCGGCGCCTCCGGTGCTCCTCAAATCAACCCTCGGCCGGCTTGCAGTATTTACGCCTTTTCAGCCTCGCGGAGGAGATGCAAAAGCGCGCGGGCGAGGTGCCTTGCCCCTTTGCGATGTGGCGCGAGCACGGTAAGGGGTGCGGCGCGCACGTATTTTCAGTGATGCCGGAGGAAAGAAAGAATGGCGCCTTCCCGTCGGGATTGCCTGCCGCTGGCCGCGGCTGCGCTTGCGGTGTTCTCAAGTGCGGCAACGGCGCAGAAATACCCGACGCGGCCGGTGCGCATCATTGCCGCTTTTGCAGCAGGCGGCGGCGTCGACATCACGGCGCGTCTGATCGGTCAATGGCTTTCCAGCCGCCTCGGGCAGTCGTTCGTTACCGAGAACAGGCCGGGAGCGGGCGGCAATCTTGGCACCGAGGCGGTCGTGAATGCCCCGCCCGACGGGCACACGCTGCTGCTCGCCACTTCCCCGAACGCGGTCAATGCCACCCTTTACGAGAAGCTCAATTTCAACTTCATCCGCGATATCGCCCCGGTTGCCGGCATCATCCGCGTCCCAATGGTCATTCTCACGCATCCGTCGCTTCCGGTCATGACCGTTCCCGAGCTCATTGCCTATGGCAAGGCCAATCCGGACAAGCTCAACATGGCGTCAGCCGGCCCGGGCAGCGCGCCGCATATGGCCGGCGAGCTGTTTGCCATGATGGCCGGCATCCGGATGATTCATGTCGCGTATCGCGGCCAGGGTCCCGCCCTTTCCGACCTGCTGGGCGGGCAGGTTCAGATCCTGTTCGCCACCACGCCCGGAACGAGTGAATACATCAGCACGGGCAGGCTGCGCGCGCTTGCGGTGACCACCGCGACGCGCGCGCAGGTGCTGCCGCAGCTGCCGACAGTGGGGGATTTCGTGCCCGGCTACGAGGCGAGCCAGTGGTATGGGATGGGCGCGCCGCGGAGCACGCCCGCCGAGATCATCGATATCCTCAACCGTGAGATCAATGCCGCCCTTGTCGATCCCGGGATGAAGGCACGGCTTGCCGATCTGGGCGGGGAGCCGCTCGCCGGCTCCCCCTCCGAATTCGGGAAGTTCATCGCCGAGGAGACCGAGAAATGGGGCGCGGTGGTGAAGGTGGCGGGGATCAAGCCGGAGTAGACGGTCAGCGCGCAGCTTTCGGCTGGTCTTCGCGCAGGCGCTGCTGCTCCAGCCATTGCGCGATCACACCTGTGATCGCGTCGCTGTTCTTCTCGAGCATCATCATGTGGCCGTTGCCGTGCACTCCCATTTCCGCGAGCCGGATATGCGCATTGGGCACGCCCGCCTGCCGAAGGTAGGCGGCGGTACAGTGGTCATAGGCGGCATGATAGGAGGCTTCTGCGCTCACGATCACGACTGGTATATGCGCCATGCTCGGCAGCCGGCGAGGAGGCTCCTTCTGTAGCCAGCAACGCACCAGGTCAGGCGCGTCCGCCTTGTCCTGGTGAACGAATTCGAGTTGGGCGCCTGCCGGCAATGGCGGATCGTAGGCGAGCGGGACGTCGGCAAGCCCCGATATCTTCGTGCGCTCTGCATCCTTGAACCAGTCAGGCGCGCCGGTGTTCTCGATGTCGTGCACCGGCGGGCCGCTCGGCTCGACCGCGACCAGTGCCTTGATCAGGTTTGGGCGGGCATCCGCCACCGGCCAGTTGAACGCGCCGGACTGGGAATGGGTCAGCAGGACGGCTGGGCCGATCCTGTCCAGCAATGCGACGAGCGCATCCCGATTGAGCTCCTGCTGCCGCGGAAAGCTTGCGAGCGAGGGGAACTGCGAGGCGTAGAACTGGTCGAACGCCGGATCGCCCGGCTTGCCGTCGCCCGGCCACTGCGTGTGCAGATGCGCTTGCGGCCACTGCCTGTAGCGCTCGGGAGCGACAAAGCGCTGGTCTAGGAAGTTGAAGCGTGAGGAGGTGACCGGTCCCTGGAGTTGCGACCAATGTGCGGAGCGGCCGCGGGCGACCTGATCAACTACATAGACGGCATAGCCGCGCCGCACGAAAAATTGTGCCCATCCCTCGCGGCCATCGGGCGTGCCGGTGAAGTTCGTGCCGGTCTGGCCGCCGCCATGCACCATCACGATGGGATAGGGCTCGCTGCGATGTGTCGGGATCATGTACTCGACATACATGTGGCCCAGCATGGGACTGCCTTCTGCCGACGTATCGATCCTGCCGCCCACGAAGAAATAGCTCGCCTGCGCCAACGCGAGCGGTCCACGGTCCTCGGCGTGAGCGGGCGGCTCGCACAGCGCCCATGTCGCGATCGAGAGCCCAAGCAGGAGCGCTTGTCGTTCCAACAGAATTGGGTTCATGCGTTTGCTCCATGCGATGGATCTGTCTCCCTGCGCGCCTGCTGCTCATTGCGCCGAAGCCATGATTGCCCCACAGAGGGGTGAGAATACGCCGATTTCGCAGGAGCCAGAATGGCTGCGATAGCGAGCATCCGTCCGGTTGCGCCAATCCTGATTGGGGCTTCGGTGATGCTGAGCCTGTCGATGGGCGTGCGCCAGAGCCTGGGGCTGGTCATGCCCTCGCTCACCCGCGACATCGCAATCTCGGTCTCGGAATTCACGCTCGCGCTGTCATTGCAAAACCTGGCCTGGGGTGCGCTGCAGCCCTTTGCCGGGGCGCTGGTCGTGCGCGCCGGCTTCCGGCCTGTCATGCTGAGCGGGGCTGCGCTCTACAGCGCGGGCATCCTTCTCCTCGCCTGTGCAGAAGGGCTTGTGGGCGTGCTGATCGGGGCCGGCCTGCTGATGGGCGTTGCACTGGCATGCACGGCTTCCGCGATCGCCTTTGCGGTGGCCTCGCGCGCGGTGCCATCGCAGACGCGCAGCCTGGTGCTTGGCATTGTCACCGCCGCGGGCTCGCTCGGGGCGCTCGTGACCGCGCCCGTCGGTCAGGCCCTCTCAGTCGCGTTCGGCTGGCGCGCAGGGGTGCTCGGATTCTTTGCGCTTGCGCTTGCCATGCTGCCCGCTGCGTGGCTTGCGGGCAAAGTGGACGCGATTGCGTTGCCGCCATCCACGTCCGGGCGCAGCGACGCGTCGGCAGCGGCGGCGTTGCAAGTCGCCATGACGTCTGCGCCGTTCCTGGTGATGGCAGCCGCTTATTTCGTTTGCGGGCTGCAGCTCCTGTTCATCACCACGCATTTGCCCTCCTACCTTGCAATCTGCGGCCTCGACCCGATGCTTGGCGCCGAGGCGCTTGGCGTGATCGGCTGCTTCAACGTGCTCGGCAGCGTGTTTTTTGGCTGGGCGGGAGGGCGCTGGTCGAAGCAGGCGCTGCTGGGCGCCATCTATACCCTGCGCTCGCTCGGGCTCTGCGTCTATTTCATGCTGCCGGCAACCCCGCTGAGCACACTGCTGTTTGCAGCCGTGATGGGCTTCCTCTGGCTTGGCGTTGGTCCGCTGATCGCAGGCTCGGTCGTGGAAATGTTCGGGCTGCGCTGGCAGGCGATGATCCAGGGCATCGCCTTTATGAGCCATCAGCTCGGCAGCTTCCTGGGCGCGTTCGGGGGCGGAATTCTGTTTGACATGCTGGGCAGCTATGATGTCGCCTGGAAGCTCATCGTCGGCATGGGATTGACCGCCGGGCTGACGCAGCTCTCCTTCGCTCTCGTGGGGCCGCCGGCGCGCCGCATGGCAACCGGTTGAGGGAGCCTACGGTTTGCGCTGCGCTGAAGGGGCTTGCGCAGGGAGGGCTGCCACGGCCAAATTGGCTCGATGACCGAGGGGGGACAATCACTGCCGGGCAGCCCTGCCGTCGTCCCTGTTGCACGGGCGGAATGGCTCTTAGCTTTCCGGCTGCTGTCGCCGCTGCCCATCCTTTTGCTTGCGATGCTCGCCCTGCGCTGCTGGGTCGCCGGGCGCACGGATCTCGAAGCAGACGAAGCCTACTACTGGCTGTGGTCCCGCCAGCTGGCGCCAAGCTATTTCGATCATCCGCCGATGGTCGCCTATCTGATCCGGCTGGGGACGTCGCTGTTCGGCGACACCATCCCGGGTCTGCGGAGCATGGCGATCCTTGCCATGATCGTTTCCTCGGCGCTCGTCTATGCCTTGGCGCTGATCCTGTTCGACAATCGCCGTACGGGATTGCTGGCGGTGTTGTGGTTCAACATGATGCCGCTTACGGCATTCTTCTCGATCATCCTCTTCCCCGACACTCCCGCGGTCATGTTCTGGTTGCTCAGTTGCGTCGGGCTGGGCCTGGTCTGGCGCTGCGGACGTGGGGAATGGTGGTATCTGATCGGTGCGGCTACGGGTCTCCTGCTGCTGAGCAAATACACCGGCATCTTCCTCGTCGCCGGCATCGCCGCGTGGCTCCTGTTGTCGGCCGAGATGCGGCCTTGGCTCGCGCGGCGCGAGCCCTACATTGCGGCGCTGATCGCGCTCATCATCTTCAGTCCGGTCATCCTGTGGAATGCGCGACACGGCTGGGTCTCGTTCGGCAAGCAGTTTGGCCGCGCCATGGACGTATCGG
>Ga0306926_10002738_pt1 | contig 17982 bp, 16 predicted proteins | sample flu12Cox44000178_FD_203759 | JGI IMG/M metagenome (GOLD analysis project Ga0306926, IMG submission 203759) | Lab enrichment of tropical soil microbial communities from Luquillo Experimental Forest, Puerto Rico - flux8day.12C.oxic.44.000.178 (v2)... | ecosystem: Environmental > Terrestrial >... | reverse complement strand
AGTGCATTTGGCGAAATTTCTTCCCGGAATGGAAGCAGACCTTCAAAAAGGTGGAGAAGGTATCAAGCGGGGACTTTGTTAGTCTGTGGACAGAACGCATCGGTCACCTCGCCAACAGATACAGTGGGGCGGAGGCTGGCGCGACGCCAATTCCCCTCCCAAAAAGCCGCCCTTCGCGTCGGGCGATGCACTGATACTGCCTCATTACGCGAATCGATCGCCAATTGAGGTTTGGCCGATGCTGCTCGCCCGTGTCGACGAGGTGATCAGATCGACGCCGCCCGCGAGCGGCTCGAGACCGAGCTCAAAGGGCTTGTCGATCCGAAACTCACGCATGCACAGCTCCGCGAGCTGCCGGCCGCGGTTGTCATGACCGCGGCCGAGACTCGCGCCGCAGCACAGCATATCGTGGAGCGGCTGGGGAGACTTCGCACGCGTTGTCAGCGCCAGGCGAACTCTTTCGTAACCCCGATGGGCGACGAGATGTTCTATCGGTATCAGCAAGCCTTGATCGATGACGCGACCACGACCGTGGGCGCATTGCTGCAGCGCTCGCAGGCGGTTGAAAGCAATGAAACGGTGCGCCATCCTGTTCCGGTGCACCTCGCTGGCTGAGATCGGTCAGCTCGGCTTCGACAATGGCGTATGCCGAAGCCGATCGCTAACCATAGGAGTGTGAGAGTGAAAGCCGGTTACACCGTAACAGTATCAATGCTGGCAGGCGCGGCAGCCGCCGGCGCTGTTTTCCAAGCTCTGCATGCGCAAACCCGGCCGCCTGTCTACATGATCGCGATCAATGAGATCAGCAATCAGGGCGGCTACAGCAGAGAGTACGTTCCGCCCGCCCAGAAATCGGTCAAGGACCACGGCGGGGAATACGTCGCCGCCGGAGCGGGAACACAGATTGCCGGAAATCTTCCCAGCGGTCCGGTTGTGGTTATTCGATGGGAGAGCATGGAGGCGCTGCAGGCCTGGCACAATTCGCCAGACTTTCAGGCTGCGCTCAGGGTCGGAGAGAAATACGCGAAATTCAACATTGTCGCGGTCAATGGCGTGAAATAGTCACATGATACCGGTACTGCGCGCAGCGTGGTTGAGATGCCGCTGAGGGGTAGACCCGAAGCGGTCATTGACGGTGCATCCCGCGGAATGTGCACGCAATTGCATGAGCATGACCCCGTCAGGAGGGTCGCATGGCAATTCGCTTCGAACGGCGAGAATTCGTTTTCGCGCTTGGCGGCGCATGCGCGTGGCCGATCGCCGCGCGGGCGCAGCAGCCGCCCCTGCCTGTAATTGGGTATCTCGACTCTGCCGGCGCCTCGCGCGACCGGATTGCCGCATTTCAACGAGGCTTGAATGAACAAGGCTTCGTCGATGGCCGGAACGTCGCGACCGAATATCGGTGGGCGGACAATCGCTATGACAGACTGCCGGACTTGGCCAACGACCTGATCCGCCATCGGGTCGCCGTCATCATCGCGTCGACCGCACCGGCAGCGCTCGCCGCGAAATCCGTGGATACGACAATCCCAATTGTCTTCGGCACATCGTTGGATCCGGTCCAAAGCGGCTTGGTCCAGAGCCTCAATCGGCCGGGTGGCAATCTCACCGGCTTTACGGATATGGCATCGGACGTGGCGGGTAAACAGCTCGGGCTCCTGCACGAGCTGCTGCCGGCAGCTGCACGCTTTGCCCTGCTTGTCGATCCCGCGGCGCCTGGGACCGCCGAACGCTGGATTGCGGAGATAAATTCGGCCGCTTCAGCTATCGGCAAACCTCTCGAAGTACTTCGCGCCCGCAACAGCAGCGAAATCGACGCTGCCTTTGCCACACTCGCGCAAAAACAAAAGCGCGCCGATGCGCTCGTCGTGGCCAACCAGACATTGTTCGTCGTGCGTCGCATCCAGCTCGTGACGTTCGCGGCCCGCCACGCCTTACCCACAATGTATTCGGAGCGCGAGTATGCCGAGGCCGGCGGGCTCATGACGTACGGGTCGAGCTTTACCGACCGGCAACGCCAGCTCGGCATCTATGCCGGCCGAATTCTCAAAGGCGAGAAGCCTGCCGACCTGCCGGTCCTGCGGGCGAGCAAGTTCGAATTGGTCGTCAACCTGCAGACTGCCAAGGTGATCGGCCTCGAAGTGCCGCCGACCCTGCTGGTTCGCGCCGACGAAGTGATCGAATGACGGAGGTTCTTTGCTCCGCTGCATATCTCCTCTTCGGCGCGAAATATGAGCTTGTCTTGCCCGTCCCCGACCTCAACGCGCTTGCGGCGGCGATGGCGACGATGGCGGCGATGGCGGCGGCGTCACTGCGATCGGTTTGCGCACTGGGGGCGCAGGTGCTCGCGGCGCAGCTGCCGATACCTTCTGGAGGATTTCCTGCTCGCGAGCCTGTAGCGTGGCGATATCGCCCCCGATCTGCCGCTGACCAGCCGCGAGTTGGGTTGTGAGCTGATCAACGCTTTGGCGCACCGATGCGAGACCGAGTGCAAGCCCTTGCAAATCGGCTGAAGCGGCAGCAGCCGGCGCTGCCACGTCGGGAGCGGTCGGCACAACAGACGCAGGTTGTGGCGCCAACCAGCCAAGCTGCGGTGACGAGCTGGCAATCATCGCTCTCGCGTCGTCGCCGTACGACTGCCAACCCAGAGCTGTGACCACACCGATGCAAAATACGAACACGAAGCGGGTAACTCTGCGCAAGATTCGCCGCCCGAGCGACGGCCGCCTGATGACCGCGGCACGAGATGACCGGTTCACCCTGTCCACAATGGAATCGGCGGCGCCGAGGTGCGTAGGCAAGTCAGATTGTGTCGCGCTAAATCTGGAATTCATCGCAGCATCCCCCTCTCTTGTGCGCCTGGCGGCGCACTGCTCGTTCTCACGTCCAAACTCCGCATCAACCGCGTCTAAGGTGGGCAGGTGCGGCGACAATTCGAGATGTCCTGTCTGCACTGTTACGACTCCCCAACCGAGGTCCAGAGTTGTTGCGGGGAAATCCTGGATGGCTAGATTGGCGCAGCGGCGGCGATATTAAAAAGAGAACCTGAACATGCCGAGTTCTGTTGCGACCGTGATATTTGGGCGACACCGGACGGTAATTCTGTCCGGGCAAGCACCGAAGCCGTCAACAAGTCGCACCGCTCGACGACCGAGGATTTCATCTTCGGCCATACGCGCCGGAACAAAACGTCTCGCGTCGGTATCATAAGGCCATTTAAGACGCAGTTGTGAGGCAGGCTAAGCCGATCCCGCATCTTGCGGCCGATCAGCGGCGCATTGTATTTTGCAAGAATCGCCAATGCCGATGGAACTTTTATGCGGCGCGGTTCAATGCGATGAGCACACTGGTCAGTCGCAAGGTGCAATGAACGACCCACGGCTTGTTGCGCCGGAGGCTATCTCCGAGACCTGCAGTCGCTTGGTGTTTGTTGTTTGGTTGGCATCTCTGGATTGTCAGTTCTGAAGCGGTCGCAGTCAGCTTGCCAGACAAGATACGGCCGCTATAGCGAATGCACTTTTTGCGGCACGGCACAATGAATTGTGATCGCCACGACGCTGCCTGAGTTCTGCCGCAGTTGCGCGAGCAGATTATGACCGCTGAGCTGCGTCGCACCGCATGTTTTCTGCCCGGCGCATGTATCGCACGGCATGGGAGAGCATGAACCATGGCTCGTTTGCCGACACCAAAAGTCCTCAAATGGTTGCATGTCCGCGCTCTCGGAAAATATTCGCTTGAGGTATTTGTTGCGGGTGCGATCTACTTTGCCCTCGCCAGGCTCGATGCAGCACTGACCGCTATCCATTCCGGCACAATTCCCATAGCAACAGCGCCTGGGTTTGCGTTGGCCGCAATGCTCATGCGAGGCCTGCGTATTTGGCCGGCAATTTTTGCGGCCGGTTTGGCTGCCCACGCACCCACCGCCTTCGCGGATCCGACCTCTGCGGATTCCATTGTGGGATTGTCCGTTGCCGCCGCTGCCACGCTTGAAGCAGTCGTGGGTGCCTGTTTGATAAACCTCTGGTCTGCTGGACGCGAGACGTTCGAGACTCCGGCGCGGGCGGCAAAATTCACGGTTGTCAGCCTTGGGCCGAGTGCGATGCTCGGCGCAACCGTTGCTGTGGGAGCTGCGGGTCTCATTGGAACCGTAGCATGGTCTGATTTTATTTCCCGGTGGATCATCTGGTGGCTCCGCGATTCTGCCGGTTTGCTCGTGATCGCTCCGCTACTCGTCCTCTGGGCAAACCAGGGTTGGCGAGCCTTCGAGTGGGATACGGCCTGGTTTGGGAAAAAATGGGCCTCTGGTGTCGCATTCCTTGCAACCTGCGCTCTCGGCTTCCTCGCCTTCAGTCCACTCATTGATCTGAGCGTAAACAGGAACGCGTTGATCATCCTCGTCATGTTCCCGCTGTTGTGGGCAGCCTTGCGTTGCAGCCAGCGCGATACCGCGGCTTGCACCGCCATTCTTGCGGCGTTCGCCGCCTGGGGCGCCTGGTCGGATAATGGCCAGTTCGGGACAGGGGCTGACGCGCCAATCCTGATAGCGGCGATCATTGTGATCAGCGTTGCTGTTATCGGGCTTATTGCAGGTGCAGATGTTGCGCAGCGACAACGAGCTCGAGCCAAGCTGTTTCTGCAGGAGCAAAATCTTCGCGCCTTGCTGAGTCATGCGGAAGTGGGTATCGCGCAAATCGATACAGCAGGCCGGTACAAGCTTGTTAACACCCGCTACTGCGATCTCGTTCGCCGACCGGCTGCGGAACTGCTGAAGCTGCGACTTCAGGATTTGCTGCAGGCCCACAATGGCTCTGAGGTTGCCGATGCCCTTGGTCAGGCTCTTCAGACGAGCGAGACAATCGCGCTGGAGAACAAGGTCATCCCGCCCGATGGCGCAGCTCTGTGGATCAAAAGCAATGTCGCTCCCATAGCCGATCAAACCGACGTCGTTCGTTACCTGGCGGTGGTCGCCGATGACGTCACAGCCAGGCGCGAATCCGAGGACAAATGGGCGCGCGAGCACAGGAAGGTTCTCGAAGCCCTAGACGAACGTGGCGCAAGCCTTGTTCAAACGCGTGCAGTGCTGGATGCGGAAGTCGAGAAGCGTGAGCGGCTCGAAGAAGCGCTGCGCCGGGATATTGCGGAACGCCGCAGGACTCAAGACGCTCTCCTGGAGAGTGAATGGCGTTTTCAGACTGTTATTCAAGGCATCACCGACTACGCTATTTTCATGCTTGATCGGGATGGATGCATTACCAACTGGAACGTGGGTGCACAGCGCATTCATCAGTACGCAACCGAAGAGGTTGTTGGCGGACACTTCAGTCGGTTTTATTCCGAGGAAGAGCAGCAGGCCGGCGAGCCCGCGCGAACGCTTCAGGTCGCGGCCTACGAAGGCAAGTACGCCTTCGAGGGTTGGCGCGTGCGCAAGGACAAGAGCAAGTTCTGGGCCAGCGTCGTGATCGAAGCAATCCGCGACGAGGCGGGCACGCTCGCCGGCTTTGTCCATATCACGCGTGACGTCAGCGAGCGACGGGAGGCGCAGGTCTCGCTCGAACGGGCACAGGAGCAGCTCGCCCAGTCGCAAAAAATGGAAGCGCTCGGTCAGTTGACCGGCAGCATAGCCCACGATTTCAATAACCTCCTGATGATCGTCAGCGGCCACGCGCAGCTTCTGCGCCGGCGTCTGAGCGATCCCAAGCAGCTGAAGGCGATCGATGCGGTCAACTCAGCTGCAAGTCGGGGAGAAAGCCTTACGCGCCAGCTATTGGCTTTCTCGCGACGTCAGCCGATCAATCCGGTGGTTACCGACCTCAAGGAGCGTGTGGAAGCTGTCCGCGAGATGCTTGTAGGGTCGCTGCGTGGGAACGTTCAGCTCAAATGCGAGATACCGGAAGACGTCTGGCCTGTGGAGGTCGATATCGCGGAACTCGAGCTGGCGTTGGTCAACGTCGTGGTCAATGCGCGTGACGCAATGCCGGGGGGCGGGGTCATCACGTTGTCGGCGGCAAACGTCACCTTGCAGAAGAGCGACAGGGTGAATCAGCTCGAGGGGGATTTCGTTGCTTTATCAATCGCTGATACCGGGGTCGGAATTGCACCCGACGTGCTGCCGAGAATCTTTGAGCCATTTTTCACGACCAAGGCGCTCGGGAAAGGCACGGGTCTTGGGCTGTCGCAGGTCTATGGCTTTTCGCAGCAGTCAGGAGGGGCGGTCGCCGCAACAAGTACCATTGGCAAGGGAACCGCGATCACGATCTACCTGCCGCGCAAACACGCAACCCTGGTCAAAGCGACGGAGATCCCTGCTGCGCAGACCGTTGTGGCAAGCGATGGCACGATTCTCATGGTCGAAGACAATGCCGACGTCGCAGATGTTACCGCCTCCCTCCTGGAGCAACTCGGTTATCGGGTCATTCGCTCGAACAACGCGATGGATGCCTTGAGCCGATTGCAGCGCGGCGACAAGGTCATGCTGGTTTTCAGCGACATCGTCATGCCGGGCGGGATGAATGGCATTGCACTCGCGCAGGAAATCAGGAACCGCTATCCACGACTTCCGGTACTGCTGACCAGTGGCTACAGCGACGTCACGCCGACAGCGACATCGCAGTTTCGGATTTTGCGCAAGCCGTTCCAGCTGCACGCATTGGAAAAAGCGATCAGGGAGGCGCTGGAGCATGCTCAAGCACGCGATACCGACGATCAGGTGTTGCAATTTCCGGCCAGGCGGCAGGGTCTAGGAGAATGAATCTTGCTGGCTGCATATGTCGGCTGTTGAGCACGACCCGGAAGACAGACTAATTTCCTGTCACGAAGACTGAGATACTGGGGAGCCCTGGCAGGCTCTCGGCTGACTGACGGCTGCCAGTTTGCTATAGTGCAAGGTGACCCTTGCCGGCCCCTCATGCAGATCGATGGAATGAAACGGCGCGACTTCATCACGATGCTCGGCGGCGCGATGGCATGGCCGTTCGCGGCGCACGCGCAGCAGCCGGCGATGCCGGTGATCGGCTTTCTTAACAGCGCCGTGGCGCAGGCTTTTATGAGCCGCGTGGCCACGTTCCGCCGAGGGCTCGGCGAGGCGGGTTTCACCGAGGGCAGGAACGTGGCCATCGAGTGGCACTGGGCGAGCGGCCAATACGATCGACTGCAGTCGCTGGCTGCCGATCTCGTTGCCCGGCAGGTCGCGGTCATTGTAGCCGGTGGACCACCTGCCGCGAGAGCCGCCAGGGCGGCAACGTCGTTAATCCCCATCGTTTTCACCACCGGCGACGATCCGGTGCAGTCGGGACTCGTTCCCAACCTCAACCGGCCCGGCGGCAACCTGACCGGCGTGCACCTCTTTCTCAGCAATCTCAGCGCCAAGAAACTGGGACTGCTGCGCGATCTGCTGCCGCAGGCAACCGTCATTGGCGGATTGTTCAATTCGGCCAGTGAGAGCGCCGAGGTTCAGGCGAAGGACTTGGCCGCGGCGGGAAATGCAAACGGCCTGCGGGTTGAGATCGCCCATGCCAGCAACGATCAGGAGGTCGACTTGGCCTTTGCCATGCTTGCGAGACAGCAGGTCGGCGCCATCATGGTCGGTTCCGATCCATATTATCTCAGTCGCCGCGAAAAGATCATTGCTCTGGCGGCGCGTTATGCCATTCCTGCATTTTATGAGCTTCGCGATTTTGTGGACGACGGTGGGCTCATGAGCTACGGCACCGACATCGAGGACGGCTATCGTCAAGCCGGCGTCTATGCCGGCCGCATTCTCAAGGGCGAAAAGCCGGGGGATCTGCCTGTGCTGCAATCCACCAAATTTCAGTTCATCATCAATCTCAGGACGGCCAAGGCGCTGGGTCTCAGGATCTCCGACAATCTGCTGACCCTCGCCGATGAGGCTATTGAGTAGCTGCAGCTTGCTTCATCCGGTATGTCGGATTGAGCTCGCGGTGTCCTTCGACAGCTCCGCTTATTGCAGGTTGCGCGTTGTACGCTCATGCGCGTGGACCAGGCGCTCGTCGCGCCCGGACCGGTGCGCGGCAATTAGTCGATCCGAACCGTTGTTTGCGGCGAGCGGTGTCTGGTACACTGAGCGGCGCACCTGAAGAAGCGAGCCAACCCATGAACGGACTTGGAGGGCACTAATGGGTATTATCTGGACGATCATAATCGGCTTTCTGGCAGGGCTGATCGCGAGGTGGATTCATCCCGGCGTTTCGAACGAGCCCTCAGGCTTCATCCTGACCACGATATTGGGAATTGTCGGGGCGTTCGTCGCCACTTTCCTCGGCCAGGCGGTCGGCTGGTATCATGCTGGTGAAGGAGCAGGCCTCATTGGCGCGATCGTCGGCGCCGTGATCGTGCTTGTGATCTGGGGATTCTTCGCAAATCGTACAAAGGGAGCTTGATGCAACCATCCGAGGACCACATGTGTTCCTGGCTATCGAGCCGTAACAAAGTGAACCGATTTGAAAGGAGGACGCTGTGAGTCGTGGCTTTCCGTCGATGACAGCCCTGTTGGCGCTCCTCGCCATGGCAGGCTACCAGAACCGCGACAAGATCGCGGAATGGGTGAAAAACGCGCAGAATAAGCCGGGCTCTCCCGCACCCGGATCCGGCACCAGCACCGCGGGCAACCTTCCCGGGAGTCTGGGCGGAGCGCTGGCCGGCAGAAGCATGGGCGATCTCTTGAGCAATGGCCTGCGTGATCTGGTCGACAGCTTCAAACAAGCCGGCCATGGCGAGGCAGCCGATTCGTGGGTCGGGCATGGCCCGAACAAGCAGATCGGTCCTTCCGATCTGGAAAAGGCTCTTGGGCCGGACGTGCTGGCGACCCTGTCGCAGCAGACCGGGCTGTCCCGAGAGGAGATCGTTTCCCGGCTGTCGAAAAATCTTCCCGAGGCAGTCGACAAGTACACCCCCCAGGGACGCATCCCCACGGTGGCTGAGCTGGGTTAGGCTACAGCGGGTCCCTCAAGCTCAAGCATTGCGCGCGGGGTTGACCCGCGCGCTTGCTTTGTTGCAGGCGCTGCACATCTTCCAGCATCCTGGAGAGGCATGGGTGACGAGCGGACGTGCGATCGACCATGTCGTACTCGCGGTTCAAGATTTGGATCGGACCGCATCAAGATATCAAGAGCTCGGCTTCACTCTGACGCCAAGAGCCGCGCATGAAGACCGAATGGGCACATCGAACCGGCTGGCCCAATTTCGTGCGAGAAACTTTATCGAGTTGCTCGAAGTTGATCGCCCGGAGGGAATGGCGCGGCATGACTTCGCGGCTCTGCCGCCATTCTTCAGCTTTGGGGATCACAATCGCATCGCTGTGCGCGAACGCGAAGGGCTTTCCATGCTCGTGTTCGCAAGTAATGACGCCAGAGCCGACATTCTCAGCTTTTCATCAGCTAATCTTCCAACCTTTGCACCTTTCGACTTCGAGCGGCATGCCAGGTTGCCCGACGGCGCAGAGGTGACCGTGGCATTTTCACTGGGTTTCGTGCAATCCCCGAAGATGCCAAGCGTTGCGTTCTTCGTTTGCGAGAACCGTGCGCAGGAGTACTTTTGGAAGCCCGAATACCAGTCGCACGCCAACGCTGCTACCGGTATTGTGGCTGTTTATCTTTCATCGATGGCCCCAGAGCGGGATGCGGCATTCGTCAACAAAATGTTCGGGGGAAAAGTCAATTCAATCCCCGGAGGCTACAGCATTGCCTGCGGTCCTGCACAAGAGCTGCGTGTTTTGACGCCACAAGCCATCCTGAAGCGGGACACTTCATTCCTCGGTTTGGAGAAAGGGGCCACTCCCCTTCTTGCAGGGATCGCAGTCGGCACCGAGGCGCGGCAAGGAGTCACGCCTGCCACGGAAGCAAGCGGCATGTTCATAGAGTGGCTTCCAGTGTAGGAGGTCCCCGGGCTGACGAGGTGCTTGTTCTTGCGACAGGGTGCTCTTGCGGGCTTCACATCCGATATATGGCCGTCATGCGAATCGCTTATCCCATATCCAATGTTGGCTGCCGCTGACCGTAATGCGTGCACAACATCCAGCAGACGCACTGGAATTAAATTCTTTCTCTGAGCGCAGCCTTGGTCACGAAGCCGTGAAAACGACGCTATTCCTCTGCACCGGCAATTACTACCGGAGCCGCTTCGCCGAGGAGCTGTTCAACCACCGCGCAGCCCAAGCCGGGATAAATTGGCAGGCCCAATCTCGCGCGCTGGCGATCGAGCGCGGGATAAACAATGTTGGTCCCCTGTCGCCACTTGCATTACGGGGCCTCACGATTCGTGGGGTATCGGCGAACGGCAGGAGGCGACCGCCGAAACAATGTGCCATCCTGGATCTGGAAAATGCGGATTATATTGTAGCGCTCAATGAAGTGGAGCATCGTTCGCTAATGAGGGAGCGCTTTCCCAATTGGGAATCCCGCATCCATTATTGGGGGATTGAGGATCTTCCCGTCCTCCCCGCGGACGAAGCCCTTGCGCTGATCGATGCCCAGGTCGAGGCGTTGTTAACCAGCTTTCGCCGCAGACAGCGAGCCGGCTGATCGCGCCCGTGTGGTGACCACGCGATGGCTGGCGAGGAAACGATGTACTTGGCTCGCCCGCCGAGACCAGAATGCCGCTCATTTGCCCGTTTCGAACGGCTGCCGCTGCAGGCACCTGACCTTGGTTGGTTGGCAGGCGATCCCGATGTTGGAGCATGCTGGGCCATTATCGTTACCCCGCCCGCAGATGCGGCACTCATCGGTCCAGCGTAGGCAGGTCTGGTCCACCTCACCATAGTTGTTCACCTGCGGCTCGGTTTTCGGGGCAGACGTGGCCTCGGCAGAGCAAGGCAGTGCACCAAGACAAAGAAACGGAATGAGGCTGCTGCAGCACAGCAAGGTGGCGGCGTGGCGGCGCATATTCTTTCCTTTCCATCCGTGTGTGACGGTCGTGGCTCTCACAGGACTGTGCCGGAAAATCCTCTCTGACGCTGTGACGGCGATCACAAGCTTGCGCTTGCCGCAGCCGCCGGAAAGCGACGGCGCAGATCTCGTTCGGCTGCACCGCGCCCCGCTCAAAAAAAGCCCCGCGGGGAGCGCGGGGCTGAAAGTGGATAGGGTAGCGAGGATTTTTTACATCCAGCATCGCGTCGGAATCGAGGCGAGCCCATTTTTCACTTTATAAAAATAACCATGTTGGTAAATGCACCTCGACAATCAGCGATATGATGCTACCTCATCAGGAGGATTTTACCAGCAAAGATAACCCGTGAAACGCTGTGCTCTCTGTTTGAAGTCCATCCGCCTTGTCGAGCAGCACAAGCGGTGGGGAGATTTGTATTTCTGCTCGAAGGCTCACCTGCACGGGTATTTCAAGAAGCGCCAGCAGGAAGACCAGATTGCGAGCTTCTTTGAGTGGCTTTCGCAACCGAATACCGTCAGAGCTCCCCGCCAATAGTTGTCGCGCCCTCTCCCGGGCAGCCGCAAGCGTTGCGGCGCTCACATTGTGAGCACGATCTTGCCGAAATGCCGGTTGGCACGCATGTGGGCCTGCGCCTCGACGGCCTGATCGAGCGGGAATCGGCGGTCGATCGGCAGCGCGAGCTTGCCGGCGGTAACCGCGTCCCAGAGATCGTCGCGCATGCGGCGGTTGATCTCGCGCACCTCGTCGAGCGTGCGGGTGCGGAACGTCACGCCGATATAGTCGATGCGGCGCAGCGCATGCAGGTCGAAGTCGAATTCGGCACGGGTGCCGGCGAGCCGCCCGACATTGACAATCCGGCCCAGCAGCGCGGTCGCTTTCATGGTCTGCGCGACCACCGGGCCGGAAAGCATGTCGACCACGACATTGACGCCCTTGCCGCCGGTCGCCTTGAGGACCTGCTCCGGCCAGGCGGGCTCGCGGGTGTCGATGACGAGATCGGCGCCGAACTCGTTGAGGCGCCCTCGCCGCGCGGCATCGGTCGAACTGCCGACCACCAGCCCGGCGCCCCTGAGCTTTGCAATCTGCAGGCCCATGAGCCCGACCCCCGAGCTTGCCCCCTGGATCAGCACGCTGTCGGGGGCATGCAGCCGTCCCGCCGTGACGAGCGCATTGTGCATGGTGATGAGCGCGACCGGCAGCGTTGTCGCCTGCTCGAAGCTCAGGCCGTCGGGCATCCGGTTGACGCGCCCCCAATCGGTGACGGCATATTCGGCATAGCCGCCGGTGCCCGAGCACATCACGCGGTCGCCCGCGGCGTGGCCCGTGACCTCCGCCCCGACCGCGGCCACCTCACCCGCCCATTCGAGGCCGACCGCCGCGCCCACGCCGCCATGACTGCCATGCGGCAGGCCGCGGGCCGTGGTGAGGTCGGCACGGTTGAGCGCTGCGGCGCGCACCTTCACCAGCACCTCGTTGGGTTTGGGGCGCGGCTCCGGAATGTCGCGCAGCGCAAGACCGTGCTCGGTGGCAACGCCCGCCTTCATCGATCCCTCCTATTCCACCGACACGCCGGCTGCTCTGGCGATATCGGCCCACTTGCGAGTCTCGCCGGCGAGGAACTCGGCAAAATCCTGCGGCGAGCCGAGTCGTACCTGCGAGCCGAATTTCACGACAAGGTCGGCCATGATCGGAGCCGTCAGGGTCTCGTTGATCACGCTGTTGAGCTTGCCAACGATCGCAGCCGGAGTCCCCGCGGGAACGACCACACCGGTTAGCAGTGTCGCCACGAATCCGGCAACCCCGCTCTCCACCATGGTTGGCACATCGGGAAGCTCGACTTGCCGCTTCGCGCTGGTGACGGCGAGCGCTCGCAGCCGTCCTTCCCTGATCAAGGGGAGGAGAATCACAGGGCTTTCGAGCGCAAAGTCGACCTGCCCGCCCAGCACATCCTGCACGGATTCATTGCCACCCCTATGCGGAACATTGACGAAATCGATGCCTGCGAGGGTGCGGAACATTTCGCCGACGAGATGGGTGACGTTGCCTGCGCCAGCATGGGCGTAATTCAACTTGCCCGGATGTGCCTTCGCATAGGCGACGAACTCCTGGATGGTTCGAGCCGGGAAAGACGGATGCACGACGAGAATGGTGTAGCTCTCCGAGACGCTGGCAACCGGAGCAAAGCTCTTGACGGGATCATAGCCGGCGCTCCTGGAAACCGCGGGAATGACGGCGAGCGTGCTGGTATTGCCGTAGAACAGCGTATAGCCGTCCGCATCGGCGGCCGCGGCTGCCCGGGCCGCCAGCGCTCCCCCGGTACCGGGGCGATTTTCGATCATCACGCTCTGGCCGAGTGGAGGCTGCATCTTCTGCGCCATCAGGCGCGCCATGACATCGGTCTGACCGCCGGCCGGCGCCGGCACGATCATCTTGATCAGCCTTTCCGGATAGCTGCTCTCGGCGTGCGGCGTTCCCGTGGCAATGCAGACCAGCACGATTGCCGCAAGCGACGTTGCCAGCCTTCCCATGATCGCCACCGATCTTGTTTGCCGAGATCTCTCAATTCGTCATCGTGCGCGCGAGCGCACGATCCAGTAACCCATGCCAGGTCAGATTGGGACGTTGCATCAACCTGGCGCACCGGGATTACTGGCTGCCCCGCTTGAAACGGGGCATGACGGCTGAGAGATTGGCGGGCGCGGGGATAGAGACATGATTGCGGAGGGATCCATGACTGCGCCGGCTAGCCCCAGCCTGGAGGAACGCCTCCGCGCCATCGAGGATCGGCTCGAAATCTACAACCTGATCGCCAGCCATCCTCCGAGCGCCGATACCGGCGGCAGCGAGCACATCAGCGAGAGCTGGGTGGAGGACGGAGTGTTCGACCGCGGGGAGCCGCAAACGCGCGGACGCCCCGCCATTGCCGGCCAGGTACTCAGCGACGCGCACCAGGCCGCCATTGCCGGCGGGCTTGCCCATTTCACCGGCCTGCCGCACGTCGCGATCTCGGGCGATACCGCGGTCGTGACCTCGTATCTGCAGATCGTGGTGCCGCAGCGAGAGGGCGATCCCGTCGAGGTTCCCAACCACGGCAGATCGAGGGGCTTTCGCATTCACCGCATGACGGCAAACCGCTGGGAGCTCGTGCGCACCGCGCAGGGCTGGAAGATCAAGCACCGGCGGCTGCGTCAGCTCGACGGCTCCGAGCCGGCGCGCGACATCCTGCGGAAGGCGATCGCAAGGCGGGGCTAGCCTGTCAGCGCTTCATGCGCTTGAAGTCCTCCGGCGTGAGCGGTTTGGCGTCGGGATCGGCAAGCGCTGCAGCCAATACCTCGGCTTCCGTCATCTTTCGCCGCGACAAGCGAGGGCGCGCTCATTGCGACGCTAAATTCTTCCGTGATGCATGGAGATCAGCTCTAGCTTATCGTGTACCTCGGTACCCCGTGTGTATGTCGTCATGTCGTCCAAATTGTCGTCTTATCCACCGTACCGTATCAAGCGTAATGACTCCAATTGACACGAAGAGCACGACTGGCCCCAACATCATAGACCACAAAGTGGAGTTACCTACAATTAACGCGTAACCAACTGTCTTCCAGTTGCCCGAATGCACAATAAGGTAGATTGGCAGTCCTGTCAGCCAAAGAACGGAGATCACTACACCGATCTTTTGCAACCTGGTCATAGCGCTTCCCAGCCGCTAACAACCACAACAACCAGCACGGCTACAATAAACGGTCCGACCGATATATAAACCAGTTGCCAGACGATTGTTTCCTCTGGCGGCGTGCTACCAGCGACGCAAAGGTAAGACCCCAATATAACACCGAGTGCTGTTTGAGCGATAGTCCATAACCCAAAACAAGGTAGACCACGGTCATTCCTGTCGTCTTCGCGATTGGCACTGACCCGGTCAAGTTGGGTCTCGTCGCCACCCTCAATCGACCCGACGGCAATGTCACGAGCGTAGCCTTTATCAGCAACGTGCTGGCTGCGAAATGGCTGGGCTTGTTGCGCCAACTCGTGCCGGACATCAGCGCGGTCGGCGATCTCGTCAACCCGGCCAATCCGAAAGCTGCGGACGAAACGAAGGACATGCAGGCCGCAGCCCAGTCCCTCGGCTTGCCTTCGTATCATGAACGCGAGCACGGAACAGGAGATCGAGGCCGCGTTCGCGAGCTTCGGCGAGCATCGCCTCAAGGCGCTGATCGTTATCTCCGATGCCTTCTTCATGAGTCGGCGCGATCAACTCATTGCGTTGTCGGCACCACGCGCTGCCTACAATATACTGGTTGCGGGAGCTTCCCCCCGGCGGCGGCCTGATGAGCTATGGGACGAGCATTACCGAGGATTATGCCGGCGCAGCCAACGCGCCTATCCCGCCCTGTTCCGTCAGAGCTCGCTGTGCTCGAGCCGCAACAGGCCCCGAGAAACCCGTGCTGCGGACACTATGCCGCACGTGAGTGCGCAGGCCGGTCCTCTTAGCATGCCACAACAGCCGATGAGCGGTCGCAGGGGGAGGACGGTTGCCCAGTGCTGAAGGGGATCATCACATTCGCATTGACCCGGCGCCCCATCGTGCTGCTGGGGCTGTTGGTTTTCATCGGGGCGGGGCTTGCTGCGCTTTTCCGGCTCAACATCGAGGCCTACCCGAACCCGGCGCCGGTGATTCTCGAGATCACGGCGCAATCCGCAGGCCAGTCCGCCGAGGAGATGGAGCGCTATTACACCATCCCCATCGAGGTGGGACTGGCCGCCACGCCGGGGGTGAGTGTCATCCGCTCCACCTCCTTCTATGGGCTCTCGTTCGTGCGCGTCGTGTTTGAGTACGGCATCGACTACTACTTCGCGCTCACGCAGACCTCGATCAACCTGCAGCAGAACGTCAGCCTGCCGAACGGCGTTACGCCGCAAATCCAGGGCACCAGCCTGGTCGGCGAGATCTTCCGTTATCAGCTCGTCGGTCCTCCGAATTTCGGCCTGACAAACCTGCGCACGATCGAGGACTGGGTGCTGCAGCGGCGCATGCTCACGGTGCCCGGCGTGGTCCAGGTCAATACCTGGGGTGGCACCACCAAGGAATACGAGGTCGAGGTCGACCTGCACAAGCTCGACGCCTACAACATCACCTTGCCGCAGGTCATCAGCGCGCTGGGCAACGCCAACATCAATGTCGGCGGCCGCACCATCAATGTCGGACAGCAATCCGTCAACATTCGCGGCGTCGGTCTCATGGACAGCGGCGGCGCCGCGGACATCACGCAGGGCTACAAGGTCGGCGACATCGGCAACGTTCTGCTGTCGCAGACCCAGGGGGTGCCGGTATTCGTCAAGGATGTCGCCAGCGTTTATGTCGGCAACGTGCCGCGGCTGGGCAAGGCGGGGCGGGACCGGGAAAACGACGTCATCGAGGCCATCGTCATCATGAACCGGACCCTGCACACCAACGACGTGGTGGCGCGGGTCAAGGAGGCGGTTGAAAGGATAAACAGCGACGGAACGTTGCCGCCCGGTGTAAGGCTCGTCCCGTTCTACGACCGAACGACACTTGTCGCTGTCACCACCAGTACGGTTTTGCACAATCTTGCGTTTGGCTGCATTCTGATCTTCTTCATTCAATGGATATTTCTCGGCGATCTGCGCAGCGCAATCATCGTCGGAGCCAACATCCCGTTTGCGCTGTTCTTCAGCATCATCATCCTGGTCGTCCGCAATGAGGATGCGAACCTGTTGTCGGTCGGCGCCGTCGATTTCGGCATCATTGTCGATGCAGCGGTAATCCTGGTCGAGAATATCTACCGTAATTTCGAGGCGCGGCCGGAGCAGAAGCGCGAGCTGCTGCAGAATCTTGCAGAAGGCAGATGGGGGACCGATCCCACCCGCGCCACGGATGCGGCCTCTGCGCGAATCTGGACCGACCGGCTGCGGCTCATCCTGGTCAGCGCGCTGCAGGTCGACAGAGCGGTATTTTTCTCGACCGCCATCATAGTCGCGGCATTCATTCCATTGTTCACCATGCAGGGCGTCGAAGGGCAGATTTTCAGCCCGATGGCGCGAACCTACGGCTACGCGCTGGTGGGGGCGCTGCTCGCAACCTTCACGGTGACGCCGTGCCTGGCATCCCTGCTCATGCCCGAGCACATCAGCGAGATCGAGACCATCCTGGTGCGGGCGCTGCGCGCTGTTTATACGCCGGTGCTGCGCTGGTCGCTGGCGCACCGCGGGGTGACCGTCACCATCGGGCTGATCTTCCTTGCCGGCACGGGATTTCTGGGCTCCCGACTCGGCAGTGAGTTCCTTCCCGCGCTCGAGGAAGGCAATCTCTGGATCCGTGCCGCCATGCCGCCCACCATATCGCTGGAAGCGGGCATGCCGATCGTCGACAGGATTCGCGAGACGCTGCACAGCCATCCCGAAGTGATCACCGTCGTCTCCCAGCATGGACGGCCCGACAACGGCAGCGACGCGGCCGGCTTCTTCAATGCCGAGTTCTTCGTGCCGCTCAAGCCATTCGAGGAGTGGGCCGTCGGAAGGACCAAGGAGAACCTGATCGACGATCTACAGAAGGAGTTCGCTGACGCGTTTGTCGGCATCGGCTTCAACTTCTCGCAGTACATCCAGGACAACGTGGAGGAAGGGCTCTCGGGCGTGAAGGGGGCCAACTCGGTCAAGATCATCGGTCCCGACCTCGGGGTGCTGGAGGGGATTGCGGCGCAAGCCATGCACGAGATGGCGCAGGTCAGAGGGGTGCGGGATCTTGGCATCTTCCGCGTGCTGGGGCAGCCTAACCTGAACATCCGGGTCGATCGGGAGAAGGCGGCGCGCTACGGTTTGAGCGTGAGCGACGTGAACTCCGTGGTGCAGGCGGCCCTGGGAGGCACGATTGCCACCGTGCTGCTTGAAGCCGACCGGCAATTCAACGTGACCGTGCGGCTGGCGCCGGAATTCCGCAACAGCCTTGAATCGGTGCAGACGATCAAGGTCGGAGCCGCAAGCCCGAACGGCAACGCCTATATTCCATTGAGCGATGTTGCTTCCATCTCGCTCGATACCGGCGCTTCCTACATATTTCGCGAACGCAAC
>Ga0306926_10002737_pt1 | contig 17982 bp, 11 predicted proteins | sample flu12Cox44000178_FD_203759 | JGI IMG/M metagenome (GOLD analysis project Ga0306926, IMG submission 203759) | Lab enrichment of tropical soil microbial communities from Luquillo Experimental Forest, Puerto Rico - flux8day.12C.oxic.44.000.178 (v2)... | ecosystem: Environmental > Terrestrial >... | reverse complement strand
TGGACTGGATATAGGCATCCCAAAGGTTTCTTGGCGCCTGGATCAGATTGGGTACTAAGGGATTGAGCACGATGAAACGATCGATCTCCGCGATCTCATCGGTGGAGTTCAGGGTTTGAAATGCGGCGCCCTCGTAGAAGTGTTCCCCCTTAATTGTGTAGGGAGAGTAGATGAACGGAAAAGAGAGAGCCGCCCGCAGGTGATCGGCCGTGATGTCTGGGACCCGGCCGCGTCTCGGCCGGTTGCTGAAATGGGTGATCTTGTGCTTGTCAATGTTGAACGCATTGATTTGGACCTCGATCGGGCGCCCCCGAAGCTCGACCTTATTGACTGGGAACGCGACAAGGTTCTCGATGAGCCGGGGATGCGCGCACATTCCTTGGCTGAAAAAGTTCAGGTCCGTAGGGCACATCATGGCACCAAAAAAAAGCAGCAAATCCGCCCAGAGCTTTTCTTGGTCGCTCATGTCGAGCTGGTTGGTCGCGGCGCGGACGGCCGGGATGCTGAACCAGTAATCGTTGAATGCCTCTGCAGATGGTCCTGATTTGCCGAATACCTTGTAGTTGACCGGAAACATCTTGTAGATGGCATCGGAGACGCCAAAATTGACCATATTCATAAGCGCCTTCTTCGGAGCCTGGGTGTCGTTTCGCGCAAAGCCGCTCGGCGCGAGATAGACAAGTCCCACAACTGCGCCGGCTCCGGCCGTGGCAACGATGTCAAAACCCACCTTCGCCTCGTGAAGAGCCAGCAGGGCGCCCGACATCAATGTTAAATTTGGAGCACCGCCGCCAAGAAATAGGGCCGTTTTTCCCATAGTTGCCACCTTTGCCGATCTGCCGGTCACCCGCAGGCACGCGATCGAGAACCTATCTTCTCATCCGACTGTTACTCCGGTACCCGAACGCTTCGGTCGACGGGCTTCGCACAGGCTTTACTTCCAGCACATCTCAGTGTGACAGCTGGGAGGTCAATTCCCTGTTGATGACACCATGGATGAAGCCCGCGTCCTCGATCACCGCGAAATGAGCGCCCTGCCTTATGTGGACCTGCAGGCGCGAGTTCGTGAAACGCCCCCAGCCGAGCGCATGGCTACGGGTTACGTATGAATCACCGCGGGCCGCGAAGCAGGTGATTGGCACTTCCCACGGACGCTCGCGCACGAACTTGTAATTGCTGGCCATCCGAAACTCAGCGCGAATTGTTGGAAGCATCAGCTTGCGAAGCTTGGCGTCCTTCAGCAGCTCGTCGGTCGCAGGAATGTTGAAATGGCGGATGATTTCCGCAAATACCTCATCGGGCTGCGCGTGCACCGGCCGACTCATCCTGAACTCGACCAGCCTGAGCAAATCTTCAAGCAAGCGTTGCTCAAATTGCCCCTGATCGCCAATGCTGTCAGGCGGACGTGCACCGGACACGAATAGATGCATCGGGCGAAGCTTGGTCGAGTGAATTAGGCGGCGCGCCGTTTCATACATCGTCAAGCCTCCGAGACAATGCCCGAAGAACGCGAACGGTCGGTCGAGCAAGGGCCGCATTTCCCCGACCAGCGCGGCGGTGAATTTCCTGATATCGGAAATCGGCTTCTCCTCAATCCGGCCGAGCCGACCGGGAGGCTCGATCGCGATGACCTCGACGGCAGGGTCAATCGCCGCGGACCAGTCGCGATAAACGGCCGAGCCGCCGCCAGCGAAGGGAAAGCAGAACAGTCGCGCGCGCGGGAACGGTCTCGCATCGGCGATGACGAACCAGCTGCCCGAAGCGTTCCTTCGGCGCGCCCGCGATTTCCTCGGAGACTGCTCCTTCGCGCAGCCCAGGTCCGGCAGGATATCGTCTACGATCTGCGCGATACTCGGTCCCTGAATCAGCTTGACTGCCGATATCCTGATGCCCAGTGCGGTTTCGAGTCGATTGACGAGCGTGACCGACATCAAGGAGTCGAGACCAAGCTCGCGAAGTGGACGGCTGACATTGATCTCGTCAGTCACACCCAAGGTCTGCACGGCCTGCTGCCGCACGAACGCAATCAAGAGCTCGCGGCGGGCATTGGGCGAGGCGTCCTGCATTTTGCCCCTGACAGAAGCCTGGCCACCGGCAACGGCAGCACCCCGCAGCACGGCGCCGGCATCCTTGTGCAGCTCGCGATACAGCGGCGGAGCGGTGGCGAACTGGCGAAGGAAATCGGACCAGCGGGTGATTGTAATCGCAGCCTGCGAGGCCTCGCTCCCGATCAGCAGATCCATTGCCTGCTGGCCGATGTCGGCAGAGATGTATTCGGTGCCGCGTGCTCGCCAGATCGCACGCCCCTTTTCCCCGGACGCCGTTGCCAGGCCGGAAACCGCCCACGGACCCCAATTCAACGCGAGCGCCGGCAGACCCTCCTTGCGGCGACGAGTGACGAGTGCATCCAGAAACGAATTTGCCGCAGCATAATTGGCCTGCCCGGCCGACCCAGTCAGGCTCAAGATCGAGGAGAAGACAACGAACTGATCAAGCTGAATCTCGCGCGTGAGCCTGTCCAGCAGCCAACCGCCCACGAGCTTCGGGGCAAGCACGCGGGAGAATTTCTGCCAATCCATCTGCATGAGAATTCCGTCGTCAAGCAGCCCGGCGCAATGGAAGATGCCCTTAAGCGGCGAGCAAAGCTTTTCGATATGGCCGAGCAACCGCCGCACATCGCGCTCCCGCATGACGTCGGCTTTGACCACCGTGGGGTTGGCACCGAGCGCTGCCAACGCTCGCCGGACAGACGCGGCGTTCGGATCATTCGGCCCGCGCCGGCTGGTCAAAATTAGATTTTTGGCGCCTCGTTTCGTTACCAGCCACTTGGCCAATTCCAGGCCGAGCGCACCAAGCCCGCCGGTGATCAGGTACGATGCCGCGGGATCGAATGCGGGCGACGATATCCGGGGGGGCGTGGCGCGTGCCAGGCGTGCAGCAAACCGTTTGTTTGCGCGCAGTGCGACCTGATCCTCGCCATCGCCATTGAGAAGCTCGCGCAGCACCGCTGCCGCCAGCACAGAGGGTGCATCGTCACGACTTGTCCCTATATCCAGCAGGCCACCCCAAAATTGCGGATGCTCGAGAGCTGCACTGCGTCCCAGTCCCCACAAGGCCGCGCTGGTGACCTCGGCCGGCCATAGATCGGCCCGAGTGGAAACGGCATTGCGGGTCACCAACCAGATGCGCGGCGGGGAATCAGCCCGACCACAGCTTTCAATTGTTGCGCGCAAGAGTGCTGTGGAAATTCCCGATCCGATTTTCTGCGCCTCGTTAAGCTCAGCAATATCGACACACTCGCCTGGCAGATCGAGTGCCCACAGGTTGACGATTCCACGCAGGGGCGGCGAAGCGCCGGCAAACCCTGCAATCAGCGTTGCAAAGGACTGCAACAGCTCATCAGGGCTGTACGTCGATCGTTTTGGTGGCCTGACGAGCTCGTCGCGATACAGCAGCCGGCAGGCTAACCCTCTGGCAGCCAGCAGGTCGCCGAGTGCTGCGCCAATGCCGCCGCGATCCGCCAGAATAAGCCAACGTGATGGCTCGGCCATTGCATTGGCAGGCAGCTGAAGTGGAGGCCGCTCGATCCACTGCAGCTGATAGAGCCAATCGACCTTTGCCGTCGCAGGTGTGGCGGGAGCCAGCGCTTCCGGCGGCAATTGCTTGACCGACAGCCCTTCCAGGCTGGCGATCCCCTTGCCGTCCGCGCCATATATGGAAATGTCGACGGTAACGGTGTCCGAATCCTCAGCGCCGTTTCGCCGCCTTGCATGGACCCAAACATCCCGCACATCGGAATCGATGCTGCGGAAGCGTTCGAGGCCGATCGGCACGTGGGTGCGCGCACCAGCCGGCGACCGCTCAAAGTCTTGATACGCGCTGATGAGAGCGGGATATACGTGCAGGCAAGCATCCAGGAGAGCGGGATGGAGACGGGATGAGCTCGCACTGGTGAGATGCACGGGCAACGCGACATGGGCGAGGATTTCATCGTGGCCGTGCTGCAGCTCCTGGATGCCGCGAAATGATGGACCATATTGCAGCCCGAAGTCATTGAGTGTCGCATAATAGCGCTCGATGGGCACGGCTGCTCGCCCACGAAAGCTGTCGCGCTCGAACGCGGGAAGCACCTGGTCATCAGCCTGGTCGAGAGCTTCCGCTCGCACCATGCCGATCATGTGGGTACGCCACCGCGCGTCCGCCTCCGAGCCGATACTCACCAGCTGAAATTCGGCCGATCCCTCGTTCACCGGGCTCAGAATGATATGGACGGTGCGATCCCCGGACGCCGGCAGCACCATGGCCTCGCGATATTGAAGATTTGCAATCACAACGGAGACGGTCCCGAAATGCTGCAGTGCTGCGTCGCGCACAGCCCTTAGTCCGAATGTGAGCGGCAGGACCGCCATGCCATGGATACGGTGGTCATCCAAATATGCGAAGCGTGCGAGGCTGTAGACGTTCTCGAATTGGACATCGGGCAAGGCCGATCGCAGGCGTGAGCCAGCGAGGCTTGGCGACGCTGCCGATGCGCCTTGCGCCCGCCCCGCGAGATCGTCATCAAGCCAATAGCGGCGGTGCTCGAACGGATAGGTGGGCAACGGTAGACGTTGGCGGGGATGCGGCCGATTAAAACCGTCCCAGTCGATCGCCTGGCCGCGACAATACAGCTCGCCAAGGCTCGACAGGATCCGTTTCAGGTCTCCGTCTCGCTGGTCCGCAAGCGAACCCAGCCACGCCTGCTGCTCCCCATTCACAGTCTGTCGCCCGAGCGCAAGCAAGGTGCTGCCGGGACCGATCTCGATGAAATCGGTAGCGCCGAGATTGCACATCTCGCTGATGGCCTCGGAAAAGCGAACCGGCTGCAACGCATGCTCGCGCCAATAGTCGGCGCCGACCGCTTTGGTTACGGCCGTGCCGGATAACGTCGAGACCCAGGGGATTCTTGCAGGCGCGGCCGCCGCTGCAGAGACCGCTCGCCCAAATTCCCGCATGACCGGCCGCATCAGCGGGGAATGAAACGCGTGCGAGACCGTCAGGAGCTGAGATCGTACACCGGCAGCGTTGAAATAGTTCACCACCGCCGCAACCGTCTCGCGCTCGCCCGAGATGACGGTGTTAGCCGGCGCGTTGAGCGCGGCCACAGCAAGCGACCCGGACTTTTTCTTGTTGACTATTGCCCGAACAGTCGCTTCGTCAGCAAGGATAAATGCCATGGCTCCGCTTGTCGGCAAGGATTGCATCAGGCGGGCGCGTTCCGCGATCAGCAAAAGGGCATCCTCCAACGAATAGACACCGGCACAATAAGCGGCGGCGAACTCGCCAACGCTGTGACCCAGCACCATATCGGGGATGATGCCCCACGATCGCCACAGCGCGATCAAAGCGGCTTGCACAGCAAACAAGGCGGGCTGGGCGTAGGCGGTCTGATGAATGCGGTCGGCATCGTTTCCGAACAGGACTTGCCGTAACGGCAGCTCCAGTCGATCCATCAACAGAGCGTCGCAACGATCGATGATCGCACGATACACCGGCTCATGCTGATAAAGCTCTGCCCCCATGTTCACATGCTGCGAGCCCTGGCCCGAGAACAGAAAGGCGATCCGCCGCCCCTCGTTTCCAGACGCGGGATGATCGTCCGCAGCGCCTTCCTGCAATCTCGCCGCCAATGCAGCACGCAATTGCGTGACTGAGCTAGCGACGTTCGCGAATCTTCGTGCAAAGTGGCTGCGGCCGCTGCTCAAAGTGAAGCAGATATCGGCGCACACGCTTTCGGGCCGTCCATCAAGCCCCGCGAGTTGACGCTCGATCAGACCCAGCAGCGAGGCGTCGGATTTGGCCGACAGCACGAACAAATTGAGTGGCGGTTCAAGCTTCGCCTGCGCGCTAAAACTCGGCGCTTGACCCAATACCAGAAACGCGTTTGTCCCTCCCAGTCCAAGCGAATTTACCCCCGCCAGACGCGGGCGATCGGCAGGCCATGGCGTACATTCGGTACTGACGAAAAATGGACTGCTGCTGAAATCGATCTTGCGGTTCGCAGTGCGAAAATTAAGGCTGGCCGGTATCTTTCCTTCCTTGACCATCAGGGCCGTCTTGATGAGCGCGGCTATTCCCGCGCTTTGCTCAAGATGGCCGATATTGGTTTTTACCGAGCCGACCGCACAGAATCCGCAACGTTCGGTGCCGCCGCGAAAAGCATGCGTCAGGGCGGCGATCTCCAGTGGATCGCCGACAATGGTCCCGGTTCCATGGCATTCCACATAATTGATCTCGTCCGGCGAGACATCGGCAATCGACATTGCCTCGATTATCGCTTTGGCCTGGCCTTCCAAGCTCGAGGCGGTATAGCTGACCTTTTCGGACCCATCGTTGTTAATCGCGGATCCGCGGATAACCGCATAGATGTTGTCGCGATCGGCTATCGCCGCCTGCAGCTCTTTCAGCAGCACCGCGCCAACGCCGCTGCCGAAGATGGTCCCCTTCGCCTCGGCATCGAATGCGCGGCAATGTCCATCGGGCGAAAGAATATCACCCTGCCGGCTGAGATAGCCCACGCGTTGCGGCACGCGGATCGCGGCTGCTCCGGCAAGCGCCATGTCGCATTCGCCGGCGAGAATGGCCTGGCAGGCAAGATGCACCGCAACCAGAGAGGTTGAGCAGGCAGTCTGAACGTTGATGCTCGGTCCGGTAAGGTTGAGCTTGTGGGAAATTCGCGTGCTCAGAAAATCCTTGTCGTTCCCGATATGCGCCATGCTGCCGGTGTACCCTGGCAACTCGGTGGATGAAGCCAGGCGATCGATGAGGTAGCTACTCACCACTCCGCCCGCGCCGACGAAGACGCCGACCGGGCGTGGTGCACCTTGCGGTCGATAGCCGGCATCCTCGAAGGCTTCCCACGCAACCTCCAACAGGAGGCGCTGCTGTGGATCCACAAGGCGAGCTTCGGCCGGCGAGTAATCGAACAGGCCAGCATCAAAAAGATCGATATCGGGAAGGAGGGGAGCAGCCTTGACATAGGCAGGGTCGGCTAAACGCTCCGGCGGCACGCCGGCCGTTGCCAGCTCCTCGTCAGAGAGGGCCGTGATCGACTCGACTCCACCGCACAAGTTGCGCCAAAATGTGCGGTAATCGGGAGCGCCGGGAAAACGGCATGCAAGCCCGACAATCGCCACACCCGCCGCGTTTGCGCTCACGACTAATTCCTTCGAGCCCGTCGTGCATTCGCCCGTTGCAATGCCGCGGCCCGCAATTGATCGGCCGCATTCGGAACCGTCGGCGGCGCCACGGCGCTGCGATAAGCCCGCACCAGATCGTCCACAGTGCGTATGCTGGTGATGGCCACCGATTTAGTGAATGGATCAAAACCCAGCTCGGCTTCAAGTTGCGCGACCAGCGTGGCGAGGTCGAGAGAGCTCAGGCCGAGCGCGGAATTGAGATTGTCGCTGCCATGCAGCGTGCGCAGTTCGTCCGAGCGCTCGCGCAGTAGCGTGTGGATCTTGTCATGAATGATGGCTTCGATTTGGTCTGTCGCCGGCAGCTTTGGCATGTCATCGTCCATCCGCAACCAACGATTGCCCAGTATGAAAGATGGGCCACCAACAGTGGGGCGTATCGGTCGGAGAATGTTCCCCAAAAATCAAGAAGTATGAGCTTGGAGCGGTGTGATTTCGCAGCAGCTGTCGGAGACAGCTGTGGGCGGCATCGAGCAACCAGCCAATCACCCTCTTATTGCGCCGAGGCAGCGCCGGTTCGTCGCCCACTCTCGCAAAAGACTTGAGGTCGCTGCAGGGGCACAATCCAGGCCCGATGAGCCCTACCACTCGTCCGCTTGCCGTCGGTTGGTGGCACGCAATCCCCCCGCGCTCTTGGCGCCGGATTTGCGTAACGCCACCTCGATCTCATCCGCGATATCGGCCATTGCCCGGAATGTATTGCCCCAGGATTCGGCTCGCGAGAGGAGCAATCGCGTCGTTGCTTCCTGCAACTTTGGTGATACCTGGCCTGCGCCGGGCAAGAACGGCCAAAGTGGGAGACTGGGCCGAAATTGCGGGACAGTGGTTCTGGAACTCGACTTGCGCCTTCGCTTCTTCGCCATTGGAACGCTCTGGATCTGTTATTTAGGTCAGCTGCTTTCGCTTTTTTGCCTCGACTGCGTTTCCTCAATTCTTCTCGCCATCGTCACGAAGCTCCTTGCTCCACTCGTCGGCCATTTCAGCCACAGCGTCGAAAGCCTGGCTCCAAAACTCGCCCCGCGCCCTGACCAATTTCGCACCCAATTCGAGCTGCTTCGGCGTCACAGGCAACGCAAAGGGCCAAAACATCAAAGGCCCTGGCACGGGCACAGGCACGAATGCCAATCGGCGTTTAGGTGTGTTTGCCATTGCAGACCTTCCTTTCTGGTCGCACGGCGACCGCCGCGCTTCAGGCGTCGGCCTGGTCTTCGTGCACAGCCAATGATCCGAGCACCCCTGCTCGAGGATACAAGTATACCGTCCTGGATTGCCAGTTTCATCAGATATTTTGCTGGCCCGACTCTGATCGTCCAGTTAGCTCCTCCCCCTGCCTTTGCCGGTCTGTGCCTTTCGTTCGCGGCGCGATTGCGCCGGGTGAGCGACGCTCGATGCAAGCCTGTCCATGAGACCCTTGGCATCCTGCAGATCGGCCGTGTCGAACCCTTCCGTGAATTGATCGTAGATCGAATGCAAGAGGTTGAATGCTTCGCTGTTGCGGCCCGCTTGCTGCCATAACCGGGCCAAATCGCAGGCCGTGCGCAATTCCCAGCACCGCGCCTGCTGCCGGCGAGCAATCTCTATGCTGTCCAGCAGCAAGGCCTCAATTGCCCCGGCTTTGGCGTGGCTGGATTGCGACAACAACCGGGCCTTGATGCGGAGTATCTCAGCAACCGCCCATTGCTCGCCGGTCTCCTTTGAAATGGCGATGGCCTGCTCGATCGCTTGCAAGGCGGCTTCCGGGTGACCCGCCTTTGCTTGCGCTTCGGCTTCGAGGGCGGTGAATATCGGCAACCATAGCCTCGCGCCGGTCATGCGCCATGCTGCCAAGCCGGCGCGCAGCCGCTCCAACCCCTTCTCTGCCTCGCCCAGGCACGCAGTGGCCCAACCGTCCAGGATCTGTCCGCCTGCTGCCCAAAATGGAAATCTGTGCTCATTGCACAATTCGAGGACCCGGGCGGCATAGGAGCGCGCCTCTTCAGGGCGGCGCCCAAATACATCCAGCATGCCGCGTGCATGCGCGATGGTGTAGGAGATCGTAAAAGGATGGTTCAACCCTTCGGCGTGTTTTACCGCCTGCGTGGCTGTCTCCGATGCCTGATGTACATATCCCAGATGCCAGAGTGTCCAGGAGAGGTAGCAGAGTGCTGTCGCCCCGATATCCTGGCCATACTGATAGCGCAAAGCGGCGTGATGCTCCGGATTGTACAGATCTCGCGCCCGCTCAAGATGCTGGCGCGCAGCATCGAAGCGGCCCAATGAGATGAGGGTACTTCCAAGCGTACGATTGGAAAGGCTGAGCATTGCCGTCCCGCCATGACGCTCGGCCTCTGCCAGGAATTCCGTCGCGGCTTTTTGCTGGGGAACGACGTCGCCACCCACGTAATAGCATGCCCATAGTCCGTAAAGGACCCCAAATCTCTGGGACGGCTCGGTCGAGTAGTCCAGGAGCGCCCTGGCCCTCAACAAGGTTTCTTTGGTCTCGGGTGCCGCGTACCCGCGGGCTGCAATCGTGGCCTGAGCCAAAATGACCTCAAGACCGAGAAGGACGGCTGTTCGCCGTTCATCGGCGGGGATTGACTGCGCCAGCACGCGCGCGTGCTCGAGATGGCCGATTGCTTCCGCATTTGCCGAACGCTCGATCGCGCGCTGTCCGGCAATTCGCAGGTAATCGATCGCCGGCTCGATGCTCCCCGCCTGTTCGAGATGGTGTGCCATCAATTCCGGCTGTGTCTCGACCATTTCCGGGAAGTGTGCCGTGAGAGCATTCGCGATTCTGCCGTGCAGTTGCCGGCGCATGATGCGCGTCAAGCTCGAATAGGCAGCATCCTGGATGAGCGCGTGCTTGAAGATATATGTGGCATCCGGCGGTTCACCCCGGCTCAAGATCAAATCAACAGAGCCAAACTGGGCAAGGGCGGCTTGCAGCGAGGTGCCGGCTGGTGATGCAACGGCCGCAAGCAGGCGGTACGGGAATTCGCGACCTAGCGCGGCGCCGATCTGTGCGACTTCCTTGATCTGTGCAAGCCTGTCGAGGCGCGCCATCAATGAATCATGAAGCGTCACCGGTATGGCCAAAACCGGTGACGGGCTCTGACTGACGTACCGGTCGCCGGCATCAAGGAGCAGGCCGGACTCCAATACTGTATTCGTCAGCTCCTCAACAAACAGCGGAACTCCATCGGTCTTGCTGACGATCTGTTCGAAGATCTCATCCGGCAATTCCTTGCGCCCGGTGATGTTGGCAATCATGGTCTCGATCTGGCTACGCCCGAGTCGGTCAAGCCGCAACATCTTGACAAACGGCCGGTCGAGCCATGGCGGAAAAAACTCTGGCCTGAAGGTGATAAGGAAAAGAATCGGAGCGGCCTTGATGCGGTCAATTGCCTTGTTCAACAGCTCAAGCGTCGTGGGATCGATCCAGTGCACGTCCTCGAAGACACAGAGTATCGGCGCCTTGGCTGCCAGGTCTATCAGCTGCTTGATCAAAGCTGAGATAGTCAGGTCCTTGCGGCGTGTTGGCGTGAGATCCACCTCGGGATAACGCCCGCTGGTCGGGATTGAAAGCAAGGCGGCAAACAGCTCGGCATTGGCCAAGCTGCCTTGTCCGGCTTGCGACAGCACCACTTCCAGCTTTTCAAGCTTGACTTGCGGTCCGTCTGCCGGTTGGAAGCGCGCCGCAGACGTCAGCTGCATGATCACTGGATACAGCGGACTGCGAGTGTGATGAGGCGAGCACTGATAGCGAAGCCTGATATGCGGCTCTTTGATATGATCGAACAAGGCCATGCTGAGGCGCGATTTGCCAATGCCCGGCTCGCCGCACAGCAGCAAGACCTGCCCCTCGCCTGCCGCGGCGCGTGACCAGGAATCCAGCATTTGCCGGAGCTCATCTTGACGACCGACCAGCTGCATGAACCTTCGCGAGCGCTTCGCATCGAAGCGGCTTTCGAGCGCTTGCTCGCCGGTAATCTTGAAAGCGATGACCGGCTGCGAAAATCCTTTCACACCAAAGGGACCGGCCTGCTTGCTGACAAAGCCGGCACCAAGAAGATCTTTTGTGCTTTCCGCGACCATTACTGAATTGGGAGCCGCCAGGCTCTGCAATCGAGCCGCCAAATTGGGCGCTTCCCCCACCACTGCCTGTTCCTGCGCGGTTTCGCTGCTGACGGCATCAACAACGACCAATCCGGTAGCTATGCCGACCCGCACCTGCAGGGGAGCACCCGATGGAAGCAGCAGCTGACCAATCTTCGCGATCAAATCCAGCCCGGCACGAACGGCCCGTTCTGCATCGTCCTCGTGCGCGCGAGGATAGCCGAAATAGGCGAGCAGCCCATCGCCCATGAATCTGGCAATATAGCCGCCGTTTTGGGTGATGATGGACGTGCAGGTTGCCTGGAAACGCCGAACGATACCGCTCAGCTCCTCAGGATCAAGCTGCACTGCCAGCTCTGTCGAACCCACCATATCGCAAAACAGCACTGTCAGGTGGCGCCTTTCCCCAGCAGCCCCCGCCTCAGCGGAAACCATTGGAGTTGTGGAATTTTCTCTCAATGAGGTCGACAGCGCGGCGGCCGCTTTGAGAATGCGCTTGCGGTGGCCCAACGCCACGCCCAATCGCTCCAAATCGGTCTCGTTCAAGTCCGGTAAAACGTCGAGGTCGACGGCATTCTCGGCAAAGATGGTTGCGTATTTCCCGAGCCCGAGATTATCGAGCCAGGCCGAAAGGTCGCTCATAAAAACCCGCTTCCGCTGTCAATTCCAATCAATATGCCAACTATCCTGATAAGCCAATATCCTGGTAGAGCCCAGATCGGTTGCTCGCGCCTGGTGGGCTGAACCCTGTCCGGTGTATCCACGCCGATGACCACCGAATAATAAATTAGAACGACCGCGGTGTGACCGCAATGCGCTCCTTGTCCGCACCCGCGATCTGCCGTGATGTTTCTGGTATATTTCCTGGCTGCCGCTCGCCGGGGCGATGAGACAATGACGCTTGATAGGTGGGTTCCGTTTCGCAATGAAAGCGCGGGCATCCGCTGCCGCATCTTTATCTTCCCACACGCTGGAGGAAACGCGGCGTTCTACCGACCTTTACGCCGCATGATGCCATCCGAGATAGACCTCTGTCCCATCGAGCTTCCGGGACGGGCGGCGCGCCTGGAAGAGGCGCCGATCACGCTCATGGGCACACTCATCGATAAACTCTCTCGCGCGCTGCTGCCGCTGATGGACGTACCATTCGGGATTTTCGGCCACAGCGTGGGCGCCTGGACTGCATTTGAGGCCGCACGGCGACTGCGCTCGGCCAATGGCCAAAGAGCCAGGCACCTGTTCGTTTCGGGTCGAGGCAGTCCGAGCCGAGTTTCCACCAATCTTCCTTTGCCACGTGCACGATCGCGCGACGAGCTGCTCGCCATTCTGCACCGATTTGGGGGCACTCCTGCAGCAGTTATGCAACGCCAAGAGCTTATTGCGGCGCTGCTGCCAGCGCTACAGGCTGACCTTGCGCTAGCCGATCAATATGCCATGGAATCGGCAGATCAGCTTGCCTGCTCGATTACGGCATTCGGCGGGGCCGACGACGACTCGCACTCGGGTTGCCTCGAATCCTGGAGCAAATTTACCCGCGCGAAATTTCGGACTTGCATTCTTCCCGGTGGACACTTCTATTTTTCGCAAGAAGCAGGAGCGCTTGTGGGTGAAATCGTCCGCGACTTGCGCATATGCGGTTCACTGATTTAAGTATCCGTGACACTGATTGCGGCCGATCATGGCGGTGTGATCGGCGACCGCCGAAGACAAGCCGTTGACGGAACGGATAATCGTGCCTTTGGTCGTTGTCTTGATTGCGGTTGCCGCATTGGTGTAGCAAAGCGACGAGCGCGTTCGCTCTGGGAAAATGATTGCTTGCGGCAATAGCGGTCCCGCTGGCCGTGAGATGTTGACCGGCCTACGCGGCAGGATCTACGGCAGCTTGAGCTCGGCTGCCGACGGCAAGTAGTCGGGCCTCCAAATCTCGTCAGCCGTGGGCTTTTTCACGTTGAGCGCGCCGGTCACCTGGGTCAGGATCTGATCAAGCCGTTCGCCCGAGAACGTGCTGAGCCCGTTCTTTTTGCTTTCCGCGGTGACAATCGCCGTTCGATTCGAGAAGCTCAGACCCTCCATCTCATGATCCTCGTCGACCAGGCTGTTGTACTTTTTCAACCAGGCGATCGCCTGCGTGGGATTCGAGATTGCGAATTTGATGCCGACGGCGGCACATTTCAGGAATGCGCGCATTGCGTCCGGATGCGCCTCGGCCCAGGGTCTCTTGACGATGACCGAGCTGCCGAACGCTCGAACGCCCCATTTCACATACGGCAAGGGCACGATTTCATCGTCACGAACACCCAGTGCGTGCAGGCCGACCGTGATTGTATAGAGATGTCCCGCGGCGGCATCAGCCTCGCCTTTGACCAGAACCGGCTGTCGCAGATTTGGAGCGACCGAGATCCACGTGACGCTGTTGGGGTCGATGCTGTTGGCCCTGGCGAAGGCCGGGAACATGACGCGGGCCGACTCCCCTTCCTGGTCCGCGATACGCTTGCCGACCAGATCTCGGGGGCTCGCAATGCCATATTTCTTCAGAGTCACGACCGACATCGCCGAGCTCTCGCTGACCACGAGCACGGCGATGAGCTTGGCTTCGGGATGCGACGCGTCAAACCCGATCAGGCTTGAGAAATCCGCCACGCCGATGTCATAGGTCCCTGCCGCAACTTTCGCCAGAGCATCGCCAGAGCCGGCGCTGGGCTCGATCTTCACATCGAGATTGTTCTCCGCAAAGCACCCGGTCTCGGCGGCTGCCGGCCACATCGACAGTGCGCCTTCGAAACGCCAGTCCATGACGAACTTGATCGGGGTCTTGTCCGCCGCCTCTGCGGTCCCTGCAAGCGGGGATATGGCGGCGAGCAATGCCGCAAGATATCGTTTCATTTCATGTACCTTTGGACCGGCGGTCACAAAACGCTATGTGCTGCCAAAGAGGCTGTAAAGGCAAATATTAGTGCAGAATGCGCGATGCGCCCGTTCCCGCTGGCTTCCAGTTGAACTCTGCGCGCACAAGGCTTGCCCCGTTACATTTGGCCGGTTGTCTGAAAGAGCAGTCGCCATTGCAACGATGATCTCCAGGATCATATCCGGCGGACAGACCGGAGTAGACCGCGGGGCGCTCGACTTCGCCATCGCGCGCGGCATTGCGCATGGGGGTTTCTGTCCAAAAGGCAGACGATCGGAGAGCGGAAGGATTCCCGCCGCCTACGCGCTCACCGAATGCTCCTCCTCCGGCTACCGGATGCGTACGATGCTTAATGTGCAGCACTCGGACGGGACCCTCATTCTCACCATAGGCAGGCCGGAAGGCGGCACACGCAAGACGATCTGTTTCTGCATCGAGCATCACAAGCCGAAGCTCATCGTCGATCTTCGTCATCGGCTCAAGCCGCAGGAATTTGCGGGGTGGATACGCGCACATGACATTCGCATTCTCAACATCGCCGGGCCGCGCGAAAGCAAGCATCCCGGGCTCGGCAGGCAAACCACAAAGGTGCTTTCCAGATTGTTCGCAGCGTTGGATAGGAGAACAGGATCGACACGCCGAAGCTCATCGCGCGGCTGAACTCGATCCATAATCCGCAAAGGAACGCACGCACACGCGCCAGCAGCGATTGGTGGGCCCGGGAGGACTCGAACCTCCAACCAGACCGTTATGAGCGGTCGGCTCTAACCATTGAGCTACGGGCCCCCGTTCAGAAGCGTGCGTCATCATAGCCAGTACGCGGTGCATGCGCGCATCAAGTGCGAAGAGGCGCAGGCACGGCCGGGAACGATGCCATGGGCGCAAGGCCTTTCTCCATACAATGCTGATTGCGCGGCCGCAAATGATGTTGGATGGCACGCGCGCGGGACTCGCCTTGCGTGCTCATAGCTTCCATTACACGCCCAGGCAGCAAGATCCTGCTTTCAGATAACAATCTTGAAGCATCACTGTTGCTTTTTTTCGCGCGCAGCCACCCGACTCAGCTATCAAGACCGCCGGCCGGTCGCGCCGCGCCTGGGTGCGGGCGCCCGGCAACATCGCCAACAACCAGTCGGCACCGTCGCCCGGCGATACGCGCAACGGATCTCGAAATGCTTTCCAGCCTCCGCTTCGTCATGGGCGCGATCCTTGCGAGCGCGACCCTTATGGTGAGCGCGCTCGGTCTTCTCTCGATTGTGAGGCTCGGGCAGATAACGACCGCAGGCCCGACCGAAGTCTCCCGCAACCTCTCCTTCGACGACCGGACTGACTGGAACCAGTTCTACGACGCCGACAGCGGCTGGCGTTTCGAGCAACTGGCGCGCAGGCGCATCAACATCGAGCCGGAGCAGATCTCAGCCATCGCACCAGCACGCCCGCCCGACCCGGCTGCACCGGACCCTTCCGCCGAGCCTGCCGGTGAAGAGCCATCGGATGGACATGCAGAGCCAACAGGACCAAAATCATCCGTGGCATCCGAGCCAGAAAGCAAGGCGCCGGTGCACGATGAGAGTGGTCCTTTGGCTGCACCGGCGGCAAGGACGCCTTCCGCAAGCGCGAGCCTGCCCGCCGTCATCGTGCCCGCCGAGCTTGCCACCGCCACAGTCGCGCCCACAACTCCGGCCGCGCCAGGCGCGCTCGTTCTGACAACGGCCGCTGCGCCTTCTTCCGCTGAGCCGTCGCAGCCGGAACCTCCGGCGCCTCGGATCACGACAGGCGTTCCCGTCGGCGATGAAGAACCGCTCGTCCCTGCGCAGCCGGATGCCGCCTCGGTCGAACAGCGCCACACCATTCTGCCGGCGACAGCCGGCACGGCGAACGCCCGCCACATCGAGCCGCCGCGCGTCATGCCCGCGTCGCCGCGCGCAACCCCGATGCGACCCCGCAAGACTGCTCAGAAGGATCGGCGACCCGCGGAAGATGGACTAAGACCTCATGTTAAGAAGCGGCCACACGTGCATGCATCACGGTCTGTGCCACGCGAGGAGTATCCGAACGCGCTGCCGTCCTGGCAGCCTTACTAAGAGCGGTCCCAGTAGCGGGTACCGCATGCTGAACGGAAGGCAGGCATGACAGCCGATGACCCCTCATAGGCGGAACAGGCGTTTGGCATTCGCATAGAGAAGCTTGATCTTGTCCTCCTCACAGAGTGGCACCGTCTTCATCCATTCCACGGCGGGGGTATTGGCGACGAATGGCCAGTCGACCGCAAACAGGATGCGGTCGATGCCCATCTCCATCATGCAGCACAGCAGCGCCGGGTTGGAGAAATTCCCGCTGGTGGTGATGTAGAAATGCTCGCTGAACACCTTGCGGAAGCCGAGCGGCTTGGCGCCGGGACGCGAAAGCGCCTGATCAACCCGCCACAAGAGGAACGGCAGCGTCTCACCAAGATGGAAAAGCACGATCTTGAGCCGCGGAAAGGCATCGAACAGCCCACTGAGCACGAGGCGAATGGCGTGAGTGGCAGTTTCCACGGTGAAGCCCCAGGCGGCGCGAATCACCATGGGGAAGTCCTTCACGTAATCGCTGTAGTAAGCGTCCATGACTGCGGAGTGCGGAACGGCCGGATGAATGTAGACCGGAACGTCGAGCGCCTGCGCGCGCTCGAAGATCGGCCAGAACCGCTTGTCATCGAGGAAGCTGCCGTTGGCGAGGCCGTGGATCATGGGCCCCTTGAAGCCGAGCCCGGTGGTGCGTTCGAGCTCGTCAGCCGCTGCCTTCGGGTCGCTCGTGGGCAGGGCCGCAAAGGCGGCGAAGCGCTTCGGGTTCGCCTGCACGGCGGCGTGCAGTCGATCGTTGACGCGCCGGGTCAACTCGACGGCGTCCGCGCCGGAGAGCTTCTGTGCCGAGGGCGCGCCATGGGAGATGATCTGCATATCGATACCAGCCTCGTCCATCTCGCGCAGCCGCAGATCGCCGAGGTCATAAAGACGCTTGAGCATCTCGGCATCGCGCACGCCCTCGCCGCCCGCGAATTGCGCGGCCAGCTCCTTGTCCCAGTAGTGCTCCTCCAGCGCGATTACCGGACATTTCGGATTTGACAACATGGCACCCCTCTCCTCTTCCACAATCTTGTAAACGAGCAGCTTTCGGAGCAGCTCCCGGCCAGCAATGCTAGAAGCCGTAACGGCAGCGTAAACGATGCACACAGCCAAGCATGCGCCGCAACCCTGCTTTGCCGTTTCGGGCTTGGAACTCCGGACATCGGGACCTTAGATGGGTTGTGGAAGTTAGGCGGTCATGATTCATCCAATCAACACTCACCGTTTGCAGCAGGCGAATGCGGCGCTGCTCGTAGGCACGCTTTGGGCCGGGCTCGCGGCTTGCGTGATCGGCGCAACGGTGTACGACATTTCCCGTTGGCTGAGCCAATAACCGAGCACATCAGCAATCGGTGAGTCGTCGGGCTCGTGGCGGTTCTGGCGTTCTTTCGGGCTGCGCTCCATACTCCCTTGTCCAGGCGTTCACACTTGGGCCATTCCCCCTCTGTGATCCATATCCACCGAGAGTCGCCGGCGCCGGCGTAGCGAGCCGGCAGCTGCTCTGTTATGCTAAAAATACAGGTGATCCTCAGGCTTCGGCAGAGCCAAACAGCATTGTTGGAGGTGGGACATGTCAACGACCCCGAGCGGCACGACACCGGGCAGCATGAGCGAGTTCCAGAGCAGGCTGTCGCAGGCGATG
>Ga0306926_10002735_pt1 | contig 17984 bp, 29 predicted proteins | sample flu12Cox44000178_FD_203759 | JGI IMG/M metagenome (GOLD analysis project Ga0306926, IMG submission 203759) | Lab enrichment of tropical soil microbial communities from Luquillo Experimental Forest, Puerto Rico - flux8day.12C.oxic.44.000.178 (v2)... | ecosystem: Environmental > Terrestrial >... | reverse complement strand
CACCGCCTCACGCCCCCTGGATGATCCGATGAACAACGAGCACGTCGCATTGCTCAGGAAGGGCGCAGCTACCTGGAACAAGTGGCGTCGCGAGAAACCTGACATCCGTCCGGACCTCCACGGGGCGCGCCTCAGAGGGGCGGACCTCCACGGGGCGCGCCTCAGAGGGGCGGACCTCCGCAAGGCGAACCTCTACAACGCTGATCTCCAGGGGACGAACTTCAGCGAGGCGGACCTCCGCGAGGCGAACCTCAGAGAGGCGGACCTCGGCCAGGCGAACCTCAGCGGGGCGAACCTCAGCAAGGCGAACGTCTACAAGGCGAACGTGAGCGGGGCGAACCTCAGCAAGGCGAAGCTCAGCGGGGTGCTCCTCAGCGGAGCGGACCTCCGCGGGGCGCGCCTCTACAAGGCGAACGTGAGCGGGGCGAACCTCAGCGAGGCGAACCTCGGCGCGGCGAACCTCCGTGGGGCGAACCTCAGCAAGGCGGCCCTCAGCGAGGCGAACCTCAGCGAGGCGAACCTCAGCGGGGCTAACCTTATCGGAGCGGACCTCACCGAGGCGGCCCTCAGCGGAGCGGCCCTCAACGCGGCGAACCTCAGCTGGGCGGAGCTCAACGGGGCGAACCTCAGCGGGGCGAAGCTCAACGGGGCGAACCTCCTCGGAGCGGACCTTCGGCGAGCCACCCTAGTGGGCACGAACCTTACGGGCGCTGATCTCACCGGCTGTCGCATCTACGGCGTATCCGCTTGGGGTTTAAAACTGGACGGGGCCAAGCAGCAGAACTTGATCATCACTCCGTCGAACGAGCCCGAGATCACCGTCGACAACATCGAGGTCGCGCAGTTCATCTACCTCATGCTGAATAATGAGAGGGTTCGTGACGTAATCGACACCATCACGTCCAAGGCGGTGCTGATCCTTGGTCGCTTCACAGAGCGGCGGAAGCCCATCCTAGAAGCCTTGCGGAAAGAATTACGTCAGCGTGAATACCTCCCCATACTTTTCGACTTCGAGAAACCCCGCAACCGTGACACGGACGAGACGATCACGCTGCTCGCTCGCATGGCACGGTTCGTCGTAGCCGATATCTCCGATGCCAAAAGCGTGCTGCAGGAGTTGCGAGCAATTGTACCGGACCTTCCCTCGGTGCCGGTGCAACCAATTATCCTCGCGAAGCAGGAGGAGCCCGGCATGTTTGACTTCTTCCGAAAATATCCGTGGGTCCTGAAGGTCCACCACTACGCCAGTCAGAAGAAATTGATTGCTGAGCTTGGTGAGACGGTCATTCGCCCGGCAGAACGATTTGTGCGCCACGGGTCGGCCATTAGCACCGGCACAGCCAGCCGACCTCCGCGCCGAAGGCGACGATCAGCACCATCAAGGTGAGCACCGACATGGTCATAGCCGCGCTCCTGCCGAACAGGTGGCCCCGCCGTGGGGGCATTGGGGGATGCGAGGGGCGGGGCCGTGCTTCGAAGCAGCAGCTAGGATAGCATCCCGGTCGAGGGGGTAAAACATCACGCAGGCGCGGTGACAGCGCGCGTAGGGTGAAAGGCCTGAACAAGGCGAGACTGAAGTGCGGCCCCCTCAGGTTGCTATCTGGATTGGTACCGCCAAGTCTCGCAAGTCACCACCCAGGAGTCCGCCGCCTTGGCGAGCGAGCCGACGGAGCGTGCAACCGCTGCCGCCGGCTCTAACCATCAGACCGGGAGCGGCGAGATGGCTAAGAGGAATCGTACCGCCACGCACCCCGTGGCGAAATCCACGCGTCCGCCCGATCCCGCGCGCGATCGTATTCCCCGGAACAAGGCCATCGAGATTTACGGCAAGGCAAAATTTCGAGCCGCCTGGGTCGGAGAGTTGAGCAAGGAAGAATGGGAACTGACGCAGAAATACAAGATCACGGACGGGATCCGCCCGCCTGTGCCGGCCGAGCTGCTCGACAAACTATACGTGGCTGAGGAGCGATCAGCCCGGCAGGACCGCCAACACCGTGAGGCCATCCACTGGCTGGAAAATCACGGAATGGACTGCGTTCGCGGCCTTGCCGAAGGGGTGGACCGCAAGACTTTCGAGGCGGCGTTCGCCAGGGAATTTGGGCGTTCCCCGCCGTCCGGCGCCAAAAGAGGCCCCCGTCAAAAGGACTTCTGGCCCCGGGTCGAGAACTACATCTTTGACCTGCTGGTCAAGCATGGCCCGCCCAGCCCAGATGATCCGGATCTTCCAGATCAGCAGGCGCTGGAAGAACTCGTTGCGAACTTTATGCAGACGAAAGGGTGGGATGCCGCGGAGAGCACGATCCGCAAACACGTCGCCGATATGCTCGAGTATTGGGGGACGCTGGGCCGATAATTCAATTGTCGGCCTGATCGGCCGACAACCCCACTGAAGTGAGCGATTAGAGACCATCGCAACCGACCAAGCGATGGTCTTAATGCCTGATCCCCGTCCGAGTGCCGACGATCTCCAAATCATCCTGTTTCGGCAGTGGTGCGAGGAGAAAGGTATTTCCTATCCCACCGGTCGCCGGCTCCTCGCAGCCGGGCAGGGTCCGAAGATCACAAAATTGAGCACCCGGTTGTTCGGCGTTCAGCGCCGGCACGACCGCGAATGGTGTGACGCTCGCACGTCAAAAGCAGGGGAGCCTGTCTAGCAAAGCGCCCGCCGGAGCCGATCCGACGGGCTTTTTGTCGTCACGGGGGACCTGCGTCCGATCCCTCCACCAATCCATCTTCGGCCTCAGAACCAAGGATGAATGCAATGGAAATAGCTGCTCCTTCGACCAACACCAAGTCCTGGCGCGACGCGCTGCCGATTCATCCGGCCGCTGAGCTTGTCCCGATGATGTCGCCCGACGAGCTGCGGGCGCTGGGCGAGGACATCAAGAAGAACGGACTGCGCGACAGCACCGCGATTGTCGTGTTCAAGGAAGAGAAGCACTTCCGTCCGGTCCTGCTCGATGGGCGAAACCGGCTGGCCGCTATGGAAGCCGTCGGCATCGCCATCCGCGCTGAAAGCGTCCGCGGCGGCGGCGGTCCACAAGTCAAACTCTGGTATAGGGTAACGGACGAGCACTTCTGGCTCCCCATCAAGATTGTGGAGGTGCGCGGCGATCATCTCGGCGGCAACCCGCGCGAGTACGTCCATAGCGCCAATATCCTTCGTCGCCATCTCACCGCTGAGGGGAAGCGCGAAGCAACCGCCAAGCTGATCAAGGCAAACCCCGAGAAATCGAACCGACAGATCGCCGAGCAGGTGAAGGTCGACGACAAGACCGTTGGCTCAATACGGCGAGAGCTGGAGGGACGTGCGGAAATTCCGCACGTCAAAACCCGCACCGACAGCAAAGGCCGCCAGCAGCCGTCAGCGAAGCCAAAGCGTTGGCGGGACCGGGAAGATCCATACACCTGGCTCATGGGAGGCGCCCCGACGCTGAGCGCAAAGGCGCCCAAGAAGCCGAAGCCCCGCCCCCTCAAAGAAGAGGAAATGCCCACCGAAGAAGAGGCGGAAGAAAGCCAGCAGCAGGATTTCTACGACCAAGCATGCCATCTCGTGGGTTTGATGGATGACGCGACCCGGCAAAGGTTCTTTGCCAAAATGAGAAGGGTATATCCCCAAGAGGTCGGCGCCGCCACACCGTCCAATGATCTCGATCCCCCGCAATCTCTGCCGCGGAGCGCGTCGTGACCGCGCGCCACTGTCTTCCCAATCGCCGTGCGTCCGAGACATTCACCTTCGAGTGCAACGGGCTCACCTACATCGCGACCGTCTCGCGCTACCCCAACGGAGACCTTGCCGAGATCTTTCTCGGTAATGGAAAGGCTGGAAGCCACGCCGATGCGGCCGCCAAGGACTCGGCGGTCGTGTGCAGCTTGGCTTTGCAGCACGGCGTCCCCGTCGAAACAATTCGGCACGCTCTCCTGCGCGATGCTCGCGGCAATCCGAGTTCGCCCTTGGGCTGCGGCCTCGATCTCCTGGAGGTGCGTCGTGAGTGAGCCGCCGCCTCCGCGCCCCGTCATCTACATGGCGCGCCTTCAATCGCGCAGCGGTGCCGACATCCACGCCTTGCGAGCAATTCTTAAGCGGCTGCTTCGCCAATTCGGCTGGCGCTGCGTCTCGATCGAAACTGAGGGCAAAACCAATGAGTGAAAACCCCACCGATCGCGCAGCGAGGCTCCGCGCCGAGTTCGAACGGCGCTTCAACGAGAGCCGCGACGATCTTCTTGATTGGCTGCAGGACGCCGTCACTGAGGCTCTCGTCGAGTGCGAGACCTATACCCGTCGCGAGTACTCGGAGGACTAACGAATGGAATCCCACCGCCGCCCGGCGCCGGCAGTGGGATGCACGCAGGTGCGCCGCGAGGACAAGACAATGGATATGAGACAGTACAGCGGCTCCGGCTTTTTGAAGGTCGCCGACATCGAGGCCAGTGGCCCGCGTCGACTCACGATCGTCGATGTTGCCGAGGGGAGGTTTGGCAAGCCGGACATCGAGTTCGATGACGGCTCGAAGGTCGGCGTGAACGCGACGAACAACAGAACCCTGATCGCGGCCTACGGCTCCGACTCCGACAACTGGATTGGCAAGCACGTCCAGCTGGTCGTTGGCGAGGTTGTGTACCAGGGCGACGTGAAGGCCTGCATCCTGGTCAGACCACTCTCAAAACCCATCGAGAAGAAACCAGCGCCGTCGCCCGACATGGACGACTCCATTCCTTTTTAGGTGAGGCATGGGCACCGACAACACATCACGACTCATTCCGGTCATAGCGGGCAAAACCCGCGCCGGCTTTCTGCTTAGGCGCGGTCACGAAGGCGTCGAGGCCTTCGATCGCAACGAGCGTTCGCTTGGACTCTTCACCGATCCCATCGCCGCGGCGGCGGCGGTCGAGAAATCCGGAACGTCGCGCCATGCAGATTGAATGCACCATGGAGGAAATCGAATTGGACGGGATCCCCAGCGTCCAGGCGACCTGCTCCCACTGTGATCATGTGACCGAGAGCTATGGGACCGGTGGCGCTTCTATCCGCCGTTGCCTGGTGGTCATGCGGGAGGAATGCCCGTGCGGGCAGAATAACTTCTACGTCGCCGACGGGGGTGACGATGACTGATCTCGATCTCTCGAAGGAGCAGCTTGCCGCCCTCGCGGCCATCGCCGATTGGCACCATCACAGCGGTGAGCAGGTCTTCCTTCTCGAAGGTCCGGCAGGCACCGGGAAGACGACAATCGCCCGGCACATTGGCGCGCTGCTCGGCGATATCGATGTCGTCTATGGCGCCTATACCGGCAAAGCCGCAGCTGTCATGCGGTCCAAAGGCTGTACCGACGCCGATACTATCCACTCTCTGATCTACACCCCACCTCATAGCTGCGTCGCCTCGCCCCCGTGCACCACACCGCCATGCGGCAACGCCCTCGCCGACCGATGTCCCCATGTTCGGGAAACAGCGACGGAGTTTGTGCTCAATTCCAAGAGCGCTGTTGTGGATGCCGATCTCGTAGTGGTCGATGAAGTCTCGATGGTCGGCGCAGAGCTCGGCCGCGACTTGTTGTCGTTCGGCACAAAGGTTTTGGTGATCGGCGATCGCAATCAACTGCCACCGATTGGCGATGGTGGATACTTCACCAATCGTGAACCCGACTTTGCGCTCACAGAGATTCATCGGCAGGCAGCGCAGTCCCCAATCATACATCTAGCGACTCAAGCGCGGCTTGGTGCGCCATTGCGAATTCAGGCTTACGGCGACAGCGCAGTTGTCGCCAGGCATCAAGGTCGGTTCGAAGGCTTACTCCAATACAATCAGGTCATCTGCGGGAGGCACCGAACCCGCAACGCGATCAACCAACGTCTGCGCAGCTGCCTGGGATTTGGTGGCAGCATTCCAGCGCCGGGCGAAAAGGTAATCTGCCTGAAGAACTGCAAGCCAATGGGTTTGCTCAACGGCACTTTGTGGATCGTCGTTTCGGCCGTTCCAAGTAGCCCTGGATTCTGCGCCATGACCATCCGGGACGATAGCGGCCGGGCGATGGATGTGTCTGCCCCCATTGCAGCGTTCGGGGCAGACACCGGCGATGGCGGCAAGCACCCCGGTCATCCCTTTGATTTCGGGTACGCGATCACTTGCCACAAGAGCCAAGGTTCGCAATGGCCCAGCGTCGCCGTGTTCGACGAGAGCTTTTGCTGGCGCCGCGACAATCAACACACGAATTGGCTCTACACCGCGATCACTCGTGCTGCCGAGCGCGTGATGGTGGTGATGTAACGGAGGCACGAGCATGGGTATCAAAGTCGCCACCCCAGCAGAAACCGCAGACATCAATGCGGCACCCGAAAGCAATAAGCTAGGCTTGGTGCACGACGCCGACACAGCAGACGCGAGCCTCACTCCGGAAGAAGTGCAAGAGGAGGCCGATTATCGGGCCATGCGCCGCGATCTGCCGGGGGTAAAAGGTGCGAGTGCGGCCGGCATCATCGCCATCTCTGTCGCCAAAACCCCAGGCAAGAACGAGTTCTTCCGCACCCACAAGACGTTCAACCCGATCGTTTCTCTGGTTGTTGCGGACATAGGCATGGACAAGTGCTGGCTGACGGCGACCCCGGAAATGGAAAAGGCGCTTGCTGCCATCGAAATCAAGATGGCGCCACACGTGCTCTATCTGACCGTAACCGAATCCGGAGCGGTCAGGATCGTTCCGGTCCGCTGTCCCGACGACGACATGGGGCAGAACCTGTGGAACAGCACCAAGGAACACGGCTTGATCCGCGGACGGAACGAGTGGGTACGGCTCTACACTGACACCAAAAACCAGTCTTACAAAGTATACCCGGCGCCGAAAGACCGGTTTTCAGAGCCGGTCTGGCCTGAATTGAAGCACGCCAAAATCTTCCGGCTCGCATTCCGCGACAAGGGGCATTGCATCGACAGCTACCAACACCCGCTGTTCATGAAATGGGCCGGCCGCCGTGCTGACGATAAGAAATGAGGCCGGCGTCAGTGTCGAGTTTGACTACGAGGAAATCATTTTCGTCGACTTCGAATTTGTCGCTGGCCCCGGCGGTCGACCGCAAGTCGTTTGCGTCGCCTGGCACACATACACGACCGGGGCGACTCAGTCGTTGTGGGTTGCTGAATTGGGAGTCCTGCCTCCCTTCTGCACCGACAATAGGGTTCTTTATGTCTGCTTCGTCGCCAATGCCGAGATCGGTTGCCATCTGGCTCTCGACTGGCCCATTCCGGAGAACCTCATCGATCTCAACGCCGAGTTTCGCAATCTGGCCAACGGCCACATCCTGCCGGCCGGCAAAGGTCTGATAGGCGCGCTCACTTATTACGGTATCCCTAGCATCGGCGCCAAAGAGAAAGACGCGATCCGCAACCGGATCATCAAAGGATTTCCTTTCACCGACGACGAGCGCAAGACAATCCTCGAATATGCCAGAGGCGACGTCAACGGACTGCTGCTGTCCGAGATGTTGCCGCTGGTCACGGAGAAGCCCGCGTTGTTGCGCGGCAAGTTCGTCGCCGTGCTCGCGAAGATGGAGCACCGCGGCGTTCCGCTCGACATGGAGATTTACCCACAGCTCGCAGACGGCGCCGTCTGGGCCTATGTGCGCGACGCCATGGTGCCGGCGATCGACGCCGAGTACGGCGTCTATGTCCGTAACAAGCATGGCGACTGGACCTTCAGCCAGAAGCGGTTCGCCGGCTACCTCGAGCGTGAAAACATCGCCTGGCCGCTCACGCCAACGGGTGAACTGAGCCTCAAGAACAAGACCTTCGAGGACATGAGTAGGGGCTACGCCAAGCTGGAGAACCTGCGTCAGCTGCGCCATGCCCGCAACAAGATGCGGAAGATCAAGCTCGCCGTCGGCGCCGACGGGCGTAACCGCACGACGCTGTGGCCTTTCAAATCCAAGACCTCCAGAACACAGCCAAAAGCCGCGCAGTGGATATTCTCGCCAGCCGTGTGGCTGCGCTCGTTGATCAAGCCCGGGCCCGGCATGGCTGTCGCCTATGTCGATTACTCCTCAATGGAGTTCATGGTCGGCGCCGCGCTGTCGGGCGACCAAGTGATGATCGAATTCTACCTGTCAGGCGATCCGTATCTAGCATTCGCCAAAAGAGTGGGAGCAGCACCGGAGTGGGCAACGAAACAGACGCACAAGGAATTGCGCGACAGGTACAAGACCGCACTGCTTGCCATTCAATATGGCGTCTCGGAACACACGCTCGCCGCCAAGCTGAACGTTTCGGTCATTGCCGCCCGTGAGATGATAGGGCAGCACAAGCAGCTGTTCGCAGTCTATTGGGCGTGGGTCGAAGACTGGATACAGCATTCGCTCGACACCGGCATCATGTGGACGGTGTACGACTGGCGATGCAGGGTCGGTATCACAGAGTTCAACTCCCGCACGATCGGTAACTTTCCGGTACAGGCGGTCTCGGCGGACATCCTGCGGCTCGCCATCGTCATGGCCGACGCGCGGTCCTTGTGCTTGCTGGCACCGGTTCACGACGCGCTGCTGATCGAAGCCAGGGCCGACCGCATCGATTCCGACGTGGCTTTGCTTCAGGATGTCATGGTGCGGGCTTCTCGCATCGTGCTCGGCGGCAACCTCGCCCTGCGTTCCAGTGCAGAGACCGTCAAATATCCCCACCGGTTCACCGATGCCCGCGGCACCACGATCTGGGACCAGGTCCTGGAACTGCTCGCAGCATATCGGCAGCACAGGGACCGCCAGCATGGGTAAAATCCACCGCCTGCCCGAAAAGAAGCCCGAACCGATCTCCGAAGAACAGGAGGAGCGCGAGTTCCTGGAGGCGCAGCGAGGCGTGCCGCAAAGTGATGCTCCAGCTATGGCAGAGGTAGATGGGCCTCCCAAAACCCGCCGAGCCAAAAGGAAGCCGTACCAGTTTCCCTTCAAATGTCTGCCTGACCTCTGGATCAAAAAACTACGGGGCGCCCGATATGTCGCGACCTGGAAGCTCGCGGCTCACCTCTTGGAGCAGGACTGGAAGCAGTATCGCAAGCCTTTCCTGGAAGGCGAGCCCATCGCCCTGTCGAACGGCTGGCTGAAGGCGTGCAATCTCTCGAGGCAATGCAAAAGCAGAGGGCTGAGCGAGATGAGCGATCTCGGCTTGATCCATGTGCAGTACCGACTTCGCAAGTCCCCGCTCGTCACCCTGATACGCCCGCCACCCGCAGAGGAGGACATTTGAATGCCGACCAATGTCGTCGGAGTTCCGCACCAGCCCATGCCACGATTAGTGACAGCCCATGCACCTATAAGTGACAGCCCATGCACCTATAAGTGACAGGAACCGGGCAATCTGTCACGTATAGGTGCATACGGTCCCTTTCTCTTTCTTTTGCTACTCTTTTGGCCTTCTCCTCCCCTATAAGGCGGTGGAGAAGGCGGCGGTACATAGGTGGGTCGTGGGCTCATCCAAACGATTCCTGCTCGAGCAGATGGACCGCGACCACTTCGAAGACGTGAAGCGGTGGTTGATCGATAAGCGGACGAATGGCGGCAGCAAACCACTCGACCGCCCCGTCACAGATGCCGAGGTCCATGCCGCGGAGGGTCAGTACGAGCTTGATGTGTTGGTGTGAGTGGTCCTGGGGCTCACCGGACGTCCCATTTTCCGAGAGCAATCAAGTCGGAGATTGCGGACAGGGTTTAGGTGCCCCGCGTCTACTTGAAGTGTCACGCGAACATTTACGGCGAAGCGCGCTTGAACGGCTGAGATTGGCTGCACTCGAAGGTCTCGGGCCGATCCGGTGGATGTGACCACACCGGATCGACCCGCCTGCGCGTGGGCGGTAATGCGTGAAAGCCCACGTCAGGGAACCCACGCAGGGCATGCAAGCCACGCAGGCCTCGATGCGCCCCGGCAGCTGTATCAAAAACCGACTGTTATTCGACACAGCTGCAACGCGCCGAATAGTGCAGTGATTTCAATGGTGCTGCATCACAAAATGTGATGGGTTTATTGACACAGCCTCGGCGACGCCCTCGAGCAGCCTCGAGGCCCATACCAGAACGGAGCCCGCTGGCGCGCCATCGCCGGCAGCCTCGCCCTGGTGCCGATCGCCCTGGCCGCTCGCCTGGAGGGCCCGTCCGCGAGGCCGGGGTGGGGGGAAAAATGCGCGCCAAAACCCTCGCTGGTAGCCTGCGCACGCTTGCGACCCCAGTAATTTTCAGGGTCTGGAAAATTTCCGGCCTCTCGGAATACTCCGGTTTTGTTACAGAGGGGCTTGTAACACAACTCTAGTTCTGTTACATCACTTCTGTAACAGAACTAGGAGCCTCACATGGGACGACCACCTATTGGCGACCGGGCAATGACCGGTGCCGAACGTGTTGCCCGCTATCGCGCCAAGTTTCCGAAGCTCAATGAATGGCGCATGCCGCCAAACGAGCTGCTCCTCCAGGCCGCCATGCTGCCCACACAGATGTCGGCGCGCCTCGCAAATTGGGTCATGCCTGACGGCAGGAAATATCGTGACTGGACCGGCGAGGAAATGGCTGAACTTGGCCGCGTGATGATAGCTATCGGCGAGGAGATGAAGCACTCACCGGCGGAGATGACAGTTGGCGAGTTCGACGCTGCGAAAGGCGCAAGTAAGCCTTGAAGTATTCCCGGGCTATGGTGCGCTCGCGTCGAACGCCCAGGTCCCTAGCGAAACGTTGCTCTGGCCGGTCGAGTCGACCCCAATCACGTCTCCACTCGAGGAATTTCCGCCGCTGTTGGCGAGCTCTTGCAGCGCCAGATGCACCGCGCGCTGCGCATAGTCCACCCGTGCCCGCCTGCTCATCTGGGTCGGCGGCGTGGCGATGTTTATGATCATCAGTGACGACGTCGCCATGCTGCCTCCTCAAATGCCAGTGTGGCTCGGTACGGCCATCATATCCTGCTGGAAGTCGCTGCGGCTAATGCTGTCTCAAGCTCCCGGATTCGACTGTATGCCGTCTCGAGCTCCTGCTCGAGATCCTCGATGTGTTCCTCCAGCTTGTCGATCTTCTCGTTGAAGTAGGCGCTCAGCTGGTCGGCCAGCCTTTGGAGCTCATCGCGGACTGATTCTTTGAGGCCGGGGATGAAATCGATGACGGTCTTTGGCTCGTCTGACATGGGGGGGGTGTTCCTGTGCGTTGCGGCTCGTCCGTCCTCTGCGGCAATCGTTGTGCCGGAAATGGAGGCGTTTGTGAGCACCAAGCTTCGATCAATAACAATCAGGGTCCCGCCCGAGTTGCTCCACGATGTGGAGTGCCTGGCCGCTGCTGATAGGCGCCCCGTGGCGCAAAAGTTGAGGTTGATGATTCAGGATGCTGTCGAGGCATCTCGGTGCACCGATGCAGGAGTCGCCCATGCCGCCGCCTGATCTCGCGCCCTCGCCCGCCCCCGCGTCTCCGGCGCCGCCGCCAGCCGCGCCTGCGCTGCCCGATCCGAACGTGCGCATCATCAGCAGTCCCACGGAGAGTGACGCGCAGCAAAGGTGGCGAGCCGACCGAGAGGCTGTGGCCGCCCGCGATGTGTGGATGCAAGACCCATCTAAAGTGGTCATGCGCAAATCCAGCGATGGTGTGGTGTCGGCCCACCCTCGCGCTGATCAGGCGCAGCAGCCCGATCCGCCAGCGGCTCCGCAGCTCGGCGACCAGCAACAGCTACAACAGCAACAGCAGCCGCGCACTGACAGCGGCAAGATTTTGCTCGCCGAAGGAATCGAGGTTTCCGAGCAGGAGCTTCGTGACCTCGTGTCGTTTAAGGCGAGCGAAGATTCACGCAAGCTGACCGCGCCGCAGAAGGCCGAGGATTTCAAGCTCGAGCTGCCGGCCGATCTGAAAATGCCGGAGGGTGTTGAGTTCAAGCTTGATCTAAACCATCCCTCGGTCGAGCCAGCGCGCCAGTTTGCTTTGCGTCACGGGCTCAGCCAATCTCAGTTTGCCGAGATGGTCGGGATTTGGGCGAGTGGCGTCGCGTCTGAGGCCGTCGCGTTTGCGAGCGCCAAGGCGGCGGAGGTCGCCAAGCTCGGTGATGCCGGAAGCGCCCGTGTGGACGCCGTGACCGGTTGGTTAAAGGCGATGGGCGGAAATCATTTTGGCGCCTTGGCCAAGGTGCTTCAGATTGCCCCGGTCGCTGACACCGTGGTCGGCCTGGAGCATCTAATGCACCGGTATGTGACGCAAGGCGGTGCTAGTTTCAACGGCGCGCACAGAGAGCCTCATATACCCGGCCGCGTATCTCAAGAAATTTATGATTCCTACAGTTATAGCCAAAAGCTCGATTATGCTTCAAAATTCCCCCAAGATCGGCGGTAACTGATGAACCGTTTCCAGAGGTTCGAGGACCCAGATATAGCCGGGGAGTTGGCCTTACCTAGGCCTCCCGCTTCGACGACGGTCACGGTGTTTGATCTCGGGCCGCAATTGCCTGTCGATGTGCCGACCCGACCCAATCCTGCGGCGACGCCGGCGCAACAGGAAGACTACGAAACCGACGTGTCACATTACGTCGCGAAAATATTGCAATATCGCCGCGAAAGAGCAGAGTTCACTCAAAAGCATGGGAACGGTCCGATTAAGATCGCGACCGACGCGGTCTCAGCGAGGGAAATGATCGATCGCGGCGCTGGCAGGTATGTGCTCAAGCTGCCGGCCGGCTTGAAGTTGGAGGTCTGAGATGTTCAATCCGTTCGTTGTTTTTGACTTGGGTCCGCCCGAGGCCAACAAGTCCGAGCGCGCCGCGTGGCTGAAGGAAAACCCTGGCGGTCCGCGCCGGATCTTTACGGAGTCGGTCACGGCGCGCGAATACAACGAACGCGATCCCAAGCGCTATGTCTTCGAGCTGCCGCCCGGGAAGTAAGGGGCCTGAAAGTGAGTAGGTACGCTGACAGGGCCGATGTTTTAAAGAACCCGATGCTGCGCATCGGCAAGCCGGTCGTGATTTTCGATCTGACTGATGGCAGTCAAATTGCGCTTAACGGCGTAGATGCTTTTGAGTGGGTTTGCCGTGACCCGAATAAATACAGTTTCACGGCTGTGCCGGCCCCGCAGATTGAGCCGAAGACCACCACCGCCGGACAGGTCGTAAATCTGGTCGCGGCAAGCGGCGGCGGCGCTGCGTTCGGCGGATTCTGGCTGCAAGATGTTTTTACCCTAACAAAATACTGCCTATTTAGCGTCGATTATGTCGAGTGGTTATCCTGGGGACAAGGTCAATTCGTGCCAACGACACCTTCGGCGCCTTCAACATAAGGAGCACCACCATGCCTGAAGCATTTGGACAAAAAGAAGCTACGCGGATGAACCGGTCCATTGCCGATGATCCGCTTGATCGGGACTGGCCGACCCATATTAAGCGCGTCGCCCGGGATATCGCGATCAAGGAGGTCCGCAGGTCGGCGGGGCCCGACCGCAGTGGCTCGGTGCGCGTCTTGATCGACCGGGTTGGTGGCAGCCGGTGACATTTCTCGGACCAATGTTCCTGCCGCCGGGCGAGCAGTACCGTCGGCACATCGCGCGCGCTCTCCTGGATTTCGCGGCCGAGCGGGATGTGGTCGAGCGCAAGGCCAAGTGCGGTCGAGCCTGTGACGATCTCGCCGGCTTCGAGGGTGTGTTTGCCGATCGGCTGCAGGAGCGGACCGGATGATTGGGCCGCCGCGGGTTATCGCTGAAGCGACGTGCTGTGCCGAACTCGTCGCCGCATTTCACACGCGCGCCAAAGAGGATCTGGCGCTCTCGAACGCAGCGCTCGACCATCTGCTCAATCAGTCCTCCGGCCATGCCGATAAGGTGTGGTCGGGCACGCGAAGCTTAAGCGCTGACATGCTCGATAAAATGCTTTCCCGACTCGGGTTGAAGCTGTTGGTGGCAATAGATCCGGACGGGGTCGCGCGCATCAGCCACCGCTGGGAGCGGCGAAATGAACAGGCCGTGCGCGCGGCGGCAAGGGTCGGCAAGGAATTGATCGCGCGCGCGGCCGACGGTGTTGCGCCAGCTTGCCAGCAAGGCAGCGACCGCGCGTTGGAGCCGGACGACGGCCGAAAAACGCCGGGCAATCATGCGGTCTGTATGGACGGCCCGACGTAATGTGCGTGCACTTCAGGGCGCCGCTGCCACAGCGGAAAACGGTAGTGGGTAAGCTCGTCGACACGGGAGCCGCCAAGCGTGCCGCCGCCGAGCGCCGAGCCGCTCGCGGGGAGACGCGCGCGTGGATTTTTGACTATAAGGTGGGCGATCTTTTGAAGGATGAATCCGGCGCCCTGTACCGGGTGGTCGAGCTGCCGGATCGGCCCGACGATTTTCGAGTTACGATTCGGAAGATGGTGGTCGGCGCGGCTGGGCAACCGCTCGGGCTGTACGACGGGCCGGCCTTCCGCCGGCCTGCCAAAAGGGATGCCGTGCGCCTTGATGGCGAGGGGCATTGGGCGAGGCGTGTGCCGGTGGAGGCCGCGTGACCCTCGCGAAAAATAAGCCGACCGCGATCTCGGCGGGACTCAGGTCCTCGATTGACGCCCTGCTGCACATGGAACGTTACGACCTGGTTTTGGCAGCGAAGGCCGGCGGCCTTAGGGTGCAGCAACTAAGAGATGATCTGCTGCGGCCGCACGTTAGAGCCTTCATGCGACAGCAACGAGCACTGCAGCTTGAAATGATCTGCCAGCAGAACCCGAGCGCGCTCGCCAGGATCAGAGATTCCAGCGCCAACGCCAACGCGGCGGTGAACTCGTGCCGCACGTTGGAATCGATGCTCGAGGCCTCGACCTCGGAGACGTCCCGGCCGGCGCGTCGGGAAGCGGGGTTGGTCATCATCATAGGTGCGCGCCCGCCAGAGCCAGAGCCGCGTTTAGCCGGCGCGAGAACGGTCATCGAGGCCGGCGCCCGCGATGTGTCGGTGCCAGACGAGGCCGACGAGGCGTTTCTAGGGGGTGCTGAGGTAGCGCCCACCTCGAAATAACGCACCCATGGCCTTCCTACGCGGCGTTTTTCACAGCGAGATCCATCTGGCGCTTGAATTTAACCAGTGGCCTGTTCTTTCTGGCTTGTGCGCGGCGCTCAGCACGGTTCTCGCCACAAGGCTCCACGGTGAGACGCCCATCATCACAGCCGGCGAGCCGTAGAGACCCTTCCTCGAGTAAGATCCACAATCCATCGATCGCATCCTCGATCAAAAGGTCGCTCTTCAGACTCATCTGTCTGGCGAAGTAGCGGAACAGAGCATCGACAATCCGGACCATGGTTTCATCGATCATGGCTTTGGCCTCCCCGGCACGCCGGACACGTGCTCGGTCATCGCCGAGCCTCTTGCGGCGTTTGCAGATTGGCTATGCGGTGATTTGGGCCGATCTCGGCGGCCCTATGTTACCGCCTCCTCTGAAAAGACCCCGTCTGGAATGCCCCAAGGAGGTGGATCGTCGGTCCGGTGCACCTCTGGCGCCCGCCTCTTAAGAGAGAAACGATCTGGAGTAGTGGTTCCAGCCGGAATTTCCGGCTTAGAGCCAGGATCGACGAACCGGTAGGAGTTCGAGGTCCTGATCACCTTGGTGATGCCCTTGATGCGGACCCTGGTGCGGCGGTTGCACCAAGTCAGGATGCCGGCCGCTTCCAGCATCTTGATCGCCTCGCCGATGGTGTCCCGGTGGCAGCCGACTTCCTTGGCGATGGTCTCGTAGGACGGGAAGCACAGGCCGGTTTTTACGTTGTGGAAAACCCATAGCAGCACTTTGCCCACCTCTTCGGCCTTCGCGGTGACGGCGCCGTAGTGCTTGCCGGGCTCGGTCGGGTGCTTCAGCGCCCGCATCAGCACCTGGATGCGATTCTTGGCTTCACGGTCGAGCGGTATGGTGCGGCCGTTGCCGAATACCTTCTCTCTTGACCCCTTGGGTCGCGAGGATCTTCGTGCCGCGCGCCGTGGTGCGCCGGAAGGGGCTGCCCGTGGTTTTGGTCGGGTCTCGGTCTGACGCGCCTGGAGTGCTTCCCTACGCGCTCGGGCGGCCTCGTCGAGGATCTCCACGTCGTTTTCGGTGAGTCGGCCGCTGGTGTGGTTGGCCCACACGCCCCTGATGATCTCGTCGATCTCGGCGGGGTGGCCGGCGAGTGCAATCTGATCGGCGATGTTGTCGGCGAGCAGGCTTGTGCAGGCATACGTGTTCGTTCCGGGAACGTCGTTCCGGTACATTTCGACCTCCAAGTTGCCGGAAGGCCGACCGATGAATCCTGGGCAAAGCTTCGCCGCTCTCGAAATTAGAGCTTGCGCCGATTCAAAATTTCGGGGAGAAAAGAAGTCGCTAGACTTGTCTCCCCGGGTTTTGCCCGGACACCGGCCCGCCTTCCAAGGCGGGTTTTGTGTTTGTGGGTGATTATCTTATCGTCGCGGTATTTCCCTTCACCTAGCGGCTCGTCAGTTCGCTGTGACTCGCGCGCACTTGGCAATCCCCATTTTTGCAATTCGCGGGGTTATGCCCTGGATTTGCAAACGCGGTTATTGCCGACAGGACAATATCGGCCCCAGGCATTATCAATCTCTTAACCGGCCACCCACACCATGACGCGTACGTGATGCGAACCCATAACGTTTGGGCAGACGCTGATGGACGGTGTTTGGGTTACATACGCTGAGGCCGCCGCACGGTTGAACGTCAGTGTGGAGGCGATCAGGCAGCGGGCAATCCGCAATAGATGGGCGCGGACTCTGGGGAACGATAAGCGTGCGCGCGTACGCCTGCCCGACGAGCCGTTAGCCATACGAACCCCTATCGTACGCCCTACAGACTCAGCGCTCCTGGACGCCCTGCGCGAGCACAACGAGACTCTCAAGGGCGAGGTCGAGCTGCTCAAGGGCCAGCTTGTTACCGAGCGGGAACGTGGCGACCGCGTTACCACCGAGCTCGGCGCGGCGATGGCGCAGCTCGTCGAGCTGGCGCGGCGGCTGGCTCTAATAGCTGAGGCACAGGCCGAGCCCGAGCCGCCGCGGCGGAGCATGGGCCGGCGGGCCTTGGCGTGGTTCGTCCGGAACTGAACCGCCGGATGGTCCGGTACCGCACCGCCGGTATAATGACGCTACGCACCGCCTCACGCCCCCTGGATGATCCGATGAACAACGAGCACGTCGCATTGCTCAGGAAGGGCGCAGCTACCTGGAACAAGTGGCGTCGCGAGAAACCTGACATCCGTCCGGACCTCCACGGGGCGAGCCTCAGAGGGGCGGACCTCCACGCGGCGAACCTCCGTGGGGCGAACCTCAGCGGGGCGAAGCTCAACGGGGCGAAGCTCAACGGGGCGAACCTCCTCGGAGCGGACCTTCGGCGAGCCACCCTAGTGGGCACGAACCTTACACGCGCTGACCTCACCGGCTGTCGCGTTTACGGCGTATCCGCCTGGGGTCTAAAACTGAAGAAGACGAAGCAACAGAACTTGATCATCACAAATGAGGACGAGCCCGAGGTTGCAGTCGACAACATCGAGGTCGCGCAGTTCATCTACCTGATGCTTCACAACGAGAAAATTCGCAGCCAGGCCGCGCGGAGATGTATGCATGCGCCGTACCCGGTCGAAATCTCATTTTCTGTTTCAAGCCCGCCTCCCCGCCGAAACCGAGAAGATACGCCGGCGGCTCCAACGCCGGACAGGGGATACTAACGCCCGGCTGGTCGAACGCGCGCTTCGTCGGCTCGACGACGAGGCAGCACCCACCAAACAGGCACCAGCTCGCCGGGTTTGAGCACGCACCGCGCTACCTGGCCAAACACCTGGACCCCAGGGCCGCGCGCCGCCTCGGCGGCGATCGGTTGATACCTTCGCGCATCGTGGAGGCGCGCCGTGAGTGAGCCGCAGCCCGCGCGCGTCACCTACATCCTGAAAATTCAATCACCAAACGGTGCTGACGCCCGCCGCTTGCGCTGGGCGCTGAAAACGATGCTGCGCCGATTTGGCTTGCGCTGCGTCAGTATCGAAATCGAGGATGCTGGGGGTGCCGAAT
>Ga0306926_10002731_pt1 | contig 17998 bp, 23 predicted proteins | sample flu12Cox44000178_FD_203759 | JGI IMG/M metagenome (GOLD analysis project Ga0306926, IMG submission 203759) | Lab enrichment of tropical soil microbial communities from Luquillo Experimental Forest, Puerto Rico - flux8day.12C.oxic.44.000.178 (v2)... | ecosystem: Environmental > Terrestrial >... | reverse complement strand
CGAGCGCCAGCAGCGCAACGCTTGCGAGCGCGCAGAGCACTGTGCGGGTGACGCCTTTCCATCGCCCGATCGTTCGCATTCCGTGCCGTCCCTTCCTGTAGCCCCCGGTCTGACGGCGCGATGCCACCTCAACACATCCGGGCGCGGTCTGCTGCGTCGCCCGGATTCGTCCCCAGCGTTATTGAAAGGCCTGCGCAATTGGAAGGCGGAGCGCTGTGCGAGTCCCGAGATGGCACGGCTGCGTGACGTGCGGGCAACACAATGGAATCCCTTAAATTCTTGTTCGCGCCCGCGCCTGCCGCCAGCCCTCTCGCCAGCGCCAGTGTGCCCGATTTCGAATATGACAGGTCGACAACGTCCGTGTGAAACGGACACGCGAGGGAGGAAGACGCCGACCGCGCCGGCTTGGGTCCAGGCGTATCGGCCTCCTTCTCCCAGCGGCAGGCGAGCCGCTTTCCGCCATCGACGGCGGACCAGCGGCAGATCAGCTGCCCTCGCATGGACGCGCTTCGGCCGCCTTGCGGCCGGGCGGCTGTTTGGTTGTCATTGGCAGCCGAGGCCGGTGCCAGGGCCGGCGCGACGGGCCAGATGCGAAGCCGGAAAGCCGAGAGCATCCGGAATATTGCCGATGTCTTGAACATCGCTCACCTCCATGTCCGCGGCCGGCGCGGCGGAGTGAGCGGAATGCGGTCAGTGAGTGCTGACCACGACCCTCACGCGGCCAAAGCCGTCGCGGACGATCTCACAATGTTGTGGCAACGCCGGACCGATCGGACACATCGGCGCGGCATCGCCCAAGCGCGTACTACCCATGGCTCTTTCATTTGAAATTGAGATGCGGCTGGCGCAAACGAAGCGTCCACGGGAGCCGCGTGTGGGAAATAGGCGTAGGCTGCGCCGGAGTCAAGCATCTTGCGCTATCCCCCGGGGGGGATGATTGATATCCTCCGGGGAGGATAGGAGAGAGCAATGACTGACCACCCCCATGCCGAGATTGCCAGGCGCCTGAAGCGCGCCAATGGCCATCTGGAGACCATCATCGAGATGATCGAGGAGAGGCGGCGCTGCGCTGACATCGCCCAGCAGCTCAGTGCTGTCGAGGGCGCCATCGGCAACGCCAAGAAGGCGCTGATCCGCGATCATATCGGCCACAGCCTGAAGGCATCGGGCGTGAAGGGACAGGCCTTGCTGAAGGATTTCGCCCTGATCGCAAAATATCTCTGAAGAGGCCCACGCAAAAAAGTGACCCGCCCGGGGGACAGCCGGGCGGGTCGGGGGCGACACGGGTGGATGAAGCGCCCGTGCCGGACGCGAAGATCCACGCTGGTCAGTGCAGTTGATCAGTAGCAGCTGCGGACGGTGCCGACGTAGTTGCCGAAGGCATCGAACTGGCGAACCCAACCGCAACGGGTGTAGCCGTAGGGATACGGGGTGGTCGCGGCGATCGCGCTGCCGACGATGGCGGCGCCGACGAGGCCCGCGCCAACGCCCCAGCCGGGATGGAAGCCGTGGGCCTCGGCGGGCGTGGTGGTGGAAGCGAAGCTGCCGGCAGCAACCAGGGCGGCGACAGCGACAGCGGCAAATTTGGTTTTGATCGACATGGTAAAAACTCTTTTCCGGTGAAGGGCGGTCCATCGTGGTCCGCGTATGCCCCGTTGGACGGAACCAGGTCGGAACTGGTTCGCGTCACCGCCGTGAAATTTTGGCAATGTAAAATTATCTTGTAACTACAATACCTTAAGTGGGTAGCGGCGATGCCGGCGGCCGCCTCGAAAGCAATGTCACGTCGAACTTGTCGACGTCGTCGAGCAATTCGATGAAGCCGCGCGCGCCATGCTCGATCAGCCGTTCGCCCTTTTCCGCGGTGGCCTTGGTCGCATCGCCCACAGCACCGCTTGGATGCAGATCCTGCGTCTGCCAGGCGAACGGCGCAGGCCGGTGCGCGGAGAGCCAGCGATATTTCTTTTCCATCGCGATGCTTGCGGGGGAAAAATTGGCGATCTTGTCCTTGCGAACATGCTCGGCAAATTGCGCCAGCATGATCGAGGTCTCGACCGCGCCGCCATGAATGCCGTGGCGCAATTCCTCGTCGGAAAACATCCCTTGCGGCACCCCGAAGCGCGACCAGGAGATGGTGACGACAAGAAGCCCGTGATGGGCGCGCAAATCCTGCGCCACCAGGCTCATCGCTGCGCTGTTGCCGCCGTGGCTGGTGACGATGACAAGTTTCCTGACGCCGGCGCGCGCGACGCTCTCGCCGATCGCCATCCAGTCCCTGAGCGCGGCTTTTGTGGACAGCGTCAGCGTTCCCGGAAAATCGATGTGCTCGGTCGAAATTCCGATCCGTTCGGTCGGCAGGAAGGTGACGGGAAGCGTCGCGGGCAGTATCTCGCGCACCCGCTGCAGATAGGCCTCTGCGATCATCACGTCGGTGGCAAGCGGCAGATGAGGGCCGTGCTGCTCGGTCGCCGCCAGCGGCAACACCGCGATCCAATGGACGGGATCGTTCGGCCCGATGTCGGGCCAGGAAATGTCGGTCCAGTCGCGGGGAGGGACTTTTGGCATATCGCGAAAGGTTTCTTTCAGCTGACCGGCAGGGTAGTTAGATGTCTATCATGGGCCAGAACGAACGACGGAGTCCAATCATGAAAGCAGCCGCTTTGCTGCAAGCGTTAACGGCCGGTCTGTCTGCCACCATCCTGGCGGCGCTTTTTGCAGCTGTGCCGGTCAGGGCACAGGACGGGAAACTGGACAAGGTCTCGTTCGGAACCAACTGGGTCGCCGAGGCCGAGCACGGCGGATTTTTCCAGGCGGTGGCCGACGGCACCTACAAGAAATACGGGCTCGACGTCACCATCGTGCCGGGCGGGCCAAACGACAACAACCGCATGCTCCTGATCGCGGGCAAGATCGACTTCTTCATGGCCGCCAATACGCTGATGTCGTTCGATGCGGTGGTCAACAACGTGCCTGTCGTGACGGTGGCGGCGATCTTCCAGAAGGACCCGCAGGTGTTCCTGACCCACCCCGAGGCCAAGATCACCAAGCTCGAGGAGCTGAAGCCCTTGATGCTGTTCGTCTCCAAGGAGGGCATCACCGGCTACTATCAATGGCTGAAATCAGAATACGGCTTCAGCGAGAAGAATGTCCGGCCCTACACTTTCAACGCCCAGCCGTTCATCGCCTCACCGCAAAGCGCGATGCAGGGTTATCTCACCTCCGAACCCTATGCGGTAGAAAAGAGCGCCGGCTTCAAGCCGGGTGTCATCCTGCTTGCCGACTTCGGCTTCAACACCTATTCGACCCTGATCGAGACGCGCACCGAAGTGATCGAGAAGAAGCCTGACCTGGTGCAGCGCTTCGTCGACGCTTCCATCATCGGCTGGTATCACTACCTCTACGGCGACAATTCCGCCGGCAACGCGATGATCAAGAAGTTCAATCCGGAAATGACCGACGATCTGCTCGCCTATTCCGTCGCCAAGATGAAGGAATATGGCATCGTCGATTCCGGCGATACGCTCAAGAACGGCATCGGCGCCATGACGGACGAGCGGGTGACGAGCTTCTTCAGCAAGATGGTGAAGGCCGGCTTGGTCAAGCCCGACATGGATTATCGCAAGTCCTACACGCTCCGCTTTGTCAACAAGAGTGTCGGCGTCGAGCTGGGGCCGAAGCAGAAGCAATAGATGGTGGAGGCCGGTTCATCGGATGGCGCAATGACCGGCCTTGCGGTCAGGCTGCGCGACGTCACCAAGACCTATGACAGCGGCCTCACGGCGCTGGGGCCTCTCGACCTCAGCGTCACGAGGGGTGAGTTCGTCTCCCTGCTTGGACCGTCCGGCTGCGGCAAGTCGACGGCGCTGCGGCTGATCGCGGGCCTCGCGCAGCCGACGTCGGGCGAGCTGAGCGTCGCGCATCTTGACGACGGCGAGCACGGCCCCGGTCACGGCATCGGCTTTGTGTTTCAGGAGCCGACACTGATGCCCTGGACGAGCGTCAGAGAGAATGTGCGCCTTCCGCTCAAGCTCGCGCATGTGGGGGCGGCGGACGCGGATGCACGCGTTGCGGAGGCGCTGTCGCGGGTGGGCCTTTCCGATTTTGCGGCAAGTTATCCGCGCGAATTGTCCGGTGGCATGAAGATGCGGGTGTCGCTGGCGCGCGCTCTGGTCACCGAGCCGGACATCCTGCTGATGGACGAGCCGTTCGCCGCACTCGACGAGATCACGCGCTTTCGCCTCAACAACGACTTGTTGTCGCTGTGGCGTAACCTGAAGAAGACGGTGGTCTTCGTCACCCATTCGGTGTTCGAGTCGGTCTATCTGTCGCAGCGCGTGGTGGTCATGACCCAGCGTCCGGGCCGCATCGGCGCCGAGATGCGGATCGAGACCGCCGAGCCGCGCGGCGAGGAGTTTCGCACCTCCGCCGCCTACGCCGAATATTGCCGAAGCGTGTCGGCGGCATTGGCGCCATCTTATGCCGGGCGGTCAGCCCTATGAGCGCGCAGCAGGATGGGCGGGCGCCTCTGGATGCGCCGACGGCGCAGCGAGGCTTTCGGGTGTTGCGGATCCTGCTGCCTGCGATCGTCGCGATCGCCGCCACCGCGATCTGGGAGCTGGCGGTCCGGCTCAACCATATTCCGCCCTATGTGCTGCCCGGACCGATCCTGGTGTTGCAGACGCTCCTTGGTGACTGGGGCGTGCTGTCGCAGTCGCTGCTTGCGACGCTGACCACGACGCTCGAAGGCTTTATCGCGGCTTGCGTCGGCGGCATTGCGCTCGCGCTGCTGTTCAATCTGTCGAGGCTTTTGGAATATTCGCTGTTTCCCTACGCCGTGATCCTGCAGGTCACGCCTGTCATCGCGATCGCGCCGCTGCTGCTGATCTATCTGCCGCAGGAAACGGCCGTCGTGGTGTGCGCCTGGATTGTCGCCTTCTTTCCGGTGTTATCCAACACGACGCTCGGATTGAACTCGGTGGATCGCAATTTGGCCGGCCTGTTTCAGCTTTACGGCGCCTCGCGCATGCAGACGCTGCGCTATCTCAAGCTGCCGTCGGCGCTGCCCTATATCCTCGGCGGTTTGAGGATCGCCGGCGGGCTGTCGCTGATCGGCGCCGTGGTCGCGGAGATCGCGGCCGGCACGGCGGGCGCCGGGTCAGGGCTTGCCTACAGGATCGCCGAATCCGGCTACCGGCTGAACATTCCGCGGATGTTCGCCGCCTTGCTTTTGCTGTCGCTTGCCGGGATTGTCATTTACGGGCTGCTGGCGCTAATTTCGCATCTCGCATTGCGGCGCTGGCATGAAAGTGCGCTTGGAAAGGAAAACTGATGACGGCCGTCTCTTCCGAAAAAATCGATCTTGTGGTCCATGGACCGATCAAGCCGATCGTCACAAACGGCTTTTCCGACCAGTTCGTGCTGCATCAGTTCGAAACCATCGGCGATCTCGAACGATTGACGCAGGAGGTCGCCGCAAAGGTCCGCGGGCTCGCGATCACCTACAACACCGTGCGCGGCGACGCCAGGACGCTGGCGCGGTTTCCAAAGCTGGAGATCGTCTCCTGCTTCGGGGTCGGCTACGACCATGTCGATGCGGCCTACGCGCGCGACCACAACATCATGGTCACCAACACGCCCGATGTGTTGACCGAAGAGGTCGCCGACATCGCGATGGGGCTTCTGATCTGCACCTTGCGCGAATTCATCAAGGCCGACAAATATCTGCGCTCCGGGCTCTGGCACTCCCGGCAATATCCGCTCAGCGTCGGCTCGCTGCGCGATCGCAAGGTCGGCATGGTCGGCATGGGGCGGATCGGACAGGCGATCGCCCGCCGGTTGGAGGCCTCGAAAGTGCCTGTTGTCTATCACACCCGCAATCCCGCGCCCGGCCTGTCGTACAAGCATTATCCCGATCTGATCGAGATGGCGAAGGCGGTGGACACGCTTGTCGTGATCGTGCCCGGCGGGCCGGCCACCACCAAGATGGTCAACGCCGATGTGATGAAGGCGCTCGGGCCGCGCGGCGTGATCATCAATGTCGCGCGCGGCACCGTAGTCGATGAGCAGGCGCTCGTCGCGGCCTTGAAGTCGGGCACCATTCTGGCGGCCGGTCTCGATGTGTTCGAGAAGGAGCCGAACGTGCCGGACGAATTGAAGGCCATGCAAAACGTCGTATTGCTGCCACATATCGGCTCGGCTTCGGTGGTAACGCGCAACGCGATGGATCAGCTGGTGGTCGACAATCTGAAGGCCTGGTTCGCCGGAAAGCCGCCGCTGACGCCGGTTCCGGAGACACCCTTAAAGGCCCAGTAAATGACACGTGGCTTTAGTCTCGCGTTCGCGGCGCTGATCGCGTTCGCCGCCTCTCCCGCGCGATCGCAGGACGCTGCGACCCTCAAGAAGGACATGATCGGCCAATGGGAGCTGTCGACCACGGATCGCAGCAAGACCTGCGTGGTGACGATGAAGCCCGACCAGACCGCGCAGGGGCTCAAGCTCGAGCTGGAGCCCGCTTGTGCAGCGGCGCTGCCCTTCACCAAGGACATCACCGGCTGGAGCATCAGGGGGCTCGATATCGTCCGCCTGCAGGATGCCAAGGGCGAGGCGGTGCTCGATTTCACCGAGGTCGAGGCGGGCATCCTGGAAGGCATGCGCCAGGGCGAAGGCGTCTACATCCTGCAAAATCTCGCGGCTGCCCGCTCGCTCGCCAAATCGATGGACCAGATGATCGGCGACTGGGCGATGGTCCGCGGCAACGGCAATGTCATCTGCGGCCTGACGCTGACCAACAACGATGCCGGCAATGACAATTTCCAGGTCTTCCTCAAGCCGAAATGCGACTCCGCCGTCGCCGCGTTCGCGCCAACGCAGTGGCGGCTTGAGCGCGGCCAGATCATGCTGATGTCGGACCGCGGCGAGACCTGGCGCTTCGAGGCCGACGACAATGCGCAGTGGCGGCTGGTGCCTGACAGCGCCGATCCGCTGATCATGCTGCGACAATAGCCGGTTCCGATCCTTTTCATGACATCCCGCGCCGAAGCGACCGGCGGCCGCAACGCTGTTGCGTTCGTATAATTTAACATGTATGTTAATTAACATAGAAGTTAATTAATGAGCAGTTCATGGCTGCGTTTCAGCTGGACGATGTGTTTGCTGCGCTTGCCGATCCGACCCGGCGCGCGATCGTCGAACGGCTCACCGCCTCCGGCGAGCTTTCCGTCGGCGAGGTCGCGGCCCCCTTCGATATCAGTGCCCCGGCGATCACCCGTCATTTGCGGGTTCTGGAGCAGGCCGGGCTGATCGAGCGGCGGAGCGAGCGGCAACGGCGCTTCGTGCGCGTGCGCGCCGATGCATTTATGCAGGTCGAAGGCTGGCTCGCGCGCCACAGGAAGCATTGGACGGCGGCGCTCGATCGCCTTGAGGCGCTGGCAGCCGCGCAAACGCCAAAGCGGAGGAAGTCATGATCGCCGACGATGCAAACACGCTGCGGCTCGAGCGATTCATTCCGTCGCCGCCAAACCTGCTGTTCGCGCTTTTCGTCGAGCCTGGAGAGCTGATCAAATGGTGGGCGCCCGACGGCTACGCAGCGGCCGTGGATGTGCTCGCTGTCAGCCCCGGCGGCCGCTGGCGCGTGGTCATGAGCCGGCCGGACGGCGCGAAGTTGGTGAATAGCGGCGAGTATCACCTGATCGATCCGCCGCGCCGGCTCGCCTTCAGCTTTTCCTGGGAGGACGCGAGCGGATCGCGCGGTCACGACACCGAAGTCATCGTGAGTTTCGAGCAGGTCGCGGGCGGCACCCGCCTGGTGCTGATCCAGCAGCGTTTCGAGAGCAGGCAGGCCCGCGACAATCATCATCGCGGCTGGTCGGCGTGTTTCGATCGGATCGGGATGATCGTCGACAAATAGGGAGGCGGCCATGGCAAAGCCGGAGATCCTCGGCTCGGAGCGATCGAGCTACACGCGCGTCGTGCGCATGGTCTGTGAGGAGAAGGGCATCGATTATGTCCTGACCGACACGCCGCTGGGCTCGCCCGACCTGCGCGCCGCCCATCCCTTCGGCAAGATGCCGGTGCTGCGCCACGGTGATTTCACACTCTGCGAATCCAAGGCGATCGCGACCTATCTCGATCGCGCCTTTGGCGGACCTGAGCTGATTCCCTGCGATCCCAGGCTCGCCGCGCAAGTCGAGCAGTGGATTTCGCTGGTCAACACGATGATCGATCCGATGCTGATCAGGACCTACTTGTTTGCGTACATCGTGCCCAAAGGCGCCGACGGCAAGCCGGACCGCGCCGCCATCGAGGCCATGATGCCGAAGGTGCGCGAGCAGCTCGCCTTGCTGGATCAGGCGGTCGCCGCGCACGGCACGCTTGTCGGCGATCGCTTCACGCTCGCCGACGTCAATCTGTTGCCGATCCTGTTCTATGTCCGCCGCCTGCCGGACACCGGAGAGGCGTTTGCAACTGGAACCCATCTCGGCCGTTACTACGACACCCACGCGGCGCGGCCGAGCTTCGTCAAAACTGTCCCGCCCCTCAGTCCGCCGCGGCGCGCGCCGGCAGGAACCGAATGAAGCGACTGGCGTTGGCGAACCTCAGGCAAGGGAGCCGCGTCATGGCTAAAAAAGTTCTCGCGATCGGCATTGACCCAGTCTCCGCCGACGACACGGCATTGCCGCAGTTCACGCCGGAGATGTTCCGAAGCTATTCGATGCGCAGATCGCACGCGTGCACGGCCTCGGCTTTGACGTGACGAGCTGCCTGATCGATCCCGGCGAGACGGCAGAAGCGGTTGCGACCAAAGCGCTGACCTTGCAAAACTTCGACTGCGTCGTGATCGGCGCCGGCTTGCGCCTGCCCGGCGAGCATCTGCTGCTGTTCGAGAAGATCATCAACCTGGTGCACCGGCTCGCGCCAAAGGCCGGCATCTGCTTCAACACCACGCCCGCCGACACCGCGGAAGCCGTGCAGCGCTGGACGTCCCCCTAGCGGCCCTTCGGCCCCCTCCGGCCCCGCAAATTTTCTTGTCCCGTGCTGTCGATCCCGCCAAAGCTCGTTCGTCGTTCCAGACAGGCGGGGCAGTTCCGCAAGGCCGCCGCGAAAGGAGCCTTTTGACATGCGCTTTATGTATATCGTGACGTCCCCCAAGCCGATGACGGGTCCGAACCCGGCTCTGTTCGAGGCGATCAACAAGATCCGCGACCGCGAGGTGAAGGCCGGTCGGATGATCGACGACGGCGGCTTGATGCCGGTTGCGACCGGCGCGCAGGTGCGCATCGCCGACAAGAAACTGAGCGTGATCGACGGGCCGTTCGTCGAGGCCAAGGAGGTGATCGGCGGCTACGCGATCTTCGAGCTGCGCGACAAGGAGGAGGCGGTCGCGATGGCGAAGGAGTTCATGCAGCTGCATCTGGAGCACATGCCGGACTGGGAGGGAACGTGCGAGGTCCGCGCCTTCATGTCAAATCCATGTTGATAGCTTGCCGGTGCCGGTGGCAATGAGCGCCGCCGACATCAACCACACCATCCTTGCGGTCTGGCGCATCGAGCAGCCAAGGTTGATCACCAGCCTTTCTAGAATGCTGCGCGATGTGCCGCTGGCCGAGGATTTGACTCAGGACGCGCTGGTGGCGGCGCTGGAGCACTGGCCTGGCTCGGGCGTGCCGGACAATCCGGGCGCCTGGCTGATGGCGGCCGCCAGACGCAAGGCGCTCGATCAACTGCGCCGCCGCAAGATGCTCGCGCGGAAGCACGACGTCATCCAGAGCGAGATGGAGCAGGAGCAAGAGGCCATGCCTGATCTCGACTGCGCGCTGGATGACGATTTCGGCGACGAGCTGCTGCGGCTCCTGTTCACCGCCTGCCATCCCCTTTTGTCGCGCGAGGCCCGCGCGGCGCTGGCGCTCAAGATGATCTGCGGACTGACGACAGATGAGATTGCGCGCGCGTTCCTGATTTCCGAGGCGACCGTCGCCCAGCGCATTGTCCGCGCCAAGCGCACGCTGTCCGAGTCTGGGCTTGGCTATGAGACGCCGCCGAAGGAGGAATTGTCAGAGCGACTCGCCTCCGTGCTCGAGATCATCTATCTCGTCTTCAACGAGGGGTTTACGGCTGCACACGGCGACGAATGGCAGCGGCCGCAGCTCTGCAACGAAGCGCTTCGCCTCGGGCGCATTCTGATCCAACTCGCTCCACAGGAGGGCGAGACATATGGGCTCCTCGCGCTCATGGAGCTCAATGCCTCGCGCATCGCGGCGCGTACAGATAGCCAGGGCGATCCGGTTTTGCTGATGGACCAGAACCGCGCGCTCTGGGACCACCTGCAGATCAGCCGTGGCCTGCGGTCGCTGGCCCGCGCGCACGAGCTTGGCGGCGCCGGCGGCTTCTACACGCTCCAGGCCGAAATCGTCGCCTGCCATGCGCGCGCCAGCGGACCGGACAATACAGACTGGCGCACCATTGCCCGCCTCTACCAAAAGCTCACGGCCCTGGTCGCTTCTCCGGTGATCGAGCTCAATCGTGCGGTCGCCGTCGGCATGGTCGATGGGCCGGTCGCGGCGCTGGCGATCGTCGATGGACTTGCCGGCGAGCCGTCGCTGAAGAGCTATCATCTGTTGCCGACGGTGCGCGGCGATCTCCTGCAAAGGCTCGGCCGCTTTGATGAGGCCCGTGCCGCGTTCGAGGCGGCCGCCACCCTCGCGGGCAACGCACGCGAGCGGGAGATGCTGAAACGCCGTGCCGCAGAGGCGGCCAGTGCGGCGAGACGGCCGCCGAACACATGAGGTCAGGCTACTCGATCACTTCGTCGGCGAGATTGAGGATCGAGGGCGAAATCGTCAGTCCGAGCTCTTTCGCAACCTTGAGATTGATGACCGTCTCGAACCTGGTCGGCAGCCATCGCCGGAAGGTCCGACGGTTTCTCACCCTTCAGAATGCGGCCGACATAAACGCCGGCCTGTCGCCAGGTGTCCGCCAGCTTCGGACCATAGCTCACAAGACCCCCGGCGGAGGTCTCGTCGCGCGCATTGTAGATCGCCGGGATCCTGTCGCGCGCAGCCAGGGCGAGCACCGTGTCGCGCCCGATGAAACCGAAGAAGGGGTCGGTGCTGACAACGAAAGCGCCGACCTTTTGCTCGCTCATGGCCACGAAGGCCGTGTCGACTTCGCCGAGAGTGCTGGTGTTGATGATGTGGAGATGCAGGCCAAGCGTCCGCGTGGCGACTTCCGCGTCCTTGATCTGACGCTCGGCGAGCGTCCCCTTCGGGTTCACCAAGAGTGCAATGTCGCTCGCTTGCGGAGCGATCTGGTGCAGCAGCTCAATACGCTTGGCCAGCAGTGCGCTGCCGATGAACGTTGCCCCGGTGACATTGCCGCCGGGCTGGTTGAGGCTCGCGACCAGTCCGTCGACGACGGGATCGCCGCCATAGGCGAAGACAATGGGAATCGTCGTCGTGGCCGCCTTGGCCGAGCGCGCCGGAACCGGCGAGCCTGTCGCCAGGATGGCCGCGACATGGCTGTTCACCAGTTCTGCCGCCAGCTCCGGCAAGCGGTCGAAATGTCCCTCGGCCGAACGGGAGATGATCGTGAGATTGCGGCTCTCGTCATAGCCGGCTTCGGAAAGTCCGGCGCGAATGGCGCCGATCGCCCAGTCCGGCAGACTGGCCGCTGCCAACAAGCCGATGGTCGCGGCGGACTGCGGCTCGGCGCGTGCTGCAAGCGGCCAGACGGCTGCGCCGCCCAGCGCAGCGATGAACGCGCGCCGTCTCATGGTGCTTTCGGATGAGCCTGCCACGGCACGATCTATATCAGTGAGCCTGCCAGCAAGCCAAGCGCGTGGAGCCGGCGGCATGCGTTGTCCCAGGTCAAAGGCGAATATGCGTCGTCTCGCTAGAGTGCGTCTGCGCTCGCTACAGGAGATTGCCATGTCCCAGTTGACGATTTTTCTCGCCCGGCTTCTCGGCCTTTTCACTGTGCTGGTCATTGTGGCCATGCTGGTTCGCGGCAGCGCGCTGGTCGGGCCGGCGCTCGCAAACCAGCCCGCGCTTCTGATCTATGGCATCACGAGCCTCGGCCTCGGGCTTGCGATGGTGCTCGGTCACAACGTCTGGTCCGGCGGCGCCTTGCCCGTCGTCGTCACGCTCGTCGGGTGGCTTATCCTGATGAAAGGTATCGTGCTTCTGCTTGTCACGCCGGACGCGGTGGCGCAGGCTTACACGCGGATGCACGATGGCGAGCGCTTCAATCTCTACCTCATCCCATCGCTCGCCATCGGTATCTATCTCACCTGGGCGGGCTTTACTGAGCGCGTGCGCGCGGCTAGAGCGAAATGAGATTTGATCAAATCGATCTGTCCACGAGTTCGTTCACCTCTCGCCACCGGGGAGAGGTCGGATTGCGAAGCTATCCGGGTGAGGGGGCGTTGCTATCGAGAGACCGTAACCACCTAGACCCCAGCCCTCTCGCAAAGGGAGAGGGAGCCTGCTTCCGTTGCCGCTATGGTTCAATCTAGCTTGCTCATGTTCTAGCAGTCGGCCCGCCTACTTGCGGTGATAGAGGCCTGTGAATGACACGCCGGCGCCGCCGCAGCCATTGTTGTCCTCGATCATCAGCCACCGCCCGATGCGCCGCATCCGCACCCGGCAGGACATATCGTCGCATTTTGTCTCGAACGGCAGCGTGCCGTCATTGAGAAAGGCGATAGTCCCAGCCTTGGGCAAGACCTCGGCCGTGAAGGCGCCGTTGTGGAAGTCGCGCGCGGTGGGCACGACCATCTCGCCTTCGATTTTGAGCCTGCCGCCGAGGCCGCCGGGCTTGATCTCGATGCTGCCGCCCGGATGCTCCCAGGTGCCGATCCAGTCCGCGATCTTCGGCGAGGCCATCGGCGCGACCGGAGTCAGCGCCGAGCTCGGCAGCCAGCCCACGGTCCACACCTGCTTTTTTGCCGTCGGCGATTGATAACTGACGCAAGTGAAACCGCCTTCGGTCTTGCCTGATAGCACAAGGTCGCCGCTCACCAGGTAGGCGTTCCTGCGGCAGGCATCGGTTGCCGCCGGACAGGTGTCTGCCTTGAAATCGTCGTCATAGGGGCTCTTGACGAAATTCACGCGCGGCGCCGCGATCACCCTGGAGACGACCTGCACGTTGTTGTCGTCCCAATCCGGGCCCACGCAATTTCTGGGGTCATTTGCGTCATACGCCAACGCCGACGTCGCCGACAGCAGCATGCCAAATATCGGTCCGATAAACTGTGTCCGCATTGTGCTCCTCGACAGCATTTTCGCCTCACCATTGGTTGTTTCGCGACTGCGAATGGTTCAAGCGGGCATTGACCTTGCTCAGCGTCGATGCCAACAAGCCGCGATCAAGACCAAAACGGAGAACGGCGGAATGATTCGGACACTGGGGATTGCAGCGTTGTTGGCGCTTTCTGTAGCGATGCCGGCTCAACAGGCGGCCGCCCAGGACTCGGTGGGCGGCGCGATCCTCGGCGGCATCGGCGGCGCCATTGTCGGTGGGGCCATCGGAGGCGGTCGGGGTGCTGCCATCGGTGCGGTGGTAGGCGCCGGAACCGGCGCGGCGATCGCGTCCGAGGGCGAGCGGCGGCGGAACGGCTACTATTATTATCGCAATGGCTGCTATTTCCAGGGCCGCGATGGCGGGTGGTACCCTGCCGACCCGCGCTGGTGCTACTGACGTCGGCTAACCGCCGTCAGACCAAATTCAAAGAGGCGCCTTCACGGCGCCTCTTTGCACTGCGCGATGTCAGATCAACTGAGTTCGCATTCCCGATTAATCAAGCAGGATACGGACGCGAACCAATCCGTCCGTTGGAGCAGGTGCCATCGCTGCGCCCAGCTCCTCGATCCAGTCCAGAAATCTGTCGGTGAGCTCGGACAGGCTCGGCATCGCAAGAGCCGCGCCCCGGATCCATTCTGTCAGTTGATTCATCATCGATCCCCTCTCATTCGATGATGCTTCACTCTCTCATGCCTTCGCCAAAACGCGAAGCGGAGAGTTAATAGATGGTAAATGCAGGCCGAGCGACGTGCGTCTGGACCGCGCCCGCAGTCTCAGGAAGCGGTTCGTCATCCAGGGCGTGTACTCAGAAATCAGGCGCTCAGTTCCTATGCGCGCCCCGTGCCAATCAACATTTCGACGCTCATGTGCAACTTGCCGTTCAGCTCGAAACGCGAGAGGCGCGACCGCACTTCCTCGCGCACGGCGTGTCGGTCAGCAGGGGTGAGCCGTAAAAAGGCTTGGGGCATAGAACCAACACCGGCTTCTATCGGCTCCCAATACTCCGCAAAACTCTCGAAACTGTCTCCGCGCGTCGTGCGCTCCACGCGGACGTCACCGAAGCCCGCGCCCAGAAGCATGGCTTCCAGTCGGTTCGGGTCATGCAGTGCGAACGAGAGAAACAGGATGTCGCGCAGTTCCGGCAAGAAGCCGCTGAGGACATCAGCAAGATTACCCCACATGGGTGCCCGATCCGGGGTGGAGATTACACATATCGCCACCCTGCCACCTTTGCGCAGAACGCGCCGGAACTCCCCGGCGCCCCGCGCTGGATTTGGAAAGAATTGCAAGCCCAGCTGGCAAACGACGGCGTCGAAGCTGGCGTCGCCGAACGGTAATGCCTGGCCATCGGCCGCGACCGGCAGAAAAGCCGACTCATACAACCCTGCGCATGCGCTCCTCAGCATCTCAGGCGAGATGTCCGCGCCAACGACGAGGCCCTCGGTGCCGACGAGGGGAAGCGCCATCCGCGCGGCCTCGCCTGTTCCGGTGGAGACGTCGAGGACGCGACACTTGGGTCCCACGGCGGCAGCGGCGAGCACAGCCGGAATAAAAAGTCTCGACCACCGGCCGGTCCACCGGTCGTATACAGAAGCATCGACCGCCTTACCCGGTGCGGCATGGAAACCAGCCCCGAACGTCGTACCCATCGCTGTCGTCATCCCATCACCTCAGAAGAAGCCAACATTTCGGGCAGAACGAATTCTGACCGGACCATAGCACGTCACGCCCTGTGGGACGTCACTGCGTTGCAGGATTTCGACGCGGCGTACGACCGCTCCACGTCAAACGCGACTAGTGCCGCCGATACGACGTACCGCCCGATGTCCGGTTTGCCCCGAACGCTGACGACTTTGCCGTGCGGCAACAAAACGTAGCGATCGGCCGTAAGCGGCCATTTGTTTAGCGCGCCCTTTAGGTAGTCTGTGCTCCTAGATTTATCATTGGCGCTTGCACAAATGACCCTTCAACAGTTTCCGTGTAGGTGCGAAGCCTGATCCAATGACCGGGATCGACACGGCGTCAACTAACAGTCCAACGATCCCGGCCAGGAAGGCTGCGACTGTCCATTTCACGGGACCGGAGGCGGACGGTAACAACTGAGCTGCGGCTTCGGCAGCAGAGTTGATGGCTTGGCCAACGGAATGGACGCCGTACGCCTCGAGACCATGCACAATGATGCTGCCACCAACCCAGATCATAGCGGCGGTTCCGATTGCGCATAGAAATGTTAGGAAGCTGGGCATCGCGAGAACAAGAGCGCGTCCGAATGCACGGCTGACGCCGCCAATCATTGGACCACCGTCGTTTTTTGCAAGAGCCACACCGAGGTCGTCGGCTTTCACGATCAACGCGACCACGCCCTAAACTGCGATGGTGATCCCGATTCCGACGAGCACCAACACGAGTGCCTGCATCATGATGCTGGCATCTGGAACAGCCGCTAGCGCAATCACCATGATCTCTGCTGAGAGGATGAAATCGGTCTTGATGGCGCTTGCAACTTTCTCATCCTCGAGCGTAGACGAATTCAACGCCACCGTGCCAATCTGGGCTTCATGGGCGTGTGCCTGATATGGGCTGATGGCTTCGAGGACTTTTTCCGTCCCCTCGTAACAGAGATAGGCACCGCCAAATGTGAGAAGCGGTGTAATGATCCACGGGAGAAAATAACTCAGGGCCAACGTAACGGGAAGCAGGAGAAGGAACTAGTTGCGAAGTGCTCCCACCGCGAATGATCGGCAATTCGCGGTTGGCAGCGAACCCGATTAAGTAGCGTGGGCTAACGGCTGCGTCATCGACGACAAGACCCGCCGTCTTGGCCCCCACCTTGGCGGCGTGGGCTACCACATCGTCAAGGGAGGCGGCTGCCACCTTTGCGATCGCGGCAATATCATCGAGAAGAGCGATCAGTCCGATGCTCAAGTGGTCTTGGCTTCGTTTTTGGGAGCATGCGCGGCAAGAGAAGACGGTGAGGCTGCAAAACACATTACTGCTAGGTGCCGGGCAACAATCCATCCGCAATGGCAAAGAGTGCCGCCAGTCCGGCTGCGCAGAAGGGGCTTGGGATCATCAAGACCGTTCTCTAATCCGCGCCTGATCGAATTTGGCTTCTTCAGTCTGACGCTCGCGGAAGCAAACCACAGAACCGCCGCAGCCGCGGCGCAACTTTCTGAAATAACTTCGTATGGGCGCTTCATCCAGACCCGTTCAGGCTAAGAGTTAAATCCGTTGCGACGACGATTTCAAAGGACGGCATAATGCTTGATTAAGGTCAATCGATGTAATTACCCGCGTTCGTATTGTTTAAAGCGACGTCGATCCCGCGGGTTGGGATTAGCCCAAAAACCATGGCGTCGCTGCGCAGTGGAGTGGTGTGTCAGCGGAGCTTCCACCGCCGCGAACCAACTCATTGCATTGCTCCGCGACGGTGGCGCTCATGTGAGGTTGCTCTTATTCGTCGTCATCTTCAGATTCGACACGACGTTCGACCGTGTCTCGCATTGCGCGCGTGGTCACAAATGCCGCGAAAGCCATTCTCTTCTTCTGGTCCTCGCTTAGTGTTTTATAGAGCGGCTCCCACGCATCGGCGACCTTCTTGAGGTCCGCCCCACGTTGGGTCAGCATTTCCGCCCGACGTTGCATTTGTTCGACTGGATTGCGGTCGCGAAGGGCGTCCATGGGGCCGTTCTCTTGCAGTTCCGCTACCCGTTCCAACCTCGCTTGTCGGTTCTTCGCTCTGGCGCGAATCGCGTCCTCCACGGCGGGCCAGTATTTTTGCTGTTCGGGCGTGAGCTGCAGCGCGGCCTTGATCATGCCGACACGTGCGTCGGTCAAGTTGTTCAGGTCGGCGGAACTCGGATGCCGCATTCCTACTGTGGTCGAGGAGGTCTCTGCTCCATAGGCAAGTGGGGATGCCAATATGAAAGCTGCTGTCGTTGCAACGGCTACTTTGGTGATCAACATCGTAAACTCCTGGGATCATCTCGTGTCGTCCCCAGCGGAGGATCGCTAGGGGGCTTGCGAGGTTCGCTTGATCCAAATCAAGGGACGCTCGTCTGTGCGGCCGTCATACAGCAGTAACATCGGAATGAGGCAGGCCATCAATTGAGCGGGCTTTCGTCGCCGAAGACCATTGATTTATGTCAACGTAGCTCACCTGCCGCTCCGAACCACGACGACGTCCGAGAAGATGGAGGCGTCGTTGAGGCGGATTATCGCGAGTCCGACACTACTTGCTGCCGTATTATTCGCATGCGGAAGTTTGGCGTGCGCTGAGCACGACAGCGGTGCCAAAGTCTCACATGCGAAGTTGGTACGAATTGCATCACAAGGGGGAGACGATGGCACAACAACTCGAAGAGCGCGAAGCGCGGTTGGCAGCGGAGTAGCCCTTACGACCCGAGCACGCTACTCCACCAAACGCAAAATATCCCCCCACAGATTGCTTGCCGTGAAGCAGAAGCCTCGCGTGACCGCAAACCAACGGACTCCCCACCGGAAGCGGCTCAACCGCCTCGCATCCGTCCGGAGACCTTCCAAGAGGCAAATGGCAATGCTCGGACTTGCCAGCTTTTATTCGGAAGACAAGAGACCGCGAGCGGAGAAAACTTCGATAGACATGAACTAACTGCAGCACATCCCACATTGCCTTTTGGCTCACGGTTGCGGGTGACCAACGTCAGGAACGGTCGATCTGTGA
>Ga0306926_10002730_pt1 | contig 18003 bp, 20 predicted proteins | sample flu12Cox44000178_FD_203759 | JGI IMG/M metagenome (GOLD analysis project Ga0306926, IMG submission 203759) | Lab enrichment of tropical soil microbial communities from Luquillo Experimental Forest, Puerto Rico - flux8day.12C.oxic.44.000.178 (v2)... | ecosystem: Environmental > Terrestrial >... | reverse complement strand
GGGAGGAGCCGTGGCGATTGTGGCCGGCGCAGACGGCGCGGCGGGAGGAGCCGTGGCGGTAGTGGCCGGTGCAGAAGGCGCAGCGGCCGTCGCAGGCGCCAACGGTATGGCGGGGGCCAGAGCAGGCGCGACAGTGGGGGTCTCAGTTGCAGGCGCGGCCGGTTCTGTCGACGCCGTGGCGGGAGCGGGTAGCGGTACGCTCGGCGCCACGGAAGCTAAAGGCGCGGCCGGTACCGCTCCCGCCGTAGGCGGTGCGGTCGCGACATCGGCTGGCTTAGTTTCCGAAGATTTGGCCGGGGCCGGTGGCGCCGCCGCAGCCGTGGCGCTGGAATCCATCTTGAAGTCGCTGGCGGTGGGCGGCGGGACATTGGCAGGCTCAGGCCGCGGGATCGCCGCGTCAATCGCCAGTTCCGCAGCGCTGCTGCGCGCCTGATCGCCCTGCGCCAGTGCCGAGGTCGCCGACACCGCAAGCAAGGTCGCCGCGACCGCAACAACCACACGGTCAAACCCACCCCGGTTGCTAAAGCAGTCTCGCATTGTCACGCCCCTCGGGTGATACTGCTCCGGCATCGGAACAGCTCTCTTGATCGTCCGCAGCTTCCGCTGAGCCAGCCCGTCACGTTGGCACGCCTGCACGCGACTTATCCTCCCCACTTCACAGACGATACACAGGCCCGCCTGCTGCAGCTAGCGCCGCACCGGACCTCTCACGACAAACTGACTTCCCGAAAAACCCCTATGCAACGGCTCCCTTGCTTCTGCCACGGGCCTTTTCATTTGTCTGTCACCAACAAGCAACGGTGCGAAAGTTCTGCAATGACCGAGGCTTGCTTAGGTTTGCGCGCGGCATGAAGCCGCCACAAACCGCTACGCGGCTAGCCCGCCGGCTCGCTGCTGCCGGAGGTTCCAGGCTCCCGCACCGCCGCATCGTCGAGCTTGCGATAGAGCGTCGAGCGGCCAATTTTAAGGCGCCGCGCCACCTCCGACATCTGTCCGCGATAATGCGAGAGGGCAAAGCGGATGATCTCGCCTTCCATCTCCTCCAGCGGCCGCACCTCGCCAGCGCTCGTCAGCATTGCAAGCGTGCCATTGACAGGCAGTGGCGCGATCGGTATTTCATTACCAGAAATCATGGTGGGCGCTGACGACTGGATCGCCGGTGACACGATCAGAGGTTCGCCATGGATGTCGCTTGCGGCCGGCGAATGGGCCGAAATTGAGGGAAAGTCGGACAATTCGAGCTGGTCATTGTCGCTCATCACCACCGCACGATAGACCGCGTTCTCGAGCTGGCGGATGTTGCCGGGCCAGTCGAGCTGCGACAGATGGGCCATTGCTGGGCCGGTGATGCCGGTGATGGTGCGATTTTCCTCGGCGCCGAACCGCCTCAGGAAGTGGCGGAGCAGATGCGGGATGTCCTCGCGGCGCGCTCGCAAGGGCGGGATGGTCAGCGGCAGCACATGTAGGCGATAGAACAGGTCTTCGCGGAAATGACCGTTCTTGACCCGCTCCAGGAGCTTGCGGTTGGTCGCAGAGATGATGCGGACGTCGACCTTCACGGGCTTGCGTCCGCCGACCGCTTCAACGGCGCCCTCTTGCAACGCGCGCAGCAATTTCACCTGCGCGGCCAGCGGCAGTTCCGAAACCTCATCGAGGAACAGCGTACCGCCATGCGCCTCGACGAATTTGCCCATATGCCGTTCGGTCGCGCCGGTGAACGCGCCTTTCTCATGGCCGAATAGGATCGATTCCACAAGATTGTCGGGGATCGCCCCGCAATTGACCGCGACAAACGGCTTTGATTTGCGCTCGCCTGAGCCATGAATCGCGCGCGCAAACATTTCCTTGCCGACGCCGGATTCGCCCTCGATCAATACGGGAATCGAGGAGGTGGCCGCCTTCTGCGCGGTGCGCATCACATGCGCCATCGCCTCGCTGCGGCCGATGATGTCGGCAAAGCTGAGCCGGCCTTCGCGGGTGTGGCGGATGCGTTGCAATTCGCCCTTCAAGGCGCTGGTGTTGAGCGCGTTGCGCAACGAAACTTGAAGTCGCTCCATGCCGACCGGCTTCACTACGAAATCATGCGCGCCGGAGCGCATTGCCGTCACGACATTGTCGATGCCGCCATGCGCGGTCTGCACGATCACGGGAATGTTAAGGCCGGCGTCGCGAATCCGGGCGAGCACACCAAGGCCGTCGAGGCCGGGCATCACCAGATCCAGCACAACGGCATCGATGGCGGGCGCATCCACCCCCGTCAGCAGGGTCATCGCCGCGTCCCCGCTATCCACCACGATCGCTTCATAGCCGCATTTTTGCACCATGTTCTCGACCAGGCGGCGCTGTACGACGTCATCGTCGGCGATCAAAATGCTTGCAGCCATGGCTTTCCTCGCACGCTACATTATCTGTCTCGAATCGGGGCAATGTCGCCGACACCGATTAACGCGCTCTTAAACCTTGCCGCCTCGCTTCCACTTCGTTCCGGTTGAACACGGGTTTCCAACACGATGACTTCGCGCAACACGACCGCTCTCCGCAAATCGAATTCCACTAAACCAGCAGCCAAGGCCAAGACCACAGGTCAGACCGGCAAGTTGCCGGAATGGAACCTCGACGACCTCTATGCTGGTATCGACGCGCCGGAAATCGCGCGCGACCTTGAAAGGGTGGATGCCGAATGCGTCGCGTTTGAGGCCGACCACAAGGGCAAGCTTGCGGAACATGTCGCGCGCGAGGATGGCGGCGGTTGGCTTGCAGATGCAGTGAAGCGCTATGAAGCGATTGACGATCTGGCCGGACGGCTCGGGTCCTATGCCGGTTTGGTCCATGCCGGCGACAGCCTCGATCCGGCAATTTCAAAATTTTATGGCGATATATCCGAGCGTTTGACGGCCGCCTCAACGCATCTTTTGTTCTTTCCGCTCGAGCTCAACCGCATCGACGACGCCGTCTTGGAGCGCGCCATGCAGACGCCTGCGCTCGGCCACTACCGCCCGTGGATCGAAGATCTGCGCAAGGATAAGCCCTATCAGCTCGAGGATCGGGTCGAGCAGCTGTTCCACGAAAAATCCCAGAGCGGCCATGTCGCCTGGAATCGGCTCTTCGACCAGACCATCGCCGGCTTACGCTTCAAGGTTGGACCAAAGGAGCTCACCATTGAGCCGACACTCAATCTGCTGCAGGACCGCGATGGCGCAAAGCGCAAGGCCGCAGCGGATGCGCTAGCAAAGACCTTCAAGGCCAACGCGCGAATGTTTGCGCTGATCACCAACACGCTCGCGAAAGACAAGGACATCTCCGACCGCTGGCGCGGCTTCAAGGATGTTGCCGATTCCCGCCACCTCAACAATCGCGTCGAAGGCGAGGTGGTGGATGCATTGGTCGCCTCGGTGCGAGGGGCCTATCCATGCCTGTCGCATCGCTATTATCGGTTGAAGGCAACCTGGTTCAAAAAGAAGAGGCTCGCGCATTGGGACCGGAACGCGCCGCTGCCGTTTGCCGCCACCACGACCATCGCCTGGCCGGAAGCGAAGAATATGGTGCTGACCGCCTATCGCGGCTTCTCGCCAACAATGGCCGAGATCGCCGAGCGCTTCTTCACTGACCGCTGGATCGATGCGCCGGTGCGTCCCGGCAAGGCGCCCGGCGCCTTTTCGCACCCGACCACGCCGTCGGCGCACCCTTATGTGCTGATGAACTATCAGGGCAAGCCGCGCGACGTGATGACGCTCGCCCATGAGCTTGGCCACGGCGTGCATCAGGTGCTGGCGGCGAAGAATGGTGCGTTGATGGCGCCGACACCCTTGACGCTCGCCGAGACCGCGAGCGTGTTCGGTGAAATGCTGACCTTCCGCCGGCTATTGTCACAGACCAAGAATGTGAAGCAGCGCCAGGCGCTGCTTGCCGGCAAGGTCGAGGACATGATCAACACCGTGGTGCGGCAGATCGCCTTCTATTCGTTCGAGCGCGCCGTCCACATCGAACGCAAGAACGGCGAGCTGACCGCCGAGCGCATCGGCCAAATTTGGCTATCGGTGCAGGGCGAAAGCTTGGGGCCAGCGATCGAGATCAAGCCGGGCTACGAAAATTTCTGGATGTACATCCCGCACTTCATCCATTCGCCGTTCTATGTCTATGCCTACGCGTTTGGCGACTGCCTGGTGAACTCACTCTATGCGATTTACGAACATGCCGCGGAGGGATTTGCCGAGCGGTACCTTGCCATGCTCGCCGCCGGCGGCACCAAGCATTATTCAGAACTGCTGCAGCCGTTCGGCCTCGACGCCAAGGACCCGAAATTCTGGGATCGGGGACTCTCGGTCATTTCGGGAATGATCGACGAGCTGGAAGACATCGACTGACAGGTGCCGAACACAGGCGCCTCATCACGAACACGGTGAGAAGGAAAAGCCATGCTCGATATGAACCTGCGTTGCGGCAAGTCCACCTCGGCCTTCCGAACCGCACGCCCGAGCACACTTGAGGAAAGGCGAGCGGCTGTTCGTGGTCGAGCAGCCTCGCTGCGACCTCATCGTCACCCCATAGACGAGGGATTTTGACAGGGCGGGTGGACACCACACGTCGCATGACGTGCCGGGGTCATTGCCGCGATCCCAGGACAAACAGAAAGCCTGCCTGGCGCGACACGGCATGCTGCTGCGCTGGATCGGCCAAACAACAAATGTCCATCGACAACGCGGCATTTGCGAACTGGCGGCGGCCCATGCCTTCGCCATTGCCCGCAATCATCCAAGCGCGGGCGGAAATAAGCGAGCGCTGCTTTTTGCACTCCACGCCATTGGTGGCCTGAACGGCATCGACTTCGGTGCGCCGGAAGCAGACGCTGCCGCGATCATCCCGCCGCTCGCCGCTGGCAAGCTTGGTGAGGGGCTGACACGCCAGATCGGGGACAACTTTCGCGAATGAGCCGATCGGGCCGTACGGCGCCGCCGCGGCGTTGCCCTGTCTCTTCGTTTGCGCTATTTCGTCATCCCAACCGACTTTCGACTGGGGGACGGCAATGGCAGATCATAGCGAAGTGGCCTACACGACAGCAGACGGCAACGACTATGCAGCCCATGAGGCGACCTATGAGGGCTTTATCAGGCTGGTGAAATACGGCACCTCCGTCATCGCCCTCATTCTCATCCTGATGGCGATTTTCCTGACCTGATTGGATTGCCATTGCCCGCAACGGCGCGTCGCGACGGAAACAGCGGCATGGGCGCTCGCAGCAAAAGCTGGTAGCGACGTAGGCGGAAATGGCGCTAGTCTGGTTGCACGCGCATACATGGCCGCCGGAGGCCTCATGAAGATTGCTGTCGCCAAGGAAATCGATCCCTCTGAACCGCGGGTCGCGGCGTCACCGGACACGGTGAAGAAGTTCAAAGCGTTGGGCGCCGATGTCGCGATCGAGCCGGGCGCCGGCCTCAAAGCGGGCCTGCCGGATGCGGAATTTGCGGCGGCCGGCGCCACCATCAGCGCCGCCGCGCTCAAGGATGCCGACATCGTCGTCAAGGTGAAGCGGCCCGAGCCGGCGGAGCTTGCGAACTACAAGCGCGGCGCGCTGGTGATCGCGATCATGGACCCCTACGGCAACGAGGCCGCGCTGCGGGCGATGGCCGAGGCCGGCATCTCTGCCTTCGCGATGGAACTGATGCCGCGCATCACCCGCGCCCAGGCGATGGACGTGCTGTCGAGTCAGGCCAACCTCGCCGGCTACCGCGCGGTGATCGAGGCCGCCGAGGCCTTCGGCCGCGCCTTTCCGATGATGATGACTGCGGCCGGCACGGTGCCCGCGGCAAAGGTGTTCGTCATGGGCGTCGGCGTCGCCGGCCTGCAGGCAATCGCGACCGCACGCCGGCTGGGCGCCATTGTCACGGCGACCGATGTGCGCCCCGCCGTGAAAGAGCAGGTGGAAAGTCTCGGCGCAAAATTCATTGCGGTTGAGGACGAGGAGTTCAAGCAGGCCGAAACCGCCGGGGGTTACGCCAAGGAAATGTCGAAGCAGTATCAAGCCAAGCAAGCGGCGCTCACCGCCGATCACATCAAGAAGCAGGATGTCGTGATCACGACCGCGCTGATCCCAGGCCGGCCGGCGCCGCGGCTCGTGAGCCGCGACATGGTCAAGACCATGAAGCCGGGCTCGGTGCTGGTCGATCTGGCGGTCGAGCGCGGCGGCAATATCGAGGGCGTGAGGAACGACGAGACGGTCGAGATCGAGGGCGTCAAGATCGTCGGCTTTTCCAATCTCGCCGGCCGCGTCGCGGCTTCCGCCTCCGGCCTCTATGCTCGCAACTTGCTCTCCTTCATCGAGACGATGGTCGACAAGGCCAACAACAAGCTCGCAGTCAACTGGGACGACGAACTCGTCAAGGCGACCGCGCTGACCAAGGACGGCGCCGTCATCCATCCGAACTTCCAGCCAAAGGCCTAGGAGGACAGAGCCATGGAGCACGCCCCTCAAGTTGTCGATCCCTTCGTGTTCCGGCTGTCGATCTTCGTGCTTGCGGTGTTCGTTGGCTATTTCGTGGTCTGGTCGGTGACACCGGCGCTGCATACGCCCTTGATGTCGGTGACGAATGCAATCTCGTCGGTGATCGTGGTCGGCGCGCTGCTTGCGGTCGGCGTCAGCATGGTGTCAAGCGGATCGGGTTGGGCGCGCGGCTTCGGCTTCGTCGCGCTGATCTTTGCCTGTGTCAATATTTTCGGCGGCTTTCTGGTCACCCAGCGCATGCTGGCAATGTACAAGAAGAAGTCGAAGTGAGCGCCAGTAGCTCAGGGTGATGGGGACAAGTGGGGACCTGAGATGAACGCCAATCTGTCGGCACTCCTTTATCTCGTGGCAGGTGTGCTGTTCATCCTGTCGTTGCGCGGACTGTCGAGCCCGGCATCGAGCCGCCGCGGTAATCTGCTTGGCATGATCGGCATGGCGATTGCGATCACCACCACGCTCGCGAGCCATACGCCGGCCGACGGCATCGCCTGGCTCCTGGTTGTGATCGGTATTGCCATTGGCGGAAGCATCGGCGCGGTCATCGCCCGCCGCGTGCCAATGACGTCGATGCCGGAGCTTGTCGCTGCCTTCCACTCGCTGGTCGGCATGGCCGCGGTGCTGGTCGCGGCGGGCGCCTTCTATGCGCCCGAAGCCTTCGACATCGGCACGCCGGGCCACATCCATCCACAGAGCCTCGTCGAAATGTCGCTCGGGGTTGCAATCGGCGCCCTGACCTTTACCGGCTCGGTGATTGCGTTCTTGAAGCTCTCGGCGCGGATGAGCGGCGCACCGATCATCCTGCCGGCGCGCCATATTATCAATCTCGTGCTTGGGCTGGCGCTGATCTTCTTCATCGCCGGGCTGGTGATTTCCGGCAGCGCGCTCGACTTCTGGCTGATCACGATCATCGCGCTGGCGCTCGGCGTGCTGATGATCATCCCGATCGGCGGTGCCGACATGCCGGTCGTGATCTCGATGCTCAATTCCTATTCCGGCTGGGCCGCGGCCGGCATCGGCTTCACGCTCGGCAATTCGGCGCTGATCATCACCGGTGCGCTGGTCGGCTCTTCCGGCGCGATCCTGTCCTACATCATGTGCCATGCGATGAACCGCTCCTTCATTTCGGTCATCCTCGGCGGGTTCGGGGGCGAGACGGCCGCAACGGGCGGCGCCGGCGGCGAGCAGAAGCCGGTCAAACTCGGTTCGGCGGACGATGCGGCGTTCATCATGAAGAACGCCTCCAAGGTCATCATCGTGCCCGGTTATGGTATGGCGGTGGCGCAGGCCCAGCACGCGCTTCGGGAAATGGCCGATGACCTAAAGAAGGAAGGCGTTGAGGTGAAATATGCCATCCACCCGGTCGCCGGCCGCATGCCCGGCCACATGAACGTGCTGCTCGCCGAAGCCAACGTGCCATATGACGAGGTGTTCGAGCTCGAGGACATCAACTCCGAATTCGCGCAGGCCGACGTCGCCTTCGTGATCGGCGCCAACGACGTCACCAATCCGGCCGCGGAAGAAGACAAAACCTCACCCATCTACGGCATGCCGGTGCTGCAGGTCTGGAAGGCCGGCACTGTGATGTTCATCAAGCGCTCGCTGGCCTCAGGCTATGCCGGCATCGACAATCCCTTGTTCTATCGCGACAACACTATGATGTTGCTCGGCGACGCCAAGAAGATGACCGAGAGCATCGTCAAGGCGATGTGAGGCTGCTTGCGTGGTCGCGAGCAGAGCGTGGCATCGGGCGCATCGCATGCATGCGAGGCGACGCGCCGGCAGCGCATCGAATCCCATGCCGCGCAGGCAAAGGCCCGCGGCTGCCGCGCCGCCCCTGACAGCATCGAGGAGGCAACAAAGCTGTTCGGCAACGAGCGCAGAGCGATGCGCCGGCCAGATCAATGATAGTGGTAAAATCCATCGTCATCCTCGCTTCGCTCGGCTATCTGCTGGCACTGGTCGCGCTGTTTTTCGCGCAACGCATGTTCGTCTTTCCGGTGCCAAGCACGACACGAACGCCGCCACGCACCGCCGGCTTTCCGCAAGCCGAAGAGCATGTTCTTTCGACGTCCGACGATGAACGCCTGATCGTCTGGCATGTCGCGCCGGCGTCGGGCCGTCATGTCGTGATCTATCTTCCGGGCAACGGCGACACGCTGGCCGGGAGCGTCGGCCGTTTTCGCGACATCACGTCCACTGGGACCGGCCTCGTGGCGCTAAGCTATCGCGGTTATGCCGGGTCCAGTGGAACGCCAAGCGAGCGGGGGCTACTCAAGGATGCCGCGGCAGCCTATGCGTTCACCGCCGCGCGCTATCCGCCAAGCAAGATCGTGCCCTGGGGATTCTCGCTTGGGAGCGGTGTGGCGGTCGCGCTCGCCGCCGAGCATCCGGTCGGTGGAGTGATCCTCGAGGCGCCCTACACTTCGATTGCAGACGTTGGGGCCTTGGCGTTTCCCTACCTGCCGGTGCGCTACCTGCTGAAGGATCGGTTCGATTCGGATCGACGCATTGCAAGGGTCACCGCCCCCCTGCTTTTCATGCATGGCGTGCGCGATGCGACCATCCCGATTGTTCTCGGCGAGCGCCTGTTTGCGTTGGCCCACGAGCCCAAGCAATTCGTGCGGTTTGATCAAGCCGGACACAACGATCTCGATCGGGTCGGCGCGATCGAAACGGCTCGACATTTCATCGACGCTTTGAAAGGGTGACGAGGCAGTTTCGCCTTGAGGTTTGGTTCGCATGAGCGCGCATGGCCCGATGCCGAAATCGGCTTGGATTTTCCCTGCCTTGTCGATCGTCCTGTTTATAGTCGCGACCACGATGCACTACACGTTCACCCCGTCGCTGGCCGGTCTGGTGTTTTCAGCTGCGCTGGCCGTCATCCTGTTCGGTACGGTGTTCGCGGCCGTGCACCATGCCGAGGTGATCGCTCAGCGGATCGGCGAGCCGTTCGGTACGCTGCTTCTGACGCTCGCGGTCACCATCATCGAGGTCGCGCTGATCGCGACCATCATGCTGGGGGAAAACCAAGTGTCGACGCTGGCGCGCGACACCGTGTTTGCCGTGGTGATGATCGTCTGCAACGGCCTGGTCGGAATCTGCGTGTTCGTCGGCGGGTTACGCTACCGCGAGCAGGATTATCAAGTTTCGGGCGCTAACCTCTATCTCAGCGTGCTGTTCACCATGGCCACCATCACCCTTGTCATGCCCGACTACACCCTGACCACACCCGGGCCGGTCTATTCCACCGCACAGCTTGGCTTTGTCAGCATCGCGACCATCCTGCTCTATGGCGTCTTCCTCTACACCCAGACGATCCGGCATCGCGACTATTTCGTCGGGGAAGCCACGAGTCTGGCCGAAGGCGCAGAGCCAGTCTCAATGACCATGCTGGGGCTCGATCTTGCGCTGCTCTTGATCTCGCTTTTGGGGGTGATCCTGCTCTCCAAGAAATTCTCGCTCGTCGTCGATGCCGCGACGGCTGCGATCGGCGCGCCGCCGGCCTTTGCCGGCGTGGTGGTAGCGGTGTTGATCCTACTGCCGGAGAGCGTGGCCGCGGTTGCGGCGGCGCGCAACAACGACCTGCAGAAGAGCATTAACCTTGCGCTCGGCTCCTCGCTGGCGACCATCGGGCTGACCATTCCGGCGGTCGCGGCCGCGGCCTATACGTTGAACATGCAGCTAGTGCTGGGCCTGAACGCCCAAAACACCGCGCTGTTGCTACTGACCTTCATGCTGAGCATGCTCACCTTCGGCACCGGGCGCACCAACATGCTGTTCGGCCTCGTGCACATGGTGGTGTTTGCGGTCTTTGTGTTCATGGTATTTGTCCCCTGACCACAACGGGAGATGATCATGCTTGCTGCCAAGTCCGAGGTTCAGCTCGATACCAAGGAGGTCCGCGTCACCGAGTGGCGGCTGGCGCCGGGAAGCGCGACCGGCCATCACATTCATGAGATGGATTATGTCATCGTCCCCGTGACCTCGGGCGAGATGACGATCGTGGCGCCCAATGGGGATCGGTCCAAAGCACAGCTCGGCGCCGGAAAATCCTACTTCCGCAAGGCGGGTGTCGAGCACGACGTGCTTAACGAAACGGCAACGGAGATCGTGTTTCTTGAGGTCGAGCTGAAGCCGTAAATTAAACCTTTGCGGATTTGCCACCGATCCGACGTAGTTGATCCCTCAATGTGCCTCAAAGTTCCCGCATGAGTTGGGCGGAGAGTGGCCGAAATGCTGAATTACCTGAAAAAATTCGCGTTGGACATTTTGCCATCGTTGGCCGCGACAATCATCGGCGCTTACATTGTCAACCATTACATCGCGACCAAGCCCGATGCCCCGGCGTCCGCAGTAAGCTCCACCGCGACCAATGCCGAGCCGAAGAAGGCCAGGGCCGAAGCGAAGGCTGCCAAGCCGGCGGAAATCTCGACTGAGACTGCCGCAATCCCCGAGCCCGGCATCAGGGCAAAGGGCATTTCCGCACGTGCCGTGATCGAGAGCCGCGCAGCTGAAAACCCCGCCGAGGTCAAGCCGGCCGACAAGCCTGCCGAAGCCAAGTCTGTTGAGGCCAAGTCTGTTGAGGCCAAGTCTGTTGAGGCCAAGTCTGTTGAAGCCAAGCCGGTGGACACCAAGCCGACCGAGACCGCAAGCGCTTTGGTCGAGACGCGCCGCCACGCGACGGCACCAAACCGCGACGCCAACGATCTCGCGCGTGCGGCGATCGAGCGGCTGCGCGGCTCGAGCGACAGCACGCTGCGCGCGCAGGACGCGCCCCACAGCGTCGCCGCGCCCGCGCCCGCGGTTCCCGTCTCTCCGGCATCGCCGCCTCAGGTTGGTCCGGTGGTGCGTCCGCTGCCGCCTCCGATCGCCCTCACAACTCGCCCCGTTGACAGTCCGACCGCCGCCGCCCAAGCAAGCCCGCCCTACACGGCCTCCGTCGATCCGAACCGACCGACACCGCCCGCAGAGATTCCGCCTCCGCCGCCGCGTCCTCCGCTTGATCTGCGCGCTGGAGCCGCCGAGGCCATGTCGCATACCAAGAACGTTGCCGAAGACATGCTGGCGGCGACCAAGTCGATGTTCCATGCGCTGCTTCCAGGGAGCGACCAGAACAGCTCGAACGGCGCGCAGCAATTCACTGACTAGCGCGGCCGCGACGCGCGCCGATGCATCAAAATGTATCGTAGCTCTGGCCGGGCTTGCCGCCGATGCGGTCAAAGCCGTTGCGCGCCGTTTCATCCTTGGGACGCAGATTGATGGCGCGGCCATATGAACCGGCAGCCTTGGTCTTGTCGCCGAGCCGCTCATAGGCAAGCCCACGCGTCAGCGAGGCCTGCGGGTTCTGTGGATCGTCTTGCACGGCCTCGTCGAGGTCGGCGGCGGCTTCCTTCGGCTTGTCAAGCGCAAGATAGCTTAGCGCACGCGCCAAGAGCGGCTCGGCCTGCTGTGGCACGAGACCATTGGCGGCAGTGAAATCGTTGATCGCAAATTCATGCTGCTTCTCGCCCTGATACACTAGGCCACGATTGTAATAGGCCTCTGCACTGTCGGGGGCGAGCGAGATCGCCTTGTTGAAGTCGGCAAGCGCTTGCTGCGGCTGCCTGCGTGTCTTGTAGACCATGCCGCGGCCGAGATAAGCGGGGGCGTAGTTAGCGTCGAGCGACAGCGCGCGCTCGTAGTCGGCCATCGCCTGGTCGAGCCGCTTGGTCTGGCGATAGATCAGGCCTCGATTGGCGTAGGCCTGCCCGTAATTCGGGTCGAGTGAGATCGCCTTGTTGAAGTCCAAAAGCGCCTCCTCGCTCTTGCCGGCTTGGCCCAGCGCCGCGCCGCGCATGTTGTAGGCTTGCGGGTCGTTGGGGTTGTTCTTGATCGTCTCGCTGAGCGAGCCGATGTTGCTGGCCGAGGTCAGTCGCGTGAGCTCCGGCTCGGGAGGGAGGGCGACAACGATCCCAAATTGATCGAGCAGCCGGCGCCGAGCAGCGCGCTCAGGCCGGCAGAAAGAGCTCCGCGCGACAAGAGACGTAAAACTCCGGAAAAGCGGTGAGGAACCGGAATGGCCATCTCTGCGAAATACTCACGCGCCGGTGGCCATCTTGGTAGCCCGCGCCGCCATAAAATAAAGCCTGCAAAATAATAGCGCGGGCGTAATGCCCGCGCTTTATCACTTCCGGATGTGGCCGCAGCGGCGCGCGATCAGCGCATCCCGCGCGAACCGCCGCCCGGGCCGCCACGGCTGCCGGCTGCACCGCGCTCAGCCAAAGGTCCGGCACCGAACGCCGGTTTCGGCTTCATCGGCAACAGGCCTTCGCGCTGCAACTTCTTGCGGGCGAGCTTGCGCGCGCGGCGGACGGCTTCCGCCTTTTCGCGCGCCTTCTTCTCGGAGGGCTTTTCGTAATGGCCGCGGAGCTTCATTTCGCGGAAGATGCCCTCGCGCTGCATCTTTTTCTTCAGCGCCTTGAGGGCTTGATCGACGTTGTTATCGCGAACGAGAACCTGCACGCGGCATCCTCTTTCAGTGAAATCTGGCAAAGCAAAAGGGTTGGCAAAAATGGCTCACCCTTGAGCTTGAGCGCTATCAGACAAAAGCCGAAATGTCCATCGCTGGGCGGCAAATTGGCCGAGAAAACTGTGCCGAAGCGGCCTCTTTTTTCCGGCCGATCAGCCGGCGGTTGGCGTGGATGATCCAACCTGGGTCACATGGCCCATTTTCCGGCCTGGCCGCGCCGGGCCCTTGCCATAGATGTGAACGGTCGCGCCCGGAACAGTCAGCCACCGCTGATAGTCGTAGATCTCCTCCCCGATCAGGTTGGTCATGGTGACCTCGCCGTGGCGAACCGGCCGTCCCAGCGGCCAGCCGGCGATCGCGCGGATATGCTGCTCGAATTGCGAGATCGAGGCGCCGTCCAGCGTCCAGTGGCCGGAATTGTGCACCCGCGGCGCGATCTCGTTGACCAGCACCTTCGGCCCCTCGCGCGTCGTCAGCACGAACATTTCGACCGCGAGCACGCCAACATAGTCGAGGCTGTCGGCAATCTTGCCGGCAATAGCGCGCGCCTCCTCGGCCAACTGCTGCGGTATCGCTGCCGGCGCGCGCGAGATTTTCAAAATATGGTCGCGGTGCTCGTTTTCGGTAACGTCGAAGCATTCGACATGGCCGTCGGCGGAGCGCGCCGCGATCACTGAAATCTCGCGCTCGAACGGAATGAACGCTTCCAGAATGGCCGATTTGGTGCCGAGATCAGCCCAGATACGATCGAGATCGTTGGCGTCGCGAATGATCGCCTGACCCTTGCCGTCATAACCGAAGCGGCGGGTCTTGATCACCGCAGGCAGGCCGATGCGCGCAATCGCCGCGCGCAGCCCCGCTTGTGTCGTCACATCGGCATAGGGGGTGGTGCCGATGCCAAGCCGCTTCACAAAATCCTTTTCGGCAAGCCGGTCCTGGGTGGTCTCGAGAACCTTGCGGTCGGGCAGTACCCGCCGCCGTGCGTCCAGGATCATCGCCGCCGCAGCAGGGACATTCTCGAACTCGTAAGTGATGACGTCGACGTCGTTGGCGAACAATTCGAGCGCCTCGACATCGGCATATTCGGCGCAGGTCGCGTTCAGCACCACGTCGAAGGCCGGCGAATCCGGGTCCGGCGAAAACACCTGGCAGCGCAGGCCAAGCCGCGCCGCGGCCATTGCCAGCATCCGCCCCAATTGTCCACCGCCGAGAATGCCGATGGTGTCGCCCGGTTTCAGCTTCACCCGATTTGATTGCGTCACGCCTCATCCTCCGGGCGCTCGGCAATCGCATCGCTGCGTTGCTTGCGCCAGGCGGCTAGCCGCTCGGCAAGCGCAGAATCGCTGAGTGCCAGCACGCTGGCAGCGAGCAGCGCAGCATTGATGGCGCCAGCCTTGCCGATGGAAAGGGTGCCGACCGGCACGCCGGCCGGCATCTGGACGATGGAATAAAGCGAATCGACCCCGGCCAGCGCCTGTGATTCGATGGGAACGCCGAACACCGGCAATAGTGTCAGCGACGCGGTCATGCCCGGCAAATGTGCGGCCCCGCCGGCGCCGGCGATGATCACCTTGAAACCCTGCGCCTCGGCACCTTTGGCGAAGGCATAGAGCCGCTCTGGGGTGCGATGCGCCGAGACGATACGCGCCTCGCAAGCAACGCCGAGCTCGGCCAGCGTGTCCGCAGCATGGCGCATGGTGTCCCAGTCCGACTGGCTTCCCATGATAATGGCTATGGCGGCGCTCATGAGCTCAATTCTTCGCACGAATCCAGAAACATAGGCCGGATTATAGGTTCGGGCCCAACTGCGGCAAGGCGTGGCAAGGGAACGGGAATGCACTATCCTGTCTTGGTTAAATTCGGCAAGCCTTGATCAAAGGCCCTAACCAAGCATGCGCATGAAAAAGATCAGCCGGGCCGGAGCGCGAGGGGTCGCCAAACGCGGCAAGCGCGGCCGAATCGGACGCGAAGCCGCGCGGCCACGCGCGTCGGTTGCGACCGACGCGGGCAAGGCTACCATCCGCCGGTTGAGGGGCGAGCTTGCCCGCGCGACTAAGCGCATCGAGGAGCTGCAGGCCTCCGCAGAGAGCGATTTTCTGCTTGATATTCCCAATCGCCGCGGTTTCGAGCGCGAGCTCAATCGCGCCATCGCCTACATCAAGCGCTATCACGCCAGTGGCGCGTTGATCGTGCTCGACGTCGACCGCCTGAAACCTATCAACGACCGCTTCGGCCACTCAGCCGGCGACCAGGTGCTGAAGGCAATTGCCGGCCTATTGACCGGCCAGGTGCGTTCCTCGGACGTGGTCGGACGATTGGGCGGTGACGAGTTCGCGCTGCTGCTGTGGAACCTCACTGAGACCGATGCCAAGGCCAAGGCGGCAATACTGGAAGCTGCGATCGATCGGCTCACCTTCACCTTTGACGCCCAGAACGTTACAGCTGGCGCGTCTGCGGGCGTTGCCGTGCTAGGGCCAAACGCGGACACCAGTCGCGCGCTCGAGGAGGCCGACCGCGCGATGTATCTGCGCAAGGTGCAACGCCGGCACCAAGCGTGCGGCGAAGCAGTGGGTCAGAGCCCGCTGAGATCGTCCGGCACATTGCCGTAGCTCTTGAGCAGTGTCGCGTCGCTGAACTCGCCGATCGTGGGATCGCCGCTGCGGCTGAAGGCGACCGCGCCGACATGGCCCGCGCCCCGCGATAGGATTTCTGCCCGCCGCAACGCGGTTATCGGGCTCTGACATTCTTCCGGATTGCCTGCGACGGGAGAGCCATTGTCGTCCTTAAAAAAGGGCATTGCCACATAGTAGGTGATATCGGCCATGACCCTTGCCTCAGGCTGCGCTGCTCTCTGCAGGCGATGACAAAAGCGGCGGGCAACCGGTCGCAATCGCCACCTGCAATTCCAGCAGCTCTGCTTCCAAATATTCGTTGGCCATGATCAGCGCCTTGATAGTCGAGCGCAGATTGCCGTCGCACATCGCGATCGCTTGGTCGCAAGCCTTTTCGTAGCGGCTGTTGTCGGATGGGGCTGAGCTTTTGGACATGGCGTGATACCCGATATGGCTGGAGCGGTGGTGCCAGTATGGCTGAGGAGCGGTGATGCCCGCCATGTTCTCTTTTTGTTCTGATCGAGTCAAGGGGGGCTTTCGCATGTCTTTGCGGCTTGTCACGCCGCGCGCAAGCCCAACACATGCAAAACGGCGGCTCAGGCAATGATGTCAGGTGTGATCTGGTCTTCGATGAAGGCGATACGATCGCGCAGCTGCAATTTGCGCTTCTTCAGCCGTTGCAACCGCAGCAGATCTGGGGCGGGCGAATGATGCAGCGCATCGATCGCCGCGTCCAGATCGCGGTGCTCTTGCTGCAGCCGGGCGAGCTCGGCATGCAGTTCGCGCTCATCTTCGTCGGTCATGATGCACGTTAGCCGAAAAAACGCGATGAGGTTGCGAAGGGTTGTGGATACCCTGTGGGAAATATCGTCCTGAAGGGGCCGTGGCGCAAGCCAGCAAAATGCGCCCAAGCCCCGGCCGTATCTTGAGAAGTTGCGATTTCGCAGGCGCGCAAATTCACCGGTTCCATGCTCACACTTCGTTACATATGGCCGGCAAAAATGACGCCGCCTTTTCGCTTAACCATCGACAGCTGCAACAAGAGGTGTACAGTCCTCCGTCGGATCGAATCTGAGGTTTAAGCCCACCGAGGAGGTTGCGAATGGCTATTCAGGCACATCTCGTTGAACTGGAGCGAAAACACAAGAGCCTCGAAAACGAATTGCATGAAGCTCTTGTGCACCTTTCAACGGACGACCTGGAAATAGCTGAGTTGAAGCGCCGGAAGCTGATGGTAAAGGATGAGATCGAGCGGTTGAAGCAGTCCGCCGCTGCCGACGAAACGCTGCACTAGCAAGTCACCGTAAGAACGCTGACACCATCGTCGATGGGCGCGGCAGCGCCCTTCTGGCGAGATGTTGTTTATGTGTTGTGCGAAAAGCCCGCGAACGTCCGCAAGCTACGGCTTGCTATGCGCGGGCATGATCCGAAAAAGTTGGAACCGGTTGTTGGCGTGCGTGAGGCGCTTGAAGGGGCCTCCACAGCGTCTGATGCCTCGGCGCGCGACGGTCAGGACCGAAAGACATCATGCGCCAGCATGACCTCGGCGCGACGGCGATTCGACCCAAGGCTATCGCGCTTGGGCGATGTCGCTGACGTAATCAGCGATCGCAAGCGACGACGTCAGCCCCGGCGACTCGATCCCGAACAGATTGATCAATCCCAGAACGCCATGGTTCAGCGGGCCCTGGATCAAAAAGTCCTGTGAAGCCACAGCGGGCGGCACGATTTTGGGACGCATACCCGAATAGCTCGGCATCAGCGCGCCATCCGGCAGCGTCGGCCAGTATTTGCGGATCGCCGGATAGAAGCGCTCGGCGCGCGCCGTATCGACGGCGTAGTCGATGCTGTCGACCCACTCCACGTCCGGACCGAAGCGGGCTTGCCCGGCCATGTCGAGGGTCAAATGCACCCCTAACCCGCCCGGCTCGGGGACCGGATAGATCAGGCGCAAGAACGGGGCTTTCTTGCTGCAGCTGAAATAGTTGCCCTTGGCGAGATAGGCGCGCGGAATAAGCTCGAGCGGCATGCCGTCGATGCCGCGCGCGACCGTCGGCGCGTTCAGGCCTGCCGCGTTCACCAGGAGGCGGCATTCCAGCGTCATCGGCGCCTCGCCGCCAACGTCAAGTTCGATGCAGCCCGCACTCGCCTTGGCCTGCAGCAATGGCGTGTGAAAGGCAAAGGCCGCGCCTGCGTCTTCGGCATCGCCCCGTAGCGCCAGCATGAAGGAATGGCTGTCGATGATGCCGGTCGATGGCGACAACAGCGCCGCGGTGCAGTTCAGCGCCGGCTCAAGCCCGCGCGCGGCCTCGCCCGACAGCGTCTGCATATCGAGTACGCCATTGGCTTCGGCATGCGCGCGGATCGATTGCAGCTTCTCGGCT
>Ga0306926_10002729_pt1 | contig 18010 bp, 14 predicted proteins | sample flu12Cox44000178_FD_203759 | JGI IMG/M metagenome (GOLD analysis project Ga0306926, IMG submission 203759) | Lab enrichment of tropical soil microbial communities from Luquillo Experimental Forest, Puerto Rico - flux8day.12C.oxic.44.000.178 (v2)... | ecosystem: Environmental > Terrestrial >... | reverse complement strand
CCGATGAGATCGGTGAGGCGCACTTGCTTACCGCGAAACTCGGGGAATGGCAGCGGCAGCCGGCATTGTCCCTGATTTCCGGCATAGTTGACGACGACGACATGGCGACTGCCATCCGCGCCGGCCCAGGCATAGGCCACAAACTCGTCATGGGTCCAGTTGTCGGACCAGGCCGGCAGCGGTTGAAGCTGCGACCAGGTGCCATCGCGAAAAACAGTCCGTTTCAATGCAGTTAACAACCGGGAATAAAAGGCGGCAATTTCCGGATTTGCCGGCTCGGTCGGCCCTCGACACAGATGGGTCGGTACTCGGATCCGCGCCCCGTCGAATTCGCCGTCATAGAAAAAGCGCAGGCCCGGCGACAGAAAGGTAATGATCGCCGCCGCCTGGTGCTGCGGCCAGGAAAGCACGGATGCAGCGCGCGGCTCGTCGTGGTTCTCGAGAAAGCGGGCGAGCTTGTCCTGGTAGTCGAGACCGGCCAATAGATGGTCGCGGATCGGCCCCACATGGCCCTCTCTCAAGCGGTCGTAGAGCCGCTTGTCATAACAGTAGGCGAAGCCCTGCTGCTGCAACGTCCATTCGAGGTCCCAATAGACTTCGGCCATAAAGGTGAAGTCGGGATATTTCTCGTGCACCGCCGCCGTCGCCTTTGGCCAGAAAGCCTCCGCGGCCATCCCCCAGGTGCGCTGGAAAATCTCGGGCAACAGCAGCATCGCCATGTCACAGCGCACGCCGTCGCAGTTGCCGGCAATACCCAGCAGCTCGTCGATCCGCGCTGCCTGCAGCTCGGGGTTGGCGTAATTGAGCTGTAACGTGTCCGGCCAACCTGGAAAATTGGGATCGCGACCATACGCCAGGATCTTGGGTCCGAAGTCGGTGTCGACCCGCAGGTAATTTTGTGAACTTCCTGCGAGCGCCGCCTCGTTACCTTCGACGTAGTAGTCCGGATGAGCCTTGACCCACGGGTGGTCAGGGGCGGTATGGTTTGGCACAAAGTCGAGCATCAGCTTGATGCCGCGCCTCGCCAGCCGTTCGCGAAATTGCGCTAACGCCCGCTCACCGCCAAGCGCATCGCTGACGGTGTAAGCGGTGATCGCAAAACCGGACCCGCAAATATCCTCCTCGCGCAAATCGGGGAGCAGGGCCGTGAACTCGGCGCGCCACTGCGGATTACTGCGTGAAACGGTCCGGCCGGCCGTACCCGTCTGCCAGACGCTCAGCAGCCAGATCCAGTCAAAGCCCCGCTCGGCAAAGCAATCGATCGTGACGTCATCGATGTCGGCCAACGTGACCTGCTTATCTGCGTCGCCGGATAGACGCCGCAGCCAAACCCGGGTGTTGATCTGATAGAGCGACGGATAGTGCGGTCCGGTCATGATTTCCCCGCCGACATATGATCTAGTTCCGGGTATTGATAGAAAACAATGCCACGTGCTGGTAGGATGAGTCACCCCGAAAGCGCTCTTCGGAGAAACCCATGCACTCTACGACTGAGACACGATCCATCAGCGCCTACGGCGCGGCACGGTCGACCGTGCAGGGCACCCCGCTCGAGCCCGAAGAGTTGCAGCGGATACAGGCCTATCACCTCTACTGTCTGGCGGCAGGACCATAACGGCTTCACGCACCAAGACCCTGGATTCCTCGACGTCGTCGCCAACAAGAGTCCGTCGGTGACTCGCATATATTTGCCGCCGATGCCAACAGCCTGCTATCTGTCGCCAATCACTGCCTGCGCAGCTGCAACTACGCCAATGTGATCGTCGCCGACAAGCAGCCGCATCTTCAATATCTGAACATGGACGAGGCGATCAAGCACTGCACAAAAGGGGCAGGGATATGGCGACAGGCGAGCAAGCGATCAAGACAGCGAACCTGACCTCGTGATGGCGAGCTGCGGCGACATCGCGACGATGGAGGCTCTGGCCGTCACTGCCATGCTGCGGCAGCACTTCCCGGATCTTAAGTTGCGCTTTGTCAATGTCGTGGATCTGTTCCGGCTGGTGCCGAGCACCGAACATCCGCACGGCCTCACCGATCACGAGTTCGACGCGCTGTTCACTACCAACAAGCCTGTCATTTTCAATTTCCATGCCTATCCCTGGCTCATTCACCGGCTGACCTATCGCCGCACCAATCACCACAACCTGCATGTGCGCGGCTATAAGAAAAAGGGTAACATCAATACGCCGATGGAACTTGCCATCCAGAACCAGGTGGATCGCTTTACCTTAGCGATCGACGCGATCGACCGCGTGCCATCGTTGCAAGTGCGCGGCGCGCATGCGCGCGAGATGCTGCTGAACCGGCAAATCGACTGCCGCAACTACGCCTAAGAGCACGGCATCGACATGCCGGAGATCGTCAATTGGAAATGGCCGCTATAGCTGCGAGATTCGGCTGTGGCACTGCGACGATCGTAAGCCGTCATGGCCGGACTCGTTCCGACTTATTCCGGCCATCCACAAAAAAACCGTGGATCACCGGGTCGAGCCTGGTGATGACGACCATGGAGGGGATCGTCGGTCGAGTCCCGCGGCCAACTAAGCGCTGCCGACGATCTGCTGGGCGTCGGTCAAAATCGCCTGCAGGTGCTGCTCGTCCCTGAAGCTCTCGGCGTAGATCTTGTAGACAGCTTCAGTACCGGACGGGCGCGCAGCGAACCAGCCGTTTTGGGTGACGACCTTGAGGCCTCCGATCGCCGCCCCGTTTCCCGGGGCGCGAGTGAGTTTTGCGACAATCGGCTCGCCTGCCAGACTCGGCGCTTTCACCGCTTCAGGCGATAGTTTTTCGAGCCTCGCCTTTTGCTCCGGTGTCGCGGGCGCGTCGATCCGCGTGTAGTACGCTGTGCCGAATTCCGCCGTCATTGAGCGGTAATGTTCGCCCGGGTCTTTGCCGGTGCGCGCGGTGATCTCGGCCGCCAGCAGATCCATGATCGGACCGTCCTTGTCGGTCGTCCATACACTACCGTCGCGGCGCAGGAAGCTGGCCCCGGCGCTCTCCTCGCCGCCAAAGCAGCAAGAGCCGTCGAACAATCCGGGTGCAAACCATTTGAAGCCGACCGGCACCTCGGACAGCCGGCGTCCCAGCTTTTTGACGACCTGGTCGATCATGCTGCTGCTGACCAGAGTCTTGCCGACAGCGGCCTCTGCTGGCCAGTCGGGCCGATGGGTCAGCAGGTACCAGATTGCCACGGACAGATAATGGTTCGGGTTCATCAGCCCGGCGGCTGGGGTCACGATGCCGTGCCGGTCGGAGTCGGGGTCATTGGCGAAAGCGACCTGGTACCGATCCTTGAGGCCGACGAGCCGCGCCATCGCATAAGGACTCGAACAGTCCATCCGGATCGCGCCGTCATGGTCGACGGTCATGAATGAGAAGGTCGGGTCGACCCGCGGATTGACGACAGCGATGTCCAATTTGTAGATCGCGTTGATCGGCTCCCAGTAATGCACGGCCGCACCACCCAACGGGTCGACGGCGAGTTTGAGCCCGGCAGCGCGAATAGTGTCCATGTCGACTACAGTATGCAAATCATTAACATACGGCGCGACAAAGTCTTCTTGGTGGGTGGTTCCCGCACTGACTGCAGCCGCCAAAGCTAACCTCTTCACGTCGGCATTGTTGCTGTGCAGCAGCTCGTTGGCATGGTCTTCGATCCACTCCGTGACATCAGTGTCCGCTGGGCCGCCGTTCGTTGGGTTATATTTGAACCCGCCATCCTCCGGCGGGTTGTGCGACGGCGTGATGACGATGCCGTCAGCAAAACGATCGTGGCGGCCACGGTTGTGGACCAGGATCGCCCGCGAGATAACCGGCGTGGGCGTCACTCCGTCGTCCCGTTGGATGACGGTCTCGACGCCATTTGCGGCCAGGACCTCCAGCGCGGTGCGTTGAGCCGGTCCGGAGAGCGCGTGCGTGTCCTTTCCCATGAAGAGCGGACCGCTGGTGTCGTGGGCCTTGCGATAGTCGCAGATCGCTTGGGTGATGGCGAGAATGTGGGCCTCGGTGAACGACCCGTGAAGCGGCGAGCCGCGATGCCCGCTGGTGCCAAAAGCGACCCGCTGGTTCGGGTCGTCGAGATCGGGCTGGCGCTCGAAATATTCGCGTTCGAGCCGAACCGGATCGATCAGCATCTCCTTTGGTGCCGGCTTGCCGGCCAGGGGTGAAATGGTCATCTGTCCAAATTCCTCCTATGGCACCGGACAAGGCTTCGCGTTCCAGATCTCGGCGGCATATTGAGCGATCGTGCGGTCGCTGGAAAACTTCCCCGATCCGGCGATGTTCAGAATGGCCTTGCGTGCCCATCCATCGCGATCGGCATAAAGCTCGCAGAGCCTCTGATCAGCGTCGAGATAGGATTTGAGGTCGGCCAAATGCATGTAGTGGTCGCCGAGCGCCAACAGCGCATCGTGAATGGGAGCAAAAATTCCAGGCTCGAAGCGGCTGAAATAGTTGGAGGAGATCATGTCCAATACCGCGCGGGTTTCCGGCTCATTGTCGTAATGCCAATATGGACTGTACCAGCTACGACTCTCCGCGACCTGTTGTGCAGTGAGACCAAACAGAAAGAAATTTTCTTCGCCGGCTTCTCCCGCCATTTCGATAGTCGCTCCGTCGCGCGTGCCGATCGTCAGCGCGCCATTCATCATGAATTTCATATTGCTCGTGCCGCTCGCTTCGTAGCCGGCAGTCGAGATCTGGTTGGAGACGTCGGAGGCGGGGATCAGCCGCTCCGCGAGCGAAACGTTGTAGTCGGGCAAGAAAATCACTTTGAGACGGCCGCGGGTCACTGGATCGCCGTCGATGGTGCCGGCTACGTTGTTGATGAATTTGATGATCAGCTTGGCGAGATGGTAGGCGGGCGCCGCCTTGCCGGCAAAGAAGAAGGTCCGCGGCGGCATTTCGACGCCGGAATTTTCGCGCATGCGATTGTAGACAACGATGATGCGCAGCGCATTGAGCAGCTGTCGCTTGTATTCGTGGATGCGCTTAATCTGGCAGTCGAAGATCGTGTGCGGGTCGACCGTTTGGCCCAATGCCGATTTGAGCCAATCGGCAAACTGCGACTTGGCCCGGTGTGCGGCCTTGTAACAGGCGTCGCGAAATGCGCTGTCGTCGGCAAGGGGTTTGAGCTTGCTCAATCGGCTAAGATCGGTTGTCCAGCCGTCGCCGATGCCTTCGGTGATTACACCGGCGAGAGCTGGGTTCGCAAGAAGCAGCCAGCGTCGCGGTGTAACGCCGTTGGTCTTGTTGTTGAAGCGCTCGGGAAACATCTCTGCCAGGTCTTTGACAGTTGTCTTGCGCAACAGCTCGGAGTGGATCGCTGCGACCCCATTGGTACTGTGCGAGCCGACGATCGCCATATTCGCCATGCGGACTTTGCGTTCAGCGCCCTCTTCGATCAGGCTCATACGCGCAACACGTGGTTCGTCCCCGGGCCATTGCGTCCGGACGGTATCGAGAAAGCGGCGGTTGATCTCGAAAATGATCTCCAACTGCCGTGGCAGCAATTGCTTAAAGTATTGGAGAGGCCATTTCTCAAGAGCTTCCGGTAAAAGCGTGTGATTGGTATAGGCCAGAGTTCGTCGCGTAATGTCCCACGCCTCATCCCAGCCGAGATGCGCCTCATCAAGCAAAATCCGCATCAATTCCGGCACCGCCAGGGTCGGATGCGTGTCGTTGAGTTGGACCGCGACCTTGTCGGGAAACAGATGCCAATTCCCATTCCGGTGGTGGAAACGACGCACAAGATCCGCCAGTGAACAGGCGACGAGAAAGTATTCTTGAAAGAAACGCAATGCCTGACCGACCGCAGTGCTGTCGTCGGGGTAAAGCACGCGCGTCAATGATTCGGCAGCGAGAGTTCCGGAAAGCGCGCCGACAAAGTCGCCGCTGCTGAACTCCTGAAAATCAAAATAATCCGGCGATGCAGCGGACCATAATCGCAAGGTGTTAATGGTCTTGCCGCCATAGCCCACTACCGGTCGGTCAAACGGGATGCCGATCAATGTCGAGGGCCGGCCGGCAACGATCTCCAGGCTGCCATGATGCATGTTGACCGAGCAGAGAAGTTTGATTTCGACCGCTTCCTTCAGGCGGGCGACCTCCCACGGGTCGCCTTGGCGCAGCCAGTTGTCCGGTTGCTCGCGTTGCCAGCCGTCCTCGATCGATTGTCGGAACATGCCGTACTCGTAACGCAGGCCGTAGCCCATCGCCGGCAATTCCATCGTCGCCATCGAGTCGAGAAAACACGCGGCGAGGCGGCCCAAGCCACCGTTTCCCAGACCCGCATCGGGTTCCTGCTCGAGCAGGCCGAACCAGTCGAGATCCCTCTGTTGGGCGGCCCGGCTTACAAACGGGTCGAGGAGCAAATTGTTGATGTTATTGGTCAGCGAGCGGCCGATCAGAAACTCCATGGACAAATAGTAGATCCGCTTCGGGTTCAGTCGGTTATAGGTGCGCTCGGTCCTGACCCAACGCTGTGACATCACGTCTCTGACTGACCGGGCAGCGGCCTCAAAGCGTTCGCGTGCGCCGGCCGCTAGCGGGTCGACGACGTCGTCGAACAGCAGATGCCGCTCGTAGAGCGCGTCGCTGTCGCCAGAGAACCGGATGGGACCGCAGCCATATTGCTCGAGAAGATCGGCTGCCGCCGGTGCTGTGGTCGGCCGTGATACCGCGTCGCTAACTTCGTTCATCGTGCCGCCTCCGATCCCGAGTGAGATAAATTCGGTCAGGTTAATTTTGCAACATGACGTTCACGTTACGGATCCGCCACTGCTGTGCCCGCGAGTTAGCGGCATTGTCGGGGGCGCCCGGTACGAGCAGAATTTCAGCCGCGGCGGAGCATGGTGGCCGAAACCGGTGACCAATCACCGCTGAGCGGAAAGCTTGCCACGGTGGCCGCCAGCCCCAGCATAATGAATATGACGGCGGCCGGTCTCCGCGACAGCATGACGACGATCACCAGGACTGCGAGAACCGGCGTATTTGCGACCGCCCGGGCGATGGGCAATCCCTTTGCCGCGAGCGGTCCCGCGATAAACATCGCGCAGAGTTCAAGGATCAGCAAGGCCGTCAGGCTTGGATCTCTGATCCGATCGCGCCACTCACCGACCAAGCTGCGCCTATCGCCGAGGACAACCGAGGCGCGCTGGCGGCTCGGAACTGTAACGGGCTTGTTTGCCACGCTAGCCGCGTCTCTCTACGGCTTAGAAAACTTCCGGAATCATCCTGAAGGGATAGTCGGGGTCCTTGTAGTCGCCGCGATGCTGCCGCTTTGGCAATTCGACCTTCGAGCGCTTCGGGTCTTCGTAGGGGATTTTGCTGAGGATATGGGTAAGCACGTTGAGCCGCGCCCGCCGTTTGTTGTCGGAATGTACGACATACCACGGCGCCCATGAGGTGTCGCTGGCTTGAAACATCTCGTCGCGGGCGCGCGAGTAATCGTACCACCGCGAATACGATTTGAGGTCCATATCGGACAATTTCCAGATCTTGCGCCCGTCATCGATGCGGCCTTCCAGCCGCCTCGTCTGCTCCTCGGGGCTGACCTCCAGCCAATATTTCAGCAGAATGATCCCGTCCTCGACGACGACCCTTTCGAAAATGGGGACCATCTCCAAGAAATGTTTGGCCTGTTGCTCGGTGCAGAACCCCAACACTCGCTCGACGCCAGCGCGGTTGTACCAGCTACGGTCGAAAATCACGATCTCTCCCGCGGCCGGCATGTGTGATTGGTAGCGCTGGGCATACATCTGCGACTTCTCCCGTTCGGTCGGCGCCGGGAGTGCGACGACCCGAAAGATGCGCGGGCTGACCCTCTCGGTTATGGCCTTGATCGTGCCGCCCTTGCCGGCTCCGTCGCGGCCTTCGAAGATGATGCAGACCCTAAGGCCTTTGTGCACCACCCACTGCTGGAGTTTGACAAGCTCGACGTGCAGGCGCGCCAGCTCCCGCTCGTATTTTTTCTGTTTCAGCTTGCCTTTGCCTTCGCCTTCGCGCGCGTCACCCTTGGTGTCGGACTTTGGATCGCTCATATCGGAGCCCTCAATCGGTTCGTCGCTGCCGTGGCCCGAATGTACCAGAATGCCGATGCCCTGGCCGCTTTATTGTGATGGATAGAGGATCGAGACCGGGTTGAATGGTACATTTCGGGAGCGTCCCTTGTTGAGCCGGCGGATTAGCTGTCCGGCCGCACTGACCGCGGGTTTCGGCTGGGGGAAGGATGGCAGCGGCGCCTCCCCGACGACAACTACGGCGCGTACAAGATTTCGCGGCATCTCTGCTTGTGCCCGGTCCTGGTCTATTGTTCGCCTCCGGTGTTGGCGAGCAGGATGACCAGAGACCGCGGCGCGACGGTGTAGGTCGGGGCGTGGAGCATTTGCGCATCGGTCCAGCCGCAAATGTCATCGGGAGGGTCGAGGTACGTGTCGATACACCGTAGCCACAACCCTTGCGCCGGGTCGAGCGGTGGAATTTCGAACTCCAGTGCCTCCCAGTAGGCGTTGATGATGAGGTGCAGCAACAGCCGGTACCCGAACAGCGGGACGGTAGCTGCGAGGCTGTGCGATTCGTGGCTCCAGTCCGGAGCATTCAATTTGGTGCCATGCCAGTGCCACGGCTGTCGGCGTAGAAGTTCGTTGAGCGTCATATCGAGCCGCTCGACCGGAAGATCGCGGTTCATCCGGAGTGCGATCAGCGCCTTGACAAAGCGGTGAACATCCGCGTGCTTTTCGACCAATGTCCAGTCAAACCATGAAATCTCGTTGTCCTGACAAAAGGCGTTGTTGTTGCCTTTCTGGGTGCGCCGTACTTCGTCGCCCATCAGCAGCATCGGCGTTCCGGTCGCCAGCAGCGTCAGGGTCAGGAAGTTTTTGACTTGGCGATTGCGCAGCCGCTCGACCTCACGGTCGGCCGTGACCCCTTCGATACCGCAATTCCAGCTGAGATTATGGTCCGCTCCGTCCCGGTTTCCTTCGCCGTTCGACTCGTTGTGCTTGACATTGTAGGAAACCAGATCGTTGAGCGTGAAACCGTCGTGGCAGGTCACAAAATTGATGCTCTGTTCGGCTTCGCGCTCCTCTCGCTGATAGACGTCCGGGCTTCCGGTCAGGCGGAACGCGAAGGCGCCGACCGTACCGTTGTCAGCTTTAAGGAAGGCGCGAACATCATCGCGAAATCGCCCATTCCATTCCTTCCAGCTGTCGCCGACAAAGCTGCCGACCTGATAGAGGCCGGCTGCGTCCCAGGCTTCGGCGATCAGCTTGACATTGGCGAGAACCGGGTCGGATTCGATGTCCCACAAGATCGGCGGCGAGGCCATGGGGCGGCCCTGCTCGTCGCGCGACAGGATCGAAGCGAGATCGAAACGAAATCCGTCGACATGCATCTCGCTGACCCAATAGCGCAGGCTGTCGAGGATCAGACGGCGGACGATCGGTTCATTGGCATTCAGCGTGTTGCCGCAGCCGGTATAATCGGCGTAGCGCGATTTGTCCTCACCCAGGATGTAGTAGGTTTCGTTTGCCAATCCCCGGAAGCAGAGGGTCGGACCATCGGCGCTCCCCTCCGCGGTGTGATTGTAGACGACGTCGAGAATGACCTCGATCCCGGCGCGATGCAGCGCTTTGACCATGTCGCGAAACTCGTCGATCGCGCCCAGCGGGTCGGATCGGGAGCTGTAACGGTCATGCGGGGCAAAAAACGACAGCGGCTGGTATCCCCAATAGTTGCCGAGTAGTGGTGGGCCGTCCTGCTCGTCGAAGGCAAACACCGGGAGCAGTTCCACCGCGCTGATGCCGAGATGCTGAAGATATGCGATCTTGTCGATCAACCCAGCATAGGTGCCGCGCTTGGCCAGAGCGACGCCTGAATTCGAATGTCGGGTGAACCCGCCGACATGCAGCTCGTAGATGATAGTCTTTGCAAAGGGCCGAGCTGGCGGTGTGTCACTCTCCCAATCGTAGTTGCCCGGGTCGATCACTACGCTCCGGAGCGCGGTGGCGGCGTTGTCGCCCGGATCGCGAGCCGGCTCCCGGCTGCGACCCGCCGGCCGGGCAACGCATTTCCCGTACGGGTCGAGCAGCACCTTGTCGTGGTCGAAACGCAACCCCCGTCCGGGATCGAAAGGTCCGGCCACACGGTAGCCGTAAAGCTGGCCTGCGGTGACGCCGGGCACAAAGACGTGCCAATAGTGGTAGGTGCGATTGGTTCTCGGGTCGAGATCGATAACCCGCGACGGCTGCAGGGCGTCCACATCATCAAACAGCAGCAGCTGCGCCCCGATGCCGTGCTTGGAGAACACGCTGAAATTCGCGCCGCCGGCGGTCAGTGTCGCTCCAAGCGGGAAGCTCTTGCCCGGCCGGCAAACCGGCGTCTCGCGGTGGCTCATCCCCCGCCGCTAAGGCTCGCCGTCCCACCCGGTGAGGCGAGGCGATCGGACCGCTTCACGCTGCCTCCAGGGAGGAAGCGGTGCACCGATAGGCACATCATCGCGCCGGCTCAGACGGGTTTCTTATGCCATACGTAGTCGACCATGCACGCGGGACCTTGATACCGCCCTTTGATGGCACCTTGCGGGTCGATCTGGGCGTCGACCCGCATCGAGAGCTTGTTACGCAATACGACGTTGCCTTGCGGATCCACGGACCCGGTCCACCTCTCCCTTCCCGACGATTGGACAGCACCGTTGGTGATTGTCAGGGCATCGAGCGCGTGTTGCCGCGGGCATTGTCTGCCGTGCGCCGTGCTTTTCGCTATGTGCGCGGATATGCCCACATAGTTGCCGTCGAACGCGGTTACCGGGGCAGGCGCCTGTGCCGCGGCCGGGATGGCCAAAGCGAACATCGCCGCCGCCAAGACGGCTCTGGTTTGGCCCGACATCGTCCCTCCCCTTTTATGTTCTACTGGCGATGTATGATGGTCAGTTACTTCCAAGTCAGAAAGAAGCCGATATCGCCGGGCATGCCTCCCGGATACTCGAGCACCTCGGCCTTGAGGTGAAAGCCGAGCGGCCGCAGGTGATCGTGCCAGAACTCGTAGGCGGCCTTCGGCCGACCTTCCAATGTCGCCTCCCAGCCGGGCTCCGAGTTGTTGATCCGCCGGCCGCGATCACTGCACAACTCGTTGGGGAAGCGGTAGACCTGGACCTCGGTCTGTCCGGCCTCGGCAGCGTGACTGACCAGCTGCTGGACGAAGTGCAGCAGCTGCTCGGGCGTCCGCTCGGGCGGTTTGTGAAATTCCGCCATCACTGCCTTCTGCTTTTCCTCCTGCTCGCGCATTCGGCGCAGCTCCTCGGCGGCCTTCGCCGCCTCACGCTCGGCCATCCGGCGCTTGATGTCCGCGGCGGAAAATGGCCCGGCCCCGGTGCCGGGAGTTTGCGTGGTGCTCCGATCGGATGACATGACCTCTACTCCATCCTGCCCTGGTCGCTACCTAGCAGGGCGCGGGCGTGGCGGGCAATCATCAGGTTCTCGTCGGTCTTGATCACATAGGCGGCGACGCGGCTCCCGGGCATGCTGATGCGCGTCCGGCGCTCGCGGTTGGCGGCCTCGTCGAGCTCCAGACCGAGCCAGCCGCAAGCGCCGCAAATGGCGGCACGCACCGCTGCCGCATTCTCGCCGATGCCGGCGGTGAAGACGATGCCATCGAGGCCGCCGAGTGCGGCGGCGAGCGAGCCGATCTCGGAGGCGGCACGACAGTAAAAGACCTCCAGTGCAAACCGCGCTCGGGGCTCCTCGCTCGCCAGCAGCTCGCGAAAATCCGACGAGACCCCGGAGAGCCCGAGCATGCCTGAGCGGCGGTAGAGCAGATCGACCAGCGCGTCGGCCGACATCCCCTTCTGCTGGATCAGGTGCAATACCACCCCCGCGTCGAGCGCGCCGCAACGGCTCCCCATCGGCAGGCCGTCGAGGGCGGTGAAGCCCATCGTCGTCGCGACGGAGGTGCGGGCCTTCAGCGCGCAGGCCGAGCAGCCATTGCCGAGATGCAGCACGATGACCCGGCCATCGGCGATCTCGGGCGCCTCCTTCGGCAGCACCGAGGCAATGTATTCATAGGAAAGGCCGTGGAAGCCGTAGCGCCGCACCCCCTCCTCGTAGAGCGCGTAGGGCAGCGCAAAGGCCTGCTCGACCTCGGGTGCGGTGCGGTGGAAGGCGGTGTCAAAGCACGCCACCTGCGGCAGGTCGGGATTGAGGGTCGACGCCATCCGGATCGGGGCGAGGTTGTGCGGCTCGTGCAATGGTGCGAGTGGCACAAGCGCTTCGAGCTCGGCCAGCAGTTCCGGGGTCACACGCGCCGGCCGGGAATAACGCATGCCGCCGTGCACGACGCGATGGCCGAGCGCTGCAAGATGCCGCGCGCCGAGGCGCTCCCTCGCCCAAGGCATTATCGCCGGCAGAACCTCGCTCGGTGTCGCGGGCGGTGCGGTGCCAAGGTTCGGCGGCGCTATCGCTTCGCCGTCGGGGCCCGTGGAGCTCGCCGACGGCCGCACTCCGAGACCGTCCACCTGGCCGGTCAGCAGTCGTCTTTCGCCTTCGTAGAAGCTGAATTTGAGCGAGGAGGAGCCGGCGTTGATCACGCCGATCAACGGCTCGACGGCGCCCGCGCTCACCTCACGCTCCGGCGCGAAATACCCGGTAAAGCCGGGAAATTGCCGGTAAAAAAACTGATCCTGTGCGTCGCATCTGCAATAATTCCATTTATATCAAAGCCTTAATCCGCCAACACCGGATCGAAATCCGGGAATTTTGGCGTGGCTGAACCGGGAAACATTTCGGCTATCCGGGAATTAACCGGGAAAAGCATTTGAGTGCCTCTTCCTACCCGAGGATGTGGTAACCGCCGTCGATATAGATCGTGTCGCCGGTCATCGCACCGGCGTAGGGGCTCGCCAGGAAAACGCAGGCTGCCCCGACCTCTTCGATCGTGACGAGTCGGCGAGCCGGCGCACGCTCGGCCACCCGGCCCATCAGCGCGTCGAAATCGGGGATGCCGGAGGCGGCTCGGGTGGCGAGCGGACCTGGGCTGATCGCGTGGACGCGGATGCCCTTGGGCCCGAGTTCGGCCGCCAGGTAGCGCACCGCCGATTCGAGCGCCGCTTTGACCGGCCCCATGATCCCGTAATTCTCGATGACCTCGTTGGCGCCATGATAAGTCATGGCGAAGACCGTGCCGCCGCCGGTCATCAGCTTTTCGGCGCGGCGTGTCAGATCGAGAAACGACCAGCACGATATATCCATCGCCGTCAGAAAACCGTCGCGCGGGCAGTCGGTGACGCGCCCGGCGAGCGCCTCGCGCGGGGCGAAGGCGATCGAGTGAACCAGGATGTCGAGCCGTCCCCATTTCGCGTTGATCGCGTCGAACACCGTATCGACCTGTGCGGTGTCGCGCACCTCGAGCGGCAGCAGCAGCGGCGCCTCGACCGCCCTCGCCAGCGGCTCGACATAAGGGCGGGCCCTGTCGTTAAGATAGGTCATCGCGATCTCGGCGCCGGAGCGGTGCATCGCCTCGGCGGATCCCCACGCGATCGACCGGTCGTTCGCGACACCGACGATCAGAGCCTTTTGCCCGCTCAGGATCGGCGCATGCGTCGCCGCCGGTTCTACCATGCCACGCGCCTAGGTCACCGGATTGCCGCGCCGGCGCTGCGCCGCCGGGCCTCGGCCACCAGGCTCGCGACGGCGCAGGATGCCAGCCGCGTCAGCACCGAGTCGGCCCGGCTGGTCAGGATAATCGGCACGCGGGCACCGAGCACGATGCCCGCGGCATCGGCACCGGCGAGAAAGGACAGGCTCTTGGCCAGCATGTTCCCGGCTTCGAGATCCGGCACGACCAGGACATTGGCCCGTCCGGCGACCGGGGAGACGATCTCTTTGATCGTCGCCGCCTCCTCGCTGATCGCGTTGTCGAGGGCTAGCGGGCCATCGAGGATCCCGCCGGTGATCTGCCCGCGCTCGGCCATCTTGCACAGCGCCGCGGCCTCGATCGTCGAAAGGACCTTGGGGTTGACCGTCTCCATCGCCGACAGGATCGCCACCCGCACTTCTGCGAACAGCAACGCGTGCCCGAGATCGATCGCGTTCTGTACGATGTCGACCTTGGCTTCCAGATCCGGTGCAATGTTGACCGCGGCGTCGGTGATGATCAGCGGATCCTTGTGGCCGGGGACATCCATCACAAAGCAATGGCTGATGCGGCGCGCCGTGCGAATGCCGGTCTCGCGCGCGACCACCGCACCCATCAGCTCGTCGGTGTGCAGGCTGCCCTTCATCAAGGCCTCGGCCTTCCCCTCGCGGACGAGCTCGACCGACTTCGCTCCGGAATCGTGACTGTGCGCCGACTCCTTTAGCGGGAAGCCCGATATGTCGAGTCCCGCACGCTCGGCGACAGCGCGAATGCGGTCGGGGGGGCCGACCAGGATCGGAGCGATCAGGCCGAGCCGCGCCGCCTCCACCGCGCCTTTCAGCGAGATCTCGTCACAAGGATGGGCGACCGCCGTTGTCACCGGCGGCAAGGCTTGCGCGTGAAGTAAAAGCCGCTCGTAGCGTTCGCTCGACCGGAGCGGGTCCTTTTCCATCGCTGAACTCATTCGTCTGCGAATTACGCCGCCTTATCCCGGCCGATCTCGGGGGGCGGACCGGCGAAGATCGCCTCCACGCTGTCGAGCCTCCGGCGCCCCTCTTCGGGAAGCGCACCGCGCGCCGCAAGCACCCGACGCACCAGCGCAAGCGCCTCCTCGCGCTGCCGGCGATTGTCGGGCAACAGCTTTGGGAGCGCGGCAATCGCCCGGTCGGCATCGAGCAGCAGGATCAGATATTGCTCCTTCATGATCTCCTTTAGGCGAGCGATCCCGATGCGCTTGGCAGCCGGCAATTCGGCGCTGATTTGCTTCAGCGCGGCAAATCCGCGCTCGTCGACCTTGCCTTCCGGAAGACGCACGTAAATCAACGTGCGCACCGCCGCCTCGATCAGCCCTCCCTGGTCGATGTGTTGCGCGAGATCAGCGGCTGCCTGTTTGGCGGCGATCTCTCGCGCCACATCCCGCCCGATGTGGTGGCTCACCGAGGTTTGGTCGGCGCGCAGACCCACCATCGCCTGCAGCATCGGAGAACCGTAGGTATTGAAGAAGATCGCCTCCGTCGCTGCGTCGCGCGCCTTGCCCCACATTTCAAGCCCGCTGGCGATCATGTCCGACACCATGCGCTCGCAAGCGAGGAATGGATTGTCCGGGCTCATCGGCCGCCGGTTCTCGCGCACCTTCTCGGCCAAATCCGCGACCGGCCGCATGAACGGGTTCTCGTCCGCGAACATTTCGAACCGCAGCCGGTTTGGATGACTTCGTCGCATCAATTCGGCGCTCGCTTCCGTCGCCACGGCGCGGACCGCCGGTCGCATCAGAGTGCCGTAGACGCCCTGATTGATTTCGGAAACCCGTGCCGCCGCGGCAAAGGCGCGGTCGTCCTGGGCGCTGTTGCCGCCGAGCTTGCGTATGTCGTCGAGGGTGCGGCTTTCGAGACCGAAGAGGTAGCTGCCCTGGACCAGCTCGCGGTTCTCGACAGTTTCGTCGATGCCGGTGATGACCGCCTCATAAAGACCGGGCGGCATCAAATCGATCATATCCATCGCGAGCGCGAACTCACCATGCTCCTTGGTCGCGACCTTGCCGGAGACAAAGATGCCGAGGTGACCGATACTCTGGTGCAGGCAATAGACGATGGTCTGACCGGCTTGGACGATCTCCTCTTCGTGATCATAGAGGTCGAGAATCCAGTCCAACGCCTGCTGCGGCGGGGTGATGTCGTCACCCCATGAGCAGAACACGATGATCGGCGATTTGATGTTGCGCAGATCGATGCGTGTTCCGTTGGCGCTGCGCAATTCGCCTGAGGAAAGCTTGTTGCCGACGAACAGCTGGTCGGCGATTGACTGCATTTCCTCGGCGTTGAGCAGCACCGGGCTGCCCCACCATCTTTCGAATTCGAGAAATCGGGGCGGCTCGGTGTCGACCTTCGAGTAGACGTTGTAGATCTTCTTCCAACAGGTGTTGTCGGGGTGCAGCGACTCGAAGTTCGCCACCAGATTGGCGCCGTCAAAAATGCCGTTGCCGAGGTCGCCGGCCAGCGAGGTCAGCCAGGTCCCACCCAGCAGCCCGCCGAGATAGCGCATCGGGTTCTTGCCATGGACGCCGGCCCAATAAGAGAGCGGTGACCCGGCGAGCATGATTGGGCCGACCTTTTCCGGATGGATAGCGCCCATCATCATGATTTGCCAGCCGGCCTGGCAATTGCCGATCAAACAAGGCTTGCCGTCGGTGTTCGGGTGACGCTTGACCACTTCCTCGACAAAGCGGGCCTCCGCCTCGCATACGTCCTCGATCCGCTGACTCGGCATCGGGTCGGGCAGAAAGCCGACGAAGTAGCAGGGATAACCGGCGGTGAGCGCCACACCGATCTCGCTGTCGTGCTTCATGCCGCCGATACCCGGGCCATGCCCGGCACGCGGGTCGAACACGATGAATGGCCGCTTGCTCGGATCGATCGAGGTGCCCTTGGGCGGGATGATGCGCACCAGCGCGTAATTTACCGGAGCCGGTAGCGAACGACCGTCGAGCACGAGCTCGGCGTCGAAGCTCAACACGTGCGGCGCGGTGCGGGCATTGTGCTCGACGCTGTTGTTGCCGCGCTGACGCAATACATCGAGCAATAGAATAGAGCGCTGCCATGCATCGACCCAGTAGTCGAACAAATCGTTCGCGCCGGGACAAGCCCAACCTGGAATTTGCTTCGGCGCTGTTTTCGTCATTTTCTCGTCCATATTCGCCTCCCAGTTCACTAACCAGGGTAAAATCCTCCCTTTATTTTACAGTTTTGTGAAACTGCCACCGCACTAGGCAAAGGCCAGCGGATCGACGGGCCGAATCGTTGACCTAGATCAAAAGGGCGCCCCGCCCGCGGATGGTTTTGTTGCAGTGCAGCAGAAGTCGCGCGCCGTCAGCGAGTCAAATGGTTTTCGCAACCTCTTCCGATGCAAGCCAAAATTTTGGGCACTGGGTGGAGCTGCCGGATCACGGCGATGCGAACACGCGGGATTTGAAGGGGAGCCCTGGAGGTCCCAACCGAGGCCCCGGTTGTTTGTGCTTATCGGAGCGCGGGCTGAGGACCCCGCGGAAACGGAGGGGCCGAGTTCGTGTTTGATACGCGACAGCAGAAAGGTCAGACGATGTATATCGCGCGATTTTCTTACGACCTGATGCCGGCCAGCCGGCAACAAGCCCTGGATTTTATCCGGCAGGAGCTTCAAGCAGCCCGGGACAATGGCCTCAACGGCCGCATTCTGGTTCCGCTGACAAGGGGCCACGCCGGCGGCGCCGCTTTGCAATTTGAGGTCGAGCTCGCAAATCTCGATCAGCTCGATCAGTTTCGCACTCGGGGCGTCGGCACGTCGGAGGACACCCATAACTGGATGCGCGAATTCAGCAAGATTCTGACCGCACCTCCTTGCGTTGAGATCCTGCGCACCGAAGAGCCGAAAACCGCCTAGACGTGATGCACGGACCCGCCCCCGAGATGACTGGGGGCGGGCTCCGTTTTAGACTCGGTTACTGCTTCGGCGCGCTGTGGTCGCCAAGGCCGCTCGTAACCGGATTACCAGGCTGAGGAATCGATGTTGATCCAGTGCCGTGATAAACGGTTGGCGGCGTGCTGGAGCCCATCCCGGCGTTGCCTCCGGTAGTATTGCCGAGCAGCTTGTCCATCGTCGGCTGATCAAGTGTTGCGGTCTCATTCAGCCCGTTCTTCTTTTGGAATTCGCTGAGTGCCTGCTGGGTCTCCGGACCGAGGATCCCGTCGATGCGCCCATGGTAGAGACCGTGGCCCTGAAGCTGCTGCTGAGCCAACCGGATTTCGTCCTGCGCAGGCTTCATCGTAGTCTGGGAATTCGCCGAACTTCCCGACATTGCCGGCATGTTCGATCCGCTGTTTGGCGCCATGTTGCTGGTACCGGCTGC
>Ga0306926_10002728_pt1 | contig 18011 bp, 17 predicted proteins | sample flu12Cox44000178_FD_203759 | JGI IMG/M metagenome (GOLD analysis project Ga0306926, IMG submission 203759) | Lab enrichment of tropical soil microbial communities from Luquillo Experimental Forest, Puerto Rico - flux8day.12C.oxic.44.000.178 (v2)... | ecosystem: Environmental > Terrestrial >... | reverse complement strand
GCGCACAGCCGAAAGATTAACCGAAATTCGCGACCTCGGGACAGAGGTCGAAGTCAGCGACGGCGTCAAGCCGGCAACCACGTCGTGATCACTCCCCCGTCGATCTCGAGGATGGCGGCAGAGTTGAGGTTCGCGCGACTCCGGCGGTCAGCTAGAGCTTGGCGCTCGCGATTGGCTGGCTTCGTCCAGGATAATTTTACCGAAATTTACAACAGTTAACACTGGGCACGATGTGAAAGTGATTAAATAGCCGGGCGTTTCGGCGCGACGCAACGGAGCATCCGTTTTTGAAGCCCACGGCAACGCAAGATCGGTGATGCGCGATGATAGATTTCGACGCTACGCACCCGGACCCGACACACTTCTGCCGCAACACTCCTCCGGGACCGCAGTCGCGTGGGCCCAAACAGTGTACCACCGACAAAAGCCTTTACTCACAGATCGCAGCCCTGATTCCGCGTCTGAGACGTTATGCGCGCGCTATGGTGCACGATCCAGTTGCAGCAGATGATCTCGTCCAGGACTGTCTTGTGCGCGCTCTTGGGAAAATCCACCTGTGGGAGAGAGGAACCGATCTGCGCGCCTGGCTATTCACAATCCTGCACAACCAACATATTAGTCTGGCGCGCCAGGCCGCGCGACAGCGTGATATCGCCAAATTGCAAAAATATAAACCGGGTTCGGCGCCCTCGCCCAGTCAGATGGTGAGGCTCGAGCTTCGCGACTTGAAGCGCGCCATCGCCAGGTTACCCGAAGAGCAGCGGTCGGTAATTCTGCTCGTCGGACTGGAGGGCATGCAGTACGACGAAGTTGCATCCGTCGTTAACCTGCCGGTCGGGACGGTCCGCTCACGAGTTTCCCGCGGCCGCGAAACCTTGCGTATGATGACCGGTCTCTTCCCCGGTCATCACAGCCGACCCCCCGACAGTGCTAATCGGGCTGCCCGGCGGCGCCAAGCGCCCAATGGGAATTGTTTCGGGTGAGATCATCGCAGTTCTTGTAATGATGTCGATCGCGTCGCCGATGTCGACGGCGTCACGCCTCTCTTATGGGTGTTTCGTAGCGGGCGTCGGTAATTGGGCCGCAGCCGGCGAACGGGCTTGACGTAGATCGCTTGGCTGCGGCGCGCAAATTCCACCCCATTACGAAACGGCGCCCGCCATTTTTCGGTGGGCGCTTTATTTGGCCTGCAGTGCGAATACGTTGAATTGCCAAGGAGCGTGGTCGATGAAGAGGCCGGGACCGACTAGCTCGCTGCCGTCGCGGTCGTAAACTTCAGTCCCTATGGCATCGATGAGGCGCACTTGCTTACCACGCAATTCGGGGAACGGCAGCTTCAGGCGGCATTGCCCCTGGTTACCCGCGTAGTTGACGACGACGAGATGGCGGCTATCGTTCTCGCCGGCCCAGGCATACGAAACAAAGCCGTCCGAGGTCCAGTTGCCCGACCAGGCCGGCAGCGATTGGATCTGCGACCAGGCGCCGACGCGAAAGGCGCTGGTTTCCGTTAATACCTGCAACAGCTTGGAATAGAACGCAGCGATCTCGGGATTCGTCGGCTCGACCGGACCGCGGCAGAGATGGGTCGGCAGCCGGACGCGAGCGCCCTCAAATTGCCCCTGGTGAAAGAAGCGCAATCCGGGCGATAGGAAGGTGATGATCGCCGCCGCCTGGTGCTGCAACCAAGGAAATTCGGACGCGGCGCGCGGCTCGTCGTGGTTTTCCAGAAAGCGCGCGAGCTTGTCCTGATAGTCGAGCCCGGCGAGCAGGTGGCCGCGGATCGGCGCAGCATGGCCGTCTCTCAGGCGGTCGTATAGCCGCTTGTCGTAGCAGTACGCGAAACCCTGCTGCTGCAAGGTCCATTCTAGATCCCAATAGACCTCGGCCATGAAGGTGAAAGCGGGATACTTCGCGCGCACTGCCGTCGTCGCCTTCGGCCAGAACGGCGCGGGTGTCAATCCCCAGGTGCGCTGGAATATCTCGGGCAGCAATAGCATCGCCATATCGCAGCGCACGCCGTCGCACTTGCCTGCGATCGCCATAAGCTCGTCGATCCGCGCCGTCTGCAGTTCGGGATTGGCGTAGTTGAGCTGCAGGGTGTCGGGCCAGCCGGGAAAATTGGGGTCGCGGCCATAGGCCACGATCTTTGGTCCGCGGTCGGTCTCGACCCGCAGGTAATTTTGCGGCGAAACGGCCAGCGCCTCTTCGCTGCCTTCGACGTAATAGTCGGGATGGGTTCTCACCCAGGGATGGTCGGGGGCAGTATGGTTCGGCACGAAGTCGAGCATCAGCTTGATGCCGCGCCTTGCCAGCCTTTCGCGGAATCGCGCCAACGCCGTCTCGCCGCCCAGCGCCTCGCTGACCCTGTAGGCGGTGACCGCAAAGCCGGAGCCGCAGATATCGTCCTCGATCAGGTCGGGGAGCACAGCATTGAACTCGGCGCGCCATTGCGGGTTGTCGCGCGAGACGGCCCGGCCGGCGGCGCCGGTCTGCCAGATGCTCAACAGCCAGATCCAGTCGAAGCCCCTTTCCGCAAAGCCGTCGATCGTTGTGTCATCGATGTCGGCCAGGGTGACCGTCTTGCCGGCCTCGCGGGATAGATGTTCTAGCCAGACACGGGTGTTGAGCTGAAAAAGCGATGGATACCGCGGGACGGTCGCCATTTCCGTCCCCTACACCCGCTCTTTCTCTCGGCTGAGCGCCGCCTCTCGGCCGCCTCGCAGAAAGGTCTGAGCATCGAGCTTGCCGAAGATTTCGATCAGGCCGGCGACGACCCCGGTCCATCCGGTCTGGTGACTGGCGCCGATGCCGGCGCCGTTGTCGCCATGGAAATACTCATAGAACAACAAATGATCGCGCCAGTTGGGATCGCGCTGAAATTTTTCGCTCCCACCGAATACCGGCCGACGGCCGCTTTCGTCACGCAGGAAGATCCGGGTCAGGCGATCGGCGATTTCGTGAGCGACCTCGAACAGGTTCATCAACTTACCCGAGCCGGTCGGGCACTCGATTTTGAAGTTGTCACCGTAATAAGCGAAGTAGTGCATCAGCGCGCGAATGATCAGCGCATTGACCGGCATCCAGATCGGCCCGCGCCAGTTCGAGTTGCCGCCGAACATGCCGGTGTCGGATTCCGCCGGCAGATAGCTGACGCGGTACTCGTGGCTGCCCGCCGAGAAGACATAGGGGTGCTCGGCGTGATAACGCGACAGTGCCCGGACCCCGTAGGGGCTCAGGAACTCATTCTCGTCGAGCATGCGGTGCAGGATCCGGCGCAGCCGATTCTCATTTACAAGACCGATGATGCCGCGTTCCGCTACGCCAAAGTGGCCGGGCCCCGTTGCATGGATGGATTCGCGGAGCTCCGGCATGCGCCGCAAGCGATCCTGGACCCCCGCCGTCAGTTTGGGGACCCGCTCGCGCTGCCATTTGTCTACGGCCGTCGTCGCACACAGCGGTAAGAGACCCACCATCGAGCGGACCTTAAGTCGCGTCGCGTTTCCGTCGGGCAGTCGAAGGACGTCGTAATAAAAGCCGTCCTCCTCGTCCCACATGCCGCCCGGGCCGGTCGTGTTCATCGCATGGGCGATCAGCAACAACTCCATCGCGTAGTTCGCCGCCAACTCCTCATAGGTCGGGTCGTGCGCCGCAAGCTCGAAGGCGATCTCCAGCATGTTCTGGCAGAACAGTGCGACCCAGGCAGTGCCGTCGGCCTGTTCCAAATAACCGCCGGTGGGTAATGGTGCACTGCGGTCGAAGACGCCGATATTGTCGAGCCCGAGAAATCCGCCTTCGAAGAGGCTCCTTCCGGAGCGGTCCTTGCGGTTCACCCACCAACCAAAATTCGACGACAGCCTGCCGAATATCCGCTTCAGAAAATCGAGATCGGTTTGGCCGCGCAATGCCTCCTCCATCCGATAGACAAAGATCGTCGCCCAGGCTTGTACCGGCGGGTTGACATCGCTGAAGTTCCACTCATAGGCCGGGATCTGCCCGGTCGGATGCAGATAGGCTTGACGGAGCAGCAGATCGAGCTGCTCCTTGGCGAAATCGATATCGACGCTCGCTAGGGCAATCGTGTGGAAAGCCAGGTCCCAGGCAGCGAACCACGGATATTCCCACTTGTCCGGCATCGAGATGACATGGTCGCTGAGCATGTGGAACCAATCACGGTTCCGGACCTGGCGCTTTTCGAACAGCAACGGATCTGCGTCGTGCTCCTCAAGCCATTTGTCGACATCGAGAAAGAAGTACTGCTTGCTCCACAGCATCCCGGCCAGCGCCTGGCGCATCACATTGGCCGCATCTTCGCCGACATGGGCAGGCGTTATCGCCCGATAGAACGCGTCGGCCTCCTGCCGGCGCTGCTCAATGATTTGATCGAATTGGCTGCCGAACGGGCCGCGGGAGGCGCCGTTGGTTAGCCGTAGCCGGACGACGGCGGTTTCGCCTGCGCCCACATTGAGCTGATAGTGCGCGGCGGCCTTGGTCCCGGTCTGGCTCGGGTTGACGGCCTCCTGCCGGCCCGCCACGACATAGTTGTTGATACCGTCCTTGACGTAAGGTGTCGCGTTCGGTCTGCCGAAGAGCCGCTCGTTGTTGGTGTCGTTTTCGGTGAACAGCAGGCGCGGATTTCCCTCGCAACGCAGGGAGAAGTTACCCAGTTCGGCGTGCGAAGCGGCAATGGTGCCAACACCATTGTCGCCCTTCACCTGTCGCAAGGAGGGTTTCGGCTGTTCCGGCCACCACGACCAGGTGTTGCGGAACCACAGGGTCGGCAGCACGTGCAGGGTGGCGGCTTCGGGCCCCCGATTGCACAGGCTGATCTGGATCAAGATGTCGCCAGGTGCGGCCTTCACGTATTCGACGAATATGTCGAAATATCGGTCGTCGTTGAATACGCCGGTATCGAGTAATTCGTATTCCGAATCGTTTCGACCACGGCGCCGGTTCGCCTCGATGAGATCGCCGTAGGGATACGGGTTCTGCAGATATTTATAAAGGTACTTCATGTACGAGTGGGTCGGCGTACTGTCGAGGTAGTAATAATACTCCTTGACGTCCTCCCCGTGATTGCCCTCGCTGTTGGTCAGGCCGAACAGCCGCTCCTTGAGGATCGGGTCCTTGCCGTTCCACAGAGCCAGCGCAAAACACAGCCGTTGATGGTCGTCGCTGAAACCGGCGAGCCCATCCTCACCCCAGTGATAGGCACGCGAGCGGGACTGGTCGTGGGTGAAATAGTTCCACGCATCGCCGTTCTCGCTGTAGTCCTCGCGGACCGTGCCCCATTGCCGCTCGCTGAGGTATGGCCCCCATAGCTTCCACGGCACCCTCTTCTCGCGCGCCTCGTCGAGACGCAGTTCTTCTGCCGTCTTGGCCGCTGCGGTGCTGGGGGCCTTGGTCATCGTCTCTTCCTATGATTAGCGCTCGCTGCTCGAATCCTATACAACTTGCATCCAATCGGACGCAAACGCATCGCCCGCGACCCTCGGCGACCCAACAAATTCACCTGAACGTCGTATATTGCGTTCGCGACGAACCTCGTCGCCAAATTTGGGACCGCGGCCGTTACTGCGCGGTCTGGTTGGCGGGTTTCAGCCAGACCGACATCCCGGGCTGCAGCGCCTCTGAAGCCAGACCGACCGGGTCCGCGCAGCACGAATGTATTCAGATCGTGGTCGCCGACGGCGCGGGCCGCGCGCCAGGTGGCGAACTCACCGCGCGGAACGATTTCGTCGATCTGGACATAGATCGGCACGGTGCCGCTGGCCGGCATCAGCTCGACGCGCGAGCCAATGCGTAGCTCGTCGAGCTGGTCTTCGCGCAAATTAAAGCTGGCCCAGCGCTCACCGACTTTCTGCAATGTCATCAGCGGTTGGCCCGGGACGATTGGCTCGCCCGGCTCCGCGACGAGCAAAGCGACAGTCCCGTCCGAAGGCGCGGTAATCCGCAATTTGGCCACGCGCGCGGCGACCACCGCAACAGCAGCCGCGGCGGCTTCGACTGCGGCATCGGCGACCGCGCGTTCCTCGCGCGTCGGCCCGAGGCGGTCGGCCTCGTGCAGCTCCTTCGCACGTGACAGGTTGGCGTTCGCCGTCTCGACGGCGGCAGTCGCTTTGTCGAGGTCCTGGTGCGACGCGAACCCGGCCGCCGTAAGTTGCGAGCTCCGATTGAATTGCTGCCGCGCATAAACGAGATTTGCGTTCGCCATGTCGATGTCGCGCGCAAGCGCGTCGACCTGTTCCTGGCGCGGGCCGGCATAGACGCGGTCGCGCGCGGCGCGCGCCTGCCCGAGCTGCGCCTGCGCCAGCACCAGCCCCGCTTTGAGCTCGGGGTTGGATAGTTCGGCGACCATGTCACCCTGGCGCACGCTCTGCCCTGGGGCGACTGCCGAGCGCAACAGGCGGCGGCTTCGGGGGCGATCTTAATCTCGGTCGGTTGGACGACGCCCGGGGCGCGCTGCGCGACCAGATCCGGCCGGAGGACCAGAAAGGCCACAATGCCTGATACCGCGGCGAGGGCGACCACGACGGCGATCGTATGGAAGCGTTCGCTGCGGCTAGACGGCATCGGCTGCTTCGATAGCCGCCCGTCGACGCGACGCGGCCACTGCGAGCACGAAGTAGATCGCAGTGAGGAGCCATAGGTAAAGCCAATCCGTCCTCACCTCGCTGAGCCGCGCCCCCATTTGACCGATGCGCACCAGACCGTCGATCGCGGACTCGCTCGGGAAGATCCGGCGCAGCTGATCGAGCGCCGGGGGATCATCTCGCGCGGCCAGGATACGCCGACCTGAAAGAATTGCGGGAGGGTCGTCGCGATAAACAACAAGACCGCTGTTTCGCGATGCTTGAATAAGCTCCCGGCGGCCTGACCCATAAAGCTGGTGGCGAGCACGAACGGCACCGCGAACAGCGCCAGATCCTCAACCCGGCCCAATGTCGAAAATCCGTATACCCGCGGCAGGAGGACGAAGAACAGGGCCAGCGCTGCGGCGTAAATCGTCAAATGCGCGAGGCCGCGGCCGAAAAGCCCGGTCGGCCCCGAAGCAATTCGGCGAGTTCCCGAGCGCCTTTCAAAGCCGAGGGCGGTCAGGGTCGCCGTTCCCATCAGCAAGGTCTGCTGGATGATCAGCACAAAAGCGGCCGGCACGACTAAGCTGGCGTAGCCGCCGGTCGGATTGTACAGCGGCTCCATCAGCAGCTCGGCCGGGCTCAGCGCGGTCAGGGCCAGCCGCGCCTGCGCGCCGTCCATACGCAGGCCGCGCGAAATATCGGACACGTTTGTGTCGCCGGCACCTTCGGCGATCCCCTGCAATGTGCGATTGAACACCAGAAAATAAGCCGAATCGACATAGGCCGGGATGCGGGCTTCATTCCCCTTCAAGACCTCGCGCTCGGTGTCGCGCGGGATTTCGAGGATGCCGAAGACCCGGCGGTCGAACAGCGCCTGCTGTGCCACGTCGAGAGCCGGGGCGCGAACTGCAACCGAAATTGCCTCATCGGCATCGAGCGCCTGGATCAGACGGCGGCTCAGCGGAGTGCGGTCATCGTCCACCACGGCAATCGGGATCTTGCGGACGAGCTGGCCGAGATAGGGCTGCGGATAGAACACGCCGTAAAAGACCGGAGCAACGATCAAGAGGCTGAAGACGCCGCGGTCGGCCAGCACACGGCGCCACTCGCCGATAAAGGCGCCGGCGATGCCGCGACCGTCCCGGGGCAAAGGGGTGTCTTCCTCACGCTGGAATTCAGACGACAGCCGGCTCAACCGCCACCATGCGACCACAAACAGGCCGAGCGCCATGCCGGCCAGGATCGCAAAGGCCGGCGCCGAAGCTTGTACCGGCGATCCACGCGCCGCCTGGTCGAACAGGATCTGCTGATACCAGCGTATCGGAAGCAATGCGCCCCAGGCCTTTGAGAAGCCGTTCATGGCGAGAACCGGCAAGCCGACGCCCGCATAGCCGAAGGCTGGCGACGAGATGACCGCGACGAGGCTCAAACCCAGGGTGAGATCACGCACCAGCAGTACAAGAACGGCTGCGAGCGATTGATAGGCGACGATGAACAGCATCGCCGCAACGACCATCATCAGCACGTTCCCGCGGTAAGGCAGCTCGAACCTCGCATGCAGGATCAGCGCCTCGATCCCCAGTAGTGCAAAGAACAGCAGGAATAGCGGCAACAACTTGCCGGCGAGTGCAATCAGCGGACTGCCGTCGGCGCAGTGCAGCCAGGCGCGCCGACTGCGGCGCGAGAATTCCGTTCCGATCGCATAGGCGGTCGCTATGCCGATAATGACATGCAATGTCGTCGGCATCACCGCGCGCAGCAGAAAGCCCGCGTAATTGAGCCCCGGGTTCGTCAGAACACATTGCTCGACGACCAGTGAGCCGCCGTCGACCGACGGCAGGCGAACATCGCACAGCGGCGACAGCTGTGACACGGCGTCGGAGATCGCGTCGCTCAAGCCCCTCGACGCAATGTTGCCCGGAGTAAAGTATTGGGCATTGTAGAAGGCAATGATCTGAGGTCGGCGGGCGGCCAGCAAATCCTCATCGAAACGTGGCGGAATATAGACCGCAGCGATCGCCCGCCCGGTACGGATCGCCCGGGTGGCGCTCTTCAGATCATTGGCTCGCTCGGCGACACGCAACCCCGGGGCCGCCGCGATTGACTGGATGAGTTTGGCCGAAACCTCCGACCGGTCGGCATCGACGACGACGATATCGAGGCTACGCACGACGGCACTGCTGACAGAACCGCGAAGGCAATCAACGGAACGACGATAACCAGCAAATAGCCGGCGCGGTCGCGCCGGAAGAACCGGATCTCGCGTAGCGCGACCAGCCCCAGCCCCGGGTGCGGCGGCGGTTTCATTGCGGGCGCTTCGTCCAATCGGTATAGACGCTTATCCCCGGCCGCAGCCGGTCGATCTCGTCCACCGGATAGGCACGGATCGCAAAGGTACGCCGATCAAAATCACCGGTCGCCCGCGTTGCCCGCCAGCCGGCATATTCGCCTTTTGCCGCGATCACGCGGACCTCGGCCGTGACCTCGCGGCTGCCGAGCGCCGGAATATTGACCGCAAACCGGTCACCGACCTTGAGCCCGGCGATCAGATCCTCGCGCAGCGAAAAGCCGAGCCAAGTCTCGCTGAGATCGACCAGCGACAGCAGGGGCAGCCCGGGAGTGACGACTTCGCCTTCCTCGACCGGGATCTAGTAGACTTGGGAGGCGATCGGCGCGGTTATCATCAGTTGATCGACCAGAGCCTTGATCGTGTCGACTTTTGCCGCGGCTTTGTCGACATTGGCCTCGGCGATCTGATGCTCCTCGGCGGTGAAGCCGCGCACCGCCTCATCATAGGCGAGCTTTGCCTGATCGAGCCGGCGCTGCGCCAAGGTCAGAGCATCGGTGTCTTCGTCGAGTTTGGACTGGGGCGCGAATTTGTCGGCGGCGAGCTGCTTGGTGCGGTTGTAAGTCTGTTGTGCAAGCGTGAGATCGGCGGTAGCGCGGTCGATTTCGGCCTTGCGCTGGGCGATTATTTCGGGACGCGTACCGACTTTGATAGGCTGCAGTTCCGCATCGGCCACCGTTTTCTCGGCTTCGGCTTGGCCCAACTCTGCAACCAGCTCAGGATTGTCGATGACGAGCAAGGTCGCACCCGCCGCAACGTTCTGCCCGCGAGCCACGGCGATCTTTGCCAGCCGGCCGGAGACGCGCGCGGCTATGTCGATACGGGTGCTTTCGGCCTCGCCCTGGACCAGCAAGGGCTCGGGGCGTACCAGGTACCAGATCGCCAGCCCGATAATGGCTAAAAAGACGACCGCGGTGATGATGGCGCGAGGATTGAGCAGCGGCCTGCGCCGCGCCGTGGCGGCGCTCGGTTCCGTCGTTGCCCGGTCGAGTTTGGAAGGTGGTGCGATGGAAGGGGGGGGCTTCGGTCATCGTCTTTGGCAGCTATGGTAGGAAGCCGAAGATAAGGAAGGAAGGCGAGTCATGTCCGAAAATCGCAGCATGACGCGACCGGTAGGAGCCGGCAGATTTTCCACTGCTGATCTTAAGCGTCGAACGGCCGATCGTGAAGCGCGAGACGCGGCTGAAGAATTGATCCAAATTCATGAGCAAGAGAAAAAGCAAAAGACGCTGACGGCGGCGCGGGAGGCAACTTCCCCGTGCCGAAAAGCTCGTACGCGGCTATCGGCGTCATTCGGCCATGCTCGATAACCGGCAGAGATTAATCGATGCTTGGCGGGATCGGATTCGAGACCCGAGCCTGACGGTCTTGCTGGTACTTGAGCTCTGTGCGGTCTTTCTCACAGCGCCGCTGGCCGCGAAGGGACTGCCGATAGCGCGGGCGGTCACTAGTACGCTCGTTCTTGCGGTCCTGGTGATCGTCGTGATGCTGTCGCCGAGATCGGGCGCCGTTATCTTGATCCTGCCCCGGTTGGCGGCCACCGCAACAAGCTTTCTGATGAGCGCGGAATGGTCGCCGGTTTCAACCACCGTGCTCCGCCGGGGCGGTGAAATTCTCGCCTTCTCCGCGCTGACCTGGGTGGTAGCGCACGCAGTCTATGCTCCTGGCCGTATCACGTTTCGCCGCCTTCAGGGTGCCGCCGTAATTTATCTGAACCTGGCGACAATCTTCGCCTCGGCCTATGGCCTGATCTGGGAGTTGAGCCCGGGCGCCTTCGTCAACCTCGTAACCCCTGCGGGCGATCCGCAGGAGGTCGCGACCATGCTGTATTTCAGCCTCACCACGCTGACTACGACGGGTTACGGGGACATCGTTGCGGTCGATCCATTTGCCCGCAGCCTGGCCAATCTGGAGTCGGTCCTCGGGCAATTCTTTCTCGCCATCACGATTACCCGCCTCGTGACGATGGAACTCGCAGACCGACACCGTTGACCTCGACGATGATGGAGACCACGCCCATCGCGGCTCGACATTCCTCCATCGCGCAGCGGCTGCTGCCCATCCTTAGCTGGCTTCCCGGCTATCGGCGCGATTGGTTGTTGCCGGACGTACTAGCGGGCCTCGCCGTCTGGGCGGTCATGGTACCGGAGAGCATGGCCTATGCCAGCATCCTCGGGGTGCCGCCGATCATGGGACTCTACACGATCGTCCCACCGTTGATTGCCTACGCGCTGCTCGGCACCTCGCGCCTGCTGGTTGTCGGCCCGGACACCGCGACTGGCCTGATCTCCGCGCTGACTGTGGGCGCCACCGCGGTACAGGGAACTGCGCAGTTCAATGCGCTGACCTCCACCCTCGCAATCTTGATCGGCGCCTTCTTCCTGCTCTTCGGCGCGCTGCGCATGGGCTGGGTGGCTGCCTTCATCCCGACGCCGGTCATGCGAGGGTTCATCGAAGGCCTCGTATGCGTCACCATCATCGGCCAGGTGCCGCATCTGTTGGGCGTCGCTGGCACGTCCGGCAACTTCTTCATTAAACTCTGGTTCGTATTGCGGCATCTATCGGACGCTTTGCTCGCCCCAGTGCTGACCGGCTTGCTCAGCCTCATGGCAATGCTGGTGCTGCGCCATCTGGCACCCCGTATACCTGCAGCCCTGGTGGTCGCGGTCGTGGCCACGATCCTCGTCGGCCTGCTCGGGGGTGAGGCCACCGGTGTAAGCGTGGTCGGCGACCTTCCGTCCGGCCTGCCTAATCTCGTGCTCCCCAACCTCGACCTTGCCCTATGGCGGGAGCTCGTGCCCGGCGCGCTCGCCATTGTGCTGGTCGGCTATGCCGAGGCGCTCGGCGGGGCAAAGGCCGCGGCGACTCAGACCGGCGGCGACGTCGATCCGAACCAGGAGCTCGTCGCACACGGGCTCGCCAATATTCTGAGCGGTCTGTTCGGCGGCTTCCTCGTCGTCGGCAGCCTGTCCAAGACCTCCGTCGCGATGGCTGCCGGCGCGCGTACCCAAATCGCCAATCTCGTCGCTGCTGTCTTTTGCTTCCTGACGCTGGTCTTATTGACGCCGTTGTTCCGGGGCATGCCCCACCCAGCGCTTGCTGCCATCGTCATCGCAGCCATGCTTCACTTATCCAAACCTGGCTATTTGCGCGACCTGCTCGCCCGCGACCGTCAGGAGTTTGCTGTTGCTGCGATCGTCGTTGCCGGAGAGCTGACGTTGGGCGTCCTGGAGGGCATCGCCCTCGGCGTGGCTCTGTCCCTGTTGATGTTGATCTATCGAACGAGCCATCCGCAAGGCGCGGCGCTGGGCCAGCTGCCGGGGGAGGAGGCCTATCGCGACATCCGACGCCACCCCGAGGCACTTACCTTCCCCGGGCTGCTGATTTGGCGCGTTGGCGGCGACCTGTTCTTTGCGAGCATCGGCCGCCTCGACGAGGCGTTGAAGGCTGCGCTTGCAGCGAACCGCCCGCCGGCGAAGCAGGTGCTGCTGGACGCGGATTCGGTGAACTTCATCGACACCAGCGCCTGCGACGCGCTACTGAACTTTATCAAAGAGTTGCAAAGCCAAGGCATCACCTTCGCCTTCGCTCGCGTGCGCGACGAAGTACGAGATCGACTTCGACTCGCAGGCATAGAGGCTGTAGTGGGCCCGGCCAACTTTTACGAGCGTGTGACTGACGGGGTGCGCGCCTGGCAACAGCAAGAAGGGGTCGGTGCCATGCCCGCGGGAGGGTGCTGAAGCTCCGCGGCAGGATACGCCGAAATTTGGCATGGACCGGAAGAGGTTGCAGAACCCATTTGACGCGGTGACGGCGGGCGATTTTCGCTGCACCGCAACAAACTCGTCCACCGGTCGGTTATTACTGATTTAGATCAAGGCGGCCGGGTCAGCTCTTGATCTTCCATTCTCCGGACGACGTGCAGCACCAGGTGAGGCGGTAGTCGCGGCTCGGTGGCCCTGCTGCGACAATGTGATGGCGCACCAGGTGGCACGCCATGCCACCCGAACGGAACACCCGGAGTATCGTCGAGGTGCCCGAGCTTTTCGTCTCCGGATTACTCCACGAGTCGGACTGTCCGACCTTACTCGGCTCGGTCCCATTCAGCCGCGCCACGCTATCGAAGACCATTCGGTTGTCTGAAGGCGCGAGACCCTGACCAAAATTTCCCGCGAACGGGATGACTTGGGCTTCCGCCGCCACGGACAGAAGAATGCATACCGCGAGTGGCGCCGACAAGCAGTGTGGTAACCGGGGTCGCATGCATCTCTCCTTCACTTCCTCGGCGCCACCGCCGCCGCCGATCCGGCTATGCGCGGTTCAACTCTGGAAGAATAGCGTTCAATACGGGTTTGGGCAGTTGGTCGTATCCGGCGCCTATGGCGGTCCACAAGGAGTTTGATAATAGGGCTGCGGGTAATAGGGGTAGTAGTAGGGCGCTGTCGCTGCGGCGCCAACAGCGGCCCCTAGGCAACACCTGCCGCGGCGGCGCCGTAGCCATAATAGGGATAGGCGCCACCATAAACGTTCGTATATGACCCGCGATAAACGTTCGTATTACCGACCGCGACGTTGCCGGCAGGCCCACGCACGGCAACATGCCCGCGGGGCCTGCAGCGGCGCCGCCACTCAGGAGAAGCTGTTGCCCCCCGACTTTATCAGCGCGGACGGCTTCGGCATTACCGAGGCAGCCCGTCGCTATTTGGCGCCGCTCATCATTGGCGAATCCTATCCGCCGTTTAAGAATGGCCTACCCGATTATGTGACGCTGCAGAACGTGGCGGTGCCGAAAAAGCTGGCTACGGAGTTCACCGTCTGAAAATAACAAGCCGCAATACGTTCTGCATTTCGATCACCGCGGGCTCGTTTGAGAAGGATGCTCGACCAGCCCGCTCTCGATTGCAGGGAGTAGCCTAAACCGACACCTCCAGCGTCGCGCCCGGCGCCAGTTTCCGTGTCGCAGCTCCGATCCGCATCTCCATCCCCTCACCCGCCATCAGCGTCGCCCGCACCGCGTTGCCAGCGATACGGATCGCCACTGAGCGGCCCCTCCAGCACACGCGGAATGACAGGCTGCGCCACTGGGGCGGGAGCCTTGGGTCGATGCCAAGCGTGTCTCCGTTCAGGTCGAGGCCGCCAAAGCCGAGTACCACCGCCTGCCACAGCGCGCCCAGCCCGGCAATACGCACGCCGCCGGCGCTGTTGGGGTCGAGGTCGAGGTCGGTGGCAGCGGTCGCGCGCAGGTAGCGCAGTGCCATCGGTGCATCGCCCAGGCGCGCCGCGACCAACGCGTGCATTCCGGTGCTGAGCGAACTGCCGTGCGAGCAGCGCGGCTCGTAATAGCGGAAATTCGTCTCTGCCATCGCGTCGGGGAATTCGTCGGGTAGCAGCGCAATCAGCGCCACGACGTCGGCCTGCTTCACGACCGCTGCGTCAGCTCGCGGCCGATTATAACGACAATGGGCGCCCTGCGGTCGGCGTAAGCCGCGAGTTCGAGCGGCTGCAGCGCATTAAAACCGGCGAACTGCTCACAGATACTGGCCGCAGGATCAAGGCCGGTCACGATGCACGCGATCGCGTCGCGCCAGTCCGCAAGCTCTTCGTCGCCGAGCGCCAGTTTTTCCCGCAACGCGGCTGCATGGTTGGGCCAGCGCTTACGCAACACGTCTATTGCCTCGAGCCCTCGGCTGATGTTCCAGCACGCCATCACATTAGTGAAGGCGTTGTCGTCCACGTCCTCATGGTATTCGTCCGGTCCGATCACGTGCCGGATGTGCCGCTTGCCATCCCCCTCCGCCGCGGCCCGGGACACCCAGAACCGGGTCGTCTCCAACAGAATCTCGGCGCCGGCGCGAAGGAAGAAATCGTCGTCGCCAGTGAAGCGCCAGTATTGCCACACCGCATAGGCTATGTCGGCACTGATGTGATGCTCCATCTTGCCGGTTAATATGTCCACCGGCTTGCCGTCGGACCCGACCACGCGCTCGGGCGTGGTCTCTTCGCCCGTGTCGGCTGATTCCCAGGCATAAAGCGCGCCTTTGAAGCCGAAATGCGCCGCCATTGCGCGCGCGCCGGGCAGCGTGTGGAAGCGGTACATCAGCAGCGCCCGCGCCGCCTCTGGCCAGACCGCCGTGTAGAAGGGCAGCAGGTAGATCTCGGTGTCCCAGAAGACATGGCGGAGATAGGCATCGCCGGTGAGGGCGCGCGCGCCTACCGACACGTGGTCGTCCTCGGTTGGCGGTGCTGGTCAGATGGTACACTGCGAAGCGCACCGCTCGCTGTATGATCTCGTCGCCGTCGATGACTACGTCGCTGGCGGCCCAGCGCGCACCCCAGGCGGCCTCGTGTTCGGCGAGCACGGCGCGCCAGCCCAGCGCACGGCTGCGCCCCAGCGCGGCGACGGCGTGCGGAGCCGGGTCGTCCTCCGGCGTGTCGGCGCGCGCCACCGCGACGAGGCGGTCGAATTCGGCCACCTGCCCCGCCAGCGCCAGGCCCAGCGCAGCGGGAACGGACGCTCGGGGGCGAGCAGATCGTCGCCGAGTAGCAACGTCGCGGCGCCAGTCATTACCACACCCTTGCCTGCACCCTCCAGATGCCAGGCGCCGAGGTCATGTTCCAGCCGCAGCGGCTCCATGCCGAGGCCTGCCATCGCGAAACTGGCCTCCAGCGTCAAATCGACGCCGGCGCGGTCTATCGAGAACCGCAGGAGCTGCAGGCCAGCCGCACGGTCTGCCAATGACAGGAGGCGCAGCTCATGCCCCTCGAAGGTGATGCCGGCGGGGGTGCGATGCGTCCAGGTCGACAGCAGCAAACCGCGGCGCAGATCGAGCTTGCGGATACCGACGCGCACTTCGCCCTCGCGGCCCAGTAGCGATTTTCCGTCCAGCAGGATGCGGACGCGTGACCAGTCGGCGACCGGCACCAGCGCGGGCACCGGCGGCTCAATGTTGGGTACATCAAAGAGGCCGGCGACGTAGCAGCGCGGCCAGGATGCCCATCTGCTATATCCCAGCCAGCCTACCCAGGTCGGACCCCGGCTGACCGAGCGAGCCGCGCGCATGCCCAGAAATCCGTTGCCGAACGCGAAGCGGGATTCAACGGCGCTCTCGGTCAGCACGCTGTAACCTTCGTGGTTGAGGACCCAGTCGGGGTCCTGCGTCGGTTGCAGTGCCTCAAGCATCAGGCTGTTCCTCCCAAGGCGGTGTGGGGCGTTGGTCAGGCAACCAGTTCGCCCAGATCATTCACCGCCAGATGCGCGCCATGGCGCCGAAGCTCCTCGGCATCCCCTTGCGGGCGACGCCGATTACGAGGCCAAAGCCCCCGCAGACCCGGCCTCCACTCCCGAAAGTGCGTCCTCGATGACGCCCGCCCGCCCGGGCTCAGCCCCGAGTAGCTTTGCTCCCATCAGAAATGTATCCGGAGCGGGTTTCCCGGCCAAGTGCCGCACATGAATCATGTTGCCATCGACTTGTGCGTCGAAGGCGCCATCCAATTTGGCGGCCTTTAAAACAACCGTGCAGTTCTGGCTCGAAGTGACGACGGCGAGGCTTGAACCCCTGATGGCGGAGCTGGTGGATGAGTTCAACGCTTCCCTCGTAAGGCTCGACTCCCTTATCTTCGATGATCTTGTTGACCAGGTCGTTCTTGCGGTTCCCGAGGCCATCCACTGTTTCGGCCTGCGGGGGGTCGTCGGGGGTTCCCTCGGGGAGATGGATATTGCGTGATGTCAGAAAGTCGCGAACGCCGTCGTAGCGGGGCTTTCCGTCTACATAGAGCCGGTAATCCGTGGCGATGTCGAAGGGGCGGAACGCTTCGCCTCTCCGGGTTGCACGCTTTGAAGGTACTCGTCAAACATCTGTTTCCAACACGCCGCGTGAATGCTGGCGGTGTCGGTGATTACACCGTCGAGGTCGAGCAGGACGGCGTCGTACTGGTCACGCGTGATCGCATATTTGCTTTTGGGCTGCCGCGGTCGCGCTCCATTTGTTTCGCTCACAGTGTCGTCCTCCCTGTCTCTACTGTTCGCCGCTAATCAAGGAGAGGCCCGTTCCAGACCCTCACGGCGGGTGTGTCCCGGTAATAGCTGAGTACGCACAGCGTGCCCGTATCCAATAGGAAGTGCTGCCCGGCGCTCGCGGGCAGCCCGATCCAACGCGCGACGAGCGCACGCAGTACATGACCGTGCGCGAACATCGCCACGTCGCCGGAAGTGGCGCGCGCCCGGGCGATGACCCGATCCGTCCGGATACCCACCTGCTCGGGTGTCTCACCGCCCGGACAGCCGTCGCGAAAAACCAGCCAACCCGGCCGGGTCTCGTGGATCTGTGCCGAGGTCAGCCCCTCGTATTCACCGTAATTCCATTCGGACAGATCGGCATCGATGACGGCTGAAGCGCCCAGACCCGCCAATTCGCAGGTTTCGCGCGCGCGTTGCATCGGGCTGCAGAGGACGAGCGCAAACGGCTCCTTGGCGAGCATCGGTCGCAGCCGCTCGGCGAGGCGGCGACCATTTTCGGTCAAGGGGATGTCAGTCGTCCCCGTGTGCTGTCCGCTCAGGCTCCACGCCGTCTCGCCGTGCCTGATCGTGAAGACATTCACCTTCAGCTCCTTGAGGGTCACACGTTGTCGGCCTCGGTTGATCGGACCCCTGCGGATGCGGCCTCCTGTCCCCATCGCCAGCCAGTGATCTCAGGCATGTCATCGCCGTACCGGGCAATATATTCCTTGTGGTCGATGAGCTTGTCGCGGATCGCCTGCTTCGCGTAGGCGGCCCGCGCCCCGAGCTTTGGTACGCGGTCGATGACGTCGCTGACCAGGTGGAAGCGATCGAGGTCGTTCAATACACACATATCGAAGGGCGTCGTAGTAGTGCCCTCTTCCTTGTAGCCGCGCACGTGAATGTTGTGGTGGCCGGTTCGCCGGTAGGTCAGCCGGTGAATGAGCGACGGGTAACCGTGGAAGGCAAAAATGATCGGCTTGTCCGTCGTGAATAATGCGTCGAAATCGTGGTCCGAGAGGCCGTGCGGGTGCTCGCTCGGCGGCTGCAAAGCCATCAGGTCCACTACATTGATAACGCGAACCTTTAGCTC
>Ga0306926_10002725_pt1 | contig 18019 bp, 15 predicted proteins | sample flu12Cox44000178_FD_203759 | JGI IMG/M metagenome (GOLD analysis project Ga0306926, IMG submission 203759) | Lab enrichment of tropical soil microbial communities from Luquillo Experimental Forest, Puerto Rico - flux8day.12C.oxic.44.000.178 (v2)... | ecosystem: Environmental > Terrestrial >... | reverse complement strand
AGGCCTCGATGCTAAACCGCTCCCGCTCGCTCACCTTCTCCCGAAGCCTGTACGCCTTGCGCGCGTGCTCCCCCGCCAGTCCCACTTCACTGAGGTTGTAGTAGCCGTACGCCAGCCCGAGGTAGGCCGCAGCAAAATTCGGGTCGAGTTCTACCGCCCGTTTGTAGAAGGGTCGCGCAGCCGTTTCGCCTTTCGCAAAGCGCGTCCTTTGTCCCAAGCTGAAGGCCTTCAGCGCTTCGAGCGACGGGGTGGTTTCATCGGCGAGCGGCGTGGAGTAGTCCTGCACCGTGCTGAGAGATTCTCCCAGCTTGCTTCGCAGGCGGACTGCCCCAGCGTCTAGTGCCTTGAGCACCCCTTCCTTCCCCGCAGCCTGCTCCTGCGCTTCCGCCAGCACATCTCCGCTCTGACAGTTCACCGCTTTCAACCCAATCACGTACTGGCTGCCCAGCCCCGCAATCGAGCCCGTAAGCATGGCTTTGCTGCCCGTCCGTTGGCAGACTTCGCGCGTCAATTCTGGAGTCAATCGGTCTCCCGCTGGACGCCCCATCATTTTCAAGGTCTGATTCACCTTGCTCTCGGAAATCATGGAGAGAAACGGGGATTGCTCCAGTTGCACGGAAAGTCCTTGCCGCAGCGCGTCGTCGAACACCGCATCCCCGGTCTTGTTCTCGAAATCCGAGAGAACAAGCGTGTCCTTGTTGGTGAGGGTACGTGCATGGCCGGCGAAATAGAGCCAACCCCCTAGCGCCCCACCGACAGCCACCACCGCAGCGCCAGCGATTGCCACCCATTTGAAGCGATGAGGCCGAGCTGCAACGACGGGAGCGGAAGGAATCTGTGCGGAGGACTGTGCAACGGCAGAAGCTGCTGGAACGGAGCCCGTCGCCGATGGCGCAGCGGGCTGCGAGCCGCTCTGCCGTGCCACTGCCACGGAATCGGAACTTGCCGCTGCGACGCGACCTGTCTCCGTGTCGCGCTTCAGACGCTGTAATTCCGCACGCATCTCTGAGGCGTGCTGATAGCGCAGGTTGCGGTCTTTCTCCAATGCTCGGTTGATGATGTCTTCGAGTTTGGTCGGAAGTTCGGGATTTAACCGCACGGGCGCCACCGGAGCACGATTCAGTAGGGCCTCAAAAATCGTCGCTGGACTCTCACCTCGGAAGGGGAGTTGCCCTGTCGCCATTTCGTACAAGACTGCTCCGAAGGAGAACAGGTCGCTGCGGGCGTCCAGTTCCTTGGCCCGAGCCTGCTCAGGAGACATATAAGCCACCGTTCCCAGGGTGCTGCCGGGACTAGTCAGATGCACCGGCTCGGCGTCTTGCGTGGCCAGAGTCTCTGCATTGATAGGCGCCTCTTTTACTGCGTTCACCTTAGCCAGCCCAAAATCCAGAATCTTGGCGTGGCCGCGCTTGGTCACGAAGATATTCGCCGGCTTGATGTCGCGGTGGACTATGCCCTCGGTATGTGCGGCGTCCAATCCATCAGCCACGTCAATTGCGATGGTGAGGAGTTGTTCAAGTTCCATCGGCCGGCCAGCACTGGTGTGCTTGAGAGTCTTTCCATCCATAAATTCCATGGCAATGAAGGCGTGGCCATCCTGCACACCGATATCGTAGATGGTGCAAATGTTGGGGTGATTTAAGGCAGAGGCCGCCTTAGCTTCGCGCTTAAAGCGCTCGAGTGATTGCGCATCATGCGCCAAGTCTGTTGGTAGAAATTTAAGGGCGACGGCGCGGTCGAGCCGGGTATCCTGAGCTTTGTAGACAACACCCATTCCACCACCACCGAGCTTTTCCAGGATGCGGTAGTGCGAAATGGTTTGGCCAATCATGGTTGGAAAACTCTCTTTGCGATGGATGTTAGGCCGCGCCAAAAGGCAAGTCAACGAGAGGGAATACTGGGATGGCTAGCAGTCAATTGGGAAGGAAATGTGCCTGGGCTCGAATCGTCTGAATGTGCCGAATTCGAGTTGTAAGCACCGTGTTCCCGAACTCCAGGCGAAGCCCACGAGCTGCAACGACGTCACGCTTTATTGCCGTACCGCCCCAAGTACACCCGTTGATTGTCACTCGCTGTGGGGATTCGCCAATGCGGTCGAACCAGCCTCCCCAGACCCAGTAGGAGCAATCGTTGAGCACCCAGATTGTGTAAATCGAATTTTGGGTGGCTACCAGGACACGGTCGCCCCTTCTGAGGTCACGTTTTTTGACTTGTTCAACGGAATTCGCGTGCTCGGCTATCGCTTTTAAACTGTATCCGATGTAGAACAATGCAACCCTCCGGAGAAAACTTACCTGGCTTCTCCTATGAAAATACCCAGTGGTCGCGTCTCATGTCATTGGCGCGATATAGTCGGGCCAATCATGGCTGGGGCTGCTGAACGTTAGGACGCGCTAAAGGGCAAGTCAGTTGTGTGCCTATTTCACTGTTTCAAAAACTTTTGCGATGCGAATGTGGTGGTAGAATCTGCGCCATTGTACCGGAAGTTGCGCGGGCTGTAGCCCCGCCCATTTCTTATGGTGTCGCTTTTCACATGCGTTCTGGTCGTAGCCGTCGGTTATTTTCTCTGGCATCTCTATAGAAAATCATCGAGTCGCCGTTACGGATGGCAGCTTCTGTGGCGTTTGGCCTGCCTGATTGGTGCAACACGCATTGGCGCACTATGGCTTGGCGCGGCGACGAACAGTAGTCCCGGTTGGGTACAGATTCCCGGATACTTTCTTCAGTTGGTAGGATTGCCGGAAATTTACCTCGTACGGAGCATCCGTCACACTCCGCTGAAGTGGGCATCGGCGGCAAGCGTGTTGTTGCTGGTTAGCAGTTTCATTTGGGCCGCATCATTCGTTTGGGTGGCAAACCGCTTCCCATTGTGCGCAAAGGGTGGGAAGCGATGAAGTGCGGGCCGTGCTGTGTGGTCTGATTTAAGACATATGATTATTAATCAAGTCGGTAATGTCCCACTGCATTCTCCTTCCTGTGCCGGTGCCAACAATTCGGAACTCGAGTTGCGATTTAATAGCGATATCTCGGCGGTTCTCGTTCGTCAGATTTGCGCATAATAAGCGATATGGTGACGGATGCTCCTCCTCGGAAGAAGGACAACCGCAAAGCCTTTTTCGCCAGTGACCAACTGCAGTCATTGCTGCTTCCGCTGGACTCGAAGTTGCCTGCTCTTGCGAGAACCATCGAAACTGCTGTAAAGAGCGAGGCGACCGCGGACGTGCGGCGGGCGTGCGATGAATTTCTGAAAGCCGCTTCTGATTTCTACCGAGTGCCAGCGTGCAGCGTACGTGTGCTGGCTGCCAGGCCGCTACGGGTGCGGGAATATTCCACAACAGAACTTTTCGGTGATTACGGCCCCGATGCAAAGATGATTCGAGTCTGGATGCGGACTGCCGTTAGAAAAGACGTTACGTCGTTTGGTACCTTCTTAAGTACGTTATGCCACGAGTTTTGTCATCATCTGGATTTTCATCAGTTCGGCAATTCGTGGCATACGCGCGGTTTCTATCACCGTGTCGCCGTTCTCTACCATCACTCGAAAGGCACTCCTGTAAAGAAACTGGTCTGGATTCCCATGCCTCGCGAACGTTGGCGAATCGATTGGCAGCGCACGAGAGCCACCTCGCGCGATTAGTGGGGAAGAACTGGGTTAGTGCCCGCAAAGAACGCCCGCCTAGGTGCTGTCTAAACGGGTTCTCCGCTGTTTTGAAGGGAGCATCCGGTGAGCGAGTGTCATAAAAACGTCATGGTTCTATGCTCAAAAAAAGTCAAAACGGGTCAGAACGAATCAAAGACGTCGACTTCGTAAGAGGTTGACAGGACAGATATAATCAGAAACTTTCAAAACCAATCCAAACAGAAATCTAAATTATGAGTCCGATCCTTAACCAGCTGACCTACGGGCCCCACGTTTGAAACCTCGCGATCTTATACTATTTGTGGGAAATTCGCTGATCAGAACTGCACTAAAGGCAAGGCGAACCGCTGAGAACGGTGGTACTACCGTTCCATTGCGTGCCCCGGGCAGGGATACGAAAATTAGAATAGCTGGGAGAAATGCTCATATCCCTACTCATTCTCGTAGTCTCATTGGCGGCGCTGATTCAGTTTGCAGCGTTTACGTGGAGGGCTGCGTTCTTGACGATAGCCACCGCCGATCTTCCTGGGGGCCATACTAAGCACTTTGTTGTGAATGACTTCGAGGAAGTTTCCGCTTACGAGAAGCTATGCCCTGAGCTTGGGGTTCGCGTCCGCACGCGATTTGGCTCCGTGAGCGCGTATAACTCATTGCTCCATTTCACCATGTCGATTGGCGATTCGATTTTTCCTTCGGCCTCCGGCTGGGCGCAACGCGAGATGGCACTTTGCGCGCGATATGCGACGGTGACTTTGGCGCGGCGTTTGCAACGAAATCAGGTCGTGGCCGCTGAACTTTCTTCCTTTTAGTCACTTCTCTTCTATCGCCTTTTCCACGAAGTCCGACACGCTGAGAGAACAATCAGTCCGGTTGCACCGTAGGACTAAAAACAAAATGGCGAAGCCCGATGAACCGCGCTCCGCCATTTCGTAAAATATTCGTTAGGCTGTGGCTGACTTTTGCCCATGTATGAAGGCAAGCAGTTCGGCATTGATCTCGTCCTTGAGCGTGGAACACATTCCGTGTGGAGCGCCCGGGTAGATTTTGAGGATGGCTCCCTTAACAATCCTGGACGAAAGCAGGGCCGAAGCACCGATCGGTACGATCTGGTCGTCGTCACCGTGGAGAATCAGCGTTGGGACGTCGAACTTCTTGAGATCCTCAGTGAAATCGGTTTCGGAGAAGGCTTTGATGGTGTCGTAACAGGCTTTAATTCCGGCGATCATGCCCTGGAGCCAGAAAGAATCGCGCAAGCCTTGCGAGACTTTGCTGCCGGGACGGTTGGCGCCGTAGAATGGGGCGCTCAGATCTTTCCAGAATTGCGAACGATCTTTCTGAACGTTGGCACGGATTTCGTCGAAGACTTCTATAGGCAGACCGGCGGGATTATTGGGGGTCTTGAGCATGAGAGGCGGAACTGCGCCGATGAGGACGGCTTTCGCAACGCGCTTGGTACCGTGGCGCCCGATATAGCGAGCGACTTCGCCGCCACCCGTAGAATGTCCGACGTGTATGGCATCCTTCAGATCCAGCTTCTCAACGAGCTGCGCGAGATCGTCCGCAAAGGTGTTCATGTCGTTGCCTTCCCATGGCTGGCTTGAGCGGCCATTGCCCCGGCGGTCATGCGCGATGCAACGGTAGCCACGCGCGCTGAGGAAAAGCATCTGATCTTCGAAAGCGTCTGAATCGAGAGGCCAGCCGTGACTGAAAACGATCGGCTGCCCTTTGCCCCAATCTTTGTAATAAATCTCGGTGCCGTCTTTTGTCGTGAATGTAGGCATGCATTCTCTCCTTCGAATCGAGTTACAACCCGAGTCTGATCCCTCTCCCCTTGGCAGCGTACACTTCGCTCGCTCCGATAACAATGAGGTAGGCATTCAGACTAAGCGCGGCAAAAGTTGCAGTGCCTTGAAGACTCTGACGGAAACACGCGCCGCATGGGGTAACGCAATCGCGTAGCTTTCTTTTTGAGGCCGCGTTTTGACAGCTCGAATGCTGCGCGGAGTCTTCGCCACCGCTAGCGCGTCTCCTTCTGCTTCGCCAAATTTGCGAAATTCACTTGCCGGCCCGCGTGAGAAAATTGCGGTGTACACTGACGAGCCTGGGTCGACGATAGACTGCCCGCAGGCGGGACCACGAGACAATCCATGCCCATGTCAGCGAATGAAATCGAAAACTTTGCGCGAGAACTTATGTCTGCATATGAGACGGGCCAGATGGTGAATGTGCCGCCCTCCGAGCGTCCTGGTTTCGATCTCGATGCGGCGTACAAGGTTGAGGGAATGCTCAAGAAATTCCGTGAAGCCGCTGGGCGCAGATCAGTGGGCCAAAAAATTGGATATGCGAATAAAGCGATGTGGCGGATTCTCAAACTTGAAACGCTGGTTTGGGCACACATGTACGACGACACGGTACATTATAGTGATCGCAATTCCGCAACCCTCTCCATCGCGCATCCGCGTTCATTAAAGATCGAACCCGAAATTGTTTTCTGTTTAAGAGAGCGAGCAAACGCGGAAGGCGCGCCGGATGCCACTCCCGCGCTGATGCGCACGGAATGGCTGGCGATCGGATTCGAAATCATCGATTGTCCCTTTCCCGATTGGAAATTTCAGCCGAGCGATTTTGTCGCGTCGTTCGGACTTCATGCAGCTCTGGTGATAGGCGAGAAGATACCTGTGCGGCCGGAGGCCATTCCCACGCTCGTGGACGAACTTTCGAGCTTTAAAGTTCAAATGTCGAGGAATGGCGCTTTTGTGGAAGAAGGCTCTGGACGGAACGCCTTAAAGAATCCCGCTTTATGCCTCGCGGAACTCAGCAAGGCTATTGCACGACGTTTCCCGGAAAATCCTTTGAGCCCCGGGGAAATCGTGAGCTCCGGAACTCTGACAGCCGGACACGCCACGGGCACGGGCGACGAATGGACCGTGGACGTCGAAGGGATCAGCTTGCCTTCGCTCAGACTTCGCCTGGCTTAGCTTTCGCACGCACGCGCGACAAGGGCAGGGATCATAAATAATTTCGAATACGCCCTTGACAAGGCTACAACGGCGTCTTATAAACTGGTCTGGTTATCGGACCAGTTGACGAGTGCCGACTCCCGCCAAATTCGACTTCGAGGTTATCCGCAAAGGCAAGGTCTACGAGGAAGTCGCCAAGCAAATCGAACGCCTGATTCTAAAGAAACTGAAGCCGGGCGACAAGCTGCCGTCCGAGCGCGAGCTGGCCGAAATGCTGCAGGTGAGCCGCAGTTCGATTCGAGACGCGATTCGCGGACTCGAACTGGTGGGCATGGTGGAACCGCGGCAGGGGGCAGGGACAATTGTCCGCGAACTCGCCACCGATTCATTAACCAATCCATTCGCTGATGCCCTCGAGCGCCGGCAGAAGTCAGTGGGCGAACTCCTGGATTTCCGCAAGATGCTCGAGCCGCCGCTGGCTGCACGGGCCGCCATGCACGCTTCTGCCGACGAGATTTCCGAAATGGAAGAGATTTTGCAACGGCAGGAGGACAAGCAGGAGCAGGGAGAAGTGACGATCGCCGAGGATGCCGAGTTTCATTACAGCGTCGCTCTCGCTTCCGGAAATAGCGTGGTGCTCAAGGTAATCGACATTTTGATGGAGCTTTTACGCGAGACCCGTGAGCGCTCGTTGCAGGTAAGAGGCCGCTCGCAGAAGTCCCTCGCCGGCCACCGGCGGATTCTGGCTGCGATCAAGCGTCGCGATGCGGAAGCAGCGAAGGCAGCCATGCGGCGGCACATTGAAGACGTGGAAGAGATTGTAATGAACAAGTTTTGAGAGAGCTTGGGTCCAGCCAAGAGTCGCGTATGGCGGAAATCAATCAATCATCCTCCGGAGCAAGTCTAACCTTGAGAGTTGCGGAGGCGCGTGTCGAAGACGTGGGCCACGCCATTGCACGTCTGGCGCCAGCCGACCTGCAACGCATTGGCGGTCGTGCGGGCGGCGTGTTGAAAATCACGGGCGGGATGACTGGAGTGGGGCGCGCTGAACTCTCCGACGACGGCTTCGAAGGCATGATTCAAATCGACGGAACATGCCGCAGCAACTGTGGCGTTGGGTTGCAGGAGCGAGTGACCGTTTCACTGATTGAGCACGAACAGGCCGTCGCCGTTCGCTTGTCGCCATTGTGGGTGGGTGCTACGCCCGCGATCATTGCGCCGGAGCGGATGCTGGAAGATCTGCTGGATGTTCCGGTTATCGCCGGCTGCGTTGTGAGAGTACCTACCTTCGCCAAGGCCGTAAATTTCCAGGTCGTTCGTACGATTCCCTCCGGGCCAGTGGTTATCGGGAAGCGCACGGACATTCGCGTGGTCGAAGGCGAGCAGACGGCAGCACGAGCCCCGGCTGTCTCCTACGAAGATATCGGTGGGCTCGAGCGCGAAGTAGCGCGCGTGCGCGAAATCGTGGAACTCCCCCTGAAGCACTCGCGCATTTTCGAGCGGTTGGGAATTTTAGCGCCCAAGGGTGTGCTGCTATATGGTCCCCCCGGCACCGGAAAGACTTTGCTGGCGCGGGCGGTGGCTGCTGAAAGCCGCGTTCACTTCATTCATCTCAATGGACCAGAGATCATGCGCAAGTTTTACGGGGAGAGCGAGGCGAAGCTCCGCGAGGTTTTTGAGGAAGCGGCCCGTCATGCGCCGGCCATCCTATTTATTGACGAGATAGACGCGGTAGCCCCCAAGCGCACGGAAGTGGTGGGAGAAGTAGAAAAGCGCGTGGTGGCGCATCTCCTTAGCCTCATGGATGGTTTCGTCGCCCGTGGGCAGGTCATCGTGATCGGCGCCACGAATATTCCCGAAGTTCTTGACCCGGCGCTGCGTCGCCCTGGCCGTTTCGATCGTGAAATCGAAATCGGCGTTCCCAATACCCAGGCGCGGCTGCAGATTTTGAGGATTCACACGCGCGCGATGCCGCTCGCGCCTGACGTCGACCTGCAGGAAATTGCGGAACATTCCCACGGGTTCGTCGGGGCTGATCTAGAGGCCCTCGGGCAGGAAGTCGGAATGATTGCCTTGCGCCGCTTCCTCTCCGCATGCTCGCTGGATATCGACGGCGCCGCATCCGCGGAGCTGGGGACCTTGTTGGTTACGCGTGACGATTTTCTTACCGGTTTGAAAGAGGTGGAACCCAGCGCCACCCGCGAATTCTTCATTGAGAAAAGCAGATCTAGCTTTGCTTCGCTGGGCGGACTGCACGATGTGAAGAAGTTGCTCGATGCGGTCATCGAGCATTCTCACATGCGAGATGAAATCTATGAGCAGGTTGGACTTGCGCCGCCGCGAGGCATCCTGCTGGCGGGACCTTCCGGCACCGGGAAGACAGCCATGGCGCGGGCGCTTTCGGGCGAAAAGCAGTTTCCACTTATCGCCATAGACGGTCCGCAGTTGTATTCGAAGTGGCTGGGAGAATCGGAGAGAGCACTGCGAGAAGTTTTCAAGAAGGCGCGGCGGGCAGCTCCGTGCATTTTGTTTTTCGACACGATTGATGCGGTGGCACCTAAATTTGGAGCCGAGCAGTTTGGCAGCGACGTGTATCAACGAATTCTTAGCCAACTCCTGCCGGAAATCGATAATTTGCGCGACGTAAAGGGCGTGGTTCTGGTGGCGGCTACGAATCGGCCTGAGCGTATCGAACCGGCGCTTTTGCGGAGCGGGCGCTTCGATTATGTCGTCCCGTTTGCGAAACCTGACGCCGCGGAACGCATGGACATCATGAGGATCTGTTGCCAGAGCGTGCCGGTAGCGTCCGACGTTGACTATGAAGAGTTCGCGAGCCTGACGGAAGGCCTTACCGGCGCGGATATTGAAAGCCTCTGCAAGAAAGCCACGCTGCTGGCAATAGCGGAATTCCAGAATCGCAGTCGCGTGGCGCCTTTCATTGTGTTGCGGAACGATTTTCTGTCCGTGCTTGAAACCGACCGCGGCGGTCCGAAGGCTTTCATCGGCGACAAAGCAGGAAGCGGCGGGCATTCGCGTTCGGAAATTTCGTTGAAATAAAGAGTCAATAAATTAGGCGAGGGTTGAACACATGAGCTATACCGAACTCACCGTTTGGACGCGCGGAATCATTATGGATAAAGAAGGGCGCGACATCGTCAACTCCATCTCCGCTTCAGCCCGGCTCGAGGGCAAGTATTCGCAGGCGATGGAAAACTATGTGGACAATCCCGATCGCACCAACGCGCCGACGCGCAAATACTGCCGCGTTAGCGACAATGTGATCGAGAACGAGCTCACCTATGAAAATGAGCAGCCCAACATCGTCGTGCTCGTGGAAGGGACGATGGTGAAGGGATGGGATTATATGCGCGGGATGCCGCCCGGCGGAACGCTGGTGATCAACACGCAATATACGCCGGAGTACATGATCCGCTTCGTCCCAGGCCCAGAGCGGATGGCTCAACTCGTATGTGTGGACGCCGCTAAACTGGCTGACCATAAGTGGCTTTATTACCGGTTGGGCGAACTTGGTCTCGATCGCCTTTCAACGGAAGGCGCGGCCGAGCGCAACAAATCGGTGGCGCCGGATATCGCCGCTCCGCTGATTGCAGCTGTGGTCAAAACGACAGGAATCGTCAAAATGGCTACGATCGAGCCGATGATGGCGAACAAGCACGCGTTTAATTTGGCACTCCAAGAACTACATATCATGCCGCTGAATCCTGTGGCGGCATAGGACAGGACACATGTCGACTAAGGGCACAAGGATTCCCGAGCGTCTCCAAATACCATTTGCAGGCATTACCCCTGCGCCTTTGCAGGAAAAGGGCCAGGATCTATTTCCGACCGGCAACTGGCGCGCAATACGGCCTGTGTATCGGGACAAGTTGCCGCCCTGCAACAATGCTTGCGGAACCAACGAAAAAATCCAGGGCTATCTGGACCTGGTGAAGCGGGGCAAGTATCTGGACGCGTACGCATTGATCAAGGAAGACATGCCGTTTCCGTCGGTGACGGGCCGCGTCTGCTACCACCCGTGTGAGCAGGCCTGCAACCGTGGGAAATACGACGAGGCCATTTCGATTCGCGCCGTTGAGCGATTTCTGGGCGATCTAGGGCAGGCACTGAAGCGCGACGTGGTAAAAGCCGGTACACCCAACGGAAAGAAGGTCGCGGTAGTCGGTTCGGGCCCGGCCGGGCACAGCGCCGCGTACCAATTGGCGCGTCTCGGTTATAAGGTAACGATCTTCGAGAAATCTCCAAAAGCAGGCGGGCTGAATCGCGGTGGAATTCCGGATTGGGTCCTTCCACAGGATGTGCTGGATCGCGAAGTCGAACGCTTGGTCGAACTCGGAATCACGATCAAGACGAACACGGAAGTCGGCAAGGACGTCAGTTGGGACGATTTGAAAAAGAATTTCGACGCCTGCGTGCTGGCTGTAGGCCTGATCAAACCTAACAGCGTGCGGGCCGAGGGCGAGAATAAAGACGGGGTTCTATACGGACTTCCATTCTTGCGCGATATCGGCATGGGTACGTCGAAGGTGAAGCTTGGTGCTCGGGTGGCCGTAATCGGAGGAGGAAATACTGCCATTGACTGCGCGCGCGAAGCGTTGCGGCAGGGCGCCGTTGAAGTAACCATGATCACGGTGGAGGCGCATCCCCAGGAAATGCCGGCCGTCCCGGAAGATCTGCACGACATGCTCGAAGAAGGCGTAGAGCTGATGCACGGGCGGGCGATGACCGCGGTCCATGGCAATGGCAAGGTGGAAGCGCTTCAATTGCATCCTGCGCGATTCTCGGGCGCCATCAATGCGTCTCCAATCAACATCGATCGCGAGGCCCCTGCTGAGCGGTTCACGGTGGATAATGTGATCATCGCGGTGGGCCAGCGTGCGTCACTCGATTGGTTGCCGGCTGAATTCAAGAATGAACGCGGAACCATCAAGATGGACCGCTTCGGTCGGCTCGGTGATACGAACTTCTTTGCAGCAGGCGACATCGCGCAAGTAGGTTCTGGTCAGCAGTTGATGGTCGTGAATGCGGTTGGCGACGGGAAACGAGTGGCCTTCAATCTGGACAAGGTGCTGCGCGGAGTAGCGCTCGAGCCGCGGCAGATTCCGGTCGACGTGATTTTCGATCTGAATCGCATGAATATGACTTATTTCCCGCACTTCCCGCGCGTCCAGCAGACATTGCTGCCGCCGGCGAGTCGCAAGAAAACACAGGACGAGGTGATCCAGGCGTTTTCGGAAGAGCAGGCGGTGGAAGAAGCCAGCCGCTGTTTTAGCTGCGGCACTTGCAACGCCTGCGACAACTGTTATCTCGTATGTCCCGAGCCCTGCATCGTGCGTGGCGAGCGTTCGAATGGCTTGTACAAGATTCTGGTGGATTACTGCAAAGGCTGCCGCGTGTGTATCGAAGAGTGCCCCACGGGCTGTCTGGAAGGCGTCCCCGAACTTGACTTCGATACGGGCGTCGTCCGAATGGACAGTGCATTCGCCATCTCGCCGGGATTGCATGGACGGCAGGCGGAAGAGTTGAGGCACCTCGGAGACCGAGCTGCGAAGAGCATTTAGGATACGCATGAAGTTGGGCAGAATAAACACGGCGGAGTGAACTATGCCAACTGTAACGGAGACAAAAAAGAAGACGGTCCGCATGAACGGCTGCGTCGCATCTGCGCAAGCCGCCAAGTATGCCGATGTCGATGTGATTGCGGCCTATCCGATCCGGCCTTATACGGCAACGATGATGGCGCTGGCGCAGATGGTGGCCAATGGAGAACTCGACGCCGAATACATCGTGGCCGATAGCGAGCACTCGCAGCTGAGTATCGCGCACGGCGCGGCATCGAGCGGAGCGCGTGTTTTTACCGGTAGCTCGGGGGTAGGCGTGCAATTCGCTTACGAACTTTATTCGCCGATTTCGGGCAGTCGCATGCCGGTGCAGATGATGATTGCTGACCGTACCCTCGATCCTCCGGGTGATTTCGGCTCCGAGCACACTGACGCACTCTCCACACGCGATATGGGATGGCTCATGGGCTGGGCGTGCGACGCTCAGGAAGCGTTCGACAATCACTTGATGGCTTATCGTATCGGCGAAGACCGGCGGGTGTTGCTGCCCCAGATGGTGTGCCAGGACGGTTTCTTCGTGTCGCACATCACAACGGATGTTGAACTCCCAGACCCGGGTCAGGTTAAAGAATTCCTGCCACCCTACAAGCATCCCTATCCGCTCGATCCGCGCCATCCCGTGTCGCATGGCCCTCAGATCATGCCGGAGCAAGGGCCGCCGCTCCAGCTGGAGCGCGCCCGCGCGATGGAAGAATCCATGGCTGTGATTGAAGAGGTTCACGACGAATTCGCGAAGATCTTTGGCCGCCGCTACGATCCCTGGGTTGAGGAATTCATGACGGACGGCGCTGAAGTCGTGTTTTTCCTGCAAGGCGGTCACGGGGTAACAGCGCGTTTTGCGATTCAGCATATGCGCGATCAGGGCTTGAAAGTCGGAATGGTTCGGCTGCGTACCATCCGGCCGTATCCGACCGATCGGGTCAATGAAGTTCTCAGCAAATTCAAAGTGGTGGGTGTGATTGAAACGAATTTGGGGCTCGGCAGCGTGAGCAGCGGCGGTGTTCTTTATGCCGAGGTTTGCGCGGCGCTTTACGAAAGTCCCAAACGCCCGCTGGTTCTCTCGTTCATGGCTGGAATGGGCGGCGAGGCCATTGTCCTTAAAGAATTCTACTGGATGGCGAAGAAAATGACGGAAGCTCAGAAAAGCGGAAAGATCGAAAAGCGGACGCATTGGGTTGGATTCGAGGAGTAGCCGTAAGAACGAGCGCTAATAGAATTCCTGCAGAGCCGGACTCTGCGATTGGGAGGAGTGGTTATGCCAACGATTGAAGTTCAAAGGCAAGTGCTGCCGATTCTTGGAAGCCCGAATCAAGGGGCGCGCTTCTTTAACCCCGAATTGCCATCCAGCGAGCCATTCGTCCCCGGGCACCGCACGTGCGCCGGCTGCGGTCCTTCCATCCAGTACCGTATGACGAGCAAGGCGGCCGGCGACAATACGATACTGGTAGGCCCGACCGGGTGCATGTATGTGGCAAACAGTTCGTACTTGTGCACGCCATACAATGTGCCGTGGGCGCACACCCAGATTGGTAGCTCGGGCAGCTTTACCGCAGGTGTCGCCGCGGCCTATGAAGCGATGATTCGAAAGGGCAAGTGGAAGGGTGCCTTCCCGAATATCATTTGCGAAGCGGGCGACGGCAGCGCTTCGGACATCGGACTCGCGTCAATCTCGGGCGCGCTCTATCGCAACCACGATTGCCTGATCATCTGCTATGACAACGAGCAGTATGCGAACACCGGTATCCAGGCGTCGTCGCGTACGCCCTACGGCGGAATGACGACCTTCTCTCCGCCGGGACCGGAAGTTCCGGAAGGGAAGAAATTGTATCCCAAGGATCTCGCCCGCATGATGGCTGCTGGCCACCCACACTGTTATGTCGCGACCGCAAGCGTAGGCTACCCGATCGACCTGATGAACAAAGTGCGTAAGGGCCTCAATCACAAGGGCGCGGCATATTTGATGATTTACACACCGTGCCAGAAGGGCTTCGTTTATGAGACGCCACGCTCGATTGATCTTGGCCGGCTTGTCGTCGAATGCGGGCTCTATCCGATATGGGAGTGGAGTCCGGAGAAGCGTGCGTATGATTACAGTTTCCGTCCACAGAACATGCGGCCCGTATCAGAGTACTTGAAGCTGCAAGGGCGTTTCGGCCATCTACATGCCGAGCACGTTGCGAACTTACAGAAATTCGCCAATGAGCAGTGGAAAATGATGGGTATCGAGCTGCCGGAGGCCTTAGTCCAGGCCGCGGATCCAAAAAATGTGGCGGCGATGGCCTCGGCAGCAGAAGCCGAACAGGTGGCGCAAACCCTATGAATACCAAAGCGACAGCAACTCCTCCGCCCGCCGCTCCGGAAGCGCAGGAAAGTTATATCGTCAGCGAAGGCAAAAAACGCGGCTCGACACGCGAAGTGCGGCCAGAAGCGGCATTTGACCGCCACTACACAGTCCTACGCGTGCACCCGGGTGATGCCATCGTGACCGACAACTGGCACACGAATGAAGTGCTGACCCACGCGCGGCACAACTTTGAAGGAGTCACCTTCGCGATGCGTACGCTCGAAGCGTGGGGAGCGATGATCGAGAACGATCACCGCGCTTACTACACTGCGGGCGGACGGATATGGGTGATGGACCTGGAGCCGTGCGAGGGCAAGAAGAAACGGCTCCCGGGAACCGGACCCAGCAAGAAGTAACCTCAGCTTGCGCCGCATTCTCCTCATTGACGATACGCCTGAGATCGCCGAGCTTCTTAGTTTTTCTCTGCGCGACGCGGCTTATGAAGTATTTGCTTCCGGCTACACCACCACCGTCAACGAATTGATCCGGGCGCATCAAGCTGACGCGCTTGTGCTCGATTGCACCTCCTTCGATATGAGCGAAGCGCTCTTCGATGCCGTGCGCCACACCTCGGACCACGCCGAATTTCCGGTAGTTATTATCAGCGACACGCCCGAGGTTGCTGATGCGAGCCTTCGTGCGCGAAAAGCCCAAAGGGTCCTACTGGTTCCCAAGCCTTTCACTGGGTCGCAGGTGGCAAACGCGCTCGGTCAACTGCTGGATTAATCATGCCTCTGTGGAGCATGGACGATTGGCAGTATATCGAGCGCGAGGTCGTCACCGACTCCAAGGGTCGGCGTTGGACGGTGGCCCTGATGGATGTGTTGGGCCAAGAAGGCGATCCCGATGTGCCGAACAAGTTGCTCGAGGTTCAATACTCATCGGGCCGCTTTTTCACCCTCATCTACTCAGAGAGCGGTGCGTTGCAGCGCGAACGCGGCTATGCGTCGCTTCCCGAAGCGACAAACGCTTACAACGACATGGTTATGGGCGTCATTGATGGCAGCCTCGACCCCTCGCAGCCTGTATTCCGGCAGGATCTGGAAGATTGATGCAGACAATATTCTCTGCTTGCGCTAAGGCCTTTTCTCGTCACCCGCGGCGGGTGCGGGCGCAGCACTTGTTTGCGCCAAGATACTGGCGAGATGGATGGTGCGAACCTTCGAGCCTTGTTTCCGCAAAATGCCGTCGAGATGCAGCAGGCAGCTCGGATCGGTGGAAGTGACGTACTCGGCGCCGGATGTTTCTGCATTCCCAGCTTTTGTGTCGCCCATCGCGCCCGAGATCATCGCAAACTTTGTGGCGAACGTGCCGCCAAAGCCGCAGCAGTCCTCACTATAGGGCATTTCGACTAGCTCAAGGCCGCGCACGTGTTTCAGTAGATCGCGGGGTCCCTGCTTGATCCCCAACTCGCGAAGCGCGTGGCACGCGTCGTGATAAGTCACACGATGCGGGAAGGACGCTCCGATATCCGCAACCTTGGCCACTCGAATCAGAAACTCTGAAAATTCAAATACTTTACGCCCCACTTCGATCGCTCTTTCTCGCAGCGGCGAATCCGCAAGAAGTTGCGGATAGAAGTTTCGGACCATGGTGGTGCAGGACCCGGAGGGGCAGACAACAATTTCCGCTGGGCTGAAGATACTGACGAATCGCTCCGCGAGCGGCCTCGCATCGTTCCAATAACCGCTATTGAAGCCGGGCTGGCCACAGCAGGTTTGCTCCTGCGGAAAGTCGACATCGTAGCGAAGCCGTCGCAGCACCCGCACCATATCCAGCCCAACCTCCGGTATCAGTTGGTCGACAAAACAGGGGATGAACAGGGCGATTCTCATATCATTCGGCCCAATCGAAAGAAAGCTCTCGCCGGCCGGTGCGCGTCAGAACTTTGTACCCCGAAAACAAAAAATGTCCAGCGGTTTGAATTCTAGAATGTTGGATAGACCGCTATGTTGAGGCAAGCGACGAAATTTTAGAGGCTGAAATTTTAAACGGTCTTCGGGCTACGTCAACGCGAGGGCCGTCGGGCGAAATCTTGTTAGGTGTTCACCTGGAAGCTATAATCCGCACCCGAGCAAAACTTCCGTGCACGCGACACAATCAAGAAGTAAGTTCCTGAAACCACTTCAGACGGTCCGAGCTTGAACGGAAAAGGAGACGAGTAATTGCCGTGCTGATGGCACTTGTCGCCATGCTAGGTATGGTGACGGCATATCGCACTGCGACCGCTGAAGTCGCCTGTACAGCGCCGAACGGCGCACCGCCAGAGATGAGACTGGTGGTGGCAATCTGCGCAAAGCGTGATCAGATTTTCGACAGCGTCATCGCCAAGGGCACTGCGCGAACGAATATGATGCACCTGGAGGCTTTCCGAAGTTCCGCAACTTTGGCATATCCATCCGTCTCGCTCTAGCACGTTCATGCGAAGCTTGCGGTAGGCATCCGGATTGAGCCTAAGCCTCGGCGTTCGTTGCCGAATCGATTTCATGCTGTCTTCTCAACTTGCCGCAGGAATTCCATTTTCTGAGGGCCTGGAAGCAACGAGTAGAGCCGGTCGAGTGCCAGAAGTAGCGCGCTCGAACTGCAGCCTTCTACCTGGGCTCCCGCCAGAAAATCAGCGCAAATCATCTCCAAGCAGTACCCGCGTGACTTCTGCGAGCCAAGCATCAGTGAGGCGGTTTCTAGAGCCTTCTCGATCACCTGTAGCTGGCTCTTGTACACCTTGAAATAGAGCATCTCCCAAGGCTCCTGTTCCTGGCCCGTCAGATGTCGTTCCACCTCTCGCTTAAATTCTTCCTTCGGTAGTTCCTGCGCTTTGTGCAACCAGGTTGCACAGTCGAATTTCTGTCCGTCCCGCCGTGCGACCTTGGCCAATTCTGCCGCCTTCGTCCAACCCACCGCCCTCAGATCGCGATGGCTCTGTCGTGGTAACTGCTCGTGAATCGCCATCAGGTAATAGGCCTTGCGGCGAGATTCAGGGAATTTCTTTTCCAGGAACTCATCAAAGGAGGTCAGATTGTCGACCCGCCAGTATTGCCCTGCCCGTACTTCGCACAGATAGCGGCCCAGTTCCACAAATCGAGTGTCCCGCTCCTGCTCTGTCGTCCGTTCCCAAGCCAAAATCTCATCGATCCGTCCCAACACGAACAGAGCCCGCCGGCGATTCAGTTTCGGTGCCGTGAGCGGCATCCCGCTAGTCCTCAAATTGGTCAATCCAATCAAGTTCGCTCGCTCCTGGGTGGCGAATCAGTCTTGAATCCACGAGCTGCTGATCCCCCAGACAAATACCCAGATGGGAGCAGTTCACACACCCGTTCTGAGGAAACCGAATGCCGCTGTGCGGAAGGAATTGCCCTGCCTCTATCTGATTGACCGTAGTTTCAACCAGCTGGCCAAACTCCCGGCGCTGCTCTTCGTCGATCGTGGTCTTCAGATA
>Ga0306926_10002724_pt1 | contig 18019 bp, 14 predicted proteins | sample flu12Cox44000178_FD_203759 | JGI IMG/M metagenome (GOLD analysis project Ga0306926, IMG submission 203759) | Lab enrichment of tropical soil microbial communities from Luquillo Experimental Forest, Puerto Rico - flux8day.12C.oxic.44.000.178 (v2)... | ecosystem: Environmental > Terrestrial >... | reverse complement strand
GCTTGCCTTCGATCACGCCGCCGGGGCCGGTCGCGACCGCGAGCACGACGTCGGGTGTGGGCAGGCTCACCATCACGGTTTCGACCGCATCGGCGACCTCGCGGGGGGAGCCGGCGGCTTGCGCCCCAAGCGCGATGAGACGCTCGACGGCTTCGCGCCGGGTGTCGAATACGACGAGGCGGTGGCCCGCCTCGACCAGCCGGCGGGCCATGGGGAAGCCCATCTGGCCGAGCCCAATGAAGCCGATATCCATCGCCGTCCCTCCCTCGATGCGCCGTTTTGGTCCTTTGCCAATCTACCACGAAGGCGCGGTTGCTCCATGTGAGGGCGAGCCGCGGCCGCGGGAACCGTTGCAGCAGCTTGAGATGCTGGTGCCGTGGGCGCATCATGCGGCGCGCCGCCGCGCCGGATGTCCGAAGATGCGTGGTCCGGGGGTTTTGCAGCGTGGGGCGCGGCAAGTAAACGCCAGCCGAGAGCGGAAGCGCTGATGCCGAGTCGATTGGATCCGCCGGACATGCCCAGGCTCGACGTGCTCTACGAGGAGTTCGGAGAGGGCGCCGCCGCGGCTCTGCATGCGCGCCGCCGCCGGACAGGCGCACGGCTTTTAATGCTGGCCATTGTGGCGCTGGGCCTGGGCGTCATCGGTGCGCTCGCCTTTGCTTGGTCGAACGCGGATGGGCGGCTGCGGTTCGAGCTGCAATCGGCGGCTACCGCGCCGAAAAGCGCGGAGCGCGCGGCAGCGCAGGAGGAGATCGAGCGGCTACGGGGCGAGCTCGACGCGCTGAAGAACGACGTCAGGGAGCTCACGGAAGCGCAGCATCAGGCGGCCCATACCATCGCGGCGATGAAGGCGGCCGAGGAGGACTTGCGACGCCACGCTCCGCCCCCGTATTGGTACTCCAACCCGGCGGCGTTGAATTTCGCAATCGCAAGCCCACCCCAATCGGCCGGCTTCGCGCCGCCGTCCCGACGCCGCTGACCGGCCGCTCCGAATCGCGCAAGTCTCACGCAGGCGCGACGGTGCGCGCGGCCCTCGCCGGCGGCCGCGCAGTACCCATCGGCGCCGGCGTTGCCATTTTCGTGCCATGGCGGCATGGTCGTAAGGAGGCGACCGGAGAAGCCGATGACCCCGGACAACTTGGTCAAACTTCTGCAAATGACCGGGGCGGCGCTCGCGATTCCCGCCGCGGCCGCAGGCACCTTTGCGGCTTACCAAAGTTATTTTTCGAGCGACGTCACGTGCCAGAAACTCCGCAGCAACATCATCGCCGTCATGGAAAGAAACGTCGCGCCCGAGACCAAGCGTAGCTTGCTAAAGAAGGACGTGACGGAGTTCGACAAGCTTTGCGGCGAGGGCGATCCCGACGCGCGCGCCATTTTTCAAGCGGCCGTCACCGAACATCCCGGCGATGCCGCCCATGCCTCCGCGGCAGCGGCACCCGCGCATTCGGGGTCGTCCCCCCAGCGCCAGCAGACCGCCGCGCTCGGCGTTTTTGGTGCTCCGGGCTCCAAGGAGCACTACGGCTGGGTTGCGCTCAGTCGCCGGCAGGCCGGTTCTTGGGTGCCGCATTTCGACGGCTACAGCATCTCCGATACGTCGTTGCCGCCGCCCGGCACCATCTTGTCCGCCAAAATGATGCAGCCGGTCTGGTCGGAACCGCAGGCCGGAGCGAACGATCCGACCAAGCTGCAGAGCAGGCTACCGACGGGTGCCTGCGTGCGCGTGCTCGCAACGCGCGGCGGGAGCGGGCGGTTGTGGGCGGAGGTCGCCCCGGCATCATGCTCGTGAGCTTAAAGGCTCGACCGGGCGTACGCGGCGCAAGGGCAGCAAGGCGGCGCAAGCCCCGTCCGTCAAAGCAGCTTGAGCTGGCGGTCCTGCGGCTTGCTGCGCGCGCCCTGCGTGGGCTGGTGCCTCACCAACTCGTTCTCGATGTCGCGCAGAAACGGCGAGGGCTCGAACATGCGCAGGCGCCCGCGCCAATGGCGCTGACGGGCGCGGCTGAGGATCAGCCGATCCTTGGCTCGCGTCATGCCGACGTAGAACAGGCGGCGCTCTTCCGCCATCACGGCTTCGTCGGCCTCGTCCCAATGGAGCGGCAGCAGCCCGTCCTCGAGCCCGACGATGAACACGACCGCAAACTCGAGCCCCTTGGCGGCGTGCAGGGTCAGGAGCGACACGCGGTCGGCGCGCGCATCGCGGAACTCCGCGTCCGTCGTCAGCGCTGCCGCGTCCTGGAGGCAGGCACGATCATTGCCGCACGACTGCGCGAGCGTGCTCAGGCGCTGGAGCGCGCTCGTCACGTCGTCGAAGGCTTCCCCGCGCTCGGCTAGCCGCTCGGCGGCGGCGCGCAACTCATCGAGGAGCGTGGCCGCCTCGCCGCTGTCGCCGAGTTCCTGCAACAGCGCCCGGATCGCCGGCTCGTCGGTGAGCGGGCGATGGGAATTCTTCTTGTAAGGAATGCCGGAACGGTCGAGAGCCTCGCACAGCGGCGCCGACTGAGCGTCGGTGCGGTAGAGCACGGCGAAATCGGCGAACGAGCGGTGAGTCTGTGGGCCGCCCATGGCTCGGCCGCTGTCGATCGAGAAGAAGCTGTGGCCCCCGATCATTTGTTCGATTGCCTTCACGATGGATTCGGCTTCCGCCCGGTCCGTCGGCGCCGTGTTGATGGCGATGCGCTCGCGCATGTCGTGCACCATCTCGGCGATCGGCTCGCTCGGTTGGGACGCAATGACCTGCGCGGAGGCGGCGACGATCGTGCCGGTCGAACGGTAGTTGCGCGCAAGCCGGACGATCCTGGCCGCGGGGTAATCCTGGCGGAAGCGCTCGAAGCACGACGCGTCGGCGCCGCGAAAGCCGTAGATCGCCTGGTTGGGATCGCCGATAGCGCAAAGGTTGCTCTCGGGCGGCGCGAGCAACGTCAGCAGGCGATATTGCTGCTCGTCGACGTCCTGGAATTCGTCGACCGAAATCCATCGCCAGCGGCTGCGATAGCGCGCGGCGAGACCCGGGTCGGCCGTCAAGGCGCGCACCGATAGCGCCACGAGATCGTCAAAGTCGATCCAATTGCGCGTCGCGAGCGCGCGGCCGTAGGCCGCCGTCGCCTCTCCCACGCCGGCGCCCGCCCAGCTCTGGGTGCGCTTCTCCTTGGAGATCGCGCGCAAAAGCCGCTCGGCCTTGTGCGCGCCGAGATCGAGCCTCTCGGCGAGCAGTGCGACGCGCTCCGCTTCGCCCGCGACTCGAAAGCCGCGGTGCAGGCCGGCCACGCTCGCGTGCTCGCGCAGCACGGCAAGGCCGAGCGAATGGAACGTGTGAATCGGAACCTCTTCGGCGCGCTCTGGAAGCAACGCTGAGAGGCGCTGGCGCATCTCGGCGGCGGCGCGGCGGGTAAAGGTGATGGCGAGACAGGTCTCGGCGGCGATGCCGCGCTCGGCGATCAGATGGGCGATGCGATAGGTCAGCGTGCGGGTCTTGCCCGAGCCCGGACCGGCGACGATCAAGAGCGGCCCCTGGACGGCCTGCGCCGCCGTGCGCTGATCGTCGTCGAGCCGCGCAAGGATGCCGGAGGGGAGGCTGCTTGGGGCTTCGCGGACCAGTCGCAGCCGCGGCCGCACCGGTTCGGTCTTGCCGTCATCCGCTGCCGGAGCGGGCGTCACGGTCGGCTTCAACGGTTCGGCGGGCGTTCGTTTCGAGATCGGCGCATCGAACAACAGTCCGCCGGTGGTCAGCCGCTTGAGCTCGCTGTCCTCGAACAGGCGGATGACGCCGTATTCGCCGTCATAGCCCGCCTCGCGGATCACCCGTCCGGCGCGCAGACGCGTGATCGCCTCGGCGAGCAGCGGGGAACCCCCGTGCGCGACGTCCTCGACCGGCACCGACTGCAGGATGGAAAGCTCGGAGCCCAGCTTGGCGATCGCCTGATCGTAACCGCGCACCACCGCGCGCGACGCCGCTCCGCTCGCCGTGAGCTCGGAGAGGATTTCCGGCAGCGGCACCAGGTTCGACACCGTGCCGGCGGTCGGCGGCGGCAGCGCTTGCGCCTCGCTGCGGTCGGCGAGCATCTCGACCCGATGCTCGACGCCGATCGTCAGCGGCTCCCCGCAGACCGGGCAACGTCCCCCATGCGCCAGCGTTTCCTTCGGGGTGAGCCGCACCTCGCATTTGCGATGGCCGTCGAGGTGATATTTCCCTTCGTCCGGAAAGAACTCGACCGTGCCGACATAGCCGTGACCGGTCTCCAGCGCATGCTTGATGGCGAAGTAGTCGCGCTCGCAGTCGAAGGTGGTTGCCTCGCGGCCGAGCTTTCCGGGCGAGTGCGCGTCGGAATTGGAGGTGAGGCGATAGCGGTCGAGGAACGACACCCGCCAATTCATCGGCGGGTCGGACGAGAGGCCGGTTTCGACCGCGAAGATGCGGTCGGCGAGGTCGCCGTAGCACTCGGCAATGGAGTCGAAGCCCGACTGCGATCCCAGCGCCGCGAACCATGGCGTCCAGATGTGCGCTGGCACGAGATAGGCGTGCGGGCCCGATTCGAGCGCGATCTCCATGAGGTCGCGGGAATCGAGGCCGAGAATCGGGCGGCCGTCGGATGCGATATTGCCGATGCGGGCGAGCCGCGCCGACATGCGATCGACGGTCTCGAAGTCGGGCGCGTAGATCAGGTGATGGATTTTGCGGGTGCGGTCGGTCTTCTTGTAGATGGTGGAGATTTCGACCTCGAGCATGAAGCGCACCGGGGCGCGGCACGGCGGCGGTAGCGTCTGTAATATCGCCTGTTCGATATCGCCGCGCAGGCGATAGAGGCCGGGCTCGGCGGGCACGAGCTTCTGCTTGAGCTCGGCGCACCAGGCCGGATGGGTGAAGTCGCCGGTGCCGACCACGCCGATGCCCTTGCGGCATGCCCAGGCGGCGAGATGCTCGAGATCGAGATCCCGGCTTGTCGCCCGCGAGTACTTCGAGTGGACGTGCAGGTCCGCGTGGAAGCGCATGGGAGCCACGCCTTGTTCCGAGCCACGCCTGGTTCGTCCGAGCCGCGTGAACGCTCCGGCGGAGCATCCGGCGAACACCGGCGCGCGGACATAAAGGCGCGATTCGGCCGCGAGCGGAAAGCACCCCCTGTGGACATTCGAGCGCCGTGGGATTGCGCTGCATGCTTGCTGAGCGCTGCTGCCCAAGATTGCACCATGGGCGCGCCACCGGATCTTCCGGCAGCCGACGGTTTTGGCACTCAACGAATTGATAGAGCTTGAGAATCTGCGCTGGACGGGGTTTGGCACGCGGCTTGAAAATTGTCGCCTGCGCCCATGCATCCTTCGCTCAAGATCGTCATCGTCGATGAGAATCCGATCCGCGCGGCGATCCTGGAGGACGGGCTGCGCGAGGCTGGCCACGTTCACGTCGTGCGCCTCGGCGAGACGTCGCATCTGCTCGCTCGCATCTATGCCCTCGACCCCGACGTCATCCTGATCGACCTCGAGAACCCGAGCCGCGACGTGCTCGAGCAGATGTTCCAGGTCAGCCGGGCGGTGAAGCGCCCCATCGCCATGTTCGTCGATCAGAGCGACAAGGCCTCGATCGAGGCCGCGGTCGATGCCGGCGTCTCCGCCTACATCGTCGGGGGTCTGCACAAGGAGCGCATCAAGAACATCCTCGATCTCTGCATCTCGCGCTTCAATTCCTTCGCCCGTCTGCGGGACGAACTCGAGCGCGCGCGCACCGCGCTCGAAGAGCGCAAGGTGATCGACCGCGCCAAGGGCATTCTCATGACGGCGAAGAATCTCACCGAAGAAGCGGCCTATGCCCTGCTGCGCAAGACGGCGATGAACGAGAGCAAGAAAATCGCCGAGGTCGCCCAGTCGGTGGTCACGACCGCGGAGCTGTTGAAATGATCGCGAGCGAAGCGAGGTTGCGGATCGGATTCATCCCGCTCGCCGACGCGGCGGCCTTGATCGTCGCCGTCGACAAGGGGTTTGCCGCCGCCGAAGGGCTCGACGTCGAGCTCATTCGCGAAGTGTCCTGGTCGAACGTGCGCGACAAGCTCAACATCGGCTTGTTCGATGCCGCGCATCTGCTGGCGCCGATCGCCATCGCGTCGAGTCTCGGGCTCGGCCACGTGAAAGTTCCGATCGTCGCCCCCTTCGGGCTGGGGGTGAACGGCAACGCCATCACCGTCTCCCCCGCGCTGCACGCGGCGATCGCGGCGGCGGGGGATGGAAATATCCTCGACCCGATGGTGTCGGCGCGCGCGTTGGCCCGCGTCGTCGCCAAGCGCAAGATGCGGGGCGAGGAACCGCTCACGTTCGGGATGACGTTCCCGTTCTCGACCCACAACTATCATCTGCGGTTCTGGATGGCGGCCGGCGGCGTCGATCCCGACGAGGATGTCCGGCTCGTGGTCTTGCCGCCCCCTTACATGGTCGAAAGTCTGGCCAACGGGCAGGTGAATGGATTCTGCGTCGGTGCGCCGTGGAACTCGGTCGCGGTCGATCTCGGTATCGGCTTCATTCTGCACTTCGTCTGCGAGATCTTGCCGCGTGCGGCCGAGAAAGTGCTGGCGGTCCGCAGCCGCTGGGCGGACGAGCATCCGCAGACGCTGTTGCGACTCGTGCGCGCCCATCGCCGCGCGGCCGCCTTCGTCGAGGACACGGCCAACCGCGAGGAGGTCACCGCGATGCTGGCCGCGCCCAACCGCATCGGCGTCGCCGCCGAGGTGATCCGCCGCACCCTCGACGGCCGCATGAAAGTCGCGCCGGACGGAACCGTGCGCGTGAGCGACCGCTACCTCCTGATCGGCCGCAAGGGTGCCGCCCGGCCCGAGCCGGCGCAGGCGGCTTGGCTTTATGCTCAGATGGTGCGTTGGGGGCAGGCGCCGCTCTCGGCCGAACTGCTGGCGGCGGCGACGTCGGTCTTCCGGCCTGATCTCTACGACGCGGCCATGGTCGATGGGGCGCTCGACCTCGACGGCGAACCCGCCGACGGGATCGGCGCATTTGCCGGTCCCGCCTTCGATCCAAATGACATCGCCGCCCATCTCGGCAGCTGCGCGATCCGACACGCGTGAGACTTGCCCCAGCGGATGGGGGTCTTTTGCACTGCACAAAATTTTTGCACGAATGCTTTTGGCAGGGCAGATCGCCCGTGTCCGATCGGGGTGTCGAGATCCCGTCGTGCCGGCTTATCCGTTGATTTATTGAAATTTTATCCCCGCAAGCCCAGTTGGCACGAAGCTTGTAAAGCCGAAGCCACGCCGTCGCCGCTGCTGGCGTCGCGCGTCTTGTCGCGGACTGAACAGGCAACGCCGCCGCCCTGGGAGAAACGCTTTCGAGCGCCGGGGGGCGGCGTTTGTTGTCTTCGGTTCACGGGGCCTATCCCCAACCGGAAAGGAACACACTGATGAGCAAGCGGAACCCGGCCTGGATTTCGGAATGGAATCCGGAGGACGAGAAGTTTTGGAACTCTACAGGTCGATTCATCGCCCGACGTAATCTCATCTGGTCGATTTTCGCCGAGCATCTCGGTTTTTCGATCTGGCTCATCTGGAGCATCGTCGCAACCAAATTGCCGCAGGCCGGCTTTCACTATACGACCGACCAGCTGTTTCAGCTCGTGGCGCTGCCCGGACTGATTGGTTCCCTCATCCGGTTTCCTTACACGTTTGCGGTGACGACGTTCGGCGGCCGCAACTGGACGATTTTCAGTGCGGCGGTGCTGTTCATTCCGACGATCGCACTCGCGTATTTTGTCACCCAGCCTGACACGCCGTTCTGGCTGATGCTGGTGGTGGCGGCAACGGCAGGCCTCGGGGGCGGCAACTTCGCCTCGAGCATGGCCAATATTTCCTTCTTCTATCCGGACCGCATGAAGGGCTGGGCGCTCGGCTTGAATGCAGCCGGTGGAAATATCGGCGTGAGCGGCGTGCAGTTGCTGACGCCGCTTCTGCTGGGGTTTGGTTTTGTAAGTCTTTACCAGGCAACCCCGGTGGCGGGCGGTCTCTATCTTCAGAACGCCGGGCTGATGTGGCTGCTGCCGCTGACCATCGCGGTGATCGGCGCGTTTCTCTTTATGAACAACCTCACCTCGGCACGCTCCTCGTTCAAAGACCAACTTGTCATCGTCAAGCGCAAGCACACCTGGGTGATGTCCTACATCTACATCGGGACGTTCGGCTCCTTCATCGGCTACTCGGCAGCGTTTCCGCTGCTGATCAAGACCCAATTCCCGGAGGTCACGGTCGCTATTGCCTTCCTAGGACCGCTGGTGGGTTCGCTCTCGCGTCCGCTTGGCGGATGGCTCTCCGACAAAATCGGCGGCGCGATCGTGACGTTCTGGAACTTCATCGCCATGGGCGCTGCCACGATTGGTGTCATGTACTTCGTGGACGTCAAAGGTTTTGCGGGCTTTCTGACGATGTTTCTGATCCTTTTCGTCACGACCGGGATCGGCAACGGCTCGACCTATCGAATGATTCCGGCGATCTTCCGCGAGGAGAAGCGCAGAGAGGCGAAGGGCTTGGGCGACGTCGCGCGGGCAGCCGCCTTGAAGGCGGCCAGTCTCGAGGGCGCCGCCGCGCTGGGATTTATCGGCGCAGTGGGCGCCTGCGGCGGCTACCTGATCCCGCGCGGCTTTGGCGCCTCGATCGCCGCCACTGGGAGTCCTCATCTGGCGTTGGCGGTGTTCCTCGCCTTCTATGTGACCTGCATAGCGCTCACGTGGTGGTACTACCTGCGCAGTACGTTTACGTCGATCGCGCCGAGCCTTGCGGAAGCGCGGGTGTGAGACAAGCATGAGCAGCGACCGTTCCCGGCGTGGGCGGCTCATGCGGATGGTCGAGGAGCTGCTGCCACGCGGCTCCCGACCGCTTTGCATCGTCGAGGCGACCTGACCGGCTGCACATAGCTAAGGACAGATGATGACTCCGGAGCAGGTGACGCTCGTTCAGCAAACCTTTGCGCTGGTGGTCCCGGTCGCGGACGAGGCGGCCGAGACTTTCTATCGGCGGCTTTTCAACGTCGCTCCGGCCGTGAAGCCGCTGTTCCACGGCGATATGACGGAGCAGCGCCGCAAGCTCATGGCCAGCCTGGCCGTCGTGGTTCGCGGCCTTTCCGATTTGCCCAGCATTCTGCCGGCCGCCAGCGCGCTGGCCAAACGTCATGTCGACTACGGCGCGAAGCCGGAACATTATCCGGCGGTCGGAGAGGCGCTGCTTTGGACGTTGGCGCGCGCATTAGGGCCCCGGTGGACTCCGGAGGTCGCGTCGGCGTGGACGGCCGCCTATACGACGTTGTCCGAGTTTATGATCGAAGCGGCATATGGTCGGCCGCAGGCGGCCGAGTAATGCTCACTCCTCCTTGTAGCCGTACTCCGGCACGTTGCCGGAATTGCCGTAATACTTGTAGGGCAGGAACTTGCCCGACATGGTGATCTTGACCCGGTCGCCCTTCGGATTCGGCAGCCGTTCGATCTGCATGTCGAAATCGATAGCGGACATGATGCCGTCGCCGAATTCCTCCTCGATCAGCGCCTTCCAGGCCGGCCCGTTCACCATCACCAGCTCATAGAAGCGGTAGATCAGCGGATCGGTCGGCGGCATCGGCACGCCGGCGCCGCGCATGGGCACCTCGTTGAGCAGCGCCGCTTCCGCCTTCGACAAGCCGAACAGGTCCGCGGCGTTGGCGGCCTGCGGCTTGGTCAGCTTCATCTGGCCGAGCAGCGCGCCCACCAGCAGCACTGGCGAAGTGCCGCCGATCTTTTCGTGGATATGTTTCCAGCTCCATCCCTTCTCGCGCTTGATGTCGAGAATTTTTTCCGTGAGATCGGCACGTGTCATGGATGTCTCCTTGGCATTAGGTGGGATCATGTCGATGCGTTAGGCGCGCGCTATTGCTGGACTCGCCCGCCGGCGCGTCTAACCGTCGGCTCGGCGGCGGACGCGGTCTGCTCCCTCTCCCATAGGGAGAGGGGTGGGGTGAGGGGTTATGGTCTCTCGATGGTCTTGTAACCCCCTCACCCCATCCCTCTCCCCGACTGGGGAGAGGGAGCTCACCGAGCTTGTGGTGCTAGGCGCGCCCGGCCGCACGACCGGGACGCGACGGCGGTCGTAGTCCGTGCCCTTCGTCTCCTCGGCGAAACTCCTACTCCGGCTGACCAGAAAGTCGATGATGTGGTTGCGCACGCCGTAATAGAGTGGATGGCGATGAACGTCGTTGCGCTGACGCTCCTTGGGCAACGGATTCTCGACGATCTCGGCGAGCACGGCGTTCGGGCCGTTGGTCATCAGCACCACGCGGTCGGCGAGATAGATCGCCTCGTCGACGTCGTGGGTGATCATGAACACGGTCTGGCCGGTCTCGAGGCAGATGCGCCGCACCTCGTCTTGCAGCGTGCCGCGCGTGAGCGCGTCGAGCGCGGAGAACGGCTCGTCCATCAGCATGATCTTCGGCTCGATCGAGAGCGCCCGCGCGATGCCGACGCGCTGCTTCATGCCGCCGGAGAGCTCCGCCGGCCGTTTGTGCTCGGCGCCGGTGAGGCCGACGAGATCGATGAATTTCTGCGCCTGGCGGTGGAGATTGTCCTTGCCCATGAAGCGCCATTTGGACGCTACCGCGTAGGCGACGTTGCCCATGACCGTGAGCCAAGGGAGCAGCGCGTGGCTTTGAAAGATCACCGCGCGGTCGAGGCTCGGACCTTCGATCGCCTGATTGTCGACGATCACGGTGCCATCCGACGGCTGCTCGAGTCCGGCAAGGATGTTGAGCACCGTGGTCTTGCCGCAGCCGGAGTGGCCGATGATGCAGACGAATTCGCCGCGCGCCATCGACAGCCACAGCTCCTCGAACACCGTCGTGCTGCCGCCGCCCGGCGCCGGAAAGCGCTTGCTGATGCCTTCGATCGATATGAATTTATCGGTCATGGGGCTACACAGCGCATTGAACAATGTGCGCCATCGCCAGCCTCACTCCGGAAACGTTACCAGCCGCGTCGCGCGCGCGAGAATCTGGTCGAGCACCATGCCGACGACGCCGATCACCAGGATCGCGGTGATCACGTTGGTGATGGAGAGGTTGTTCCATTCGTTCCACACGAAGTAGCCGATGCCGGTGCCGCCGACCAGCATCTCGGCCGCCACGATCACCAGCCATGCTATGCCGACGGAAATGCGCATGCCGGTGAGGATCGTGGGCGCCGCCGCCGGCAGAATGATGGTGAAGGCGCGGCGGAAGGTGCCGACTTCGAGCGTGCGCGCGACGTTGAGCCATTCCCTGCGCACCGCGGCGACGCCGAACGCCGTGTTGATCAGCATCGGCCACAGCGAGCAGATGAAGATCACGAAGATCGAGGACAGGTTCGAGTCCTTGATGGTGTAGAGCGCCAGCGGCATCCAGGCGAGCGGCGAGATCGGCTTGAGCACTTGGATGAAGGGATCGAGCGCCCGACTCATCAGCGGCGACATGCCGATGAGGAAGCCGATCGGGATCGCCACCGCCACCGCGATGAGATAGCCCGTCATCACCCGCGCGATCGAATAGGCGAGCTGGATGCCGAGCCCCTTGTCGTTCGGCCCGTTGTCATAGAACGGCCGCTTCAGGTGGTCCCACAGCTTGGCCCCGACGTCGAGCGGCCCGGGCATCGCCGACTTGCCCTGGGTCGCGGTCGCGCCCATGAGCTTGGCATATTCCGGATCCATGCTGGCGGCGGGGCCGCTGCCCATGGTGGCGAGGTGCCACACGCCGACGAACAGGCCGAACAGCAACAGCGACACCAGCGCTGCGCGCCACGTCATTCCCATGGTCCGTCTCCCGGCGAAACGGTTGTGCCCTCAAACGCGCTTGATCGCGAAGCTCCTGAGATAGTCGTCGGGCTGCGCCGGATCGAACTCTTTGCCCATGACTTTGAAGCTCTTCGAGTTGGTGGTCGGCGGCGCGAGCCCGACCTCCTTCATGAGCTTGGCGGTGTCGGTGGCGAGGTAGACCTGCTCGGCCACCGCCTTGTAGTCGACGTCGCCCTTGATCTGCCCCCAGCGCTTCATCTGGGTGAGGATCCAGATCGCGAACGATTGCCAGGGGAACGGATCGAAATCGATCCGGTCCGGAACCCGCTTCACGTTGCCGAGCCCGTCGGCGAAGGTGCCGGTGAGCACCTGCTCGACCACCGTCACCGGCTGGTTGAGGTAGTTCGCCGGCGCGATTGCCTCGGCGATCTGCTTGCGGTTCTCCTGCTTGGTCGCAAATGCGGTCGCGTCGATGATCGCCTTGAGCAGGGCGGCATAGGTGTTCGGCGAGCCGGTGACGAATTCCTTCGACGCGGCGAAGGCGCAGCACGGGTGCCGGTCCCAGATGTCCTTCGACAGGACGTGGATGAAGCCGACGCCGTCGTAGACCGCGCGTTGATTGACCGGGTCGGGCGCGAGAAACCCGTCGATGTTGTCGGCGCGCAGGTTGGCCACCATCTCCGGCGGCGGCACCGCGCGGATCTGGATGTCCTGGTCGGGGTCGATGCCGTGCTCGGCGACGTAATAGCGCAAGAGATAATTGTGCATGGAGTAGTCGAACGGCACCGCGAACTTGAAGCCCTTCCACGACTTCGGATCGCGCTTGTCCTTGTGCTTGATCGCGAGCGTGATGGCCTGACCGTTGATGTTCTCCACCGCCGGCATGGTGTAGGGGATCGGGTTCGAGCCCGCGCCGAGCGTGATCGCGAGCGGCATCGGTGAGAGCATGTGGGCGGCGTCGTATTCCTTGTTGAGCGTCTTGTCGCGGACGACCGCCCAGCCGGCGGTCTTGATCACCTCCACGTTCAATCCGTGCTTGCTGTAGAAGCCCATGGGATGGGCCATGATGATCGGCGTCGCGCAGGTGATCGGGATGAAGCCGACCTTGAGATCCTTCTTCTCGATCGCGCCGCCCTGCGCGAACACCTCGGTGGCGGTCTTGAGCGGGAAAAGCTGCGAGAGCGCGGCAAGCGCGGTCGAGGCGCCGACGGATTTGAGGAACGCGCGGCGCGCGGCGTCCTTCGGAAATACAGCGCGCATCACGGCGGAGGCGACGACCCCTTGGTAGCGCCTGTCCTCGCTCTCGACCGGCGCGCATTGGAGCTGCGGCTGCGCGTCGTGCTCGGCCTGGCTGCGATGCCGCCCGCAACTGCATCCCGTCCGATTGAGCCGGCGCTCGGGATCGAAGGGGTTGTCGAAGGTCGACATGGCGGCGCGCTCCAGCGTTGTGCCGGCGGGGAGCACCGGCATTCGTCCACGAATTAGCAATGGACGTGCCAATCCATCGGTTTGGAGGGGCCGCGATTTCCCCCATCGGTCCGCCCTCCGCGGGCGAGAATCGCAACTGGGCGCCTGTTTGTTAGGCAATCGCTGAAGTTTCGAGCAGAACGGCGTGAAGGCCGTGGGTCGGCGCAGGCGTCGCCGGGCCGTGAGCGGGGCGCATCTCTCGCTTGGGGAAGGCCGGCGCTGCCCATGGTTTAGGCGCGTTCTCGCGAATTCCGCCCGCAACGCCCCTGACCGCGCCGCGGTGCCGCGCCGATTTTGCATCTGCGTCAGCGGGTTGGGAGCGACCTCATTCGTCGCCCGGTTCTGGCATGACCTTTGCGGAACCGGGCGCAGACAGCCGCTGCGATTGGGAGGTTGCCATGAAGCGTCGCGAATTCCTCAAATCGATGACCGCATTGGCGGCGGGCAGCGTGCTGCCGGCGGCGCCTGCGATCTGGTCGCCGGCCAAGGCGCAGTCGCGCCAGGAGACGTTGCTCATCGTCTCCGAGAGCGGCCCCAACAACATCGACATCCACGGCGTGGGCACCAACGTCCCGGGCTACGAAGTATCCTGGAATTGCTACGACCGGCTCATCAGCCACGAGATGAAAACGCTGCCGAACGGCGCCCAGTATTACGATCGCGACAAGTTCAAGCTCGAACTCGCCGACGACATGAAGATCGGTGGCATGTCGGTCACCTTCAAGCTGAAGAAGAACGCGGTCTTCCAGGACGGCACGCCGGTGACAGCCAAGGACGTCAAGTGGTCGCTCGACCGCGCCGTCACCGTCGGCGGCTTCCCGACCTTCCAGATGGGCGCGGGCTCGTTGACCAAGCCGGAACAATTCGTGGTCGTCGACGACAACACGATCCGCGTCGATTTCCTGCGCAAGGATCGCCTCACGCTGCCGGATCTCGCGGTGATCGTGCCCGCGATCTACAACTCCGAGCTCGTCAAAAAGCACGCCAACGAAAAGGATCCCTGGGGCCTCGAATACACCAAGCAGACCACCGCCGGCAGCGGCGCCTACCGAGTGGTGAGCTGGAACGCTGGCACCGAGGTCATCCTCGAACGCAACGACAAGTGGGTTGGCGGGCCGCTGCCGAAGGTGAGGCGCATCGTCTGGCGCATGGTGCCCTCCGCCGGCAACCGGCGCGCGCTACTCGAGCGCGGCGACGCCGACATTTCCTACGATCTGCCCAACAAGGATTTCGTCGAGCTCAAGGATTTGGGCAAGCTCAACATCGTCTCGACGCCGTATTCCAACGGCATCCAATACATCGGCATGAACGTGAAGAATCCGCCGTTCGATAATTTGAAGGTGCGGCAAGCCGTCGCCTACGCGATTCCCTATCAGAAGATCATGGACGCGGTGCTGTTCGGCCTCGCCAAGCCGATGTTCGGCGCACCCGCGGACGCGCCGACCGAGGCCGCCTGGCCGCAGCCGCACAAGTACAACACCGACATCGCCAAGGCCAAGGCACTGCTCGCCGAGGCCGGCTACCCCAACGGTTTCGAGACCACGCTGTCGTTCGATCTCGGCTTTGCCGGCGTCAACGAGCCGCTCTGCGTGCTCACCCAGGAGAGCCTCGCCCAGATAGGCATCAAGTGCACGATCAACAAGATTCCCGGCGCGACCTGGCGCACCGAGCTCAACAAGAAGGTGTTGCCGCTCTACACCAACGTGTTCTCGGGTTGGCTCGACTATCCCGAATACTTCTTCATCTGGTGCTATCACGGCAAGAATTCGATCTTCAACACCATGAGCTATCAATCGAAGGAGCTCGACGCGTTGATCGACGGCGCCGTGACCGCGGCGGCGGAGGGCGACAAGGCGGCCTACGACAAGGACGTCAAAGGCTTCGTCGATCTCGCCTTCGCCGACATGCCGCGCATCCCGCTCTATCAGCCCTTCGTCAACGTCGCGATGCAGAAGAACGTGTCGGGATATCAGTACTGGTTCCACCGCCGGCTCGACTACCGTGCGCTGGTGAAGGGGTGAGCGGCTTCCCGCGAACTCGCTCTGCTCCCTCCCCCGCTCGAGGGGGAGGGGTGGGGAGGGGGTGGCTGGGAATGCTCTATCCCATGGCGTGCCCCCTCCCTGTCCCTCCCCCGCAAGCGGGGGAGGGGACGATGTGGCACCGGTCGTCGTCGCCCCATGAACGGTGGTTCTATGTGGCGGAAACGACTCGAGCTGAACGAGATCCATCATGCTGATGATGGTCCTCAAGCGCATGCTGATCGCCGTGCCGAGCCTCATCGGCGTGGTGATCGTGACCTTCCTGCTCACGCGGGCGCTGCCCGGCGATCCCGCGGCCTATTTCGCCGGGCCCGCCGCCACCAAGGAGGCGATCGAGCAGATCCGCGTGAAGCTCGGCCTCGATAAGCCGCTCTACCTGCAATTCATCCGTTACATCGGCGATTTGGCGCGCGGCGACCTCGGCAACTCGCTCACCACCGGGCAACCGGTCGGATACGAGATCAAGACGCGTCTGTCGGCCTCGGCCGAGCTCACTCTGCTCGGGCTGATGGTATCGATGGCGATCGCCGTGCCGCTCGGAATTCTGGCGGCGACGCGGCCGAACTCCATCATCGACCATCTCTGCCGCGTGATCTCGACCGCCGGGGTGTCGCTGCCCGTGTTCTTCACCGGGCTGATCCTGATCTACGTCTTCTACTATCTGCTCGGCTGGGCGCCGGCGCCGCTCGGACGGCTCGACGTCTTCTTTAGTCCGCCGCCGCACGTGACCGGCTTCTATCTCATCGACAGCCTGATCGCGGGCGATGGCGAGGTGTTCGTCGCCAGCCTCAAGCAACTGGTCCTGCCGGCGCTCACACTCGGCATCTTCTCGCTCGCGCCGATCGCGCGCATGACGCGCGCCTCTATGCTCGCCGTGCTCGCATCCGACTTCGTGCGCACCGCGCGCGCGAGCGGGCTCGCGCCGTTTACCGTGGTCGTCACCTACGCCTTCCGCAACGCCATGCTGCCGGTCATCACCACGCTCGGCATGGTGTTTTCCTTCCTGCTCGGTGCCAACGTGCTGGTCGAGAAGGTGTTCGCCTGGCCTGGCATCGGTTCGTTCGCGGTCGAGGCGCTGATCGCGTCGGATTTTGCGCCGCTGCAGGGCTTCGTGCTCACCATGGCGGTGATGTATGTCGCGCTCAACCTCTTGATCGACGTGCTCTACGGCCTGATCGATCCGCGCGTGAGGATCGAGGCATGAGCAAAGCGGAACGCGCCCAGTCTCTGGCTCAGCTAGAGGCTCATGTTGCGGAATCCCACGCCAAGCCGACGAGCGCGCACAACACTGGCTTTTCCGGCGCGTTGCGGCACGCCCGTTACATTCTGGGCGAGAACGCGGTGACCGGTTTCGCCTTCGCGCTGTTTCTCGTGATCGTGCTCGCGGCCTTGCTCGGTCCTTATCTCGTGCCCTATGACCCGCTCGCGAGCGATACGGCGGCGGCGCTCAAGGCGCCGTCGGCGGCGCATTGGTTCGGGACCGACCAGCTCGGCCGCGACGTGTTCAGCCGCGTCGTGGTGGCGACGCGGCTCGATTTTTTCATCGCCGTCGCCTCTGTCGCGCTGGTCTTTCTCATGGGCGGGCTCGCCGGCGTCGCCGCCGGATTTTTCGGCGGCTGGACGGATCGCGTCGTCGGCCGCATCGCCGACACGATCATGGCCTTCCCGCTGTTCGTCTTGGCCATGGGCATCGTCGCCGCGCTCGGCAACACCGTGCAGAACGTGGTGTTGGCGACCGCGATCGTGAATTTCCCGCTCTATGCGCGCGTCGCGCGCGCCGAAGCCAACGTCCGCCGCGAGGCCGGCTTCGTTCAGGCGGCACGGCTCTCCGGCAACGGCGAGATCCGCATCCTGCTCGCTCAGATCTTGCCGAACATCATGCCGATCATGGTGGTGCAGATGTCGCTGACCATGGGCTACGCCATCCTCAACGCCGCCGGCCTCTCCTTCATCGGCTTGGGCGTGCGTCCGCCGACCGCCGAATGGGGAATCATGGTGGCGGAAGGCGCGGCGTTCATGGTCTCCGGCGAATGGTGGATCGCGTTCTTTCCCGGCGCCGCGCTCATGGTCGCGGTATTCTGCTTCAACCTGCTCGGCGACGGGCTGCGCGACATCGTCGATCCGCAACGGCGCACCTGAGGCAGCCGATGACCGAAACGGTGCCTCTCCTCGATGTTGCGGACCTCACCGTCGAATTCTCGACGCGGCGCGGCATCGTGCGCGCGGTGGAGCACGTCGATGTGCGCATCGTCAAGGGCGAGACCGTCGGCATCGTGGGCGAGTCCGGCTCCGGCAAATCGGTCACCTCTTATGCGGTGATGCGCATCCTCGATCGTGCCGGACGCATCGCCGAAGGAGCGGTGCATTTCACCGGCCTCGACGTGCGCGCCGCCAGCGAGGATCAAATGCGCAATCTGCGCGGACGCGAAATGTCGATGATCTTTCAGAATCCGCGCGCGGCCTTGAACCCGATCCGCAAGGTCGGGCGCCAGATCGAGGACGTGCTGGAGCAGCATTCGCAGGTGGATTCCTCCGCGCTCACGGACAGGGCGATCGAAATGCTCGACCAAGTCCGCATCGCCCGCCCGTGCGAGCGCTACCACGCCTATCCGTTCGAGCTCTCGGGCGGTATGTGCCAGCGCGTGGTGATCGCGCTCGCGCTCGCCTGCCGTCCCCAGCTCCTCATCGCCGATGAGCCGACGACCGGACTCGACGTGACGACGCAGAAGACGGTGATGGACCTCATCG
>Ga0306926_10002723_pt1 | contig 18021 bp, 12 predicted proteins | sample flu12Cox44000178_FD_203759 | JGI IMG/M metagenome (GOLD analysis project Ga0306926, IMG submission 203759) | Lab enrichment of tropical soil microbial communities from Luquillo Experimental Forest, Puerto Rico - flux8day.12C.oxic.44.000.178 (v2)... | ecosystem: Environmental > Terrestrial >... | reverse complement strand
CTTCCCAATCGGCGACGCGATTGTGCCGCAATGCGCCGAGCCCATTCCGGCGAGCGGCTATGAAAAGGCCGGCTGCATCTTCGAGGCGTTTTGGGAAGAGCCGGTGCTGATCCAACCCTCGGGGATCGGCGGCACCAATTGGTCGCCGATGTCGTACAATCCTGACACCGGGAGCCTCTACGTTCCCGGCACGATCCGCACCAGCGCCTTTGCCCGCTACGGCGATACCTACAAGCTGGGGCTGCGCTATGTCGGCGGCACCCAGGCGGCGCCGATCGGCTCGCCAATGAGCGGCACCTTTACCTCAATCGGCGGCAACACCAACAAGATTGTCTGGCAGAACAAGACGCTCTATCGCGTCGGTCAAGGGGGCGGGTCGTCGACGACGGCCGGCGGCCTCGTGTTCCGTGGCGATCCTGACGGCAATTTCCTGGCGATCGATGCCAAGGCGGGCGAAGAGTTATGGCGGTTCCAAACCGGGTTCGGGGCTGACGCACCTCCGGCGGTCTATCAGGTAGACGGAGAGGAGTATGTCGCTATCGCGACCGGGGGCAATCAATCGCAACTCAGTGCGAACGGCGATGCAGTGTGGGTGTTCTCGCTAAAGGGGCAATTGGGTCCGCTGTGGCCGCCTCCGGCGCCGCAGAGCGTCGCTGGGCCGGCGGGGCCGGTTGCGGACGGGGTCAACACAATAAAAATCGGCGACAATAACGTCGAATATGCCTATTGGCCGGGCCGCACCCGAGTCAAGGCAGGAACCGCAGTGACCTTCACCAATGTCGGTGATGTCCAGCACACGGCGACGGCGTTCGAAAAAGGCAACTGGGATACCGGCGTATTGGAAAAGGGCCAGTCGAAGACCGTCACCTTCTCGGATCCTGGCAACTACTTCTACATTTGCGCTCCCCACCCGTGGATGTACGGCCAGGTAATCGTCGAGTAACACTAAAAACCAGGGGAAATTGCCATGGGGTGTCGTGCGCGACAGATGCTCCCGGTGGTGCTGGCGGTCGGTATTGCCTTTTCGGGGTTAGCGCAGGTCCGCGCAGCCGATCCCGAGATCGACCGCCTGCTCCGGAGCCCGGTCGGCAAAGACTGGGTCACCAATGGCGGCAACTTGACCAATCAGCGTTATTCGACGCTGAAACAGATCGATACCTCCAATGTCAAGCAGCTGAAGGGAGCCTGGATGACCCGTCTCAAGGGCTCCGGGTTTGGCGGCAAATATTCATTCGAGGCAACGCCGCTCGTCAAAGACGGCGTCATGTATATTGTCACAGGCAACGACGATGTATTCGCGCTGAACGCCAAGACCGGCGAGTTCCTGTGGGAGCGCTGGTCTGGCATCGACCAGAAGATTTCGACGGTTTGCTGCGGCTGGGTTAATCGCGGACTGGCAATGGGAGAAGGTCTGCTGTTCTTGGGGCAGCTCGACGCCAATGTCGTGGCACTCGACATCAAGACCGGCAAGGAAGTGTGGAGAACGCCGATCGAGGAATGGCAGAACGGCTACGGCATCACCAGCGCGCCGCTCTATTATAATGGTATCGTTTATAGCGGTATCACCGGCGGCGAATTCGGCGTGCGCGGCCGCTTGACCGCGCTTGACGCCAAGACCGGTAATATTTTGTGGCGCTGGTACACGCTGCCCGGCCCGGGAGAGGTCGGCAGCAACACTTGGCCGACCGGGACCGACCAGGCCACGCGCGGCGGCGCTACGATCTGGAACACACCGGCGCTCGATCCCGAGCTTGGACTCGTCTATTTCGCAACCGGCAATTGCGGTCCCGATTTCGACGGGTCGATGCGGGAAGGCGACAATCTGTTCTGCGCCTCGATCGTCGCGCTGAAGGCAAAAACCGGCGAATACGCCTGGCATTTTCAGGAGGTGCATCACGACATTTGGGACTATGACGCCGTGAGCCCCGTCGTGTTGTTTGATACTGAAATCAATGGTCAGCCGCGCAAGGGCATCGCGGAAGCCGGAAAGACCGGCTGGATCTATCTACTCGACCGGACCAACGCCCAGCCATTGATTGGCATCGAAGAACGGCCGGTGCCTCAGGAGCCGCAGCAGAAGACGGCGAAAACACAGCCGTACCCTGTCGGGGACGCGGTTATGCCGCAATGTGCCCCGGTCTTTGGCGAGTACGAAAAGGCCGGCTGCTTATTCGAGCCGTTTTGGGAAGAGCCAGTGCTGATTCAGCCTGGAGCTGCTGGCGGCACGGTTTGGGCGCCGATGCCCTACAGTCCCGATACCGGGTATTTCTACGTCCCCGCCAGCATTCGCACCGGCGCCTTCGTGCGGTACGGCGACACCTACAAGCACGGGCGGCGGTATGTCGCCGGCAACCTGTCATCGCCAATCGGCTCGCCGCAAGCTGGCACCTTCACCGCTATCAACAGCGCCAGCAACAGGATCGTCTGGCAGCACCAGATGCCTTATCGCATGGGCGGCGGCGGTGGCTCGCTGGTGACTGCCGGCGGCCTCGTGCTGCGCGGCGAGCCCGACGGCAATTTCGTCGCAGTCAATGCCAAAAACGGCGCGGTGCTGTGGAAATTCCAGACGGGGTTCCGGCGCCGACGCGCCGGCGATAGCTTACGAGGTCGATGGCGAGGAATACATCGCCATTGCCACCGGCGGCAACTCGCTCCAAGGCAGCGCCTTTGGCGACGCGGTCTGGGCCTTCTCGCTGAACGGCCAAGTGAACCCGCTATGGCCGCCGCCACCGCCCGCCGTGGTCGCCGGACCGGTGGGTCCGATCGCCGAAGGAGTCGCGAAGGTAAATATCGGCTTCAACAACCTGGAGTATAGCTATTTCCCTGCCCGCACCAAGGTCAAGGCGGGGACCAGCATCACTTTTACCAATGTCGGTGATATCCCGCATACCGCGACCAGCTATGGGCAAGACAACTGGGATACCGGCGCACTCGCCAAAGGCGAGACGAGGGAAATTGCGTTCACCAAGTCGGGGAATTTTTATTACATCTGTACGCCCCATCCCTGGATGTACGGACAGATCATCGTCGAATAGATCAATAAGGGGGGAGTACCATGCCGTATCGCGCGCCACCAATAATGCCACTGTTGGTGTTGGCAGCCGGTTTGACGCTCTTGGGCCCCGCTCCGCTTCGCGCTGCCGACCCGGAAATCGATCGCTTGCTGCAAAGCCCAGTCGGCAAGGATTGGGTCACCAATGGCGGCAATCTGACCAATCAGCGCTATTCGGCGCTGAAACAGATTGATACCTCCAACGTCAAGCAGCTGAAGGGAGCCTGGATGACCCGGCTCAAGGGCTCTGGGTTTGGCGGAAAGTACTCCGCGGAGGCGACACCGCTCGTCAAGGACGGGACCATGTACATGGTCACCGGCAATGACGATGTCTTCGCGCTCAATGCAAAGACGGGAGAGATGCTATGGAATCGACCAGAAGATCTCCACCGTCTGCTGCGGCTGGCTCAACCGCGGATTGGCGATGGGCGAAGGGATGCTGTTCTTGGGGCAGCTCGATGCCAATGTCGAGGCGCTCGACATCAAGACCGGCAAAGAAGTGTGGAAAACGCCGATCGAGGACTGGCGCAACGGCTATGGGGTCACCAATGCGCCGTTGTACTATGACGGTATCGTTTACAGCGGGAATACTGGCGGCGAATTCGGTGTCCGCAGCCGGCTGACGGCGCTCGATGCCAAGACCGGCAAGATCCTGTGGCGTTGGTACGCCCTTCCCGGCCCGGGTGAGGTCGGCAGCGACACCTGGCCGGCCGGCACCGATCATGCGATGCGCGGCGGCGCGTCGATCTGGAACACTCCCGCCCTCGATCCTCAGCTCGGGCTGATCTTCTTCGCCACCGGCAATTGCGGGCCCGATTATGACGGGTCGATGCGCGAGGGAGATAATCTGTTCTGCGCCTCGATCGTCGCGTTGAATGCCAAGACCGGCGAGCATGTCTGGCACTTCCAGCAGGTGCATCACGACATTTGGGATTACGACGCGGCGAGCCCGGTGGTGCTGTTTGACACGGTGATCAACGGCCAGCCGCGCAAGGCGATTGCCGAAGCGGGACGCACGGGCTGGGTCTATATTCTCGACCGCACCAACGGCAAACCGCTGATCGGCATCGAGGAGCGCCCGGTGCCGCAGGAGCCTCGCCAGAAGACCGCAAAGACGCAGCCCTACCCGGTCGGCGACGCGACAGTGCCGCAATGCGCGCAGCCAATGGAGGGATACGAGAAGGCGGGGTGCATCTTTGAGGCGTTTTGGGATGAACCGGTCCTGATTCAGCCGTCGGGACAGGGCGGCACAAATTGGTCGCCGATGCCGTATGATCCCGACACCGGCTTTCTCTATGTTCCGGGCACCATCCGAACGAGCGTATTTTCGCGCGTTCCCAGCGAATACACGACAGGGCGGCGCTATACGAACGGTACTCAGGCGCCGCCGATCGGCTCGCCTTTGAGCGGCACCTTCACCGCGATCGACAGCAGGACGAACAAGATCGCGTGGCAACACCAGATGCCCTATCGCATGGGCGGCGGCGGGGGCTCGACAGTGACCGCCGGAGGTCTCCTGCTGCGCGGCGAGCCGGACGGCAATTTCGTCGCGCTCGACGCCAAGACCGGGGAAACCCTGTGGAAATTCCAGACCGGGTTTGGCGCCGACGCGCCCGCGATGGCTTACGAGGTCGATGGCGACCAGTACATCGCCATTGCGACCGGTGGTAACTCTATCCAGGGCAGCGCCTATGGTGACGCCGTATGGGCGTTCTCGCTTAAAGGGCAGCTCAATCCATTATGGCCGCCGCCGCCTCCGGCGACCGTAGCCGGCCCCGGAGGCGCTGTCGCCGACGGTGTCGACAAGGTCAAGATCGGCGACAACAATGTCGAGTACGCCTATTGGCCGGCGCGCACTCGGGTCAAGGCGGGAACCGCGGTGACCTTTACCAATGTCGGCGACATTCCGCACACGGCTACGGCCTTCGACAAGGGCAAGGTCGGCGACTGGGATACTGGCGCTTTGGCCAAGGGCGAGTCCAAGGAGATCACCTTCAAAGAGCCCGGCACCTACTTCTATATCTGCACGCCGCACCCTTGGATGTACGGTCAGGTAGTCGTCGAATAGTACGAGCTGGATACTGCGCTCCCGCCTCATCGGGCGGGGGGTCGCGCGAGCCGCATCCCGAGCACCGGGGCCGCCGCCTCCGGCGGCAGCTTCGCGTAGCCGCGCGGGATCTCGAACAGCGCCGCGTCCTGCTGGCCGATCTTCACGTGGCGCAATTCCCAACGAATTGTCGAAATCTTGCCGTTGTCGGCCGTGAACCGGGCATCGCACCTCATCGGAATGCCGTCGGCGCTGAGCCACAGCGAGCCAACGGCGCGACCTCGCGGGGTTGCTTCGTCGACTGCATATTTCGTCGTCACAACGCCGTTGACCGGTTCTTCCCCGACGGGCTTGCGTAGCAGACTGGGGTTGCCGAGAATCGACAGCTCCTTCGGAAGCGCGAATTCGACGACGGTGTGGAGTTGCGGCAGGATGATGTCGCCAATCGCGCTGTTGGCACGCAGGATGAAAATCGGCCTCACCGCCGGCAGATCCTGGTCGTGGCGCTGCTCGCCGGGCATATGCCACATCTTCCCGATATAGCTCTGCCCATCGATGACCAGCACCCGCTCGGCGCTGAAGCCGACGCGTGCGTCACCAAGTGTCTCTGCCGAGGCCGGCGCAGCAACCGGTGTCATTGCCGCGAGCAAGACTGCGGTCGTGGCATAATGGAAAACGCGCATTTCCATTCTCGATCGTCCCCCGGCTGGTAGGGGGTCAATGCGGCGGTTTCGCGGCAGGCTGGACAGCGGCGGCGCAAAGCCTATCCTTGCGCGCGGATCCTTGCGCCGAAACGGAACACCAAAGAATGAACCAACGGATTGGACTGTTTGCGGTTGAGAATCGAACGCCGGGCGCGCGATGAACGACACGAGTGGAACCGTCACAATTCGCGTCCATTCCGCGATAGCCGAAATACGGGCCGCTGATTGGGATGCCTGCGCGAGCGATATCAACCCAACTGTTTCTCATACTTTTCTCAACGCGATGGAGGAAAGCGGCTCGACGACCCCGCGCACAGGGTGGACGCCGCAGCACCTCTCGCTTGCAGGCCCCGATGGCGAGATAGCGGGCGTCGTGCCGCTTTATGCCAAGACGCATTCCCATGGCGAATACATCTTCGACTATGGCTGGGCGGATGCCTACGAGCGTGCCGGCGGCCGGTATTACCCCAAATTGTTGTCGGCGGTGCCGTTCACCCCGGTCCCGGGGCCGCGTTTGCTGCTGCGTCCCGGCTCGCCGGCCGAAGCTCGCGACCATCTGCTTGCTGGAATGGTCGAGTTCACCAAGCAGCGTCGAATTTCGTCATTGCATGTGAACTTTCCCGACCCGGCCGAGGCCGAGGTGCTGACCGAGGCGGGGTTTCTACAGCGGCTCGGTCAGCAATTCCATTGGACCAACGAAGGGTATCGCGATTTCGACGACTTTCTCGCTGCATTGAATTCACGCAAGCGCAAAGCAGTGAAGAAAGAGCGGCGCGAAGCGCTTGGCCGCGGTCTGGAAATCGAAGTGTTGACGGGCTCCGACTTGAAATCGCGCCATTGGGAGGCCTTCTTCGAATTCTACCTCGCGACCTCCGATCGCAAATGGGGCTCGGCTTACCTAAACCGCCGCTTCTTTGCGATGATCGGCGACCGTATGCCGGAAAAGGTCGTGCTCATTATGGCGCGGCGTGGCGGGAATTACGTCGCAGGCGCGTTCAATCTGCTCGGCAAGGAGACGATCTACGGCCGTAATTGGGGCAGTTACGGCGATTACAAATTTCTGCATTTCGAGTGCTGTTATTACCGGGCGATAGAGTTTGCGATTACGCACGGGCTAAAGCGCGTGGAGGCGGGCGCGCAGGGTCCACACAAGATTCAGCGCGGCTATCTGCCGGTGCCGACCTACAGTGCTCACTGGATCCCCGATCCGGCTTTTCGCCGGGCCGTCGCCCAATTTCTTTTGCGCGAGCGGCAGATGATCGAGCACAAAATGGAAGGGCTCGCTGAGTTTTCCCCGTTTCGCCACGGGCAGACCGCCTGCCTCTCCTCCGAGCCGGAAGAAGCAGCACCCGAAAGCTGATCACTCGACGAGTTCGGGCTCCTTCGGCGCCGGTTCGACCGGCCGCTCCTCAAACTCAAAAGAGAGCTCGTCATCTTCCGGCTTTCGCGTAACCCGGACAATCCCGCCTTTCGACAACCGCCCGAACAACAACTCCTCGGCGAGCGGCTTCTTGATGTGCTCCTGAATTATCCGGGCGAGAGGGCGGGCGCCGAACAGCCGATCGTAGCCTTTTTCGGCGAGCCAAGCCCGGGCGCCGTCGTCGAGTTCGATCGTGACGTTTCGGTCGGCGAGCTGTTCTTCGAGCTGCAGCACGAACTTGTCGACCACCTGTCCGATCGTCTCCGACGATAACGGGGCGAACGAGATCACCGCATCGAGCCGGTTGCGGAACTCCGGAGTAAACATGCGATTGATGGCTTCCTGATCATCCCCTTCCCGCACCCCGCTGCCAAACCCGATCGCCGGTTTGGCGAGATCCCAGGCTCCGGCATTCGTCGTCATGATCAAGATGACGTTGCGGAAGTCGACATTTTTGCCGTTGTGATCGGTCAGCTTTCCATAATCCATGACCTGCAGCAGAATATTGAACAGGTCCGGATGGGCCTTCTCGATCTCGTCCAGCAACAGCACGCTGTGGGGATGCTGATCGATCGCGTCGGTCAATAGCCCACCCTGGTCGAAACCGACATAACCGGGGGGCGCGCCGATTAGCCGGGACACGGTGTGCCGCTCCATATACTCGGACATGTCGAAGCGGGTGATCTCTATGCCCAGGGTGCGGGCGAGCTGACGAGCGACTTCGGTCTTGCCGACGCCGGTTGGACCGGAGAACAGGTAGCAGCCGATCGGCTTTTCCGGGTCGCGCAGACCGGCGCGCGCCAACTTGATCGCGGAAACCAGCGCTTCGATTGCCGGGTCCTGTCCGAAGACCATCGTCTTCAGGTCACGCTGCAGGTTCTTCAGCACTTCGCGATCATCCCGGGAGACGCTCTTCGGCGGGATACGCGCCATCGTCGCTATGACCGCTTCGACTTCCTTGGCAGTAATTGTTTTGCGGCGCCGGCTCTCCGGCACGAGCATTTGGGCGGCCCCCGTCTCATCGATGACGTCGATCGCTTTGTCGGGCAGTTTGCGGTCGCCGATATAACGGTGCGACAGCTCGACCGCGGCACGCAGCGCATCGCTCGTGTAGCGCACCTTGTGATGCCGCTCGTAATAGGGCTTCAACCCGCGCAGTATCTTGACCGAATCTTCGACCGTCGGCTCGTTGACATCGATCTTTTGGAAGCGGCGAACGAGCGCCCGGTCCTTCTCAAAATAGTTGCGGTATTCCTTATAGGTGGTCGAGCCGATGCAGCGAATGACGCCGCCGGCGAGAGCCGGCTTCAGCAGGTTCGACGCATCCATCGCGCCGCCGCTCGTCGCGCCGGCTCCGATGACCGTGTGGATCTCATCGATGAACAAAATGGCGCCAGGCTGCGCCTCGAGTTCCGACAGCACCGCCTTTAGCCGCTCCTCGAAATCGCCGCGATAGCGGGTTCCGGCGAGCAGCGCCCCCATGTCAAGCGCGTAGATAATCGCGTTCAGCAACACCTCGGGGACTTCGCGCTGCACGATGCGGCGCGCCAGACCTTCGGCGATCGCCGTCTTTCCAACCCCTGGATCGCCGACATAAAGCGGGTTGTTCTTGGCCCGACGACAGAGGATCTGAATCGTACGCTCGACTTCGGCTTCGCGGCCGATCAGCGGATCGATCTTACCGCCCTTGGCCTTTTTGTTCAGGTTGACGCAATAGGCATCGAGAGCGTCATGGTTGCGCTTCTGCGACTTTTCGCTCCGCTCCTCGTCATCGGTCCCCTGAACGCGCCGCGTCTCCGAGCGCCCCGGAGCTTTGGCGATGCCGTGCGAAATATAATTCACGGCATCGAACCGGGTCATGTCCTGCTCTTGCAGGAAATAGACCGCATGGCTTTCGCGCTCCGCGAACATCGCGACCAGCACGTTTGCGCCGGTCACCTCCTCGCGGCCCGACGACTGGACGTGAATTGCTGCGCGTTGCAGTACGCGCTGGAAGCTCGCCGTCGGTTTTGCGTCATCGCCATGCGCCGCTACGAGGTTGGCAAGTTCGCTATCGACGTAGTTCAGAACCTCGCGCCGCAGCCGGTCGAGGTCCACGCTGCAAGCGCGCAGCACGGCAACCGCGTCCTGATCCTCGGTGAGCGCCAGCAACAGATGCTCAAGCGTAGCATATTCGTGATGGCGCTCATTGGCGTGGGCGAGAGCCCGATGCAGCGATTTTTCGAGATTACGCGACAGCACGCCTGCCTACCCTTCCTTGACTAGTCCTTCTCCAGCGTACACTGCAGCGGATGCTGGTGCTGCCGGGCGAAATCCATGACCTGGGTCACCTTAGTTTCTGCAACCTCGTAAGTGTAGACGCCGCATACCCCGACTCCTCGTTTGTGCACGTGGAGCATGATGCGGGTCGCCTCCTGCCGGCTCTTGTTGAAGAACCGCTCAAGAATATGAACGACGAACTCCATCGGCGTGTAATCGTCGTTCAACATAAGTACCTTGTACATAGAGGGCTTCTTCGTCTTCGGCTTTGCCTTGACGACAACACCCGTCCCCGGTCCTTCTTCGCCGCGTCTTCCGTTGTCGCTCATTTTGGCCCGAGCCGATGGCGCCGCTCGCTCGCCAATGATATTGGCTTTTAGCTGGTCCAGAAAAGTGTTTTCCGCCCAGGGCCGAGCTGGCATTTGCGTTTCGCTGACCATTCCCTACTCGGCCCGATACGGCCGCCGCAACAGCAAATCGATTGCGGCCTCTACCGACTCGCCGCGGTGGAGCAGCGCATCGACCCCCGTGCTGATTGGCATCTCGACTCCGAGCTGTTCCGCCAACCGGGCAATCGCGGCTGCCGTGGCCACGCCCTCGACAACCGAGCGCCTGCCGCGCAGCGCTGCCTCCAGGGTCCTCCCGTTGCCGAGCGCTATGCCAAGCCCGTAGTTGCGCGACTGGACCGAACTGCAGGTGAGCACGATATCGCCCAGACCGGAGAGGCCACGAAAGGTCTTCGCCCGGCCCCCCTTGGCCAGACCGAGCCGGACCATTTCCGCCAGTCCGCGGGTGATCAGCGAGGCCCGGGCGTTGTCGCCAAGACCGTGGCCGACGACGATGCCGCACGCGATGGCCAGGACGTTCTTCACGGCACCGCCGATTTCGGCGCCGATCGGGTCCTGCGACACATAAGGCCGAAACCGACGGCTTCCGATGGCTTGGGTGAAGGCGCGACCGAGCGACGCATCCGCGCTCGCAATTGTCACCGCAGTCGGTAACTCTCGCGCCACCTCGGCGGCAAAAGTTGGCCCGGAAAGCACTGCGGATGGAGAAGTGGGCAGGATATCCGCAGCAACCTCCGACATTGTTTTAAGCGAGCTTGTTTCGATCCCTTTAGCGCAGAGCAACAAAGGGGTTCCCAGACCGAGACCGGCCCCAAGCGACTTGAGCGCGCCGCGCAGGAATTGCGCGGGAACGGCGAGTAGCGCCGCTTCCGCTCCGTCGGTGGCGGAGGTCAGATCCGTAGTCGCCGTGATAGTGGGATCGAGGGTCACGCCGGGGAGGAAGAGCGGATTTTGATGATGATCGTTGATCGCCGCAACCACATCCGGGTCCCGGGCCCACAGTATCGGGAGCGAGCCGGCGCGAAGAGCAACCATGGCGAGCGCCGTTCCCCAAGCGCCGCCCCCAACGATCGCCAAGCGTCTCATCGGATTACGTTCCGACCATCCACTACGCCTTCACCCCGGCCCCGGGTCGCGGGGCCGCACGTGTGTCGAGAGGCCATCGCGGCCGAAGTGGCGCGTCGAGGCCGTCGACCAGGCCGAGCCGGAGCCGCTCGATGCCCGTCCAGGCGATCATTGCGCCATTATCGGTGCACAGTGGCGGCGGCGGCGCAACAAAGCGCAGCCCGGCATCGTTGGCGAGTTTTGTAAGGCGTTCTCGCAGCCTTCCGTTGGCAGCAACGCCGCCCGCAACCACTAGCGTATCTCCCTCCGGGTATCTGCGGCGGAACCACGCGACCGCATTCGCAGTCCGATCGGCCAAAGCGTCACAAATCGCCAGCTCGAGCGAGGCCGCCAGATCCGCCCGGTCACGCGGATCGAGATCGCCGATCGCCGTAATTATCTGGCGCACCGCGGTCTTTAAGCCGGAGAAGGAGAAGTCACATCCCGGCCTGCCCTTCATCGGACGCGGCAGGACAAAACGACAAGGGTCGCCGTCGCGCGCCGCCTCCTCAATAGCCGGCCCCCCAGGATAACCCAGGCCGATCAGCTTCGCGGCCTTGTCGAAGGCTTCGCCGACCGCATCGTCGAGCGTCGTCCCGAGGCGGATGTAACGGCCAATTCCGGCGCATACCAAGAGCTGACAATGTCCTCCCGAAACGAGCAGCAAAAGGTACGGAAAATCTACCCGAGCGGTCAGCCGAACCGACAGCGCGTGCGCTTCCAAATGGTTTACAGCGAGGAACGCCTTGCGCGCCGCCCAAGCCAATCCCTTTGCTGTCATCGAGCCGACGATCAGCCCGCCGATCAGGCCCGGACCGGCTGCGGCAGCTATCCCGTCGATCTCGCCCAGACAGACGCCAGCATCGGCGAGCGAGCGCGATATCAGCGGGTCGAGGTGGTCGAGATGAGCGCGTGCGGCAATCTCGGGTACGACCCCGCCATAGGGCAAGTGCTCCGCAAGCTGAGCGTGGATCAAATTGGATAGAATCTTCGGGCCGGAGGCCGTGGCCGCCACAACGGCGGCAGCGCTCTCGTCGCAACTGGTTTCGATACCAAGAACGATCATTGCGGGCAGCGGTGCTCGGGAGCCACGTCTCGCGGCTCCCGGGCAGCCCGGTCAGCCGGGCGGCGCCACCTCGTAGGTCTTGAGGGTCTTGTCAGTGGCGGCATCGATTTCGAGAAGCTTGACGGAATAACCCCACAACGTCGCCGCATGGCGGATCACCGCCCGGCAGCTCTTCTCTTCGAGTAGCACGCCGTTATGGACATAATGCGCCAGAACAAGACAGCGATCGCCTCGCAGATCGACATCGACCACCTGAATGTCGGGCTCTCGACGCGATAGATCGTATTGCCGGGAGAGCGCGCTGCGAATTTTGCGATAGCCGACGTCGTCGTGGATGGCTTCCACCCGCAAGGCCGGCTTCGCGCTGTCGTCGGACACATGGAACAGCCGGAACCGCCGGATCATCGCCGGGCTCAGATATTGCAGGACGAAGCTCTCGTCTCGGTAATTGGCCCAAGCGTGACGCAACACACCGTAGCCGTCTCCCGAGCCCGCGATGTCGGGAAACCACTCCCGATCCTCCTCGGTCGGCTCCTCGCAAATCCGGCGGATGTCGCTCATCATCGCGAAACCCAGCGCGTACGGATTGAGGCCGCTGAACCGCGGGTCGTCGAAGTCGGGCTGGAACACGACGCTCGAATGCGAGTGGAGAAATTCGAGCATCGACCCTTCGGTAATCAGCCCCTTGTCGTGCAGCCGCCGCATAATTTCGTAATGCACGAAGGTGGCGCAACCCTCGTTCATCATTTGTGTCTGCTTCTGCGGATAGAAGTACTGAGAGACGAGGCGGACGATGCGCACGAGCTCGCGTTGCCAATCTTCGAGCCGGGGTGCTCGTTTCTCGATCAGATACAGAAGATTTTCTTCAGGAAGCCCAAGTTCGCGCTTGATCTCAAGGAGACGGGCCTCCTCGTTGCTCGAGTCTTCCTTATCTTTTTCCGCACCCGGGACGGTGCGCCACAGATCGTTATACGTCGCCTCGAAATGCGCCCGCCACTCCTCTGCCCGGCGACGCTCCTCGGCGAGATTTGGCTTGGTTCGGTGGGCATACCGGTTGACGCCGTGATCCTTCAGCGCATGGGCAGCGTCGAGCACACGCTCCACCGCCTCCGCCCCGTGCCGTTCTTCGCATTTCTGCACGTAGTCACGTGCAAAGCTTAAATAGTCAAGAATTCCATTGGCGTCGGTCCACTGCCGAAATAAATAATTGTTCTTGAAGAAATGATTGTGACCGAACGCAGCATGCGCGATGACTAATGTCTGCATGGTCATGGAATTTTCTTCCATGATGTAGCAGATGCAGGGGTTGGAATTAATGACGATCTCGTAGGCGAGACCCTGTAACCCTTTTCGATAGAGGGTCTCGTGATAAGCAAAGCGCTTGCCGAAGCTCCAGTGCCGATACATCAGCGGCAAGCCGACCGAGGCATAAGCGTCGAGCATCTGCTCGGAGGTGATTACCTCGATTTGGACGGGATAGACATCCAGCCCGAGTTCGTCGCGAGCGATCCGCTCGATCGCATCGTAGACCCGCTGCAGCCCACCATAATCCCAGTTCGGGCCGGTGAAGAGCGGGGAGGCGGTTTCGAGCCGTAGCGAGACAGAGTCAGGCACGGATACCCCCTTTTGCGAACAATTCGTGGAAAACCGAAAAGATCTGCGACGGATCGCTGACCCGACGCATGACGAAATGCGGATGTGCTGGCGCCACCTCGTTGTAGGCTCTCCACAAATCGCTGTCGCGGGACAATCCGGTCAAGCTCCCTCCCATGCCGTCTCCGACCTCGACATAGGCAAAATATTGGCACAGCGGAAGGACTTCGCCACCCAACAAGGAAACGCAACGTCCGCTGTCGGCGCCATAATTGTCGCCGTCGGATGCCTGTGCTGCGTAAATGTTCCACCGATCGGTGGGATATCGCGCCCGCGCTATCTCCAGCATTTTTTCGAGCGCAGTCGACACGACGGTGCCGCCCGTCTCCCGACTGTAGAAAAAGGTTTCCTCGTCGACCTCCTCGGCGGTGCTGGTGTGGCGGATAAAGACGATATCGACGTGGCGGTAGCGCCGGATCAGGAACACGTGGAGCAACATGAAGAACCGCTTGGCGAGATCCTTCATCGCCTCGGTCATCGATCCTGATACGTCCATCAGGCAGAACATCACAGCTTCGGTATTCGGCCTGGGAACACGCTCAAAGCGGTTGTAGCGAACGTCGATCGGGTCGATGTAGGGAATGATCTTGCTGCGATGCTCGAGGCGTTCGAGTTCGCGAAGAAGCCTTTCGGCCTCTTCGTCAGCGCCGCGAGCCCGCGCGTTCTCGAGCGCCTCCCGCAGCGCCTCGAGGTCCGATTGCTTGGGCCGTTTGAGGGATATGCGGCGCGCCAAGCTATTGCGCATCGTGCGCCTGATGCTGAGGTTCGCGGGACTCCCCGTCACCGTGTACCCTGCCCGCTGCAGATCGACCGCGAACGTTTCCTTCAGGCTCTTCTTGACGAGGTCGGGAAGCTCAAGATCCTCGAAAAACATGTCGAGGAACTCTTCCTTCGAGAGCGTAAACTCGAATGCGTCCTCGCCCGAGCCGTCGGGGCTTCCCTGTGAACCCCCGCGTCCTTCTCCGCCGGTTGGCCGAGGGATTTCGTCGCCTCTGACATACTCCTTGTTGCCGGGGACGACATGTTCGGTTCGCCCCGTGCGTCGGCTGTGATGAAAAATCGGCTCGGCGATCCCGCGTGTCGGAATTGCCACCTTCTCGCCATGGCCGACATCGGCCACCTTGCGCTTGCGCAATGCCTCTTGAACTGCCGATTTCACTTCGGCCCGGGCTCGTGCAAGGAAACGTTGTCTGTTACTTAAACTTTTGCCTTTCGGGTTCGGACGACGGTCGACGATATTCATAGCTGCCCTCCGAGAGGGGACCGTGGTCCCCTATCCCGCCTTGTTTACGCGCATGTACCACTCCACGAGCCGGCGAACCTGCCGCTCGGTGTAGCCGCGCGCCACCATGCGCTCGAGGAAATCAGCGTGCTTCTTCTCCGTCTCGGTGTCCTTCTTCGTGCCAAAGCTGATGACCGGCAACAGATCCTCGACCTGTGAGAACATGCGCCGCTCGATAACCTCGCGCAACTTCTCGTACGAGGTCCATGACGGGTTGCGCCCGGAATTGTTGGCCCGCGCGCGCAACGCGAATTTCACGACCTCGTTGCGAAAATCCTTCGGGTTGGCGATCCCCGCTGGTTTCTCGATCTTCGAGAGCTCCTGGTTCAACAGCTCGCGGTTCATCAACTGACCGGTGTCCGGGTCCTTGTAGTCCGAATCCTCGATCCACGCATCGGCATAGGCGACGTAGCGGTCGAACAGATTCTGGCCATAGTCCGAGTAAGATTCGAGATAGGCCTTCTGGATCTCGTGGCCGATAAATTCGGCATAACGCGGCGCCAATTCGGCCTTGATGAAGTTCAGGTATTTCTTTTCCGCATCGTCGGGGAACTGCTCGCGCCAGATCGCCTGCTCGAGCACATACATCAGATGGACGGGGTCGGCAGCCACCTCCTGCGTGTCGAAGTTGAAGGTGCTCGACAACACCTTGAACGCGAACCGGGTGGAGATGCCGTCCATCCCCTCGTCGACGCCGGCGGCGTCGCGATATTCCTGCACCGATTTGGCGCGCGGGTCGGTGTCCTTCAGGCTCTCGCCGTCATAAACCCGCATCTTCGAATAGAGGTTCGAGTTTTCGTGCGACTTCACCCGCGACAGCACGCTGAAACGCGCAAGGATATCCAACGTCGACGGCGCGCATGGTGCGGTGGCGAGCTCACTGTTCTGCAGCAACTTCTCGTAGATTTTGCGTTCTTCAGTCGAGCGCAGGCAGTAGGGGACCTTGATGACCGAAATACGATCGATAAACGCCTCGTTGTTCTTGTTGTTCTTGAAGCTCTGCCATTCGGCCTCATTCGAGTGCGCCAGCACGATGCCTTGGTAGGGGATGCCGCCGATGTTTTCGGATCCGACGTAATTTCCTTCCTGGGTAGAGGTGAGCAGCGGATGCAGCATCTTGATCGGCGCCTTGAACATCTCGACAAATTCGAGAAGCCCTTGCGTCGTCCGGTTTAGACCACCGGAATAGGAATAGGCGTCGGGATCGTTCTGGCTGAAAAATTCGAGCTTGCGGATGTCGACTTTCCCGACGAGGCTCGACACATCCTGATTGTTCTCGTCGCCGGGCTCCGTCTTCGCAATGCAGATCTGCTTCAGACGCGACGGTTGCATGCGCACGACGGTGAACTTGGTGATGTCGCCGCCGAACTCCTCAAGTCGCTTGACCGCCCAAGGCGAGATGGTGCCGGTTAGGCGACGCCGCGGGACGCTATAACGCTTTTCGAGCTCCTCGCCGAGGGTCACCGGATCGAACAGGCCCAGCGGGCTCTCAAAGACCGGACTAACCTCCTTACCGGCCTTTAACACGTAGACCGGCTCCTTCTCCATCAACTGCTTCAGGCGCTCAGCGAGCGAGGATTTGCCGCCGCCGACCGGACCCAACAGATAAAGAATTTGCTTACGCTCCTCGAGGCCCTGCGCGGCATGGCGGAAGAAGCCAACGATCCGCTCGATCGTCTCTTCCATCCCAAAGAAGTCCGCAAATTCCGGATAGACCTTGATGGTGCGGTTCATAAAGATGCGGCCGAGCCTTGGATCCTGGCTCGTGTCGACCATGACCGGCTCGCCAATGGCGCTCAGCATACGTTCGGCGGCGCCCGCGTAATACGACGCATCATCGGAGCACTTACCAAGATACTCCTCGATGGAGAGCTCGACGTCTCTCCGGTTTTCATACAACTTTGAATAGAGTCCGAAAATCCCGTCATCGAATTTCATGTCTCACCTCAACCGATGCCCCGCGCTCAACTCCTAAGCTTCCCGTCGCACTACCAGAGAACGACGAAACCAAGCGAATGTTTCGCCGGATTCGTGTAATTCGTTGTAAATCTCGGTAATGTTCTTGTTACGTCGAATTCTCCCAAACATGGATCTCTGATTAAAACCCCATAGCTCGGCGTCATTATGCCAACACTTTGTGGCGAGAGTGCGAATGTATGTGGGGTCGGGAGAGCCCGCCGCCCCCCGTCGCCGTTGGGGTTCACCGTATGCACAAGATCGACCAAATAACAACATGTTGTGGTCCACTCCCAACCTTCCCCCAGCATATATTAAATTGGCCGAGAACCCAATAGAATTGTAGGTTAACTTCTCTGATATCAGCGCCAATTGGCGTCGACCGGCTGCCGCCAGGTTAAGGGGAAGGCTCCACCGCGGCGTTCTGCCGCAGCACGGTAAAGTCTACGCGAATTTGGCAACCGGCACGTTGGCCGGCGGACATGCTCCCGGCGGCCGTCAGTGCGGTGGCGCGACAGTGGAGGGCGGCAGCCCCGCTGGGCGGCCGGCACCAGCGATCGTGTCCGGGTTGCGCTGAGGCGATTTCGCCAGCTTGTTCTGCGATAGCCAGTTAGCCGCCAGGGCCTCGGCCAGCCGGTTAGCCAGGCAGGCGTAACTCGCGTCAGTCATATGCAGCCCGTCGGCACCTATGGTCGCGGCCGGGGCGAGTTGCTGTGTACGATCCCATTCTTTCATGATCTCAAATCGTCGGAACAACCCCACTTGAGTGCGTCCCGCGATATCCGCGATCAGCCGCTCCATTTCGGCGACGGCAGGCCGCGCCAGCACCCGCGGGGCGTATTGGAGGTCCATCAGGACGATATCGATCCCGCTTTCCTTCATCGACGCGACGCCGCGGCCGATCAGTTGTTCGTCCGCCGAAAGGTCGTCGCGCCGAAGCACGGCATTGGTGCCGACCTGCCAGATGACGAGATCCGGGTGCTCGGCCATCACGTCCCGGCCCAGACGGGTCAACTCCTCGGGAACGTCCTGACCACTGACACCGTGATTGATGACCCGGATGTCGACACCGGGAAAGCGCTCTCTCAATTCCTGCTCGAGGCGGCTCGGATAAGCCGAAGCCGGGTTGCT
>Ga0306926_10002720_pt1 | contig 18026 bp, 17 predicted proteins | sample flu12Cox44000178_FD_203759 | JGI IMG/M metagenome (GOLD analysis project Ga0306926, IMG submission 203759) | Lab enrichment of tropical soil microbial communities from Luquillo Experimental Forest, Puerto Rico - flux8day.12C.oxic.44.000.178 (v2)... | ecosystem: Environmental > Terrestrial >... | reverse complement strand
CCTCGGCGACGCCACCAATCAGATGGTCGCTGGCCGCGACTTGCTGTTCACCGAAGGCGACAAGATGGCTGCCGACGTCCAGAAATTCGTTGAAGCCGCAGAGAATACGGAGTTCGTCCACAAAGCGAATTCGCTCGAGAGCAAGGTTCTTCTGGTCAGGGTCGCAAACTGGCGATTCCTGGCCACGCGGGACGAAAAGGGCCTTGCCATCTTCAAAACCAATATCAGCAAGGCTCACCAGCAGATCGCGGAACTTGAGAAGGCTAATCTGCCGCAAAATCTTGCGGCGCTATTAGCGTCGGTCAAGGCAGGCGTGAGCAAATACTCTGATGCATTCGAGAAAACATCGACCAACCTCCTGCTCGGAGACGGGCTCTACTACAAGGTTCTTGCTCCGGTGACGGTCAGCGCGATCGAGCGAATTGATGGCGTGAAGGACGCGACCGGGCAGATGTTCAAGCAAACGACGGCCGACACCGAAAATCGTATCGCCAGCACCATCACCGTTCAGGAGGTCGTGACCGGGGCAGCCACGCTGTTTGGCCTGATCATCGCCTTCGTGATTGCACGCGGCATCATTGGTCCGTTGTCCGGCTTGACCTCCGGCATGAGGGAGCTTGCTGCCGGCAATTTCGGCGTCGTCCTTCCCGGCCTTGGCCGCAAGGATGAGGTCGGCGACATGGCGCAGGCAGTCGAGACCTTCAAGGTGAAGGCCGAGGAGAAAGCGCGCATGGAGGCGGAAGCCAAGGCCACGCAGGATCAAATAGCCGCCCGACAGCGCAGGGCAGACATGATCCGGATTGCAGATGATTTCGAATCGGCTGTCGGCGAGATCATTGACACGGTTTCGTCGGCGTCGAACGAACTTGAGGCTTCGGCTGGCACGCTCACCTCGACCGCGGAGCGCACGCAGGGTCTGACCAGCGTGGTCGCGGAGGCTTCCGCACAAGCCACCAGCAATGTTCAATCGGTGGCTTCCGCAACAGAAGAACTGAGTTCCTCAGTCAACGAGATCGGCCGTCAGGTGCAGGAGTCGGCGCGGATGGCCGGCGAAGCCGTCAACCAGGCGCGCCAGACCAATGACCGCGTCAGCGAATTGTCGATGGCGGCCAGCCGCATCGGCGACGTGGTCGAACTGATTAATACCATCGCCGGGCAAACCAATTTGCTGGCGCTCAACGCCACTATCGAAGCGGCGCGCGCCGGCGAGGCGGGTCGCGGCTTTGCGGTCGTCGCGTCCGAAGTCAAGGCGTTGGCAGAGCAGACCGCCAAGGCGACCGGCGAGATCGGTCAGCAGATCAGCGGCATACAGACGGCGACGCAGGAGTCGGTGACTGCGATCAAAGAGATCAGCAGCACTATCCAGAAACTATCGGAGATTTCCTCCACCATTGCGGCCGCAGTGGAAGAGCAGGGAGCAGCCACCCAGGAGATTTCCCGCAACGTGCAGCAGGCGGCGCGAGGTACTCAGGGGGTCTCATCCAACATCACTGACGTGCAGCACGGCGCCACCGAGACCGGTTCGGCCTCCTCGCAGCTTCTCGCTGCGGCCCAGTCGCTGTCCGCCGACAGCAATCGCCTCAGGCTCGAGGTAGGCAAGTTTCTCTCCTCTGTCAGAACAGCGTAAAGCGGAGATTTAAAGATTTGTCAGGTCCCGGCCTGCGTGGCCGGCGAAGCCTGCGGTTTTGGCCTGCGAGACAGAACGCGCTGATAGAACCAGCCGATCGCTACCAGCACCAGCCCGAGACAATTGAACGACAGCGCGCGATAAACTCCCGTCAGCGTCGACATGTCGATCATGAACGCCTTGAGGATCGTCAGCGCAATGACCGCGGCGGAGGCAAGCCGCGCGCGTAGTGAATCCACTGCAATGCCGATGCCGAGCAGGGTGACGCCGAACGCGAGCCACGCGATCGAATAGGTGTATTGTTCGGCCCCGGTGGTCGCACCGCGCGTCAACACCGGGCCGTGATAGAGCCTGCGGATTTCAAATGTGACATAGGTCAAGGCGAGCATGAGCGCAAACGCGGCGATGGTGTTGGCATAAGCGACAGGCCGACGTCCCGCCACGGCGTAGGACAACAGCAGCGCGAGCAGTGCGGGCAGCGCGTAAGCCAGCAGGAGAAGGTTGATGAAGCCGCCGCCGACGTCGGTTGGCCAGAGTATCGGCGTCTCCAGCAGCCACAGCCCGAATACCGTGACAAGTCCGGCATAGATCGTAAGTAACATCGCGCCGATATTGTGGATGAGGCTGTGGCTTCGGACGCGCAGTCGCTCCAGTCCGATGGCCATGGCGAGCGCGGCGCAGACCTGGAGCGCGAATTCCGTGAGCGAAGTGTTGACGCGGTAAATGTCCCCACCGTTGACCGCGTGGCGAATCTCGGTGAACACCAGCAATACCGTGAACAGGATCGCCGCCGCCTCCACCGCGCGCAACGGGGCGTCGTCGGCGCGGCGGCGCAGGAAGTAGCCGGCGGTCCAGAACGAGGCCGCCGGGACGCCGTAGCCCCACAACAGCCAGTTGAAGATCGGCGTCGTGCCGATCGCGTCGCCGACGATCCGCGGCTCCCAGGCGACGCGCAGCACCACCACGCCAGCCAGAATTGCCGCAAGCGATCGCAGGAAAGGAATCGGCCGCTGCATCGAGATCCAGGCAGTTCCCATCGACATCAGCGCGAGCGCAATCGTAGAGCGCGATCAACAGCGCCAGTGGGGTAAATACACCCGCCGCCGACCACACCACCGGGACGATGGCGCTGACCGACCGGCCCTGCGCAGCGAAACCGGCCAAGCCGAAGCCGGCGGCAAAGATCGCAGCCGTGATCAGGTGCAGCGACACCGAACCTTCGATAGCGGCGGGCCCTCCCATGCCGGGCAGCGGTCCGCCCGGCATCAGCGTCAGGTCGGGATTGGCGCGCACCGCCCATTCGGCGAAGACAACGAAGACGAAGGCGGTAGCGAAAGCGACCGCTCCGGTAGCGGCACGTGCAAACCACGCCACGAACAGGGCGGCGGCCACGAGAATGGCGAAAACGATGAGGGCCGCGTCGGCGTGAGAACTCACGAGCACAAGCACGGTAGCGCCGAGCAAATAGGCCGCGAGCGACCCCGACGAGATCGGCTCAATGTGTCCTTCGTCCGAAGCCGGCCCGAACATGAAACCGCACACCACCAGCAAGGCTGCGAGCGCGAATCCGGAAAGGACGTGAAACGCATACGGCCCCACCACCGGCGGATCGAATTTCAGGAAGGGCAGGGTCCAGAGCAGCGCGAAGGCGATGGTGCTGACCGCGAGCCAGCGCCACAGTCTGATCCGCGCCAGGCCGAAGGCCGCCGCGGTGACGATCGCGAGGTAGATATAGAGCGACCAGAAATCGGGCCTTTCCGAAGAAACGAGGACAGGGGTGGCGAAAGCGCCGACGATGCCGAGACCGGCCAGCACCGGCCCATGCAGCAAAGCCGCGGCAAGGGTGCCGAGTGCGACCAGACCGAGCAGGAGGAAGGCGGTCGCTGGCGCCAGAAAGTCGTACAGCGCATAAGCGGCATAGACGGTTGCAAAGGCGACCGCAGTCCCGGCCGCGGTGAGGATCGCCGGAATATTGGCGATCGGCAGGATCTGGATGGTGGAGGCGTTCTCGCGCCGCCGCGTCGATTCGCCCGCGGCAAGCAAGGCAAGCGCAAACAACCCGCCGAGCACGACGCGCACGCCCGGCCCAAGCAGCCCGGCATCGATGGAGTAGCGGACGAGGAAGAAGCCGCCGAGCGCCAAGGTCGCGCCGCCGAGCCAGACCACCCAACGGGTGCCAACGCGCTCCTCGAGGCCGGGCAATGCCGGCGCGGCGGGCGGGGGTGCGGCGGCCGTTTCGTTCGACGCCCGGGAGTCTGTCCCGCCAATAGCGGTGGTTGGTTCGCCCGCCATTTCAGGCTGCCCGGCTGGTGTACCGGGCGGCGAGGTGGCAAGCGTTTGCTCGAGCTCGTGACGCGGGGTGAGTGAAGGTGTGGCTGCTACCTCCCTTAACGCGACAGCTTCGAGCGCATCCAATCGCGCCCGCAAGCCCGCGATCTGATTGAATGCCTTGCGCGCGAGGATCAGCGCGACGACCGCAACCACGAGCGCAAAGAAGACAATCATCTAGCCTCCGGCGGACGCACCGGCCATCAGGGCTTCGCGATCCGATCGAATCGCTTCCCAAGGTGCGTCGCGCTACTGAGTGTGACCTTTGGCGCCCAAAGTTCAAAGATGAAGGTGGAGTTTTTTACGTCGCGGCGGCCGCGGCGACCGCCGGAAGGCACAAAATCACTCGAGATCGATGCGGAACGGCCGGCCTTCCACGGTCAAGCTGCCCGGACCCATCTCGTCGAGCGCGCGCAGCATCCGCCCTTCACGCCCCAATGCCTTGTCTGCCAGACGTACGATCAACCGGTTCGGGGAGGCGATCGGCGAGGCCGCCCGTATCTGTCTCGCAATCGCGATTTCGTCGCGGTGCGGATTGAGCGCACAGACTGCGGCAAAGGCGCTCGCGGTCGAGCGGCTGATGCCGGCATAGCAATGGACAACCAGCGGCGCACTGCGGTCCCAACCGCGGACGAATTGAAGCACCTGCTCGATATGCGATTCTTTGGGTGCGACAAAGCCATCGAGCTCCTCAGTGATATCGTCCATCTGCACCTTCAGATGGTTTGCGGCAAGCACGGATGACGGCCGCTGCACCTGATCGACATTGGCCATGACAGTGAGGACATGGCTGGCGCCGACGGCTCTGACGGTTTCAGGGAGCGCTGCGAGCGAGCAGACGTGAATCATGGTTGTTCCTTCTTGGACGATTATACGCCATTCAGGCGTGCAATGTCTTGAACCTTGCCAGGAACCGTTTCTCGGCCTTGGCTGCGCTCCAGGGCGTCAGGTATTCCTGCCGGGTCGCCGACGGCAGATCGGGATCGCGGCCGAACAGGCGCCTGGCTTCAGTCGGAGCAAAGCCCGCAAGTTCAGTGGCTTCAAGGTAGGCGGCGCCCCGGTCGGCGGCCTTGATCTGACGCTCGATCTCCGGCGACAATAGGGCGGGAAGTCCGAAGCGGATGTGTATCGCCGAGAGCAGCCGCTTTTCGACCGTCTTGTAGTCGCCGCCGAGCACGGCCTTGAACGGCGAGATCATGTCGCCGATGACATATTCCGGCGCGTCGTGCAGCAGTGCGGCGAGGCGGTACATGACGTCGAGGCGCGGCATTTGTTCGCGCATGATGGCCTCGACCAGCAACGTGTGCTGCGCCACGGAAAAGATGTGTGCGCCGCTGGTCTGCCCGTTCCATCGCGCCACCCGCGCCAGGCCATGGGCAATATCGGCGATTTCGATGTCCAGCGGCGAGGGGTCCATCAGATCGAGCCGCCGTCCCGACAACATCCGCTGCCAGACGCGGCTGTCGACCCTGGCGGCAGGGAATTTTTTCGCCGTCATTTGATTTTGAGGCGAGGGCTGCGGCGTTTTCCTCCGCAACTCTCATGGCAGAAGCAGCTGACCAGATGATCGTTCACGATCCCGGTCGCCTGCATGAAGGCGTAGACGATGGTCGGGCCGACGAACTTGAAGCCGCGCGAGGCGAGCTCCTTCGATATCTTCACCGAAAGCGGGGTCGAGGCAGGAACGCTGGCGGTGGTCTTGAACTGGTTGATCTTCGGCCTGCCGTCGACGAAATCCCACAAGAATTTCGAAAAGCCGGGGCCGTCTTCCATGATCTTCAAGTAGGATCTTGCGCTGTTGACCGCGCCCTCGATCTTGGCGCGATTGCGCACGATGCCGGCATCGTTCATCAGCGCGTGAATTTTCCTGGCGTTGTAGCGCGCAATCTTCTCAGGTTGGAAATCATCGAAGGCTTTGCGGAAATTGTCGCGCTTGCGCAGGATCGTGATCCAGGAGAGCCCGGCCTGAAAACCGTCGAGGATGAGTTTTTCGTAGAGCGCACGGTCGTCGAATTCCGGAACGCCCCATTCATTGTCGTGATAGGCGACGTAAAGCGGATCTTCGCCCGGCCACGGACAACGTGTTAGCCCATCGGCATGCAGGCGCGCCCTCTTCGTCATGCCACGGTCTGCCTCGGCGGCGATCGCACTTCGTCCGGATCGGCAAGCCGGATCGCAAGGCCGCCCGATGTCAGCGTCGTGCCGGCTGCAAGCGCGTCGGCAGCGCGATCGATCCTGATCAAGGCGAGACCATGGTTACCCGCGGTTGAACCCATGGTGCCAACCGGCTTGTCGTCGGCAAGGATCGCGGCACCCGGCTCAGGCGCGGGGCCATCCAGGACGATGCGCACCGTCCGCGTGCGCGCGGTGCCGCGATGCTGCATTCGTGAGACGACCTCCTGGCCGACATAGCAGCCCTTGTCGAAGTCGACGCCGTGAAGGCGGTCCATGTTGGTTTCGTGCGGGAACGCATCGCCATAGATGAAGTCGAGCCCGCCGCGCGGGGTTCCCGTCGCCACACGATGGGCCTCATAGGCTGCGCTGTCGACCATTTCGGCGCCGATCAGATCGGCGGCTTTTGGCGCAAGCTCCTCCGGAACGAGGATTCGCCAGCCGAGCGCCGCCTTGCGCGGATCGGCAAACGCAAGATCCGGCATCACCGCGGGCTGGCCATCCCATGCCGCGAGTACGCCGAGGTTTTCAGAGAGGTTTTCGATTTCGACCTTGGCGCGCAGCTTGTAGAAGCGGAGTTTGTCGGCAAGCGCCTGTGCGAGCGCCCGCGGACAATCGAACAAAAAACCACCGCCGTGGCCGGCAGGCGCTTCGGTGATGAGGAAATCCACAGTGATCTTGCCCTGCGGTGTCAGCAATGCCCCGAACCGCCCCAATCCCGGTTGCAGTAGGCCTACATCCGTGGTGATGAGACCGTTGAGAAAATTACGGGCGTCGCTGCCGCTGACCTTGACCACGCCACGGTCGGGTAGAAACGCTGCTTTCATGCCGGGTTCTCTTGCCAGGTTTTTTGCCAAATTCTGTTGCCAGGCTATCTTGCAAATTCCGTTGCGAGGGGTCGAGTTTGCTGCGCCAGTTTCCTGGGGAAACAGGGGTGCCTGATATCACAACAGAAGGTAAGGCGCTAAGGTGCTCCGAACAAGACCTGCGCAACTTCTGCGAGGCGGGTACAGGAACAAGGCAAATAAAGCAAAAAGGCCAGGGGTCGGCACCAAGAAACAGCAACCATGACTCAGCGATTTGACACTATTCTGAAATCCGGCACCGTGGTCAATCACGACGGCGAGGGCGTGCGCGACATCGCGATCGCAGGCGGCCGCATCGCCGAGATTGGCGGGCTTGCAAACGCATTGGCGGTCGAGGTGATCGACTGCAAGGGCCTGCACATCCTCCCGGGCGTCATCGACACGCAGGTGCATTTTCGCGAGCCGGGTCTTACCCACAAGGAGGATCTGGAAACCGGTTCTCGCAGTGCGGTGATGGGCGGCGTGACAGCGGTATTCGAAATGCCGAACACCGATCCGCTGACCGTCACCGAACAGGCTTTCGCCGACAAGGTGACGCGCGGCCGTCACCGGATGCATTGCGATTTTGCCTTCTTCATCGGCGGCACCCGCGAGAACGTCGCCGATCTGCCTGAACTGGAACGGGCACCCGGCTGCGCCGGCGTCAAGGTGTTCATCGGCTCCTCGACCGGCGCGTTGCTGGTAGAGGATGATGAAAGCCTGCGCCGGATTTTTGAGGTGATCCGCCGCCGCGCCGCGTTTCATGCCGAGGATGAATATCGCCTCAACGAGCGCAAACCGTTGCGTATCGAGGATGATCCGCGTTCGCATCCGGTCTGGCGCGACGAGACCGCGGCGCTGATGGCGACGCAGCGTCTGGTCAAGCTCGCGCACGAAACTGGAAAACGCATCCACGTGCTGCATATCTCGACCAAGCAGGAGATCGAGTTCCTCGGGGATCACAAGGATGTCGCCACCTGCGAAGCGACGCCACATCACCTGACGCTGGCGGCGCCCGAATGTTACGAGCGGCTTGGGACCCGAGCGCAGATGAACCCGCCGGTGCGCTCGGCCGATCATCGGGAAGGCATTTGGCGCGGCATCGAGCAGGGCATTGTCGACGTACTCGGCTCCGACCACGCGCCGCATTCGCTTGCGGAAAAGAACAAGACCTATCCCGCATCTCCGTCGGGCATGACCGGGGTGCAGACGCTGGTTCCGGTGATGCTTGATCATGTCAACGCAGGGAGGTTGTCGCTCGCGCGCTTTGTCGATCTGACAAGTGCGGGGCCATCGCGGATCTATAACATCGCCTGCAAGGGCCGGATCGCGGCGGGCTACGATGCCGATTTCACTATCGTCGATTTGAAGCGCAGCGAGGTCATCACCAATAAATGGGTGGCCTCGCGCGCAGGCTGGACGCCTTATGACGGCCTGCGCGTGACCGGCTGGCCGGTCGGCACCTTTGTGCGCGGCAAGCGCGTGATGTGGCAAGGCGAGATCATGGCGCCATCGACCGGCGAGCCGGTGCGCTTTCTCGAGACGCTGCCGGCGTAGCTGCCTCGAAAATTACTGCTTTGCCAGGCCGGTCGAGAATTCGCCGTTGCGCACGCGCGCCGGAAGGCCTTCGACGAATTTAGCCACCGCGTCCTCGCCGTAGGTTTTGACCAGTTCGGCGAATGCCGCAAACAGGCTTGCCTGCGCCAGGCAATCGCCGTCGATGCCATCGTGCCGTGCTTCCGCCCAGGCTTCGCTGAGATAGCCGAGCGCTGCCTGTTTCTGTTCCTGATCGGGCTTGAGATCGCGCGCGAATGTGAAGGACGCTGGAGGGTTCATGAAACTCAAACGGGTTCCTTGCGCGGGCAGGGCGCGGCGCATCGCGATACCCATCATTTAGCATGCGGCGCGGAGCCGCCTAGCCACTTCTTTAGGAAGGGTTAACGGAGGCCACAGGAAGCTGAACGATCTCCTGAAAATTTGGAGGACCGCCAGGTCGGGATCCGATGGGGAGTCGGTCATGTCTCTTCGCCCTTGTCCCCGACCGCGGACGCCGGTTTCGGCGGCTGTAAATTCGCCTGGCGCGATAAGATTTGATCGGCATCAATTACAAGGCCGGCCGCGTGTTGGCATGCTTTGGGCGGTGCAATACCGCGTCTCCATCTGTGCTCCCGGAAAAGGAGATCGGCATATGGGCGAGCCACGCAACCGCGTCGTTCAACTCAGTCGCTTCGGCGGCCCGGAGGGCTTGGAGCTGGTCGATGCTCCCCTGCCGAGCGCGGGTGCGGGCGAGGTGCGGGTTCGCGTGCTCGCCTCCGGCCTTGAGTACACCGACACGCTGATCCGGCGTCATCTCTATCCGCAGACTGCATCGCGCCGCCCGCCCTTCGTGATGGGCTACGACGTCATCGGCGAAATCGATCAGCTCGGCCAGGGCGTGATGGGATTTCAGCTCGGCGAGCGCGTGGCGGACATGACGGTGCTCGGATCGAACGCCGCCTATCGTACGCTGCAGGCGAGTCGTTTAACCGCGGTACCGGCGGGCGTCGACGCGGCGGAGGCCGCAACGCTGATCCTGAGCTGGATGACCGCGTATCAACTTCTGCACCGCGCGGCGAAAGTGCAGCGGGGACAACGCGTGCTGGTGCATGGAGCCGCCGGTGCAGTCGGCCAGGCGCTGCTCGTACTCGGCGGCATGGCAGGGCTTGAACTCTGGGGTGGTGCCAACGGGGCGCACGCCGCGCTGATCCGCGAGCTCGGGGCCACGCCGATCGACTATCAGCGCGAAGACTTCACGCGTGTCCCGCCGGGCGGATTTGATGTCGTCTTCGACGGTATCGGAGAAGACGGCTATCGCCGCTCGTTCGCGGCGCTCAAGCCCGGCGGACTGCTCTGCGCCTATGGCTACTCGGCGGGCGTGCAGGCTCAACGGCGGATGTTCACCATGCTGATGTGGATCGGGCGCCTTTACCTGTGGAGGTGGTCGCCCGGCGGAAGGCGCGCCTTCTTCTACTCCATCAACGCCATGCGGTTGCAGCATCCCGCATGGTTCACGGAGGACCTCAAGCGCTTGTTCGCGTTGCTGGCCGGTGGCGCCATAACGCCGCGCGTGGCCGAGCGAATCCCTCTGGATCAGGTTGCCGAGGCGCACCGCCGTCTCGAGGCCGGCGGGCTCGAGGGCAAGCTCGTGCTGTGCCCGGAACTGCCGACGCGACGCGACCTGCGAGCGGCCTGAGCCGATTTTCGGTCCTAAGGCCCAAGCGAAGCGTTCCCGTGACCTTCTCAAGCGCCACTTGTGCGACCTGGCGCAAGCTCCATGGCGGACTTATCAAAATACACAAAAGCAAGGCTGGTTAGAACGCCGAGTAGCGACCAGAACACGAGGCTCGTCAAGGTGACGACCACCATGAACTGGTGCGATAGCGAGGTCGGCACATTGGTCTCGACGTGGTCCAGTTCGGGCGCGCCGACCAGATGCGGCAGAATCAATAGAAGCAGTCCGGCGATCGTCGCCGCCACCGTTGGTCGTAAAAAAATCAGTCCCATACCGCCGGCCGTCGCCGCCGCGGCCAGAACCCACCAGAGTTGCCGTGACAACAAAGGCGCCGCCGGCACGCCCGGCAATTCCGGAGGGAGACCCAGCCCGGGCGCGAGTGTAAACACGACGAAGCCCGCCAGCCCCCACATCAGACCGTCATGCCAGGACAGACGCCCGGTGCGCACCGCGAAGAACCCGGCCAGCACTAGCGCAAATCCGATCGCTGTCAGTACGTTCGCGCCAGCCGTATAGAAGTTACGTTCGAACCCATCTTTCGGCTCCCAGGCTTCCGCGTCATGTTGTTGGTGCGCGGCGTCCTTATGGACAGCGGCCGCGCCTTCGGCGGGGTTGATGGCCATGTCGTCATGATGATGTGCCTCGGCCGCCTTCTCGTACACCTCAGCCTTGAGGATCAACGGCACCGTGCCGAACTGCTGGATCACCGTGATGACCGCACCGACGACGAAGCCGGCGACGACCGACGAAAACACGATCGAGCGGAACAGGTTCATTAAATTTAGCCCGTACGGACTAGTGGCAGGGAAACGCGTTGGAGTGCCGCACGTCATGCGCCGCATTGTGGAGCACGTCGATGTGGGAGAAGCCGACGACGGCGACGATGAAGAGGCCAAGCGACATGGCGAGGAGGGCTGGGGCCAATCGCCCGGCGAGGCTGTCCGTGACGGGCAGATGAGTAGTTTGGAACTGCGTCATTGATCATCCCCTCGTTGTGCTGAGCTTAATTCTACCAGTTTCCGCGCGACGTCGCGACTGGTGAGGTGCAGATTGGTTCTGGCTGGAATCTGATTTTGCGCGATCTTAGCGGCCGCCGCGGCTCGAAAAACGCCTTCGATTTTTTTGAAATAGGTAAGACAATCCTGTGGCGTCGGGTCGCGCCGCAGCAGCGTCCGAAACGCCTGACGATGCACCACGCATGACGCGGAATTCGCCCCGATCCAGAACGCCAGGGCATCGATATCCGCGCGCCACGTCACTGCAGCGGTCGAGCGGCAGTCTGCCTTCATGCTCCCGTTCAAGCTCGCGCAACAGTCCAAACCGATCCCCACGAAATTGGTGCCAACCACAATCAGAACTGCCAGTGCGCGCGGCCGGCAAAGATGTTCACCGGGCCACGGTCGGCGTTGTAGGCCGGATTGGCCAGGAATTGATAATCGAACGTCAGTCGCGTCGAGGGCGTGAGCGCGTAGCTGTAATAGGCCTCGAAGATTTTCTCTGTCCGGTAGTTGGGCAACTGGCCGTCGCCGACGAGGATGCCGAGCCCGCCGGCGTTGAGAAACGCGATATGGGCGCCACTGATGCCGTTGACGACGCCGGCAATGCCGATGGTGTCATCCGGCCTCCCCCATGATTTGCCGTTGATCGAGACGCCACCGGATACGGTGCGATCGACGTCGGTGAAATCCCAGGGTTCGATATTCCCGTCGGCCCAGCCGGCGCGCAAGAATGCTCCCAGCGTTTCAGTCACCTGCTGCTCGACGTTGACGCTGACGCCGCCCCGGCTGGTGTAGGAGCGCACCGCGTTGATGTCGGCAGGCATTCCGGTCACTTGCGCGAGCGCAACGGCATTGGAAAAATCACCGGCGCTGCCGCGGCTCAGGAAACCGGTGAGTTTGATCTTCCCCGGCTGGCCCCACAATTCATGTCGCTCCTCGATTTCGCCGACCGTCTGGAATTGCTGGAAGGTCGGATCGAGCGCGAAGGCCAGGGGACTCACGCCGCCCGCCGGCGTCACTGAAAGATCGAACACGCCGCCGCGGAACGTCCAGCGACCGGTATACCATTCGGCGGCCGCGCCATAGTTGTAACCCCAGCCGTCGGCGGCGTAGTCGAAGGTTGCGGCGTTGATCAAGGTCCAGTTGAGGAAGTCACTTTTGGGATTGTTGGCGTAGCGGTTGGTATCGAAGATGTCGATGATACCGAAGCGACCCACGGTGAAAACGAGACGATCCGAAGTGCGCGTTCCCTTGAACTGATAGAAATCGTCGGAAACCTGTTCGGTCTCGCCGCCCAGATCGATGGTCTGACGCAGGAAGGCGCGCTGCAGCCTCGCATAGGGAGTGGACGAGCCGAGCTTGTAGGACTCCGCGCTCGGAAATCCCGCCGCGCCGTGGGTATCGTTGAAGCCAAAGCCCTGGTCGATTTCCGGATTGGCCCAGAACTCCGCGCCTTGCCAAAGCTTGACGCCAGTGGAGAGCGTGAGATCGAAGGTTTGCTTCGATTGCGCGCCGCCCGAGAGGCTGTTTTTTCCTTCATACGGCGAACGGAAACCGGGATACGCCTGCTCGACGAAGGTAGCCTGTCCATGCACAGCGAAGACGTCGGCGGCGGGAACGAACCGAGACGGCGCGAAAGCGGCAGGACGCGAGGGATCGTCGAAGCGATAGTTCAGCGCAAGGCGAAGCTGATGCTCCGAGAAGTCCGAACTGACACGCTGGCCCGACAGCGGAAAGTTTCCACTGGCCGAGGGAAAGCCGGTCCAGAGATATTCGCCTCGTACGGTCCAGTTTGGTGCGATCGGCGTCTCGATGCCGGCGCCCGCCGCCCAGCCGAAGCGCCAGAGGAATCGGTCTTCCGAGTTGCCGGTGGCAGTTTGCGTCAGCGTCTGCTGATTGTAGGTCCAGGCCAGGCCACCGGTTGCGTAGAACAGCCAGGGACCGGGCGCGTAGCCGATGCGACCGCGCAGCGTGCCCGATGACAGCACGGTCTCGCTGAATGTTCCGGCGCCGAAGGTCGGCGAGGCAAAGTTCGAAACGCCGCCGATGGTGAGGCCGGCAGGATCGGGAAAAGCGGGAAACGACCCGTCGGCTTCGATACCGAGCAACACGCGGTTGCGCAGCATCAGGTTGTAGCCGGCCTGGACGCCCTCGAAGTAGCTGCCGCCTTCGGTGAACGCATTTGGCGAGCGATATAGCCCGAATGAGCCGGCCGCCGGCACGCCGCCGCCAAGCGGCTCCAGCGTCCAATTTGAATGTCCGGCCGCCAGGCCAATATGGCCGCCAATATAGAATCCGGTCCAGTCGTAGCCGAGTGGCTCCGCTTTCACATATGGTGCGGCCGAAAGATCGCCGGCAAAAGACTCGCCCGCAAACAGCGCCATGGCCGCCGCACAGGACACGCGCAACGCGCATCTCCGGCAAAGCCATTCGAGAATTTGGACATATGCAGCCAAGGCGGCCCTCCATCCGCACAACAAATTCGCATTGTCATCGCAGCGAAAGAACCGCCCCAGGCGCGCGCACCGCACGCCGGATGGATGACTGTCCAGGCCGGTCTCCTGACTCGCGGGTCGATGCCCCTCTCCGCCTTCCCGGGCCCGAAGGCCCAGTGGCACGATGGAAAGAGACTATCCGCTTACAGTTGCGGGCGCAGTTGCGGATTTGGCTCAGGCATTGAAAAAAGCCTCACCGCATTCCCATGCTGCCGACCTTTCGATCGGCGCACCTGAACGCCGCCATGATGGCGGCCACGGTCGGGATGTCAATGCGGTGGGAAGTCCTGCTTGTTTAGAAAGCGTCCATTGAACGATACGGATACCTCTCGAGCGCTGACCGGGCGGTCACGGGTCCGGCACTCCTCGAATGTTGGAATTGAAGGACCACCGGCAAGCATAAGATTCCAGTGGGGTTTGGGATTTGACATTCGCGCGTCACAAGTTCGCGACAAAGTCGGTTACGAGTGTCGAATCCACGGCACTAATTGGCGTAGCGCGCGGTCAGATCGCGCGAGATCTTCGAGCCTTCTTCGATATACCGGCGGATCGCAACGGCGGCTGCCGGCGTGCAGCTGCGGTAGGTCTGTTGGAAACCATTATAGCCGCGGTTGAAGCCGGCAATCATGCGGGCGCGCCTTTCGCCGGAAGGGGTTTCGGCATCGATCAGCGCCTGCATTTCGTTACGCCATTTGCCGCCTTCGTTGCTGCCGCAAATGCCTCGCAGATAGTGCAGGGTTCCCAAAATTTCGGCGAGCCGCTGCAGATCATTATCGAAGGGTGCGGGCGCATCCTGAGCCCGCACCGGGCCGCACAGGCACGAAACGACGATCAGGGTGGCGAGAAAATGCTTTGACATGAAGGGGTCCAACCAACCCCATATGCCTCTCCAATGCGCTGGAAGCAAGGCATCTGCTCCCCACCCGCCGCGTTGCGCGCGTCATCCTCCATCGCTTGTGGGGGAGGACGGCACCAAGCGTTATGCCGAGGCTATTTGGGCTCCAGCAGGCGCCGGGCCGATCGAATGACCTCTTCGAGGCCGCCGGTGATCTTGAACCCGCCCAAGTCATTCGTCTCGAGCCATTTGTGGTCGTCGAGCTCGTCATTGAGCACCACCTCGCCGGACACCCAGCGCGCAGCAAACGACATGATCAGGTAATGGCCGCCACCGGCAACCGCAGGCAGGACCTCGCGCCAGCCGGCAAGACCGATGATCTCGACTTTCAGTCCGGTTTCCTCCCCAACTTCGCGCCCCAGGGCGGTGTGCAGGGTCTCGCCAAATTCGACACGGCCGCCCGGCAGCGAATAGAAGCCCTTGGCGGGCGATCGCGCGCGCCGCACCAGCAGGACCTTGTGTTCGCGGAAAATCGCTGCACTGACGGCAAGCTGCGGATGCGGCGGATGCAGAGGTGGCGTCAAGGCATGATCCCGAAAAGTGTGAAACGGTTTTCGCGCGCGACAAACGCGTTTGCGCGGAGATCATGCCCGAAAATGCATGATCCCGAAAAGTGTGAAACGGTTTCGTCGCGACAAACGTGGGAGCCCGTTTGCGCGCAGACCGTGCACCTGGTGGTCTGATTCTAACATTCGCTTCCCATTGCCGCGGAAACCTTTGCGAGTGTTAGAATCAACGGACCACTAGCAAATATAAGATTTTAGTGGAGTTTGGGATTTGACATTCGCCTACGAGCTCGCGGCTAACTGGGTGGCGAATGTCAAATCCATTCCACCAGAGATCGCTCCAGGTCTAATACGATGCTCGAGGTGCGATCGTTTACCGAGACATGATGTATTCGATATCGGATTCGACGCCACCATTGATGATCGCGCCTGCCTGCATCACCAGCGGCTTGACCCAGTTGATGGCCTGTTCGGCCAGTCTTCCGCGAGTCTTGTCCTCCCGGGCCTTGCCCAAGGCCTCTCCCACTGCGGAGAGGATCGAGGTCATCGCGCTGGTGAGGCTGTCGAACTCGGCGCGGATGTGAACGTCGGCGGAACCGTAGGCGGCGATGGCGAGATCCCGCGCCTTGAAATGCGAAGCCGTGAAATGCTCCGCATAGGACAGCGGCCGCCAGCGCAGAAAGTCCTCCACAGATTCCGGGATATCCGGAATCATTTCCAGGAGCATGATGGCTTCGTTGAAATGGTTGAGATAATCGGTGGCAAGGCCGGTGTGCGGGTTGATGTTGGCCGCGCGCAGCCGAGCGATCCGCACCTCGTCGTCAAGGCCCGGCTCGGGTTCGGATCGTGCCGGCTTGGCGGCGGTGGCTTTCATCGGCCGCAGTGTTGGGGGGTCGGGGTTAAAAGGTACTGAACGCATACCTATCTGGACATCACAATGTGTGGACGTTTCGTGATCACCTCGCCGCCTGACGCCCTGAGGCAAATTTTTGGCTATCTTGAACAGCCAAATTTCCCTCCAAGGTTTAACGTTGCGCCAACTCAACCTGTGCCTGTGGTCATCCTGGAAAATGGCGGGCGGCATTTTCGCCTGATGCGGTGGGGCCTGGTGCCGGCCTGGGTCAAGGATCCGCGCCAGATTACGCTTTTGATCAATGCGCGCGCCGAGACGGTGAGGGAAAAGCCGGCCTTTAAGAACGCGATCCGACGGCGGCGCTGCCTGATCCCTGCGGACGGTTATTATGAATGGCAAGCATCCGAACAGGGCAAGCGGCCCCACTTCATCCATCGCCGCGACGGCCTTCCGATCGGGCTAGCGGCGGTTGCCGAGACCTGGATCGGCCCCAACGGCGAGGAACTCGACACGGTGGCCATCATCACGGCTCCGGCGAGCGCCGATCTAGCGGTGCTTCATCACCGCGTGCCTGTCGCGATCGCGACGGGCGATTTCGATCGCTGGCTCGACTGCAGCGGCAACGACGTGGACGAGGTGATGCCGCTGATGCGCGGGCCCGAGGAGGGCGAGTTCATCTGGCACGAGATCTCGACGCGGGTGAACCGGGTCGCCAATGACGATGCGCAATTGATCCTGCCGATCACGGCCGAGGCGCGGGAGGCCGAGGCACCTGAGCGTGCGAAGAAGGCGAGCCCGCGAAAACCGGCGACGGCCGCGCCCGATGACGGGCAGGGATCGTTGTTCTGAAGCAAGCTGATCCTTCGTTGGGTCGCTTAGTCAGCGGACTTAAGTTCATCTCTCCCCGGCGGGGAGAGTTCGATTTGCGCAGCAAAATCGGGTGAGGGCCGTCACTCTCATGAAAGACCGTAGCCCCTCACCCAACCCTCTCTGCTCGATCCCGACAAGAGGGACGCGCTGCTGGCGCGGCTCGGCGAGAACTTGAAGCGAGTTCCCGAGAGCATGACCACCGACGAATTCGAGTGGTTGCTGGCGGGATCGTTGCGGGGCTTATTGCATGCGGCGGCAGTATGCGGTCGGCAGCCTGAACGTTTGCGCTGGCGACGGCGTTCTGCTGCTGGCTCGCTTGTCACACACCGCAAATTGGAAGCAGAATACGATGTGTGACAAACGCCTGATGTGAGGTCACGAAATTGCTCCTTGTAATGCTTCCAGAGACTTTTTGCCTTTAAGTACCGCACCCATCAAGGGGTGGGGGTACGTGGCCTATTAACTCGAAAGTTCAGGACATTAGTCAGAGGGGTGCAGCGACGGGTCTTCGTCGCCAATCCATGACGGGTCCGGTAGCCTAAACGTCTCCTCCGTGCGGTAGACCACAGGTGGGGCGATGCTGGCATTGATCGGCCTCACCTGATTGTAGGCTCCTCTAAAGTCCGCATAATGATGCTTGGCCTTGGTCACGTGTTTGTGGTGCTCGGCCGCCGCTGCCATTTGGACCACCGATCCTGAGATCAACAGCGCGCTTCACGAAATTTTTTGCGGGTCGTCGCGTAGAGCGCCGCTGTAGCGCGGCGGAGGGGAAGCGCGCTTCCGTTTTGGCGGCGGCGCGGCACATGACAAAAGAAAATCGGCCCCGCAGCAGCGCAGGACCGATTTAAGTGGGTACGTGAAAAGCCAAGCTTGGGGTAGGAAGAAAGAGCCTGGCGCCATCCCCTTACAAGCTGTTCCTTACGCGAACCTTACAGCTCACGCGCATCCACGACGCGATTCATCGCTAGCCTGCGGAAATCATCTGGTTTTCCGAAAATGGATATGCTTGCCGGTCCCGGCACCCAAGAAAAGCCGTCCGTAGGCGGCTTCAAACGATTGATAGTTCGACCCTGAAATGGCTCGTTTTACTTCAGCGAAGTGTTGATCGAGTCGAACTTGGTGTTCAGGTTGCTGCCAAGACCGTTGACCACAACAATGATCGCAAT
>Ga0306926_10002717_pt1 | contig 18036 bp, 23 predicted proteins | sample flu12Cox44000178_FD_203759 | JGI IMG/M metagenome (GOLD analysis project Ga0306926, IMG submission 203759) | Lab enrichment of tropical soil microbial communities from Luquillo Experimental Forest, Puerto Rico - flux8day.12C.oxic.44.000.178 (v2)... | ecosystem: Environmental > Terrestrial >... | reverse complement strand
ACGCTCTAAGCACCACCACCGATCTTGGATGGATGAAAATCGACATAGACCCGTCCGCCCAGGTAACGAAATTCGGGTTGCTTGTTGGTCTCCCCGGACCGCAGCAGCACAATCACGAAGCCGTGCTCTTTTTCGACAATTACAATCACCTGCTCGGGGGCACCGGTGTGTCACGCGGTGGTGGGTTTCGGTTCGTTGCTTTCGAGAATACTGAGGGACTTATTGGTAGAGTAGTAATCCAAGATGCCGACTTAAATTCATCGAGTTTCGTGGTTGACAATCTTGTGTCGCAAAGTCGCCGCCCCTAGCCGCGGCCGGGCGAATGAGCATGCAAATCCTGCGAATGCGTCAGCAAGCGCGCCGCAGTTGACCTTCTCTCAAGGCGTCTCCGTCACGGTCCTAAGCCCACGCGACCGCCAGGCGACGTGCTGACAAAAGGTGAGCAGACCGTGCGCCCCACCGCTCAACTGAGCCACGAGCATTCCGAAATCCGTGACGTGGATTTCAATTCAGCGCCACCATTCCGCATCCGCCGGGCATGGTAGCGTGGCAACTTCTCCTTGGCGGCGGTGGCGGCCATGGGCGATCTTTCATAGGTGAAACCGTTGGACGAACCACCACGCGAAGGCCATGGTCATCATCTCATGTCCAGATGAAATCCGACGGGAGCCGCCGCCGCCCGGAAATCCGTGACGGGTGCGGCTCACTTCAATCGCTCTCGGTTTGCCGATGGCTGCCAGCCCCCTTTACTGCTTCCGACTGCTGAAGCGCGGTGCAGTGCAGATCTCGAAGCCCGCCAGCAGCTTCCGCAAATCTGGCTTAATAGCAGCTACGTCGAGCCTGCAACCGCTGCCCCGACCCGCGACGGGCAGGATGTCCATCCGCTGCATCATGCCGAGATCCTCATGGTCGATGATATGGCAATGCGCGACAAAGCAGCCCACGGTGACCGGATTGAAATACGTGCGAAAGGTGATCGATCCCGGCGTTGCGAGATTGATGTTCTGGGGTGGCCCACTACAGGTAGGGTTGTCGGGGGGACACACGGCAGCAGGGACAACCAAGGTGTCGTGCCATTCGGGCAGCGGCAGGGTGATGCCGTTTATCTTTGTGATCAGCACATGATTTTGATGGATGTGGAAAGGATGGTCGGAGTTTGTACGATTATACACCGTCCATTCTTCGTAGTTCCCGGCGATCATGTCGGGGAATAATGGCTTGGTCGGGTCGAACAATCCCTCTTTTTTGAAATTGATCCGTGGCATGGACGGGTTGCCGGTAGGCTCCCCGACATCATCGGCATCCCGCATCATCTGAAGAGTAGTGAACGGGGCACCTCCCCAATACGTCGCATTGTATTTCGCAAAATACCAACCACAGCTCGGTAAGTTTAAACTGGGCGGCATGAACGCCGAAACACTACCGCAGAGTTCGAAGACGACGTTGCGCACTGCATCCGGTGTCCTGCTGAGCATTGTCTCAATACTCGGAAGACCCTGTGGTGTGGGCAAAGGGTCGGCGGGCAAATTCATGTCTGTGGTCGCACCGGAGACCACGATGGTTGCGAGCGTAACCGGATACGAGAATCGTCCTGCTCCCACACACGAACTAGAGGAGGCACCCAGACCGGGACATGGGCTGGGAAAATCAAAACTGTGCCGAGATGGTCTCCAAGCCGGATCGATCCCACTGGGAAAGTTTGAATCCCGGTACGGTGAAACCGACGCTTTTACCTCGCCCGAATTAGGATCTTTCGTCTGGAGGAGGTAGGTGCCGGGCATGCCCGGGGCCTTGACCATCACGTCCATGCGTTGACCCGGCCCCATCACCAGTGGGTCGCCGGCTGCGAGGCGGTAGGTTTTCGGCACCGTAATCGCGTCCATCGCGACGACGTTGAGCCCGAGACCTTGGTTTCCGTTTTCGCTCGACTTCAAAACTAGCTGAAGGTTGTCACCGTCAGTGGCGTTGAGCAGCCGCCACCGCTGCACCTCACCGGGCCGCATTTGCAGGGCAGGATTGGCGACTCCGTTTGTCGTATAGGAATATCGGCTTGGTGGGGCTGGAGTTTTGCCATCCGGTTCTAACGGCAGCATGCCATCCAAGCCGTATGTGCTCCAGACACCCTGATCTTCGGGTGGCGGAAGGACCGGTGGGTTTTTCGTAAAGTCGGGAAAGGGGAACGTGCCGAACTGTTGCGCCTGTTCGTGAACGAAAACGACACGACCGTCGCTTAGGCTTCGAACGACCTGAAAGGCCATTGGGACATCTTTGGCGGCAGCAACCTCAGGCACTGTGTCGAGGGTTCCCGGTCCTCCTTCGACGATCAAGAAACCGGCCATCCCGCCGAGGAATTGAAACGTCGCCGATCCATGCTTGTGCACATGGTACCAGTAGGTGCCAGACGGATGATCCTGGGGGATGTCGACATATACGTTGTTGTTTGTCGTGCCGGGATTAAATTCCCGAAAAATATTGTCGGAGTACAGCAACGGCGAAACCGTAAGCCCGTGAGTGTGAAGATTGATTGAGTTTGGGTCATGCGGGAAGTGGTTAGCCCGTTGATTCGGCGGGTTCGCCGGTAATTCATCGACCAGAAGAATCGACAGCTTGTCTCCCGACTTCACCGACAATGTAGGCCCCGGAATTGTCCCTTCGAAAGTCGGAGGGTTAAATTGCACAGTCACCGGAGGTACCTGATTCTCATCCAGCATCTCGTTCGTGGCAATGCAGGCGTGAAGGGTCGTCCGTAGCTTCCCGTTGAGAGACTGGCGCACCTGCGGCAGCGGGAAGCCCGACGGGGGCGGGGAGCTGCCCGCGCCGGTGCAATATTGGCGTAAAACGCCCTGAGATAATAGGCTGCTTGACGTAATCAGCATCAGCGTCATAGCGAAACCTGTACCCATCAGGGACACCAAGGCCCACCACCAGCGAGTGCTGTTTTGTTGTGCTTTCAGCATTTCCCACCCCTATGTCGCGCTTTACCGGCGGCGAAGCCTTTCAAATCGGGGACTGTCTCAATATCCCAAACGATGACGTTGCTCATTTGGGTGCATTCAAACGTGTGCCCCGTCAAAAGTCCACGATGGGGCGGCAGATGGGAACGGACGACACAACCTTTCAGTATTGAAAGTGGTTCCCCGGCGGGTCGTTCAGAGACACCCGACCAAACAGGCCGCCCTTATAGCGCAGTAGGGCCTGCTATTTCCGAACAACGATGTCACCCTTGGTTTTGCCGACGATTTCGAACAGTGCGGTTTGCTCCGCGGCTGGCACCTTGAACTTGTCGAGCGACTTCTTGAACTCGGCCTCCATGATGCTCCACTCACTCTCGCTAATGTTGAGGTGCGCATGGGCATCCTTCATGCTCAGGCCGGTGTATTTGCACGTTCCCCCTGTCACTTCACAGACCAGTTGCGACACTTGGTATTTGAGATAGGGAGCTGGTGAGTGCTTGCGCCCGGCATCGATCGCGGGATTTCGGTTGAGGGTCTCGTTGGCTACAAGACGATCGATGAAATCATCAACCACGACCGTGATACCCCTTAGCCCGCCAAGCCGATCATAGAGGGAACTGTCGGCTTTGGTGGCACCGATCGTGAATGGTGCGAGGTTAGCATCGCGGTAAGTGCAAGTGCACCGGCAACAACGAAGCGTTTGGCAATGACGTAGAAATCACCACTGCATCGGTCTTGCATAGGACCCTCCTATTTGCTTTGCGCTTCTACCCAAGTTCCTAGGAATGTGTAGGCGGGAAGATGCGCTTGTATTTCTGCCAGTGCAGCTTCGCGGTTTTCTGCTGAGTGGCACCGACCGTGGCCCCAGTGAGGTTCCACAGGGTGCCCCAGAAGGGGCCGAACAAGGCTCCCCCAGCAAGGCTAAAGATCACGCCAGGAACGAAAGCGACGGTGGCCAATGCAAATAGCATCACATAGGCGACAGGTGCCCACGGGCCAAACGAAGCGAGCCATGCATCGAGTGTTGTCAGATTGATTTGGTCGCGGTGAAAGAGCGCCCACGCCACCATTGCGGCGAGCAGTAGTGTCAGCACAACGCGCGGCAATGAGCGACGTATGCTCATTGCTTAACTTGCCTTTCTCCCAAGGGGTAACTGCTAGCATCACCCCGGAAAGGTTGAAGCAGCATCCGATCAAGGCCGAGTTCGCGCGGTTCGCGGAACTGTTCGATGCCAAGCGTCATGGCTTCATGCCCCGCTGCGGGCTGTGCTCGGTAGGTCCCAAACAACCGATCCCACCAAGGCAGGTTGAACCCGAAGTTGCTGTTCGTCTCGCGTGGCACAATGGAGTGATGCACTCGATGCATGTCCGGCGTCACTACAAACCAGCGGAGCAAACGATCAAAGCCCTCAGGAAATCGGATATTGCTATGGTTGAACATCGACGTGGCATTGAGCAGCATCTCGAAGAGCAGCACGGCAGTCGCTGGCGCGCCAAGTGCTACGACCACGGCGAACTTGACGACCATAGACAACAAGATTTCGAAGGGGTGGAACCGCAGACCAGTGCTCACATCAACGTCTAGATCAGCATGATGCATCCGATGTAGTCGCCACAGCAGCGGCACTGCATGAAAGAGCACATGCTGAAAGTAGATTGTGAGGTCCAGAAGGATGACCGAGGCCGCCACGGCGACCCAAGCGGCAGGTCGCATAACGTTGAACAGTCCAATGCCGCGCGCGTTCGCAACGAGGGCGAGGCCGACCGCCGTGGTGGGAAAGACAATGCGGACCAAGAGCGTGTCCACTACCACTACGCCAAGATTGTTGGGCCAACGCCAGCCGCGCCCGACCGTCTGCCTTCGCCGGGGTCCGATCACCTCCCAGAGGGCCATCAGGCTGAAAATGCCGCAAAACGCGGCTAACCGGATATACTGTTCGAATGTGAGCAGGGCATCGCGCACGGTGGTCGTCCGCTACCTTGACAAGAACACATTCAATCACTCTATTGAATATTAAAGGCTCGGCAGAATGTCAACTCGTAATCCAAAGCTGGCGCTGTTTGCCCACTTCGCCGCCACCGCTAAATCGCTCGCACATCCGCATCGCCTTGAACTTTTGGAGCAGCTTGCCCAAGGAGAACGGAGCGTCGAAGTACTGGCGGATCGCACAAGGCTATCCATCGCGAATGCGTCTCAGCATCTGCAACAAATGAGACGCGCTGGTTTGCTAACCAACAGGCGAGAAGGAAAGTTCGTCTATTATCAGCTTGTGGATGACACCATTCTGGACTTGCTGGCCGCACTACGCCGGATTGCCGAGCGAAATGTGGCCGAAGTCGAGCGCATCATCCGCAACTACTTTCATGATCGTGACAGCTTAGAACCAGTTAGCCGTAAAGAACTCTTGCGGCGCTCCCGGGCAGGCGAAGTCATTATTCTCGATGTACGACCCGAAGACGAGTTCGCTTTGGGCCATCTGCCGGGTGCCGTAAGCATACCGCTATGCAATCTTGAGAAGCGACTTGCCCATTTCGATCCTGCGCAAGAAATCATTGCCTACTGCCGTGGGCCGTATTGTGTCCTCTCTTACGAGGCTGTCGCTGTACTGCGGGCACGAGGGTTCAAAGCCCGACGATTAGAAGATGGCCTCCCAGAGTGGCGCGCAGCCGGTCTGCCTGTAATCACTGGGCCTGCGTAGAGCCGGGTTCGGGGCGGGAGTGCAATCACCAGCCGCTCCGTGTGGCCGAAGGTGACGGGACCGCCCGACAACACGGTGCGAGTTAATCGTCCCATGTGCGGAAGAGTTATCCAGAGCAGCGGGCCACTGCGCTATGCCATCGTTGATGGCTTGAACGTGCGCGACAGTCGCGTGCACAACTACCCACCGCGCTGGAACGCCGCACCGAGCCAGGAGCTACTGGTGATCCGGCGTAACCACAAGACCGGAGAGGTCTCGCTCGACCCGTTGCGTTGGGGCCTCATTCCCTACTGGTGCAAAGACCCGACCGGTGGGCGCAGGCCGATCAACGCCAAAGGCGAGACCGTGAGCACCCTGCCGACATTCCGTGACGCGTATCGTTTTGCGCCGCTGCATTCTGCCGGTGGATGGCTTTTACGAGTGGAAGGCCGTCAAGGGGCAGCGGGCGAAGCAGCCCTATGCCATTGCCATGAAGGACGGCGCGCCATTCGGGATTGCGGGCTTATGGGAGAACTGGAAGGACCCAGCGTCCGGTGAGTGGATCAGAACATTTGCGGTTATTACAACCGACGCCAACGATCGCCGATATTCATGATCGGATGCCAGCGATATTGGCACCTAAGGCCTATACTCGGTGGTTAAGTGACGAGCCTGATCCCCACGAGCTGATGCGCCCATTCCCGGCGGGCCTGATGCGGATGTGGCCGATCTCAATCCGCGTCAACAAGCCCGAGAACGATGATCCCTCGATCATAGAGCCGGTAGAATTGGCGAGTGATGCTGCGTAAGTGCGGCGCTGCATCGGACTTGAAAGGGACCGTGTAGAAGCGCCGCGACCTGTCATACCGCAGTGGTCGCGTGAGACGCTGGATCAAGGCGAAGGACTCGAGCGATCTTGCGGATCGTGGACCACGCTGCCGTGTGGTGACGTGGTTTGCCTTTGAAAGCTGGTCAATCAGATTTAAGCGGAACTTGCAGGGGCGGCTTCGCACGGTCGGAATCAGATCGAGCCCGCCTCACTGCTCCGGTAAACAAATAATCCAATGGCTAGGCGCTCGGCTTTGGATAGCGTTGACCAAGAGCATTCATTGCTGCTGTAGTCGGGGGTCGTAGGCCCCAGCATGGCAGATATCTTCATTAGCTATGCCAAAGCGGATCGGCCCCTGGCATTGAAGCTTGTTGCGATGCTGGAGGCTGAAGGCTGGGAGGTCTGGTGGGACACAAGTCTCTCCATTGGCGACGATTTCCGTAACGAGATAATGACCCAACTGGGCCGTGCTCGTGCGGTTATCGTCATATGGACAGACGCTTCGATCAAATCTGACTGGGTTCGTTCGGAGGCTGGTCGGGCTCAAGCAGATCGCAAGCTGATCCCCGTGAAGCTTGCGCATCTGACCTACAAAGACCTTCCACCACCGTTCGACGTCCTGCACACCGAGAACGTCAGCGAGGACAACAAAATTCGAGCGGCGGTAGTTGCGCAGTTGGCAAAGCCAGCGGTTGAGCCATCGGCCATGGCTTTGCTGACGAAGGGCTTCAAGTACGAGTTATTGACGTGGTGGGGCATAATCGGCGGAGCGTTGACGCTATTCGCCTCCATCAGCTCGGTCCTTAAGCTTGCCGACTGGGCTCGATTGCTTGTTCAGAATTGGAAGGAATGGACGCATGCGTTCTGGGTATGGATGTTTGGTTGGTTGGGAATTCATTTGCCGCGTGAATGGACGCCAGTATTTTCTTTTCTATTGTTTTGGTCGTTGCTTGTCATCGGTCAAACGGTCAAGTTTAGAATCACTATCAAACATCATTCAATCGTAGATAAAGATCAAGGTAGATCATTTCAGCTAATTTCATGGCGACTGTGGGCCAGTGTCGTTGTCGTACCGATAGTCAGTTATTTATGTATCGTTGCATCTCTAGAAAGTTATTATTCTGACCGCGACAAAATCACCTCAATTTTACTGCCAATTTTGAAACTTGGAGGACCTGCAGTTCCTACTATATTTGCTGGTTTCTTTGATCAGACGTTGGGAGGAATTGCTTTTGTTCCGATGATAGTCCTAGTGATATTCGCAAGACACAGATTATATGCAGCCATAGTGATCTTTTTGATGCTAATTTTCTGGACAATCATTACGGGTATTCAACTCACCTCCGAACCTTTCTGGGATGCTTCGGCTAACGGTATTGGTCTTACGTTTATAATATCGTGGATTCTCCCACTGATTCTGTTGACGGTTGTGCCTGTTAAAGCCGCCAGTCGCCGGCTCATCTTTCTTGCGACAGGCTTGATCCTGTTGATCGCTCTCAACGAACTCTCAAAGCTCGGCCTTGATGTAACTGCACCCAAACTCGGTTGATTGCCTGTAAAGCGCAATCGGAATTTTTAAGGGGTTGTGCATTTCAGCAAAATGGATGCCAATGACCGGGATGGGTCGTCGGGACCCTCGCGCCACCACTCCTTCTTAGTGCGCGCGACTGTTGCGGCTAGCTGCCGGACTAGCCGGTACCCCGACGCTCAACAAATAACGAAAACCACGCCCACGTGGCGATCAGCGGCGCGGCGAGCGAAAGCGGCAAGCGACATGAGCCAGCCGCGCAGGTCTGGCGCGGCCGTGACTGCCTCCGCATCGCATTGACGTGCGCGGCGTCGGAACCGGCAAGCTCTCAAAACGCATCGCATGAAGGGGAGCCCGATGACCGGGCTCCCTCCGACATACGCCCTCCGGGCTCTCAACGCAGGGTGCATCGATGGGGATCGCTCCCTATCATCGTTTGGACCAATGGATTGTCTTGGCCAGTATCAAACCAAGATACGCCCCAACGAGAAGAGCCATCCAGAGCAGGTCACCTGGTGGAATAAGGGGCTCGACGAGCCCAGCCCACGGGAAATCGAAGCTCAGCATTCTTCAGCTCCGATTGCACATACGCCCCTCCGACCCCTTCCTTCACGATTATGGTGGAACGGCGACTGGCGTCGCTCGAAGGGCGTGTCGGAAACCGCAAAAATGTGATGGCCATCACAGCTACTGGCAGGGAACCGATTTAGCCTCCATTCGTGACCAGGAGGCTCCCATGCGCAAACAGGTCAGTTTTGCGGTTGCCGCCGCGATGTTGGGTTTGGCAGTCGGGTTCTGGACTGCCACCGGGGTTGTCGAAAGCACCGCCAGTTTCGGTAAGTCCAAAGCCCCAGCACCGACTTATCGCGTCATTGAGGTCCAGCCTGCCGCATATCTCCCGGGCAGAGTGATAGAGCCGGTCTACTGAGCGGCTTCAAATTCTTCAATTCCCCAGCCCCTACCAGACTGGGGTTTGAGCCGGATGAGTTCCTGGTCACACAAACTCATCCGGCTCACTTTTTCCACTGGCACTCCAACCGATGAGGCATAAGCAGTCATCGCGGATTGGTAATCTCGCGCTCTGGGTTGCGGTGATTGTCGCAACGTTTGTGGTCGCTATCTTGGCGAACCACTTCGTCCCGGTAATAGCTAATGGCGGAAATGCTTTCTAAGCCTTCGATGGTAGGACAAGAGTTGCCATCCTTCTACAGCGCTCACGAAAATGAAGCCTACAACGAGTAGGGTGGCGAAGCCGCTCAGCAATAAGGTGTCCAGCCAACTATAGTCTCTGCCATTTCCCTCGACCCCGGTGCGGAAATGGTACAGTTTAACGCACAAAGTTAATTATTCGTAATAGTGTCCAATGCGGTCAATCCCGCAAGCACCAGATGATCGGCGCGGCTACAATTGAGCGTTCGGCTCCTCGCCCATTGCAGAGCGGATAGAGCCGAGCGGCATTCCCCCGCTCTGCGAACTTGGCCCCGGTCATCCCCGCTTCGTGCTGCGTCGCGGAGTGGCTGGGGTCACTTTCGCAACGCGTTGTGTGAGAAGCTGCAATGTTGTGTGAGAAGCTGCAATGATGAGTGAGAAAGGGCCGTTTAAGCGGCGCGCGCTTGAAATTGCGAATTTGCTGCCCGACGACCCCAAGGCAGCCTATATGGTCTTGGGCATGGCAGCGGAAATTGTCGACATGTGGTGGGGTGGCGACCCGGAGACGAATTACATACCGCCTACGGCCGACCGGCCCAATGGCACGAAGGTATAGTCGCTGCACGGCCTCGAACCAAAGTGTCCAATGCGGTCAATTCCGCAGGCGTCAGATTATCGGTGCGGCTATGAATTAATTGTTCGGCCTACAAATGCAGAGCGGAGAGGGCCGAACCCGCCGCTCTATCTCGCTCTGCGGGGCCCCGGTCATCTCCGTGACAAGTAGCGTACCGTCGCGGAATGCCTGGGGCCGCCCTTTTCGTTCAGATCAAAGCCGAGAAGGAGACGGTGGGGCGCGCGCCAGCGGGAGGGAATTCACGATGCCGATTGAATACAAAGTACGAATTAGTGAGAAGCAACGTAAGCTGATCATGCGCGCGTTAACAACTACCGTGGCCAATAACCGTCGCTCGACGAGTGGAGGGGTATTAGGTGACGACGAGTGGACGGAGCTGATCGGTGTGTTTGCCGCCCTCAATCCGCAGGCGGGCGACGACCTGCCAGAACATTGCCGCCACCGCCCCGCACGTCCGGCGCATACGAGCCAACGTGCCCATGCGATAAGCAAGCGCAACAAAAAGCAGCGGCGCGAGTGTCGGACACCGAACCTACAACCTCATCAGAGGACGTTATGATTGGAGGGTTCGGCCTTGACGCCTTTCCTGGGGCCGAGCCTCATGCCCACTCGTGGAATGGCCCCGGCCAAAAGGCTGGGGCCATTTTCGTTCTTGGTGGGTCGATGAGGCTGGGCGGCGGCACGACAGGTGCGATGGTCGATATCCTTGAACGGCAAATGCTCTCAACCAAATGGGAAACCGCAGGATATCTTTCGTACCGACGCCATCGCTCGCCGGGGGAGAATTTCTCCCATTTGGTATCGGGTTAGGCCGAACCCTTTACTAGGCCTCGCGCGCCGCGTTCCCAAACACATGTATTCTGCCCGCTCGCAGAATTTGCTGGATCATGACCATGCGTCTTTGCACAGACACATGCTTGCGCTCGATCACGTCACGAATTTTATCGGACATTTCGATCGCATGTTCGTCGTCGGACACAAACAGGGCGCGCAAGACTGCTTCGAGATCGTCAATTCGCCGCACCCAAGCGCCGGTCTGAAAGGCGGGGTGGCTTCGAACTCTGTTTATAAAATCGTCAACGGGGTGAGCTTTTTCGATCATGCGCTTCGCCTGTACGAAGCGCCACCCTTACAGGGCATTTAAGGATCGCCTGCCGACCCCGCAACCGTCGTGTTTTTAAGCGGCTGGTGAAGCCCTAACTGAGATTAGCAGATCGTACGGCGTAAGCCACTCGACGATATCGAGGCTGTGACGGCGACGGATGACATAAAGCGGCCCCCTGGTGGGGACAGGGGGCCTAAGCCACCCACGAGAGGTTCTGCGTGAGGGAGGTCGGGGGGTGGCCTGAAGGTGATTTTACGCCCGCTGAGCGATTGATGGAGGCCCGCGCTTACCTCCGAATAAACTCTTCGCGATGTTAATCTCCCAATGCTATCCAAATGGGGCTCTCTTCCATAGTTGGGGAGCGGCGGCCTCCACTACTCAGAGAAAGGTATCCTGCGGCGTCCCATTTGGAACAAGCATTTGCCGTTCAAGGATACCAACCGCCGCAAATGTTAGGATTTCGCCGCTGCAAGTAGAGACGCGGTGCCATGAAGTCGATCAAAAAGCACACGGTTTTAATTGGTGGTCAGAAGACTAGTGTCAGCCTCGAAGATGTGTTTTGGAAGGGCTTGCAAGAAGTCGCTGACAAGCGTGGTGAGACCATACGCAGCTTAATAACTAGCATCGACGCCAATCGGCAGTCCAATCTCTCATCAGCTATCCGCCAATTTATTCTTAAGTTCTACAAGGATCACTCTGTTCGGCAACGCGCGGCAAATCGTGCCAGCAGACGCGGCGCTCGTCCTTGGAGAGAAGACCGCTGAAGACCCAAGGCCGGGCGCCTAACCCTTGAACCCTCTGAAGGTCCAGCGCAGAGGGCCAGCGGGTTGACGTATTATATATCTTCAAATGGGGTCAGACAGTCCGTGCTCCAATACCATCGCCCTGGCCGAAGGAAACGAGATCATGCCTTCCGAAACTATGACCGATGCTGATGTTAAAAAGCTCGATGAATTGATTAATCGCTACGGGATCGCCGAGTTAGTTCGAACTCTATCCATGCTCTGCGATCAGAGATCAGAGAACCTCACACAAGATGAAAGCTCAGAAGAGCTTTGGACAGAAAATGCAACCGTTCTTAATAGCATTGTTGATGAACTGATTGAGCCATAGCCCTTTCAATCCGAAATAGACGACGTTCCGACCGACTGCGCCTCAATCAGCTTTACAGCCTCCGATCGCTTGACGGCATGTTCCAATTTCGTCTGCAAAGTCGCTACCGAGAATGACTGCGGTCGCCTTGAGTTGCGGTTGACAGAATGGAGCGGCTTTAATCGCAGCTTTGAGCCTGCGCTGCGTTGGTTGGCGGGGATCGCGGGCCGAGGAACGAGAAACTGCCTTTTTCGAGCTTATGTCGGCTTCCACCAGTCTGTGGACATCACGATCCGTTGCTCAAGCAAGCAGGAGAGGACTGGCGCGCATGACCACACGCAAGACGCTCGAAGCCGACCGTCATGCCTACCCGCCTACTGAGCCTCGACTCGGGTGGCCTCACGCCGCAACAGATTGGCGAGGTCGCAATCGAGGCCGCCAAGCTCATACGTGAATGAGGAGATTAAGCGGCTCATCGTCGAGGCGATGGCCAAGTTGCGCTCGCAGGTGGTGATGTGGTGATGGCGTAAAGCCCTCCTGTCGGCCCACTATGTGTCCTCCAGAGCACATCCACCGTTTTTGTAACTTGCTCATCGCCGAAATCCCAAAATTACCTTTGCACTTCAGCGCGAATCGCTCACTGTACTTGCCGATCTGTTAGTCGCGTCCGCTTTGCGGTTCGTATTGACAACAGCATCGTCCGTTCAATGTTGTTTTTACGCGTGCCCGGCAGCCGAACTCGCGTCGGCTGGTGAGGATGATCTTTGCGTCTCCAGCGGAAAAAGGGGATAGGGCATGGGAACCTGGCTGGCGAGTTGCTTCGCGTCAGGGGCTTTGGCGCACTGGACGATTGTCATAAGCGTTTTGCGGTTTACCGCAGCCGTCTGAGACCAACGCCGATCTAGAACTGGTGTCTGGGTAGAGGCGCAATACCATAGCGGTTCCCGTCATGTTGAATCGTTTCATTTGCCGCCGCGCCGTAACGAGTCCAGGATTGCCGCATGGAACGCATCCGAACCCCCTTGCTGGAGATCGCCTGCGAGATCAGCGGGCCCGCGGACGGTGTGCCGGTCATCCTGCTGCACGGCTGGCCCTACGACCCGCGCACTCTACGACGACATGCTAGCGCCGCTCGCGGCGGCTGGCTGTCGAACCATCGTGCCTTATCTGCGCGGCTTCGGCGCAACGCGCTTTCTCTCCTCCACCACGCCGCGCTCGGGTCAGCAGGCAGCGCTAGGCCACGATCTCATCGCGCTCATGGATGCGCTTGTGCTCTCGCGCGCCGCGCTGGTCGGCTACGACTGGGGCGGGCGCGCCGCCTGCATTGTCGCGGCGCTGTGGCCGGAGCGCGTGCGCTGCCTCGTTACCGGCAACGGCTACAACATCCAGGACATCGCGCACTCCGGCGTGCCGGCATCGCCCGAGCAGGAGCATCGCTTCTGGTACCAGTACTATTTTCACACCGAGCGCGGGCGCGCCGGCCTTGCCGCCAACCGGCGCGAGTTCTGCCGGCTGATCTGGCGGCTGTGGTCGCCAAACTGGGCGTTCGATGAGGCGACCTTCGAGCGCACGGCCTCCTCATTCGACAATCCGGATTTCGTCGATGTGACCATTCAGTCCTACCGCCATCGCTTCCGCAATGCGCCGGGCGACCCCGCGCTCGAGCCCATCGAGCGGCAGCTCGCCGCCCGCCCGGCGATTGCAGCACCAACGATCGTGCTGCACGGCGAGGCCAACGGGGTGGGGCCGCCGGAAACCTCGGCTGGTCACGCGCGCTTCTTTACCGGTCCCTACCAGCGCCGCGTAATTGCGCGCGCGGGCCATAACCTGCCGCAGGAGGTGCCTGAGGTCGTGACCACGGCCGCGCTCGAGCTCATCCGGGCCCATGCGTAGGTCGCGTGAGGTTGGTTAGATTATAGCGGTTCCCGGTTATGTTGAATCGCTCGTCATTGCCGGGCTTGACCCGGCAATGAATCGTCTTTCGCAAGAAGATTGATGCGTGGGTCGAGCCCGCGCATGACGCTGGAGGAACATTCAAATTGAGCGGGAACGACTATAGCGCACCAGTCGCGGTCCTTCGCCATCGTCGCAAGCAAAAAAGCCTCAAAGAATGCACTTCAGTGAAAACATGGTTCACTTGTGGAGGGGATGCGGCGAGACCAGACCGAAATACCAATTATTGTGACTATCACCGGGGTAACGGGCGATGCCGGATGGTTCTCGGCATTTCCGGCCCATCGCGCCACCACTGGTCCTTGGTCGCCGTCGTCGCTAGTGACGGCGGCCTTGATACCTGCGCTCTGCCGGCCAGCGGGCGAAACAACACACTTGCCTTATTCTCCACGCCATCCGCTGTTAGGCGGTAAATCTAGGGGAATTTCCGTCGAGGGGATCCGATGATTGATCGTTTCCGAGATTTTGCGCGCACTTTGCTGACCGTTCTGTTGCTCGTCGTAACCGGTGCCAACGCCCAAACCGCCCAGTCAGCCGCGCCGCAGGGCGCCTCCGCTGCCGGCGTTCACGCTGCCGCCCAGCCTGCGGGTCCGACCGGTCCGCAGATCAACATCGCCGAGATCACGAAACGTGCGAACCGGGACGTTGGCGTTGATATCGAGACGACGATCACCGGTTGGCAGCACGAGCTTGACCGGCTGGAAAGCGAGCTGCGCGGCCCGCGACTGCGTTATTCCGAGTTAAACGGCTTTCGCGATGAGCTTCAGCGGCTCCGCTCCGGGATCGGCGATTTCTCGAATCGTCTGCAGTCCCCGCTGGCGGCCGCGAAGGCGCAGCTTGATTTGCTCGGGCCGGCACCAGCGGCCGGGCAGCCGCCGGAAGCGGAGCCGGCGGCGCTCCATCGAGCCGAGCTCAATTACCAGGTCGGATTACTTGCCGGGGGTGAGGCCGCGGTCCACTCGGCCAATCTACGCGTCGATCAGCTTATCAATGCCATTCAGGACATTCGCCGAAAGAATTTTACCACCAATCTGTTCCAGCCTGTCCCGGGCATCTACTCGTATCAAACTTGGGCGAAGCTGCCGGACTACGTGCCCTCCGCGACGAGTCGCGTTCGCGATCTCATGTCCGATTGGTGGGGCAGCATACCCAACCACGACGAGATTTGGCGCGATGTGCTGGAAGCCGCCCTGCTGTGCCTCCTGCTGACGCTTGCGGCTTGGCGCGGTGCGCGTCGATTGCGCCACTGGCCGCATGCAGGCGAACCGCCGTTCTGGCGGCGGGCATCGGCGGCGGCCGGCGTAGTCCTGCTCCGGCTGCTGCCGGTCGTGGTGCCGATCGTGTTCCTGTACTCTAGGATCGCCGAAGCGCACGCGCTGCCCGAACGTGTCGATTGGATTTTCTACTCGGCAGTGCAATCGACCATCATCGTTTTCGCAATCAGTGCGCTTGTCACCACGGTGTTCGCACCGGCAGCAACCAATTGGCGGCTGATCCCTGCTTCCAATCGCGCGGCTGCGCGCATATGCGGCCTGGTCCTAACACTCGCCGTTGTTTATGGCGTGACGACGTTGATTTACGCAGCCACTCGCATCGTACAAGCGCCGTTCGCACTGACGGTTGCGGTTGCCTTTCCGGCAAGTCTGCTTCTAGCTGGGGTCATCGTCGCCATTCTTCTTACTCCGCTGAATGGAGAACGTCGAGACGGAATGCCATCACTGCGATGGCTTACAGCGTTGCGCATCCCTACTTGGATCACGGTCGCGGCCATCGTTGTGAGCGCGTTTACCGGGTACCTCGCGCTGTCCCGCTTCCTCGCGCAACAACTGATCGTCACCGGCTCCGTTCTGGCGCTCGTCTATCTCCTGCTCTTGTGGGTGGACGGCATCAGCCGAGGTCTCAGTGGCGACACCACCAGGACCGGGCATTGGCTCGAACAAAGAGCCGGCCTGGGGCAGCGACGGCGCAAGCAGCTCGCACTGCCCGCCGCTCTAGCCGTCAAATTAGCGATTCTCGTGGTGTCAGTACCCCTCATCCTGCTGCAGTGGGGTTATACATGGCCGGACATTTACGAATGGTACAGGCAGCTGTTCTTCGACTTCCATATCGGAAATACGCAGGTATCGTTTGCTGTTTTGCTTGCTTCGGTTATCGTTTTCGGATTGGCCTATGCTGCGGCGCGGATATTCGAGGGCTGGCTCGACGCGCACGTTCTGAAGCCGGCCGGGATCTCAGGCGGCGTGCGGGACTCGATTCGCACCGGCCTGGGTTACGTTGGCATTGTGATCGCCGCGCTTGCGGCGTTTTCCTATGCAGGCTTTAACCTCTCTAACCTGGCCATCGTGGCCGGGGCGTTTTCAGTCGGCATCGGTTTCGGCCTGCAGAGCGTGATCAACAATTTTGTATCGGGTTTGATCCTGCTGGCGGAACGACCGATTAAGGTTGGTGACCTCGTGGTCGTCGGCAGCGATGAAGGTTATGTGCGCAAGATCAGCGTGCGCTCGACCGAGGTCGAGACCCCCGAGCGGGCCCGCATCCTCATTCCAAATTCCTACCTGGTCACCGATAAGGTGAAGAACTGGACGCTTCGTGACAACATCCGCCGCATCGTAGTCCCGGTGAGCGTGGCTCGTGCCTGCGATCCACGCAAAGTCAGGGCGATCTTGCTAAAGGTTGCACAGGACAATCCTGATGTCATGACGGTGCCTGCGCCTTCGGTCGAGCTTGAAGAGTTCGGGATGGATAGTCTCGAGTTCAAGCTCTATGCGTTTATCGACCTTAGCAAGGGTGGCACGAGCACGGATTTGCGGATCGCCATCCTCGACGCTTTCAACGACGCTGGTATTGCGTCTCCGTTCCGACGAACAGACGTCACGCTGCAAAACATGGAGTGGCTGCGTGCGATGGTAGCGCAATCTGCTTCCGATTCATCCAACGGAAGGGCGTCAGCCACCGGAAGCCACGCCTCGCGCGGCTTTCTGGAACGCGAAGTTCCGAGCGTGGAGCCCGGCACGCATTTGCGCCGAAATGGCAAACCTTCGGCGTGAGTAACTTTTACGGATTGACCTCGCTGTTTGAACGATAATCCGTTCATCCGTCGCGACGCTGAAAGGCAGTTACCCCAGGCTCACGCTCCTCCCCAGCAGAAACACCCAACGCGCAACAAGCAGACGCCACCGCCCAGGACACGCGATCGCGCGGAGCGCATTGTCGATGCTGCGATTGATCGCACGCGCGCCGGATGGCGATCCAGTCGGCCGAGGCGGAGGCAAAGGCGCCGGCAATGAAACGCGGCAAGTGATCATGCGAATGGCAACCGCGGAATGGCGAGAAGCGGTAAACGAGGAGGGACGAACACAGCAAGAAGCCGTGGCTATTCTTGGTACAGGTAGAGATTCATGATTGCCGGGCCTTCCAGTCGGCGAGCGCGCGCTCAGCCTCGGTTCGCAGCTCTGCCCTCGTGAGTTTGCGCCGGCGTAATCGTGGAGGTTGCGAATATAATGGCCGCTGCGAGCCGATGCTCTCAGTGCCGGATTGCTGCATGCGCGTCCGCAGCCGCAGTCGATCCCAATTGCCGCGCTTCATGGCTATGTCCGTTCTCTCGTCAGAATAATATTAAAGCAGGCACGCGGCCGGAACGCCATGGCCGCCGAGCGTTGCGCGGGTGTCCTCTCAGACCGTCCGAAGGGACGTCACACAAGGAGGCGAGCATGCCCAACGAACCGCCGAAACTGTCACCGCTTGATCTGGCGCGTCGTCAGACCCTCATCGATGCGGCGTGGGAGCGGACGTTGATCGAGCGGCAGTACATCCGCGAGAGGGCGCAGGCTCGCAGCTCCCCAAAGCGCCCGAGGATTCGGATTTCAACTTGGTCGCGATCGTCGGTAATTATTGACGCTGGAATGCCAGCCGGGATCACTCCGGCTTGATATTGGCCGCCCGAATGACCTTTGCCCATTTTTCGGTCTCGTCGGCGATGAACTTGGTGAAGTCGGCGGCCGAGCCCCCAAACGCTATGCCGCCAAGTTCGGCAAGCCGTGCCTTCGTCGTGGGATCGGCAAGCGCCGCATTAATCCCGTGGTTGAGCTTATCAAAAATCTCCGCGGGCGTGGTC
>Ga0306926_10002714_pt1 | contig 18041 bp, 19 predicted proteins | sample flu12Cox44000178_FD_203759 | JGI IMG/M metagenome (GOLD analysis project Ga0306926, IMG submission 203759) | Lab enrichment of tropical soil microbial communities from Luquillo Experimental Forest, Puerto Rico - flux8day.12C.oxic.44.000.178 (v2)... | ecosystem: Environmental > Terrestrial >... | reverse complement strand
AGAGGTTATGCGCGCCATCCGCCTTCTGCCGTTACTCCTTCTGGTATACGCAGCTGCGGTCGATGCTCAGCTGCCGAAGCCTCATCCGCATGTCAACCCGCATCTGTCTCGCATGCCGCAACGGCCGCTCACCCCTCTGGCCGCGCCACGCGCGGCTCCGAAAGTTGCGGCGAACGTGATTGCCGTTGTGTGTCCGCCGGACGCTCAGGTGTTTGGCGCTGCTATGTGCGGCAATGTGTACGTTCCTCTCGATCGCAAGCACCGCATCCCCGGAACGATTCCAATTTACTTCGAGCTTTACACGCACAGTGCACCTGGACCGGCCGAGAGTGCGATTCTTGCGAATTTTGGCGAGCCAGGGAGTACGACTACTGGTCACCGTGATCTTGCGACGTCCGCATTTGGGCCGAACCTCGATGTACACGATCTGCTGTTGATCGACGACCGAGGTCGCGGATCATCAGGAACGATCATCTGCCCCGACCTCCAGTTCGGCAACACGACATTCGTGCAGGGGCTCGAAGAATGTGCAGCGCAGCTCGGGCCTACAGTAAGCAAGTATGGGACCGGTGACATCGCCGACGATACGGACGCGGTACGGGCAGCACTCGGCTATCAACTAGTCGACTATTACGGCGGCTCGTACGGCGGAGCCGACGTTACGGCCTACGCGACTCGCTTCGGCGAGCACCTCCGCTCGATCATTCTCGATGCGCCTTTCGGACCCCCGGCTGCGGCAGAGGAGTCCAGGTTCGGGCTTGAACAAGCCAGGGCCCGGTACGAGTCGCGGATGGTGTCTCTCGAGTGCCAGCGCTCGCCTAACTGCTCAGCGGATCATCCTTCCCCAGAACGGGAGTTTGACCTACTTGTACGACTCATCCGAGCACACCCGGTGGAAGGCGACGCCTATGACGCGAGCGGCAATCTTCAGCATGTGCGTGTGGACGAGAGCGCACTGCTGAATTTCATTCTTGAGAACCCTACGGTCGTTTTCGGCGGCACCGGCGAGGTGCTTGCCGCTGGCCGCTCACTCTCGCAAGGAGACTCGTTACCGCTGCTTCGCCTCGGCGCGGAAGGGGGGATCTCTTCGCTTGACTTCGCGAATTTTGGCCCCCCCACGGACTGGTCGATAGGCGCCATGTTCGCTACGACTTGCGCCGATGTGAGTATGCCCTTTGACTGGAAGGTCAGCGTCCCCGAGCGCATCGCTGAGTACACGGCCGTGGCTGAGGGACTGCCACCCTTCTATTTCGGACCTTTCTCAGCGACGGTTGCGACGGGAGACCTTTTCACATTTTTATTCCCGTGGCCATGCCAATACTGGCAGCAACCGACCAAGCCGTCGCCGATCGCCGAGCCCAACGCGCACTATCCGTCCGTTCCAACCCTCGTCTTGACGGGCGACATGGATAGCCGGGTACCACACGACGAAGTCGTGAAGGTCGCCGCGTTGTTTCCGCAAAGCACCGTGATTTCAGCGGAAACTGTAGGGCACCAAACGATCTACGGGGTCTACGCTGACTGTGCAGCGACCCTCATGTCTGAATTTATTGAGACTACGCAGGTTCCCGATACCAGTTGCCTCAGTACGACGGCGACGGCGTGGTCTGCAGTAGGAAGATTCCCGCGGCTGGCACGTGACGCTCGACCTGCAGCGGTCGATCCATCGGGTCACAACGGCATCGGACCGGCGGAACTGAGAGTAGTGACAGTCGCAGTGGCGACGGCAACCGATGCCGAGCAACGCCTCCTCCTTAGCGGCGGGGTGGGCGTAGGACTCCGAGGCGGCTCGTTCAGCGCGGACTTAAGTAATCTCCCAACCGTCATCACGACCCTCACTAATTGCGCGTTTGCAACGGATGTAATCGTGAACGGCACCGTGACTTGGGTCCCACTCGGTTCATTTGTGGCCGACCTGACAGTAAACGGGTCCGGGACGGCGGGTGGCACGCTGCATATTGAGGGTATGTGGCAGGCGCCGGGACCGGTTGGCAACTTCAAAGTGAGCGGTACGCTCGGCGGCAAGCACGTTGCCGCCCTTGTGCCGGAAGCCTGACTGGAACTGCCTGTCGACTTTGCGCGGAGATCCTTGGAGCGGTCCGGAACGACTGGTTCGGAGGATCGAAAGCGGCCAGGTAGGAATGCCGCGGGCGTCTGCTGCCCTGACGCGCTCGCAATGGCCGATTTGGGATCTCGTTTGCGCATGTGAATCTCGGAGCACCCAATGATCGCTGAGCATTTGTGCAGAGCAGCAACAGGCGCCAGGGGCACACGGCGTCGTCCGACCCGCAGAGAAATTTGAGGTGCCGAAACCTGGCCCCGGGACTCTTAGTCGTTATGGAGATTGAACACCTTTAAGGCTTCTGGTGATGGCAGGTTGGTGTGGCGTCCAACCCAGTGCCGACAACTACGCGCAAGCTGAATTCAATAGTCGAAGCGGTTCGTCAGGCCAAACATCACAACTTCCTAGCAGATCCATAAAGATCTCGGGTCCGTCGATAACTAACTTAGCCACCCAGGGCCTACAGGGCGGCTGACAAAAGAGGATTGACGCTGGACCGAAGTTCCTAGCGGGATCGAGGGGGAGATATGCGATACATCCGACGGCTTTTCGCCACTTCGTTCGCGATCGCGGTGCTGAGCAGCTGCGGGGGCAGCGGTGACGGGACACCGCCCTCTACGTCTGGGACAGGCACCGGTAGCGGCACCCCGCCCTCTGCATCGGCAACACAATTCTCAGTGTCTCCTGCCTCGGGTTCGGTCACGTCCGGCACCGCGGTCAGCATCACCGTGCAGGCGCTCGATGATTCAAACAAACTGGTCTCCAGTTTCGCCGGCACGCTACAGGTGTCGAGTAGCGATCCGAACGCAGCGCTGCCCGGACCGCTGTCACTTTCTGGGGGGCAGGCAACCTTCTCAGTCACGTTCAACACGGCCGGGAACCAAACCCTTTCGGTTTCTACGGGCTCCGTTAGAGGTACTTCGCCAACGATCATTGTGAACCCCGTCATGGCGATCCTTACCGGCGCACTATCCAGCGGAGTGATTGGGATTGCCTTCAACCAAACGATTCAAGCGATGGGCGGAGTGGCACCATTTGCCTGGAAAGTCAGCAGCGGCGCGCTGCCTCACAGCCTATCCCTCAATCCCACCACGACCAACACGGTGACCATCTCCGGTACACCGGACACTGCCTCGCAGCGTATCGCGTTTACGATCCAAGTCTCAGACTCCGCTCACCACACTGCTACCCAGTCCTACACGGTGTCGATACTGCTGCAAACAGACAGCCTGGTGCTATCAGCCGCCAGTGTGGATTTTGGCAATCAGATCGTGGGCAAGGCGAGCGGTGTACTGACGGAGACTCTGACCAACACCGCGACCGCTGACGTGGTCATCAGCAGCATAGCCATCAACATGTCGAACCCGCCCAGCAGCAACCCCGGAGAGTTCACGCAGAGCGGTACCACATGCGGATCGACCCTTGCGCCAGGGGCAAGCTGCGCGATCAACCTGACCTTCACGCCCGGCCAGACGGGCCCGCGCGCGGCCGTGCTGACGATCACCGATGACACAGCCGGCAGTCCGCAATCCGTGGGCTTGGCAGGTGTTGGGCTGATTAGCGGACCCAATGCTACGCTCTCGACTGAAAGCCTGCCTTTCCTAGGTACCGAACTGGTGGGGACGACGAGCCCACCGCGGACGCTTTCGCTAAGCAACTACGGAACCGTTGCACTGAACATCGGGAGCATTTCGGCCACTAGCAGCTTCGCTGAAACGAATAATTGCATCGGGAGTCTGCCACCGCTGGCCAGCTGCAACATCAGCGTGACGTTTACACCCGGAGGCTCGGGTGATATGACAGGCACGCTTTCGATATCCGATGACGCGGCAGGCGCTCCACAGAAGGTCACTTTGAGCGGTACGGGCGCGACGAACACCCCGCCCCTGAACGGCGCCTGCCTTGTTTACTGTGGGTTCCCTGGCGGAGGCCCTGGACGTCCGTCCGCGCCGGACCCCAGTCATTGCCCGGTCGGTCAACCATCACATAACCCGGTGTATGCCAGTTGTTTCATGTCATCGGTGGTAATAGATGAGGGAAGGCGCTGCGCCGTCACGATCAATCGCCGCAGTTACTCTGGAGTGTGCTTGGCGGAATGAGCCAGGAGCCGGAGGTTCGCATCGCTGGTGATCAACTCCAAAGGTCAAATCGTGGGCCAATCATTCTCGTGCGACACCGGCACCGCGCGGGCGGTACTTTGGGAGGAGGGTGCGATCATCGATTTGAACACTCTAGTTCCTGCCAACACGAATCTGTCTCTGGCGGATGCTTTCAATATCAACGAACGAGAAGAGATTCTTTGTCTGTGTTTACCTCCGGGTGTTCAGATTCAGGACAGTGCCTTTGGTGGGCATGACTGCTTGCTTATTCCTTCGGGTGAAGACAATGAGTGATTTCCAGACAACGGGCAGGCGGCCGACAATGAAACCGGGTCTTAAGATTGCTGTCCTTTGCATTCTCTGCGCGGGTTGCGGAAATCGTGCCGAAGCCGTGTGCGGGGGTACACCGGTGAATGCGTTTGGGGCCAAAGGCGATGGTGCCACCGACGACACGTCGGCCATTCAAAGCGCGATTAACGCTGCCGCAGCGGCTGGGGGCGGTGCGGTGGTGTTCAACGTGGCACGCTACTTCACTACCGGCAGCTTCGTTGTGCCGACCGGGGTTGTCCTGTGTGGAGCGATCGAGGGGCCGTTCGACATCACCTCAGAAGTGGATCCGGCTGTGACTGTGGTGGCACCCACGCTCCTGATCACCAACACCCGCGCCCCGTTTCTGAAACTGAATGGTGCTGGGGCTGGCGTAACAGACCTGCTCTTTCATTACCCAAACCAGGTGAGGGTCACCGCCGCTGCTCCCAGCGTCTATCCATACACCATCGTTGCGGCCTCTGCCGGCACGAAAGTGGTCCGCTCCTTCGTGACCAACGCCTACGACTTCCTCGATATCGAGAGTGGCAGAGTCCTCGCCCAGGATTTAAAGATCGGGGCGTTCGATATCGGCGTCAACGTTGACCACGCGTACGACCACGTTACCCTGCGCAATGTGGGCCTTGGGGTGTTTTGGGATCAGGCGCAACACCGGCCTTTTCCGCAACCGATCGACGCCTGGGTGTTGACTCATGGGATCGGCCTGGTGGTGAACCGCGCGGACAGCCTCGAGGTGCACGATTTCGGCGGGTTCTCTCGTTTCGCGGGGATGCTTCTGACCGACTCTCCCGATACTTCCCAAAATCCTCGCTGCGGTTTCGGAACGGGGAGCGACCTTCAACTCGATATGTTTGTGTACGGCATCATAGCCAGTGCGTCCAATACACCTGGTTATGAGTTCACGAATTTGCTCGCGGGCGGTGCGACCGGCGGAATCGCAGGTGTCGGTCAGGCGGCTGTCCAATTCAGAGCTGGCGGCTCTATCTCGCCGGAGGTGTTGATCAATGGTGGTTCTGCATACGGCACTTGGGCTTTAGGCCCATTCCCCACGCCGGCAGCCGGCCATCTGACAGTTAAGAACGTAATCGGATACGACATACCTTGATCCAGAGACGTGGCGTTGCGCACAGCTAGTCGACGTAGGACGAGGAAGTTAGCTTTGAAGAGCTCGCCGCCATTCCTACCCCTAGCTCTCTTGGGTCTACTCAATGCCTGTGGAGGTGGTGGCACTCCTCCTCCACCTCCTCCAACAGCCCCTCATTTCTCCGTCAGCGGTCCCATCAACATTCCCTCCGGGATATCCTTCCAGTTCACAGTGACCGCACTCGATGCGTCGAATCAAGCGGTGACAAACTATTCCGGCACGGTGCATTTCACCAGTACCGATCCTCATTCACAACTTCCCCCCGACTCGACGCTGGTATCCGGGACCAAAGTCTTCTCCGCCACACTCACCACGGGTGGCAGCCAAATGATCACTACGATCGACAAGGCCGCGTCTTCCATCACCGGAAGCTCGAACTCGATCAACGTCGGCGCGCTAGTCGATGCGTTCCCTGTGGAGTGGTTCGGGGCCAAAGGCGATGGTGTCACCGACGACACCGCGGCGATTCAAAGCGCCATTAATGCTGCCGCTACGGCGGGAGGCGGGACAGTTGTCTTCAAGGTGGCTCGTTACTTCACCACTGGCACCTTTGTTGTGCCCACGGGCGTGGTCCTGAGCGGAACAATTGAAGGACCTTTCGATGTGGGAGGAGTAGATCCCGCCGTGACAACGATCGCACCCACACTCCTGATCACCAATACGAGCGGTCCCTTCCTGACCTTGGTAGGAAACGGCTCTTCTGGAGTGACGGACCTGCTCTTTCACTACCCCCATCAGGTCAAGACCAGTGCGTCGGCCCCAGCCGTGTATCCCTACACCATACATCTCCAGTCCGGCAACGTCGCCCGCTCCACAGTGACCAATGCCTACAACTTCCTGGACGTCGAAAACGGCCGAGATATGGTGCAGGATCTGTACATCGGTGCGTTCAACATCGGAGTCCACATCGACCACACCTTCAACGGCTTGACACTGCACAATGTGCACAATGGCGTCTTCTGGGACGAGGTGGAAGGCGCTTCTTATCCGACCGCCATTGACAATTGGGTGCTGAATAATGGGACCGCATTGGTGGTGCAGCGGATCGATGGCCTTCTTCTGCACAACTTCTACGTGTTCTCTCGTTTCACTGGGATACTTCTTACCGATTCACCCGACACTTCTCTCGACACGCGAAGTGGAGGAGGAGTAGGAAGCAATATTGATCTGGAAACGGTGCAATACGGCATCATTGCCAGCGCTTCCACCGTATATCGTTACGGCTACGAGTTCACGAATCTGCAAGTGGGAGCCGCTCCGGGTCTTGGTCAGGCCGCGGTTCAACTGAGAGCCGGCGGAGCCGATCCGCCGGACGTGCTGATCAATGGAGGTTCGGTGCGAGGCGGTTGGGCCTTGGGCGCCTTCCCTACGCCCCAGGCCGGTAATCTGACCCATGTAAACATCATTGGCTCCGATCTGCCGTGATGGGTAGAGATGGAGAAGATCATTCGAGAAAGCTGACCACGTCCGAATGCCAATCGAGCTCGAGCGTTTCGGCGACTGGCAGCTTCGCTGAGACGAATAATTGCCGCTATCTCGAGTGCTAGTAGAAATTCCCGCGGCGCTTCATGCGCGTCCTTAGGCCGGCTGCTCTTTTCTGCACCGAACGCGAGCTCGCCTAGGGTGATCAATGAGACCCCGACCTGGCCGATCAACTTGCCGCGCAGCTTTTTCAATGCGACAGGGTGCTTTTTGATGACTGCGATGCAGGTGTCAGTATCGAGCATCCACTTCACGGCAAGGAATCCCGGCGTTCGGCTTTACCTGGCTGCTGGCGATCGCTCATGAAGTCCGCCGGGAATTTCTCCAGGCTTTCAACCAGAGTGTCCCAGGATTTCGCTTTCGGCAGGAGCACGACAGCGCTGCCCACACGTTTGATCAGCACCTCATCTCCAGCGAAGCGGAATTCCTTGGGCAAACGGACAGCTTGGCTGTCGCCGTTCTTGAACAGCTTGGCAGTCTTCATAGTGGTCTCCTTATTGCCGAGGATAGGCCCGGGCGTCTGCAGGCTGCTCCTCGGATCGTTCCCTGGAAGATGGTTATCCTTTGGTCGACACTTGGGTTGGGCATCTTGCTGCTGGGGTGGATGGCTTACCGCCTCTCGCGTGAGGTGTCACGCACGCCGGATCCAAAAACGTGAACTCCACAGTCCGCTGACCGTTATACGAGTTGGGGACTGTCGACCTAGCCTCGTAGCCAATCCCGGCGCTTCAACCACCGCATACTCCGCCTGACTTACTAAACCACGTTCGCAGTCCCCCGTTCGCTGATCCTCTTTGGGACAGTGACCTGCAGATCGACCTGCAGCCCGGCGCGTGTGGCGGCATTCACTAGAGCATCGAGGCTGAATTGGTCGATCTTCCCTTTGAGCAACGCGTTGAGGCGCGGCTGGGTCAGACCGAGCCGCGCTGCTGCACGAGCCTGCGTCATGCCGCTTCGCTCAACAAATTCCTCGATCCGGATCATGATTTCGGAGCGCAAAGCAAGATTGCGCGCTTCGGGCGCCCGGAATCCGAGATCCCTGAACACGTTGCCGCTACCACGGACCATTTTCACTCGCTTTGTCATCGTCGCCGTCTCCGACGTTCCTCCGCAACGGACCGAAACCTGTCCGTCGCCAGCTCGAGCTCTCTTTGTGGTGTCTTGCGCGTCTTCTTTTCGAAGGCGCTCAAAACATAGGTTGCTTCCGGCAGGTTCGCCACGTAAAGCACGCGGAACTCACCGGCCTGGTGAATCCGTACCTCTCGCACACCTGCACCTATGATGGACATGGGCTTCCAATCCTTAGGCTCGAGGCCTTGCTGCACACGGTTCAACTGGTGCCCACTCTCGCGTCGCGCGTCTTCAGGAAAATCGCGGAGTCTTCGCAAACTGTCGCCGCACCAGATGATCGGCTTCACGGGGCGATTATATCAATACTGAGATAAGAAACGTCTGAGCGCCATAAGCCGAGGAGACATAAAGGAGACATGGTTTTCTGAGCCTGTCTAAGCTACTGATCTAAGAGATGAAATGGACTTCGTCCGTCCAGTCCATCATCGAGAGGTAGCGTGCGTCCCGCGGACTGATCCCCAGGAAAACCGGAGAACGAGTCAAACTCACGACGCGTCCTCCCTGTGATCTAACGCCTGAGCTCACCAGTGCGCTGCAGGCCGGCGCGGCTCTTGCCCTCTTTGCATGACGCATGACGGACCTGACGAGACCGGTGGATCGAGTTGTTAGGCGGAGTATTCGTCATGGGCGTGCCCGGCCAGTGCCGCACCCGGAATGAGTCCTCCTTAGGCCGGCAGTTCGAATCCCGCCACTTTCGCTTCCCGCTCCCACTCCAGCAGATTTGAAAACGCGTCAGCAGCAGGCTCCGCAAACCCCTCGATCAACAGAAGATCCGTAAATGACTTGAACCAACCTTGCGTCGCGGCTCCGATGAAGGAGGCGCGCAGGCGCCTCACCATCTCTTCGGGCGCGCCGATCGCAGCAACGAACGGCGGCATCGCCGTGACCTCGGTTGAACCCACGATTCGAATGTCCTCCGTCAGTTGCGGCGCATGCCGTCGAATCAATAGATGCCAATACGCATCAACCGGACCTAGGGTGATTCGTCCATCACGGACACACTCAAGGACGTTGCGTGCGCTCACTAGGTCGCCGACCATCTCTCCGTACAACGCCCGTCGTTGCGGCGTGCGAAATGCGAGTAGGTGGTGACGAAAAGCGTTGAATCCCGACTGCGAGTGCGTCGCCGTCCACCCCGCGCGCGCGCCGAAGGTATCCTCGAGGGTGCGATACGGCGCGTCCTTACGTACGATCAAGTCCGTGCGGTAGACCGCGCGCCCGGCGGCCCATGAAGCATGTGGAATGGGTGCAGCGATTGGGGTAACCGCGGCGCGCTTGATTGCTAGCGTATATCCGCACAGCTGCACGGCACCGAGGTCAGCTCGGTGGCATATCTCATCGAGCGATTGACTCCAAAGCTCAGGCACGTAGGTGAGTGCTACGTGCGCATCGTGGGCAATGTACTCGACCAAAGCCCGCCACCCGCCCTCGACCTCCGGCGTCACGGCGTACATACCGGCGTTCATGATCCAGTCGCTCATACAACTGACCGCTCCGCTGGAGAGCGTCTCACCCTAGAACCTGTCACGCCCGCCAAGCGTTGCAATGGTCAAGCACCCGGACCTTACCGGGCATAAACAGGCGCGGTAAGCCAGCGCGAAGTTCGTCGAGCAGCGCCCAGAGGTGTCCCAGCGCTTCTCGAAGGTAATCGTGCGAGAGCACTTTAAGCTCTCGACAGCATAGTCCGAACTAGTCTAGTATTCAAGCAATCCCTTGAATACAGGCAGACGGCCGATGCGGGCACGAGAGATGAAGGACGGTGTGTATGGCCAATTTGCCCGCATCGGCAAGGCCGTCTCGGCGCCGAAGCGTATCGAGCTACTCGAGCTGCTGTGCCAAGGCCCCCGTACCGTGGAGGCGCTTGCCGAGCAGGCCGCCGTAACCATTGCCAATGCCTCGCAGCACCTGAAGATCCTGCGTGCGGCCCGCCTCGTCGAAGCGCAAAGGCAGGGACTGTTCGTGGAATACCGCCTGGCCGATGAGGGCGTGCTCAAGTTCGTTCAGGCGATGCGCGAACTGGCCACGGCGCGGCTCGCCGAGATCGGCACCATCACAGAGACCTTCTTGAGGGCGCGGGGCGCGCTTGAACCGGTCTCGGGCGAGGAGCTGATGCGGCGGGTGCGCAGCGGCGAGGTGACCGTGCTCGATGTGCGTCCGGCCCAGGAGTATCACGCGGGCCACATTCCGGGCGCACGCTCAGTGCCCCTGAGCGAGCTGAAGCTACAGCTCACGACACTGCCGAAGAATCGCGAGATCGTCGCCTACTGCCGGGGACCTCAGTGCGTGATGGCGATCGAGGCCGTGGAGTTGCTGCGCAAGAAAGGCTTTCGCGCGAACCGGATGGAGCAAGGCGTCATGGACTGGCGCGCGCGTGGCTGGAAAATCGAGAAATCGCAAGGAGAGGAGCCGTGATCTTTCGACCCTTTTATTACTTCGATACCGGCTGTGCCGCCTACGTTTTCGGGTGTGGGACACTGAGTAAGTGTGCCGTCGTGGATCCCCAAGAGTGACGTGCAGGCGTACCTCGAGTTCGCTGCCGCAAAGGGCATGCGCATCACGCATGTCATCGATACGCATGTGCATGCAGACCATCGCTCGGGTGGGCTCGAACTCGCACGGCGCGCCGAAGCCCACTATTGCTTGCATGGAGCCGCAGACCTTGACGTGCCCTTCAACCCGTTGCATGACCGCGAAGAGATCGAGCTCGGCAACACTCGTGTCACCGTCCTGCACACGCCCGGACACTCGCCGGAGAGCGTGTGCCTGTTGGTGAAGGACTTAAGGCGCGGGCCTGACCCATGGTTCTGACGGGGGACACCCTTTTGTCGGCGCAGTGGGTAGGCCGGACCTGCCCGGTCGTGCGCGCGAAAATGCGCGTCAGCTCTTCGCGAGCGTGCACGAGAAGCTTTTGACTCTCCCCGATGATCTCGAGATCTATCCGGGCCATTTCGCGGGATCGAGCTGCGGAGCCGGTATGAGCGGCAAGCCCTCCAGCACGATTGCCTTCGAGAAGCGCTGGAACGCCCTGCTGAGCGCCTCCGCGAATGAGTTTGTCGATGCTCTGGCGAGGGTCGCGGCGAAGCCAGCCGAAATGCAGCAGATTCTCCACCAGAACCGCACCGGCGGTCCGAACTAACCATGACCGCGGACGACGTGCGTCTGGGATTGCGGGAGAACTGGGCGCAGTTCTCGCTTCTGGTGCTCGTCAACGCATTCGTCGGGGGCATGGTCGGTCTCGAGCGAAGCATTCTTCCGGCGATCGCACAGGAAGACTTCGGGATCGCCGCTCGCGCGGCGATCCTCTCCTTCATCGTTGCTTTCGGGGTGACGAAGGCAGGGGCCAACTATCTTGCTGGCCGCCTCGCCGATCGGTTCGGCCGTAGGCACGTGCTCATCGCCGGATGGCTGCTCGCCGCACCCGTGCCGCTGCTACTCATGTACGCCCCGAGCTGGAGTTGGGTAGTCGCGGCCAACGTCCTGCTGGGAGTGAGTCAGGGGCTCACCTGGTCCACGACCGTCATCATGAAGATAGATCTCGCTGGACCCCGACAGCGCGGGCTCGCCATGGGTTTGAACGAATTCGCCGGCTACCTGGCCGTGGCGATCAGTGCCCTGGCCACCGCCTGGATCGCCGCAAAGTACGGCCTGCGTCCGCAGCCATTCTACCTCGGGATCGCCTTCGTCGTTGCTGGGCTTGCACTGTCGATATTCACCGTGCGGGAAACCCAACACCATGTTGCGCACGAATCAGCGCTGACTGATACGACGGAGCATCCACCGACACAACGAGATGTGTTCTGGCGCACGACCCTCACGGATCGCAATCTCTCGAGCGTCTCGCAGGCGGGCCTCGTCAACAACCTGAATGACGGCATGGCGTGGGGCCTGTTTCCGCTCTGGTTCGCCGCCGCGCAAATGAGCCTTGAACAGATCGGCATCCTCGCTGCCGTGTACCCCGCAACCTGGGGCATTGCGCAGCTCGCGACCGGCGCTTGGTCCGACCGCATCGGACGCAAATGGCTCATCGCCGCCGGGATGTGGGTCCAGGCCGCCGGCATCGCCATCGTACTCTTCTCACAGGGGATGGCCGAAGCCGCGCTCGGTAGCATACTGCTGGGACTCGGTACGGCGATGGTGTATCCGACGCTGCTCGCGGCGATCAGCGATGTCGCGCATCCCTCCTGGCGTGCTTCGTCGGTCGGTGTGTACCGGCTGTGGCGTGACCTCGGATACGCGGTGGGTGCGGTCCTCTCCGGTGTGATCGCTGATGCACTAGGGCTGCCGGCGGCGATCATCGCCGTGGCGATCGTGACCTTCGCGTCTGGTGTTGTCGTGGCGGTTCGCATGCGCGAGACGTTGCCGGCGACATCGAAACCGCTGGTTTTAAAGAGCGCCCGGTGAATCGCATGCGCCGAATCTACCTCGACTACAATGCCAGCACACCGATCGCGCCGCAGGTTGCGCGGGCGATGCACGCCGTGCTGGAAGAGTCCTACGGCAATCCCTCGAGTGACCACTGGGCCGGCCGAGTCGCGAAGGACCTGGTGGAAGGCAGCCGCGCACAAGTCGCGAACCTTCTCGGCTGCACGGACGCCGAAATCGTCTTCACGAGTGGCGGAAGTGAAGCGAACAATCTCGCTCTCAAGGGCCTCTACTTCGCGCGTCGAGGCGAGCGAGCACACATCATCACCAGTGACATCGAGCATCCCTCGATTCTCGAACCGTGCCGCTTCCTCGAGAGGTGGGGTGCTCGCATCACGCGCCTCCCGGTCGATGGTATCGGGCGAGTGGACCCGGACGATCTACGTCGCGCGATGACCTCTGATACGTTGCTGGTCAGCCTGATGCACGCAAACAACGAGGTCGGGACCCTCGAGCCGATTGAGGCTTGCGCACGCATTGCTTGCGAGCACGGGGTTCCGTTCCACACGGACGCGGCGCAATCCGTGGGCAAAATCCCCACTCGCGTGAACGAGCTCGGCGTCGATCTCTTGTCCATCGCCGGCCACAAGCTGTACGCGCCGAAAGGGGTCGGTGCCCTGTACGTCCGCGCCGGCACGAGCCTCGATTCGCTGATTCATGGAGCCGGACATGAAAGCGGTCGGCGTGCCGGGACCGAGAGCGCCCTGCTCGCGGTCGGCCTCGGCGCGGCCTGCGGGCTCGCGCAGGATCTCGGCTGGACCTCGCAGGTACGAGTTCTCCGTGACCATCTCTGGACGTCGCTGCACGCTCGCTTCGGCGATCAGGTCGTGCTCAACGGCCACCCCGAGTGCCGCCTGCCCAATACCCTCAACGTGTCGTTCGTCGGTCGAACTGGTTCAGAGCTCCTTGCGGGGCTCGAAGGCATTGCTGCATCGACCGGGTCTGCGTGTCATTCCGGCCGCATCGAGCTCTCCCCGGTCCTGCGGGCGATGCGGGTGCCGGAAGATATCGGCGCGGGCGCGATCCGCTTCAGCCTGGGCCGTAGCACGACTCGCGAAGAAATCGACGAGGCTATCGAACGCATCACCGCTATAGTGGCGCGCCGCTGAGGAGGCGAAATGAAGTTATATCGCCCCACGCTCCTCGAGCGCGAAGAGCCCAGGTCGGTTCTCGAGGAAGCCCTGGCAGTCGCCCGAGCAGGCCACGGCCGCATCGTGTCGGTTGAGGGCGAGGCCGGCATCGGCAAGACATCGCTCGTCGTGAGTTTCGCCAACGCCCACCGCCACGATACCCGAGTCTATGTGGGTGGATGCGAACACCTCACGACACCCGAACCACTGGGGCCGCTTCGCGACATAGCGCGGGACAGCGAAGGACGCTTTAACGTCCAGGGAACGAGCCCGCTCGCAACCTTTGAAGCGCTGCTTCGATTGCTGAAGTCCGGGCGCACCCCGGGACTGCTATTGATCGAGGATATTCACTGGGCCGATGACGCCACGTTCGACTTTTTGCGCTTCCTCGGGCGACGCATTGGCGAAGCGCCCGTCCTCATCATCGTAACGCTCCGCAACGACGATGCGCCGTCGCAGATTCGCCTCGCAGCGCTTTCGACGGACATGCCCCGAGACAGTCGCCAGCGCATCGAGCTGAAGCCGCTCTCCCCCGCCGCCGTAGCCACGCTCGCCGCGCAAGCGGGGCGCCGCACCGCGCGACAGCTCTTCGAAGTGACTGGCGGCAACCCGTTCCATGTCACCGAATATCTCGCCAGTGGTGAGTCCACGGTGCCACATAGCGTGCGCAGTGCTACGTTGGTACGTACCTCGCAATTGAGCGAGTTCGCCCGCCGTACACTCGATTGCGCCGCCATTTTTCCACGACAAATCGACCAGCAGATGCTTCGGACCCTCTCGCAGGACGGCACCTGCACTGGTGTCGAGGAGTGCATGCGCGCAGGCATGCTGAGTGCGTCAGGTCGGACGCTCTCCTTTCGCCACGAGCTCGCGCGACGGGCTGTGCACGACTCGATGGCGCCACTTAGGCGACAGGAGCTGCACGCCGCAGCGCTCGAATTGCTCAAAGCGCAGCCGGACGTGAGGTCCGCCGAGCTTGCGCATCACGCGCAGGAGGCTGCGAAGACCGACGATCTCTTAGCGTATTCGCTGCGCGCGGCCGATGAAGGTGAGGCGCTCGGCGCGTACCGGGAAAGTCTCGAGCATCTGGGACGCGCACTCGAATGCGGCACGCGGCTCTCGAATGCGGAGCGTGCGGACCTGCTGCAGCGGCAGGCGGAGACCGGCGAGCATTGCGGCGCCTTCGCGGTGGCGGTGTCCGCTATCGAACAGGCGATCGCCATTCGCAAGCGGGCCGATGACGCGCTCGGTCTGGGGAATGGGCTGCGCATATCAGCCCGCCTTCATTGGCATCAGGGTCAACCTGAGCTCGCGGAGCAGCAAGCACAGGAAGCGCTCGATGTCATGCATGACCACCGCGAGACCTGGCAGTACGCAATGGCGCTCAGCACACAGTCCCAGCTCGACATGCTCGCAGATCGAAACCATTTGGCGATTCCGCGTGCGCTCGAGGCCATGGCTCGAGCAGAGAACCTCGGCCGCTCGGACATCTACCTTCACGCGCTCACCAATGGCACGACCGCGCGCTGTTCTGCCGATGTCGCAGCGGGGATACCGCACATGCTCGCCGCGATTGACGAAGTGCGGCAACGGAATGCGCCGGATTTCCTGCCACGTCTCTACGCGAATCTCGTCTACATGATGACCGGCGACCGGCATTACGAGCTCTTGTTCGACTATTTCGAGCAGGGAATCGGTGCTGCTGCAGCTCGGGAGAACGCGCCGCTGGAGGCGTACATGCGCGGTACCCGCGCGATTGCGCTCGTCGATGTGGGCCGCATGCAGCAGGCCATGGCTGAAGCGGAGTTTGTGATCTACGGCCCCTATCCGGGCGCTACCTCCCGTTTCAACGCCCAGATTGCCCTGGCCCGCGCACGAATCAGGACGGGTTTGCCCGAGGATGATGTGCTCAATGAATTGCGCTCGATGCCGACTTCGCAGCGCGACCTCATGCGGCGCGCGCCGCTGGCAGTGGTAGACGCCGAAGCGCTGTGGCTCGGGCTGCCGCGGCCCGGCGCGCTCGAGCGGCTGCGTGCGGTGTTTGGAGCGGCGCTTAGTGCCCCCGGTGAGCACTGGACTCTTGCGGACACGGCGACGTGGCTCGCGATCCTAGGCGAGCCCATCACGATTCCCGATGAGATGCTGAGTCGTCTTCGGTTCGCGCCTCGCGCGCTTATCGCCGGTGACTGGCGCGGAGCTGCACTAGCCTGGGCCCAAACGGGCTGCCCCTATGAACAGGCCATCGCTCTCTCCCTGGGGGATGACGCCGCACAACGTGAATCATTGGCACTGTTTGAGCAACTTGGCGCTGCACCCGCAGCCGGCAGACTGCGTCGGCAGATGCGCGCGCGAGGAGCACGCGCGATACCTCGAGGGCCAATCGCCCATACCCGAGCCAATCCGGTGGGGCTCACCCGTCGGCAGGTGCAGGTCCTCGCGCTTCTTGGCGAGGGACTGAGCAATGAGCGGATCGCCGAGTGCCTGTATATCTCACCCAAGACGACACAGCATCACGTGTCAGCAATTCTCGCGCAGCTCGGCGCGAGCTCGCGTCACGAAGCCGCTGCGACGGCTCGCCAGCGCGGCCTGTTGACCGAGTGCGAAAACTAGGCGTCGCTTACCGCAAAATAGGCGTTGGGTCCGATGTGCTCCTCCTGCCCGTGGCCGATCCTGCCGACTTGCAGGTCTACCCACGAAGGAGTCGGCTATGTCCCGCATCGGTATCTTTCTTTACGGTCTTGTCTGCTACGGCGTGTTTCTCGCGGTGTTTGTTTACGCCATTGGGTTCATCGGCGGCTTCCTGACGCCGACCCTGCTCGACGGTACTGCGGATCGACCCCTAATCCAGGCACTCGCGATTGATCTCGGCCTGCTAGCCGCATTCGCACTTCAGCACAGCATCATGGCGCGCCCTGCCTTCAAGCGCTGGTGGACGCGTGTCGTTCCCGAAGCCGCGGAACGCAGCACGTACGTGCTCGCGAGCTCACTGGCGCTCGTTGCGCTCTTCGTCTACTGGGAGCCCATCGATGTTCTCGTCTGGAGCATGCCAGCGGGAGCGGGACGCACGGCGGTCATCGGACTCTACGCGTTCGGGTGGCTGCTCCTCCTATATACGACTTTCCTGATCGATCACTTCGATCTGTTTGGATTAGCACAGGTGTGGCGACGTCTGACCCTCCAGAGCTACCGTCCGCCGCAGTTTCGTACGCCGACCCTCTATCGGCTGGTCCGCCATCCCCTCTACATCGGCTGGTTGATCATCTTCTGGGCCGCCCCCGCCATGAGCGTCGCGCATCTGGTGTTTGCGGTCATGACGACAGCGTACATCCTGATTGCGATTCAGCTCGAAGAACGCGATCTCGTCGAGGCATTTGGCAGCGACTACGCCACGTACCAACGCCGTACACCTATGCTCATGCCGCGCCTGTGGCCCACCCGACGCTCCGCGCTCGAATCCGGCGAGCCTCAGGCGCGGACTTAATTGCGGGAGAGCAGCAATGTTTCTGAGCGAACCCGGCACCACAGAGGCGGTAGAGTTCTTCGAGAAGGAACGAGCGAGCGACGGCTATCTGATGAATTTTGCACGCACCTGGGCGTGGCGGCCTGATGTGGCGGAGAGTTTTGCGCTCGTACGCCGTGGGTTGATTGAGCAAACCAGCTTGACACCTAGGGAGGTGGCGCTTCTCACGTGCACGACGGCGCGCGCTCTCGGTGACGCGTACTGCTCGCTCGCGTGGGGGACGAAGCTCGCGGGGCTGCGTGGCGCGGCCACCGCCGCCGAAGTGCTCCAGGGTGCTGACCCCATTAGTTCAACACCGCGAGAGATGGCGCTGCGAAAGTGGGCTGAACAGGTCGTGCGAGATCCCAACGGCGCAAGCGCCATGCAGGTCGAGAAAATGCGGGCTGCGGGTCTCTCCGATCGGGAGATTTTCGAAGCAACTGTACACGTCGCTTTCCGGCTTGCGTTTTCGGCGGTCAACGATGCTCTCGGAGCGCTGCCCGACCGCGAGCTCGTCGCCGCGGCTCCTCCTGAGGTCCGTGCCGCGGTGACTTACGGCCGGCTCCCCTGCGACTGATCGTAGCCGGCCGAATCCCGGCGCACTGGAAGTCCGACTGTGGTTGCCATTCGATCGCGCCACGGTTGGACCAACAGAATTTCGAGGAGACGTAAAGGAGACAAGCGCTTTCGGGCGCATGTAAGTGACTGATGCAGAGACAAAAGCGTCGATCGTCCGTCCAGTCCC
>Ga0306926_10002713_pt1 | contig 18044 bp, 20 predicted proteins | sample flu12Cox44000178_FD_203759 | JGI IMG/M metagenome (GOLD analysis project Ga0306926, IMG submission 203759) | Lab enrichment of tropical soil microbial communities from Luquillo Experimental Forest, Puerto Rico - flux8day.12C.oxic.44.000.178 (v2)... | ecosystem: Environmental > Terrestrial >... | reverse complement strand
CCGAAGGCCGCAAGGCGGCCGGCGGCCGGCGCATCGTGCTCACCGGGCAGCTGCGGCACGGCGAGATCCGCGTGCACCGCGGCGGTATCGCCCAGCTGTCGGCCATGTTCACCCGCGAGTACCTGGCCGACCTGAGGCGCGCGCACGCCGGGGGCGGATTCCCCACCGTCGACGACCCGGCCCGCACCGCCTGATCACCCGGGACAATGGGGTGTGCCGCCACCGGCGGCACACCCCATTGGGATGGACGGACTGATGGCCACGAAACGCAAGGTCGGCAACCTGCTCGCGCTCGCGGTGATGTCGTACCTGTCGCAGCGGCCCATGCACCCTTACGAGCTGAGCCGCACGCTGCGCGAGCACGGCGACGCCCGGAGCATCAAGCTCAACCATGGCTCCCTGTACATGGTGGTCGGCCAGCTGGCCAAGGCCGGGTACATCACCGAGCTTGAAACCAGCCGGGCGGGGCAGCGCCCCGAACGCACCGTCTACGCCCTCACCGATGCCGGCCGGGCCGAGTTTCGCGACTGGCTGACCGAACTGGTCGCGGAACCCGAGCATGAGTACCCCCACTTCGTGGCCGCGCTGTCGCTGATCGCCGCGCTGCCCCCCAGCGAGGCCGTCTCCCTGCTGCGCCACCGGCTGGGCCGGCTCGCCGCCGAGCGCGCCGCGATCCGCAGCCTGATCGGCACCGCCCTCGCCCAGGGCGTGCCCGAACTGTTCCTGGTCGAAGAGGAATACCGGTTGTCGCTGCTGGCGGCCGAAACCGACTTCGTCGAGGAACTGATCGAGAAGATCACTGACCCCCAGGCAGGCTGGGGCGCCATGTGGGCCCAGTTCCACGGCGAGAGCGGGCCGCCAGCGCAGGTGGAAACCTGACCGCGGCGCTCCGCCCTGGTCACCGGGGCAGGTCGGTGAGCTAGCTGAGCAGGTCGGCGACGGCGGCGATGCCCGGCTCGATGGCACGCTCGCTGACTTGGCCGAAACCCAGGACAAGCTGGGGCGGCCCGGCCGCCGGGACCGCCCGGAAGTAGCTCATCCCGTACAGGCCGACCCGCCGCTCGCGCGCGGCCGCAACCACGGCCTTCTCGTCCGCGGCGACCGGGAGGTGCGCGACGGCATGGAACCCCGCGGCAAGCCCGGTCAGCCGGATGCCGGGGGCATGCCGGGCCAGGACGGCGATGAGCACGGCGCGGCGGCGGGCGTAAATCACCCGCATCCGGCGCAGGTGGCGATCGTAGCGGCCCGACTCGAGCAGGGCCGCCAGCACCAGCTGATCCAGGGTGGATGAACCGCGGTCGCTGATCCGCTTCTCCTCCGCGACGGCGGCGGCCAGCGATGGCGGGGCGAGGATCCAGCCGAGCCGTACCGCCGGCGCCAGCGCCTTGCTCGCCGTGCCGATGGTGAAGACGCGGCCCGGTGCCAGCCCCTGCAGCACGCCGACGGGCTCCCGGTCGTAGCGGAACTCCGAATCGTAGTCGTCCTCGACGATGAACCCGCCGTTGCGGTTCGCCCACTCCACCAGGGCGTGGCGCCGCCGGGCCGCGAGCACAACTCCCGTGGGTGACTGGTGCGCGGGCGTGACGACGACGGCCTGGGCGCCACTGTCCGCAAGTGCCCCGACGTCGATCCCGAGCTCGTCCACGGGCACGTGGACCGCGCGCAAGCCGGCCGCCCCGACGGCGCGCACGGCCTCGCTCGCGTCGGCGCCCCCGTACCCGGGGTCCTCGAAGGCGACGCAGCGGACGCCGGCCTGGGCCAGTGCCCGCAAGACGAGGATGACCCCCTGCGCGAATCCGGTGCTGACGACCATGTGCGCTGGATCAGCGGACGCGGCGCGCACCCGCCGCAGGTACGAAGCGAGCACACCGCGCAGGACGGCGCTGCCGCGGGCGTCGCCGTAGTCGAGGTCCAGGGTGGCCATGCTGCCGCATGCCTCCCGGGTCGCCCAGACCCAGTCGCCTCGCGGAAAGCTGGCCAGGTCGGGGACTCCCCTGCGGAAGTCCGCGATCAGGCGCGGCGGCGGCGGCGGTCGCGGCGGCGGCTCGGCCGCGGCCGGGTACGCACCCATCGCGACCCGGGTGGCCGAGCCAACCCGGCTGGTCAGGTAGCCCTCGGACAGCAGCTGGCTGTAGCACTCCTGCACCAGTCCCCGGGACACGCCCAGCTCGCGGGCCAGCTCCCGCGAGGACGGCAGCCGCTCGCCGCCGTGCAGCCTGCCGCTGCGGATGGCGTCGCGCAGGCCCGTCTCCAGCTGGGAACGCAGCGGCTGAGCGCTGCCGCGGTCCAGCCGCAGCAGCAGCTCCGGACCCAAACCGGACCACTGAATCGTCATAGAACTGGACCTTACCGGTGTTCCACTTCGCGAATACGGTCATCAGCATGAGCACTGTGACGCACCTGGAGTCCGGCCGGGAAACCGGCGCCGCCGCGCCGCGGGGACGCATCGTCAGCGGCCCGCTGACGTTGCTGTCCGCGTCGTCTTTCGCCGTGCTCACCAGCTTTTACCTGCTGCTTTCTGTGACTCCGCTGTACGCCGCCCGCGCTGGTGCCGGAAGCGCGGGGGCCGGGCTGGTGACCGGCGCGCTCCTGCTGGGCACCGTGGCCGCCGAGCTGACCGCATCCGCCCTGATGAGGCGGTACCGGTACCGGACGCTGGCGGTGGCCGGGGCGGTGCTGATGGGGGTACCGGCCCTGGCCCTGCTGCCGGGCGGCCCGCTGGTCATGATCGCGGCGGTCAGCTTCGTGCGCGGGTTCGGCTTCGGCCTCAGCGGCGTGGTCATGGATGCGCTCACGATCCTGCTGCTGCCGCCGCAGCGGCGGGGTGAAGGACTCGGCCTGTACGGAGCCGTGGGCTCCCTGCCGGGCGTCGTGGCCTTGCCGTCAGGGGTCTGGCTCGCCGGCCGCTACGGGTACGCCGTGGTCATCGTGATGGCGGCGGCGGCCGCGCTGGCTCCGCTGGCCGTTTTCCGGTGGCTGCCCGGCCGGGCCGACCCCCGCGCGGCGGGCGGGCCCGCCGAGGCCGGGCCGGCGCCCGGGCTGCTGGCCGCCCTGCGGCGTGGCGGGCAGCTGCGGCCGGCCCTCATCTTCGTCACGACCACGGTGGCCGCTGGCGTGGTCGTCGCCTTCCTTCCGCTGGCGGCCGGGGCGGCCGGGTCCGTCGCCGCCGCCGGCCTGCTTGCTCAGGCTCTGACCGCGACCGCTGGCCGCTGGTGGGCGGGGCGCCGCGGCGACCGGCACGGGCACGCGGGCCTGCTGATGCCTGGGCTGGCGATCGCGTCGCTGGGGATGATCGCCATGATCTGGCTGGCCTCCCCGGTGGCCGTGATCGCGGGCATGAGCCTGTTCGGCGCCGGGTTCGGGATCGTCCAGAACGCCACCCTGACGCTGATGATCGAGCGCATGCCGGCGTCCGGGCTCGGCACGGCCAGCGCCCTGTGGAACCTGGCCTACGACGCCGGGTACGGGGCGGGTCCCGCGGTCTTCGGCCTGTTCGCCGGGCGCACCGGGTACCCGGCGGTCTTCGCCCTGACCGGCCTGCTGATGCTCGCGGCCCTGCCGGTCGGCCGGCGCGAGCGCGGCGGAGCCGGCCGTCAAGCGGGTGCCGGTGGTTGAATGGGGCCATGCCGCGCCGATCCCGTGGTCCATCGGTCCCGACGAAGGGTCAGGCCGCGGCCAGGCCCAGACGGCCCGCCAGCCGCCCGAGGTAGCCGACGACCTCGTCGGGCGAGCGGTCCGGCAGGCCGAACGCCGCGTCGGTGACCCCGATCTCGGCCCAGTGCGCGAGCAGGTCCGGGTCCGGCTTGCCGGCCAGCGCCGTGACGCGGGGGCGGCCGTCCCGGCCGGCCGCGCGCCAGGCCTGGTGCAGCAGCGCGACCTTCGCGTCGAGGCCGGTCTCGCCCGGCGTGGTCAGCCAGCCGTCGGCGTGGCGCGCGATCCAGCCGAAGGTCTTCTCGGTCCCGCCCGCCCCGGCCAGGATCGGGACCCGCGGCTGCTGCACCGGCTTGGGCCACGCCCAGCAGGCGCCGAAGCTGACGAACTCGCCCTGGTAGCTGGCCTCCTCCTGTGACCACAGGACCTGCATGGCGGCCAGGTAGTCGCGCAGCACCGCGCGCCGCTTCCCGGCCGGCACGCCGTGGTCGGCAAGCTCGTCGGTGTTCCAGCCGAAGCCCACGCCGAGCTCGACCCGGCCGCCGGACAGGTGGTCGAGCGAGGCGATGGTCTTGGCCAGCGCGATCGGGTCGTGCTCGGCCGGCAGCGCGACCGCCGTGCCGAGCCGGATCGTGCCGGTGACCGCGGCGGCCATGCTCAGCGCCACCCACGGGTCCAGCGTGCGCAGGTACCGGTCGTCCGGCAGCTGCGCGGTCCCGGTCCGCGGGTGCGGCGCGTCGCGCCGGACTGGGATGTGGGTGTGCTCGGGCACGTAGAAGAAGTCGAAGCCGGCCGCTTCCGCCGCCCGCGCGGCCTGCGCCGGCGTGATGCCGCGGTCGCTGCTGAACAACACGACGCCGTGCCGCATGCGCGCTCCTTCGTGGCTCAGGGGTCAGGATGGCTCTCATAGCCTGGCTGCGCAACAGCTACATCGAGGCGGAGGCCCATGACCGGGGACAGTGCGAGCCAAGCCGAAACTGCGAGCGAGCCGAGATGACACTGGACGTGGTTGTGGTCGGCTTCGGCATCGCGGGCGGCTGCGCGGCGGTCGAGGCCGCCGCGGCCGGGGCGTCGGTGCTGGTCCTGGAGCGGGCCGCGGTGGCGGGCGGCACCAGCGCCATGGCCGGCGGGCACTTCTACCTCGGCGGCGGCACGGTGGTGCAGCGCGCCACCGGCCACCGGGACACCCCCGACGAGATGTACGCCTACCTGATGGCGGTGACCCCCGAGCCGGAGGCCGGCAAGATCCGCGCCTACGCCGACGGCAGCGCCGAGCACTGCGACTGGCTGGAGAGCCTGGGGTTCGAGTTCGAGCGCAGCTACTACCCGGAGAAGGCGGTCATCCAGCCGCAGACCCAGGGCCTGATGTACACCGGCAACGAGAACGTGTGGCCGTTCCGCGACCTGGCGGTGCCCGCGCCCCGCGGCCACAAGGTACCGGTCCCCGGCGACACCCAGGGCGCGAAGCTGGTCATCGACCTGCTGGTGCGCCGGGCGGAGCAGCTCGGCGTCGAGGTCTGGTACGAGACCGGGGCCACCGAGCTGGTCACCGACGCCGGTCGCGTCCGCGGCGTGCGGTGGCGCTCCTACGAGCAGGCCGGCGAGGTCCTGGCCCGCAGCACCATCCTGGCGGCCGGCGGCTTCGTCATGAACGCCGAGATGGTGGCCGAGCACGTCCCGCAGCTCGCGTCCAAGCCGTTCGTCCTCGGCACCACCTATGACGACGGGCTGGGCATCAGGCTGGGCCTGTCCGCGGGTGGCCAGGCGCTGCACATGGACCAGGCGTTCATCACCGCCCCGTTCTACCCCCCGGCGAAGCTGCTGACCGGCATCGTGGTCAACCGCGATGGCCGGCGGTTCGTGGCCGAGGACAGCTACCACGCCCGGACGTCGGGGTTCGTCCTGGATCAGCCGGGGAGCGCGGCGTTCCTGATCGTGGACAGCGTGCACATGGCGTACCCGCAGATGCCGCTGGTGCCGTTCATCGACGGATGGGAGAGCGTCACGGAGATGGAACAGGGGCTCGGCATCCCGCCGGGGAACCTGGCCGCGACCCTAGCGGCGTACAACGCCGGCGCGGCCCGGGGCGAGGACCCTGAGTTCCACAAGCACCCGGACTGGCTCGAGCCGCAGGACACCGGGCCCTGGGCCGCGTTCGACCTCACGCTCGGCCAGGCCATGTACGCCGGCTTCACCCTGGGCGGGCTGCGGTGCACGGTCGACGGGCAGGTGCAGCGCGCGGACGGGTCGGTGGTGGCGGGCCTGTACGCGGCGGGCGCCTGCGCGTCCAACATCGCGCAGGACGCCAAGGGATACAGCAGCGGGACGCAGCTGGGCGAGGGGTCCTTCTTCGGGCGGCGCGCCGGGCGGCACGCCGCCCGCGCCGCCCGGCCCTGACTTTCCTACCGGGTGGCGGGCGCGCCGTTCAGCGCCGACACGATGTGCTCGGCGATGGCCAGGCTGGAGGTCGCCGCGGGCGACGGCGCGTTGCGAACGAGCATGATCCGGCCGGCCTGCTGCAGGACGAAATCGTCGACCAGGCCGCCATCGCGCCGGACCGCCTGGGCCCGGACCCCCGCCGTCGACCGGACGAGATCACCGGGCTGCATCTGCGGCAGATACGTCCGCACGTTGGCCAGGTACCGCCGCTTGACCAGCGAGTCGGCCATCTCCCTGAGCCCGCTGCGCCAGTGCCGGCGGATGAGCTGCCAGGTGCCGGGCCAGCTTCCGATGTCCTGCAGGTCGCGGAGCCGGACATCACGCCACCGGTAGCCCTCCAGCGCCAGGGCCAGAACGGCGTTGGGGCCTACGTGCACGCCGTCGTCGACATCGCGCGTGAAGTGGACGCCGAGGAACGGGTAGCGAGGGTCGGGAACCGGATACACCATGCCCTTGACCCGGTGCCGGGCCGCCGGGCGGAGCTCGTAGTACTCCCCGCGGAACGGGACGATCCGCATCTCAGCTAGCCCGCCCACCTGGGCGGCGAGGTTATCGCCGGTGAGGCCCGCGCAGACGACCAGCTGATCGAAGGTCCACGCGCCATCGTCCGACCGGACCGCGGCGCCGAAGGCGCCCTCGGAGAGCGAGCGCACGCGCGTGCCGAGCCGGAGCGTGCCGCCGGCCGACGTGATCTCCCCGGCCAGGGCCCGGCACATGCCGGGGAAGTCGACCGACGCGGTGTGCGGCGAGTGCAGGGCCGCGACGCCGTGCACGTAGGGCTCGATCTCGGCGATCTCGGCCCGGGCCACGCGCCGGGTGCCGGGAACCCCGTTCGCCAGCGCGCGGCGCTCGATCTCGGCCAGCCCGCCCAGCTCCGCGGCGGAACTCGCGACCACCAGCTTGCCGAGCTCGCGCAGGCGGACGTCGTGCTGCTGGCAGAACTCGCGCAGCAGGCTCCCGCCGCGTACGCACAGCCGCGCCTTAAGGCTCCCCGGGGCGTAGTAGATGCCGGCGTGAACGACGCCGCTGTTGTGCCCGCTCTGGTGGGCGGCGATGCGGTCTTCCTTGTCGAAGACCGTCACCGGCAGGCCGGGGTAGCGGATGGTCAGTTCCCGGGCCACCGCCAGCCCCACGATCCCCCCGCCGATCACAGCGGCCGCCCGTGCGTTCCTCGTCATCCAGCGACCACCCGCCGTCCGCTCCCCATCTCGTGATCTCCTTGAACTGAGTGTCCTCTGCGGCCCAGGCGCCGCGAGCAGGGCGATCATCCCACAGACCCAGAAGCCCCACCGGAAGCCGCCGGTCAGCGCCGTCCGACAGGCGGGAGACCGTGGCGCAGGCAAGCGAGAGACCCCGCCAGCTAGGCCGGCGGGGCCTTCAGATTGCGAACTGCCAGGCGCGGAGGCCAAGCGCGTCAGCCTGCAACGCGCCTGGCCAGCTGGTCCCTTACGGCGCCGGGCCCAGGGACCATATCGGGGCTGAAGGAGTCGGAACACCCGGCTCGTCTTAGACGCCTTGAGTCCCTATCCAGAGGGTCTGGGTGGGCTCAGTGGCCCTGCACATCGCTCGTGATGACGCTGTTGCTGCCATCCCAGGACTGGACGTAGTTCCCGTTCTGGTAGGAGAAGTTGTAGTCGCCACCGACGACCTGGGACGTGTCCGGCAGGCCGAACCACTTCGCGACGATCGTGCCGGTGCCGACGCCGTCCATCTGCGACGGCAGGTTCGCGTTGACCGGCGCGCTGGGCGAGGTCACGGTGAGGTCGTAGGTGCCCTTCACCGGACCGTTGCTGGTCAGCGGAGCACCCGGGTTGGCGGCGTTGTTGGGGTCCGCGAAACCCGCGAAGCTGCCGTTGTCCGTCACAGTGACGGCCCAGGTGTTCGTCCCGGTCTGGGTGGCGGTCAGCTGCATGGACAGGTTGTCGTAGGCCCAGACGCAGTCCGGACCAATCTTGCCGACGCCGCAGTAGTTCGAGGTGTCAGGGTGGTTCGCGGAGTGGGTGACGGCCTTGTAGGAGGTCTGCGCCATGAGCGTGGCCGCCACCGGGGTGACGGTGGAGGCCGACGACGCGGCTGCCGCGAGGACCGGGGCGGCCAGGGCCGCTGCGGCCAGGGCCGAGAGGACGAGCTTGCGCATGGAGAGCGCCTTTCGTGAGTTGGCACGAGCATCACCGCGCTCGCGCCGTGTGGTTTGGTACTGGTGACGTCAACAACGAGGGCACATGCTTTAGTGCGGCAATCTGCCTAGATTCGGCGGAACCTGATAGGCAGACTGCACAACAGGACTGCCCGAAGGCCTGCCACGGAGGAAGCAGGCCAAGGAGATCCGGACCAGAGTGGCCGCACGGTCCTACGGGCACTCGGAGCTAGCAGATGTGATCGGGCCGTAGGTACTCAGCAAGCGCGGCGGGTCGGCATCTGCCCGGTGCCCACTGGCCCGCTGCGCCGTCAGCGGCGGGCTGGCTGTGGGCTCCAAGCCCGCAGCCTGCCGCGCCTGTTTGCATAGCTCATGCGGAGCGCTCCGCATGAGGAAGGTATTTGCCCAGGTCGCAGGCAGGGGGTATCGGCTGGGTATTCATGGCTTCCTTCCTCTGCCTTGCCTGGTCCAGCGGACGGTCAGGTCACCGGGTGCAGGCCCGCCGCGGTGAGCAGGTAGGCGTCATCGCCTTTGACGTCGTTGGTGATCAGGCCGGTGATCGCGTCGCCGGCCTGCTCGGGGGTGAGGGCCGGGCCGGCGTTCCGCAGGTACGTGGCGACGTCGGTGCCCTCCCGGGCAGCGTAGGCGGCGACCGCGGTGGCGCCGAGCGCGGTGGCGGGGGTCAGCTGCGGGAGCACGCAGGCGAACCGGATGCCCAGGCCGTCTCGCTCGGACTCGGCCCCGGCATAGGCGCTGATGAACCTGATGGTCGCCTTGGCGCCGGCGTAGCCGCCGGACAGGGGCGAGCCGCGCAGCGCGGCGCCGCTGGAGACCGTGACGACGATGCTGCCCGGGGCCAGCGGCGCGAGCAGGGCCTCGCGGGTCCAGTGAAAGACGTGCTGCACGTCGATCTCCCAGTTCCGGCTGAAGCTCTGCCAGGACTGCTGCTGGATCGGCCGGGACAGCGGGGATACGCCCGCGTTGAGCACCAGGATGCCGGGACGGCAGGCGTCGATGAGCTGTCCCGCGGTGACCGGGTCGGCGGCGTCCGCCGCCACCGGGGTAAACGAATCGCCGAGTTCGCTCTGCAGGCGGGCGAGCTCCTCCCGGTCCCGGGCCACGCCGGTGACCTGTGCCCCGGCCCGGACCAGCGCCGTGGCGATGCCGCGGCCGAATCCCCGGCTGGCGCCGGTGACGATCGCGGTAGATCCCGTGAGGTCGGTACTGGACATGGTTTCTTCCCTTCCGTTTTCCGCGCGGATGCGATCGGTTCCGGATCGCCGTTGCCGCGCGGGCCTACAGAGGTAGACCAGGCAGGATCGCCGGAGTCGCCGCGAGGGCGGCGATCGCCTCGGAGAGCACGCCCATGGCCGCGCGGAGCCGGCCGGGCCGGTTGCGGCCAGGGCGTAGCTGACGGCGGACCGGAGCAGCCACAGTCCCGGGTCAGCGCGGCCGCGGCCGGACCACCTCGCCTTACGGCCGGGCCGGGCCAGGCACCGGCGTCCCGAGCTCGGCGGGCATCCCGAACAGGGCGAGCAGGCCGGGGTCGAGGAAGATGACGATCCGCGCGATCTGAGTCCCGGTGAGGGTCAGCACGAACACCGCGTGGGCCTGGTAGGTCCCGTCGGGCCCGCGCTCGTAGGCCGCGAAGGCCGGCTGCCCGTTGGCTCCCGTCGGCACCAGGCGGTACCGCCCGGCCTGGGTGAACACGTGCGAGCCGAAGAAGCTCGCCACGGTCTGCGCTCCGGCGAACCAGGTCGCCACCGGCGGCATCTCTAGCACGGCTTCCTCCCGCAGCAGGTCGGCCAGCGCGCTCACGTCGCCGTTCTCGAACGCCGCGGCGAACTGATCCAGTATCGCCCGGCGGCCTGGCTCGGTCGGCTCGGCGACCTCGTCTTCCTTTGGCAGCGCCCGGGCGAGCTGGGCGCGAGCCCGCCGCAGGCCGCTGTTGACCGCCGTGGTGGTGATGCCCAGCAGGTCGGCGACCTGCGCGGCCGGCCATTCCAGCACGTCGCGCAGGATCAGCAGGGCTCGCTGCCGGGCCGGCAGGTACTGCAGCGCCGCGACCATGGCCAGCCGGATGCCGGCCCGGGACGCGGTCACCGCGGCCGGATCGTGCGCGCTGGCGGCCAGCAGGGCGTCTGGCAGTGGCTGCAGCCACGGCAGGTCCGGCGACGTGACCAGGGGCGCATCGGGGTCGTCCGATGGCGCGCCCAGGCCCGAGGGCAGCGGCCGCCGGCCGCGGCGCTCGATCGCGGTCAGGCACGCGTTGGTGGCGATCCGGTACAGCCAGGTCCGGACCGACGAGCGGCCCTCGAACGCGCCGTAGGAGCGCCACGCGCGCAGGTAGGTCTCCTGCACCAGGTCTTCGGCTTCCTCGGCCGAGCCGAGCATCCGGTAGCAGTGCGCCAGCAGCTCGCCCCGGTACCGGCCGGCCTGGGCGGTGAAGTCATCGGTGGCTGTCATGTGATCCCCAAGCGCAGGCGCTGACGGAGGCTGTATCCATATGGACCAGCCTCCGCTGACGGAGACTGTGTCTATATAGACCAGCCGGCCCGCCGACAGTCACCGCGTACTAGCCGGCAACTTCGCGTTCTGACGCCGCGGCCTCGCGCAGCGCCGACACGGCGGCGCCGATGGCGGGTCGGCGCGCCGCGGTGGTGCGCCAGAGCGCGTAGATGTTGCGCCGCAGGGCCGGCCGGACCGCGATCATCTGGACTCCCGCGGGCACCTGGCCGCGGCCCAGCCGGGGCATGACCGCAATGCCCAGGCCCGCGGCGACCAGGGAAAGCTGGGTGGCGTGCTCGTCGGCCGTGTGGGCGAACCGTGGCTCCAGCCGCGCCGAGCGCAACGTGAACATCAGCCAGTCATGGCAGGAGGTGCCGGGTGCGCCGCAGATCCACGGCCCGGCGCCGAGGCCCGCTAGCGGCACCGCGCCGTCCCAGGTTCCGGCGGCCTGCCGGGCGAGCGGATGGGTGGCCGGCACGGCGATGTCCGCGGGATCCTCCAGCAGCAGGGTCTTGTCCAGGCCGTCCGGCGCAGCTAGTGGCGCGTTCGACCAGTCGTGCGCGATGACCAGGTCCACGGCTCCCTGGACGAGCGCCGGGATGGACTCGCTGGAGTCGGCCTCGGCCAGCTCGACGTGCAGCGCCGGGTGCGCGGCGGCCAGCTGGCGCAGCGCCGGAGCGGCCAGCCCGCGGGTCGCGGTGGGCAGGCTGGCCAGCATCAGCCGCCCGGCCACCGCTCCCGCCCGCGCGTTCACGTCGGCCTCGGCCTGCTCGGCCATCGACAAGATCGTGCTGGCGTGCCCGGCGAGCAGCAGGGCCGCATCGGTCAGCCGGATCCCGCGCCCGCTGCGCTCCACCAGCGTGGTGCCCGATTCGCGCTCCAGCTTGGTCAGCTGCTGGGACACCGCCGAGGTGGTCACGCGCAGCTCGGCGGCAGCCGCCGTCACCGACCCGTGCCGGGCCACGGCCTGCAGGACGCGCAGCCGCTCCAGGCTCAACATGTTAGTGATTCTACGACGTTCCAGGCAGATTAATTAACTTGTGCTACGGCAAGACTCCGGGGCAGGTTGATGTCGTGACACCGGCCGAGCTCCCGCCGCGCACCGCCACCCGGCGCGGCTGGCGGCTGCAGTACCTGACGCTGGCGCTGATCTGGGGCCTGAGCTTCTTGTTCATCAAGGAAGGGCTGCGCGCCTTCGCGCCGATGCAGATCACCCTGGGCCGGGTCGCGGTCGGCGCGGCCGTCCTGGTGGCGGTGCTTCTCGCCCGGCGCGAGCGGCTGCCTCGCGGCCACCGGACGTGGGCGCACCTGAGCGTGGCCGCCGTGCTCAACAACGTGATCCCGTTCAGCCTGTTCGGCTACGCCGAGCAGCGGATACCGTCAGGGCTGGCCGGTATCTGCAACGCCAGCGCGCCACTGTTCGCCGTGATCGTGGCGCTGGCGATGCTGCCCGACGAACGGCTCAGCCCCCGCCGGGCCGCCGGGCTGGGGGCCGGGTTCGTCGGCGTATTCGTCGTGCTGGGCGCCTGGGCCAGCCTGAACGGCCATGACCTGACCGGGGCGCTGATGGCGCTGGGCGGCGGGCTCTGCTACGGGATCGGCTTCCCCTACACCCGCCGGTTCCTCACCGGCACCGGATTCTCCAGCCTGTCCCTGGCCGCCGGGCAGCTGCTGTGCGGCACCGTGATCCTGGCAGCCGTCACCCCGGTGCTGACCAGCGCGCCGACGCGCTGGCCGGTTACCGCGGTGTCCTGTGTCGTGCTGCTGGGCGCCCTGGGTACCGGCCTGGCTTACCTGCTGAACTACGGCATCATCTCGGCCGCCGGCGCGACGATCGCGACCACCGTGGGGTACGTGCTGCCGCTGGTTTCCGTCCTGGCCGGGTTCGCCGTCCTGGGTGAGCGGCTGACCTGGAACGAGCCGGTCGGCGCGGCGATCATCGTGGCCGGGGCCGCGCTGACGCAGGCCCGGCCGCGCACCGGGCGCGCCGGCTCACGGGCGGCGGTCGCCGCGGCATCACGGGCCTAGCAGGCCGGCTTCGTGGGCCGGACGGCCGAGGAATACGTTTAAAGTGCGACTCGCGCGGAAGGCGAGAACGATGGTCACCGCAGAGACGATCGATCGCATCATCCGCTTCCATGGCGACGGCCTGCCGGTGGTCTCGCTCTATTCGCCCGTCGACCCGGGGGCCCGGCGCCAGGACCGGCGTGCGCGGGTGTCGAGCCTGCTGCACCGGATCAGGCCACTGGCCAGGGACAGCGAACTCGGGGGCGAGGCCCGCATGTCCCTGCGCACCGACATCGAACGGGTGGAGAACGCGCTGGGCGAGGAACACTGGCCGCCCGGGTCAATCGCGATCTTCTCGTGCGCCGGCCGCGACCTGTACGAGGAGGTGCCGCTGCCGCGGCGGGTGCGTGACCGGGTCGTCGTGGACGCGACGCCGTGGGCCCGGCCCATGCTGGCCGTGCTCGACGAATACCATCGCGCCTGCGTGGTGGTGGCCGATAAGAGGTCGGCCCGGGTCTGGGAGATGTACTTCGGACTCCGCGAGGTGGGCAAGTTCGCCGGGCGCATGCTCCGCAAGCCCAGCTACGCCGCTGGCCTGGCCGAGGACCGGGCCCGCAACAGGGCGGACGAGCTGGGCAGGCGGCATTACCGGCGAGTGGCCGAAGCGCTGGACGAGCTGTTCCGGGCCGGGCGGTATGACCTGCTGATCGTAGGAGGGCACGACCACGAGCTGCCTCAGTTCCTGGAGTTCCTCACCCATGACCTGCGCACCCGGGTGGCCGGGACGTTCGGCATCGACCCGGCCACCGCTCCGGTCGCCGAGATCCGTGCCCGGGCCGGGGCCATCGCGGACCGTTACGAGCGCGACCAGGAGCACGACCTGGTCAGCCACGTCTTCGAGAAGGCCGGGAGCGGCGGGCTGGCCGCGCTGGGCCTGGATGACTGCCTCCGGGCCGGCACGGTGGCCGCGATCCGGACCCTGCTGGCGCAGGAGGGCGCGGCCGTTCCGGGGGTGGTCTGCGACGAGTCGGGATGGCTGGCGCGGTCCGGGGACGTCTGCCCGCTTTGCGGCAAGACCCCGCGGCGCACTCCCGACGTCATCGACGAACTGGTGCAGGCCGTGATCGACGAGGACGGCTCGGTCAAGCACGTCGAGGCCGGCACCAAGCTTGCGGATCGCGCGGTGGCCGCGTACCTGCGTTTCCCGCTGCCCCCGTCGCCCCCCGCCTGACCGGTGCCCGGCTGGACACGAGGAAAGGGGGCGAGAGCGGCGCATGGACTCCGATCCGAACCGGTGGCAGGGCTGGGCCGCTCCGGTACCAGGCGGCCCGGCGTGGACGGACCTGTCCCACGTGCTGAACGCGGACGTGTCGCGGGTCGCCATGTTTCCCGCTCCCAGCTTCAGCAGGTTCAAGTCCCTGCCCGATGACCCGCTCAACGTGACCGAGATCCGCATGGTCGCCCACGTCGGCACGCATCTGGACGCGCCGAGCCATTTCATCCCCGACGGCCCGTCGATCGACCAGATCCCGCTCGGCCGGCTGCACGGGCCGGGCGTCGTCTGGCGCGTCCGGCGCCAGGCCGGGGAGATGATCGAGCCGGACGACCTGGACGGCGCATCGCCGCCGGCGCAGCCGGGCGACATGGTGCTGCTGGACACCGGCTGGTCACACTGGTTCGGCAGGCCGGCGTACGACGATCATCCGTGGCTGTCGGCGGCCGCGGCCACTTGGCTGGCGGACCGGCAGGTCGGCCTGATCGGGATCGACCTGCCCACCCCGGACCTGCCGGTCCCGCGGCGGCCCGGAGAGGGGTTTGGCTGGCCGGTGCACAAGATCCTGCTCTCCTGCGGGGTCTTGATCGTCGAGCACCTGACCGGGCTGGCCCCGCTGGCCGGCCAGCGGGTCGAGATCATCGTCGGCGCGGTCAACATCGAGGGAGCCGACGGCGCGCCCGCCCGGGTCCTCGCCCGCCCGGCGTCGCGGGCCGCCCGCTGACGCCGGCCGGGCGCGCGGCCGGGCCCAGCCCCGCGGCGCGGGCCGGCCTTGCGGCGCGGGCCGGCCTTGCTAAGTTCGCTTCAAGCCCGCGACGGGGGAGAGAACATGCTCGGATCCAGCGACCTGGTGGCGTTCGCCGCGTCCGCCGACCTGCCCCGTGCACGGGCGTTCTACGAGGGCGTCCTGGGCCTGCCGGTGGTCGAGCAGGACGACTTCGCGTGCGTGTTTGACGCGAACGGCACCATGCTGCGGGTGACCGCGGTCCGGGAGGTCTCGCCCGCCGGCTACACGGTCCTGGGCTGGCGGGTGGCCGATATCGAGGCGGCCGCGGCGGGCCTGTCCGCGCGGGGCGTCGCGTTCAGCCGGTTCGACGGCATGGAGCAGGACGACAACGGCATCTGGACGTCGCCCGGCGGCGGGAAGGTGGCGTGGTTCACCGATCCCGACGGCAACGTCCTGTCGCTCACGCAAGGCACCTAGCCGGGAGGATGGTCCCATGCTCGATCATCTTTCGATCCAGTGCGCCGACCTGGCCGCCAGCGCGGCCTTCTACGACGCCGTGCTCGCCCCGCTGGGCGGCCAGCGCCTCATGAAAGATGGTGACGCGATCGGCTACGGCGTGCCGCCCGGGCCGGACTTCTGGATCGGCCGCCAGACCACCGGCGAGGGCTTCCGGGAGTCGCATATCGCGTTCACCGCGCCGGACCGGGCGTCGGTGCGGGCCTTCTTCGACGCTGCCGTGGCCCAGGGCGCGGAGGTCCTGTACGAGCCGCGAGTGTGGCCGCAGTACCACGCCGACTATTACGGGGCGTTCGTTCGCGACCCCGACGGCAACAACGTGGAGGCCGTCTGCCACCAGGCGGAGTGAGGGCCCGGCCCGCCGCCTGCGCCAGGGAAGAGAATCGGGACCCGGCCGCGTTAATGTTGATTGCTCAACTACTTCTCGCCGCCTCCACCACGGAAAGGTGACCCGATGCCGAACCTGACCATCATCGTCGGCTCGACCCGGCCAGGGCGCGCCGGGGCCCCGATCGCGCAGTGGTTCGCCGCGCGCGCGAAGGATCATGGCGGGTTCGACGTCACCGTCGTGGACCTGGCCGAGCTCGGCCTGCCGCTGCTCGATGAGCCGAATCACCCGAGGCTGGGGCAGTACACCCAGCAGCACACTAAGGACTGGAGCGCGATCGTCGACGCCGCCGACGCGTTCGTGATCGTCACCCCCGAGTACAACTACGGCTACCCGGCATCGGTGAAGAAGGTCATTAACCGTTAACCGGGTTTTGTGTCGGGGCTCGTCCTCAGCGGCGGAATGTGCCCCAGCGCGGCACGACCTGCACCAGCCCGTCCGCCTCCAGCCGCCTGAGCACCCGGGAGATCACGCCGGGGCTCGTCTCGTAGTGGGCGGCCAGCCGGGCGACCGTGGGAAGCGCCTCCCCGGGCTGCCACTCGGCCGCAGCGAGGCGCCTGCGCAGGTCGGCCTCGACCCGGTCGCCCGGCCGCTCCGCTGTGCGACCCATGCCCTCATGATCGCAGCGGCTCTTACGCCTCCCCTAGCTCTATCGCTTCTATCGCTTGTTCTGCCTGAATCGCTAGTATCGGGAGCATGAAAGCGCCCCCGGCAGGCGCTCGCACGCCGTACCGGGGGCTGGACCGAACAACGGAGGTGTTCGGCTTGTCTCAGGATTCCACCGACGGCCACCACCCGCCATGGTGTGACCGCAGCGAACAGGGCCCCGCAGTCCACACCGCCACCTGGCGCGTCCCGCTCGGCCCTGGGGCCCGGCGGCAGCCCGCCTTCGTCGTCCTCGCCGCCCTGGACGGGCGCGTCCCCCACGTGGACCTCTTCTGCGACGGCGCGATGCATATGCTCCGCCTCGCCGACGCGTGCGCCCTCGGCGCGGCGCTCTCCGAGGCGGCACGGCGCGCGCCAGAGACCGCGCCAAGGGCAGCCCGGTGAGCGAGGACCCGCGCATCCGGCACGCCATCGAGGTCTTGGCCTACTGGGACGCCGGCGCGTGGGCGGACGCGGGCGGCCTGACCATCCAGATGGCCGGGCACCTCGCGGACGCGTGCAGGATGCTCCTGCAGGTCGCCAGCGAGCTGGAGGTCACCGACGAGAAGGGGACCGGCGGCGCGGTCAGTCCGCAGCCGCGCTAGGGCCGGGCGAGCCCGCGCCGGATGGCTAAGTGGCCAGCGCGGGCGCCCGTCCCGCCGCGGCCGAAGGTTGAGCCGCGTAACAGCCCAGCCAATGACCAGAACCGGGCTTGACGGGAAGCTCAGCCCCCGGACGCCGGGGTTACGCCGCGCTCCACAGCCTGTGCCGGGGTTGGCTGCCCTTGATGCGCCGTCATGACTTCCGCGGAATGCAGGCTCGGGTTCGAGTTCAGGTCAGCCTCGACTTGATCCGCAGCAGCCACGGCACCGTCCCAATACCAGCCGGCGGGCAACGTGGCTTCCTGCCCGGGTCGCGTGTCAGCCACGGGGCACCCCGACTAGGCCGATGTCGTTGAGCGCGGCCGCGGCCGCGGCTTCCGCGCGCCGGGCGGCTTGGCGATCATGGAAGTGCCTGAGTCGGCGATCCATTGCCCGGCCGACCGGGCCCCGCGACCTTGCCGCTTCGCGGATGACCGGCTCGCCGACGAACACTTGTGGCACGCCGGCGGTGCCGTCACGGCTTGCCCTGGCAGCCGCGATCGCGTCCGCATGATCCCCGGCCGCCATGGCATCGGCGAAGATCGCGGTAAGATCCCGGCCCTTGATTGTGCCCGTGGCCAGTTCGAGCGCGGTCAGATCCCGGCCACGCGCTGCCTCTTGTTCCGCGTACAGCCTGAGCGCGTCCGCGGCGGCTGCCTCATTCCGTTGCGCCCTCTCGGCCTCTTCGCGCTGGCCCGCGACCATTTCCATCGCGTCCGCCTGTGCGACCAGCCGCGCGACTCTGGGTGGCAGGCCCGAAGGCTCCCACGACCCTGCTACTTCAGACATGCGATCACCTTCCTGCGGGCCCTCCCGGCCAGGAAGGAGAAAACCGGGAGGGCCACTGTCGATCAACAATTCCTATTGTCTCAGCAACGACGGTCAAAAACCCGCGATGAACCGCGCTCACATGATCCACACCCCGGGTTCGGCGCCGTCCGCCGTCTCCGGGTCACCCAGCGCCCACACCGCGAGCTCGGCGGCCATCAGCGGCGCCATGTCCGCCTGCGCGTAACGGTCGATCGCCACCGCGCCCGCCAGCCGCCTCGCCTCCGCCGCCCGCATCGCCTCATCGAGTGCCCGGTGCCCGCGCAGCCGCAGCCGGTCCGCGT